>Ga0307424_1000334_pt1 | contig 25050 bp, 28 predicted proteins | sample SalMarWE160320MG_FD_202157 | JGI IMG/M metagenome (GOLD analysis project Ga0307424, IMG submission 202157) | Salt marsh sediment microbial communities from the Plum Island Ecosystem LTER, Massachusetts, United States - WE1603-20 | ecosystem: Environmental > Aquatic > Marine > Intertidal zone >... | reverse complement strand
CTGGTCGCCCAGAAGCGGATCAGCCGCAGCTCGTCCGGCGGCTACACCCGCGCGCGGCACGAGGGACCGTCGCAGGGGAAGGGCTACAAGGGCTTCGATCCCTTCGGGGGCGGCGCGAACGCATAGCGGCACGACGGGTCCGGGAGCGCTCCAAGTGTCCCCCGACCTGTTGAGGAGGGATGGAAAGGCCCTTGAGCTCCGACCCCACGCTCTCGCCCGAGCAGCACCGGACGCTGGATGAGGCGCGCACACGCGCTCGCAAGATCCTCTCGGCCACGAAGGTCGCCGCCTTCAACGCGTGGACCATCGGCGCGTTCGCGGTCGTCACGATCCTGTTCGGGTTCGGGAACCCGGCTGTGCTCGCGCTCGGTGCCGGGATGGCCGCGGTCGCCCGGAACGAATTCCGCGGACGGGCGATGCTGCGGCGCTTCGAGCCGGCGGGCGCTCGCCTCCTCGGCCGCAACCAGCTCGGCTTCATGGGGCTGATCGTGGCCTATTGCCTGTGGAGCATGTATCGCGTCCAGACGGCGCCTCCCGACCCCGAGATGCAGCAGCTCCAGGACCTGGCCGGCGTCGGGGCCGACCTGATCCGGCAGCTCAGCCTGGTGCTGTACGGCTGCGCGATCGCGGCCACCGGGCTCTTCCAGGGGCTGAACGCGCGCTACTACTTCAAGCGGGTCGGCATGGTGGCGGCGTATCTGTCCGAGACGCCCGCATGGGTCGTAGACCTCCAGCGCTCCGCCACTCTGGACTGAAGGCAGTTCCGGCGCGCCGCGCGGCGACTGGCGCCCGCGGCCCGAGCGCCCGACCTTGCCGAACATGCCGAAGCCCTGGGCACCCCTCTTCGAGATCCCGTGGGTCTATCGCGCCTGGCAGGCGCCGTTCCGGGAGCGGAAGCTGGCGCCCATCAAGCGCCACAACGACCTGTCGTCGGCGCGCCGCGTGCTCGACGTCGGATGCGGGCCGGGTACGAACGCCCCTCACTTCCGTGGGATGGACTACCTGGGGCTCGACATCAATCCGGCCTACGTCGAGCGCGCCCGGGCCCGTTACGGGATGCGCTTCGAGGTCGCCGACGTCACGCGTCACGAGGTGCGCGGCGAGGCGTTCGACTTCATTCTCGTGAACAGCCTCTTCCACCACATCGACGACGAGGGCTGTGACCGGATTCTCGGTCACCTGGCGACGCTGCTCACCGACGACGGGAGGGTCCACGTGCTCGACCTGGTGCTTCCGCCCCATGCATTTCCGGCGCGCTTGCTCGCGCGCATGGATCGGGGCGACCATCCGCGGCCGCTCGGCGCCTGGAAGGAGCTGCTGGGGCGACACTTCGAGGCCGATCTGGTCCAGCCGTACGACCTCGGAGTGGCCGGCGTGGCACTCTGGAAGATGGTCTACTTCCGTGGCCGACCCTGGCGCGCGCGCGGGCCCGGGAGCGGCTCGTGAGCGAGCCCCGCGTTTCCGTCGCGGTCCCACTCTTCAACGAGGAGGAGAGCTTCGCGGAGCTGCTTCGGCGGGTGGGCGCCGTCCTCGACGGGCTCCCAGGAGGCCCGCACGAGATCGTGCTGGTCGACGACGGCAGCTCCGATCGCACGCGGGCGCTCATGGAGGAGGCCGCGACGTCCGACCCGCGTGTCGTCGCGGTGTCGTTGTCCCGCAATTTCGGCCACCAGCCCGCGTTGTCCGCCGCCCTCGACCACTCCTCCGGCGACGTGGTCGTCCTCCTCGACGGCGACCTCCAGGATCCGCCGGAGGAGATCCCCCGCTTCCTGGCCGCGCACATGGAGGGCTACGACGTCGTCTACGCCAAGCGCGAGCGTCGCAAGGAGCCGCTGTGGCTGCGCTTCTGCTACTGGGCCTACTACCGGCTGCTGGCGTGGATGGCGAGCCCCGCGCTCCCCCTCGACGCGGGGGATTTCTCGCTCCTGTCACGCCGCGTCGTGGACGAAGTCCGCCGCGCACCGGAGCGACACCGCTACCTGAGGGGGCTGCGCGCCTGGGCGGGTTTCCGTCAGCTCGCGCTCCCGGTCGAGCGCGCCGGACGGCACGCCGGCGCCTCGAAGTACTCCTTCGGCCGCCTGGTGGAGCTCGGGCTGGACGGGATCTTCTCCTTCTCGATCGTCCCCATCCGCGCCGCGGCGTTCCTGGGCGCGGGCGCGGTCCTCCTCACCGTGCTGTTCGCGCTGTACGCGGTCTGGGTCAAGGTGGTCCAGGGCCGCACGCCCCAGGGCTTCACCGCGCTGATCGTGGTGGTGACGTTCGTCTCGGGGGTTCTTCTCTTCTTCCTGGGGATCATCGGCGAGTATGTCGGCCGCATCTACCAGGAGGTGAAGGCCCGCCCGCTGTACGTGGTGGACCGCGTAGTGCGCGGCGACGGGAGGACGGAGGGATGACGCGCCGACGTCCCACCCACCTCCGCTGATGGACCCCGCCTACGCGGCCCGCTATCGGGACCTGTACGAGCGCCACTGGTGGTGGCGCGCACGCGAGGCCGTCGTCCTCCGCGAGATGGACAGGCTGCGTCCCGCCGGCGGATGGCGGCGCGCCCTCGACGTGGGGTGCGGCGACGGGCTCCTGTTCGGGCGCCTGGGCGGATACGCCGCGTCCGTCGAGGGGGTCGAGCCGGACGCCGCCCTCGTCACCGACAAGGAGCGCGCCTCGGGACGGATCCACGTGCGCCCCTTCGACGCCTCGTTCCGACCCGGCCACCGCTACGACCTGATGCTCTTCCTCGACGTCCTCGAGCACATGGACGACGCGGCCGGCGCGGTGGCGCACGCCGCCTCGCTCCTCGAGCCCGGGGGGGTCGTGCTCGTCACGGTGCCCGCGTTCAGGTCGCTGTGGACCACCCACGACGACCTGAACCGACACGTGACCCGGTACACGCGTGGCGAGCTCATCGGGCTGCTGTCCCCCCACCTGACGGTCGAGCGCTCCCGCTACTTCTTCCGCTGGGTGCATCCGGCCAAAGTCGTGCAGCGCGCGCTGGAGGCGGTGCGCCGACCGGAGCCGAGGCCGCCGGAGGTGCCGCCGCCGCCCCTCAACGCCACCATGTACGCCATGTCGCGCGTGGAGGAGGCCGTACTCGGCTGGTCCGCGATGCCGCTGGGATCGTCGCTCATGGCCGCGGCGCGCCGGCCGGCGAACCGGTCCTGATCCTCCAGCCGGCGGAGCACCCCCGAGGGTCAGCCCTCGCGCTGCGCCTTCCGGGCCCGCTCGGACAGTCGAGGCTCGCCGATCCGGTCCGCGAACCCCGCGAAGTCGGCCGTCGGTCCCCGCCAACGCAGCTCGGCGACGTCCCCGAAAAGGGGCGCGTCGGTCCGCAGCGTCGCCAGGTCTTTGAACAGGAGCGCCTGCTCGCGGTCCTCGCCGAGGACGGAGTCGGGGAAGTCCTCGATGGCGCCGTGCCGGTTCAGGAGCCGCGCCGCCGTCACCGCACCGATTCCGGCGATTCCCGGGAACCCGTCGGCCGCATCGCCTACCAACGCCAGGTAGTCGGGGATGAGCACCGGCACCACGCCGAACTTCTCCCGCACCCCCTCCTCGTCGCGGACCTTCTTCCCGCGCCGGTCCACCTGGACCACCCGCTCCCCCCGCACGCACTGCGCCAGGTCCTTGTCGGGCGTCCAGATGCAGACCTTCTCCACCCGGTCGTCCGCTTCCGCGAGTCGGGCGGCGGAGGCCAGGCCGTCGTCGGCCTCCAGCTCCACCATGGGCCACATCGCCACGCCCATGGCCTCCAGCCCTTCCTCCAGGGGATGGAACTGCGCGGCCAGCACCGGCTCGACGCCTTCCCCCGTCTTGTAGCCCGGCCACAGGTCGTTGCGGAACGACTCGACGACGTGGTCGGTGGCTACGCCCACATGGGTGGCGCCCTCCTCCACCATCTGCAGCACGGTGCGCAGCACGCCGGCGACGGCGCCGAACGGCGGGTCCCCGCCTTTCGCGAAGCGGCGCAGGCCATAGAAATGGCGGAACAGCTCGTACGTGCCGTCCACGAGATGGACGATCATCGGCGGCCCTCCACACACCCCTACCGCGTCTTCCCCCCGTCCACCGCGAGCACCTGGCCCGTGACCCACCCCGCGAAGTCCGACGCGAAGAACAGCACCGCATGGACGATGTCGGCCGGGGTGCCGAGCCGCTTCAGCGCGATGCGCTCGACCAGCGCCTGCTGGCCCTCCGGCCCGTAGGACTCCCACTGCCGCTCGGTGCTCGGGTTCGAGCGGACGAACCCGGGAGCGACGTTGTTCACGGTGATACCCCAGGGCCCGAGCTCGTGGGCGAGCTGCCGGGTCAGCCCGATCTGCCCGGCCTTGGCGGACGCGTACGCCTGGATGCCGGTGAGGCTCACGCTCAGCCCCGCGCCCGACGAGATGTTCACGATCCGACCGTAGCTGGCAGCCTTCATGGCCGGGGCCACCGCCTGGGAGCACCAGAACGCGCCCCCCATGTTGACGGCCACGACACGGTGCCAGTCCGCCGGGGAGATCTCCTCGATGGGCCGACCCACCTGCCCGAGCACGCCCCCCGCGTTGTTGACGAGCACGTCGATGCGCCCGGCGGCGTCCAGCGCCTCCTCCGCCCAGGCCTGCACCGAGTCCCGGTTCGTTACGTCCACCACCGACACCGTGCACGCCTCGCCCACCAGGTCCGCCGTCTCGGCGAGCTCGGCCGCATCCAGGTCGCAGGCGAACACCCGGGCTCCCCGCGCCGCGAACGCGCCCGCCATCGCCCGCCCGAAGCCGTGGGCGGCGCCCGTGACCATGACCACCCGGTTCTCGAACGTGATGTTCACGATGCCCACCCTCCTTCGAGCTGCTCGCGTGTCTCCCGTACACCGATCTCCCAGATCGCCAGCAGCTCCTCGTCGGGTCGCTCGTACCAGCCGCCGAAGGACCCGTCGCCGAGCCGCTCGCGGAACGCCTCGGGAGAGAGACCCTCGCGCCCGCTCAGGTCCACCGACGCCTTGTGGCCCGACGGCACCTCCACGCCTGCCACACGCGTCCAGGGGAATCCCTCCATCCACGAGGCGTGCGACGCCGCCTGGTCGATGGCCTTCACCGCGGCCATCGTGCGCGGCGCCTTCCACCAGTCGTGCCACAGCACGCGGGCGTCGTGTCCCGCGGCCCAGGCCTCGGCCGCCGGACGTGCCCCGGAGTTCCCGCCGTGACCGTTCACGACGAGGATCCGACGGAAGCCGTGCCCGCGCAGGCTGCCCAGGATCTCGGACAGGACGCGCTCGTACGTCCCTGGCGTGAGCGTGACGGTGCCGGGAAAGGCCATGAAGTAGGGCGTCAGGCCATACGAAACCACCGGGAAGACGGGGACCCCCAGAGGCTCGGCCGCGTCGGCCGCCACCCGCTCCGAGAGGATCGCGTCCACGGCCAGGCTCAGGTACGCGTGCTGCTCCGTGCTCCCCAGGGGAAGCACGCAGCGGTCGTCGTTCTCCAGGTAGTGCTCGACCTGCATCCAGGTCGTATCCGAGATGCGCATGGAGGCGCTCCGTTTCTCGTGTCCGTCGCCGATCAGCGACCGTCGAGGACAGCGGCCGCCGCCCTCGCGATCTTCTCCTGGGCCACCGGAAGCGCGAGGTGCTCTCGACGCGCCAGCGGAACCCAACGGCGATTCTCGTGGTCGGCGCCCCTCCCCGCCAGGAGCACCGGGTGATAGCGGGCGTCGAGGTGCGTGAAGCGGTGGCGCACGACGGGGAGCGGCCGCGGGGAGACTCCGCCCACGAGGGTCGCCCCCGCCTCGCGGGCCGCCCTCCGCGACGCCTCGGTCGTCGGGACGCCTCCCACCACCTCACCCCCGGGATCGCCGTCGCCGTCCAGCGGTGCCTCGGGGAACGACCACAGTCCTCCGAGCAGCCCACCCTCGGGGCGCCGCACCAGGAGCACCCGATCGCGGTCGTCCACGACAACCGCCACGGCGAGCGAAGCCACCGGCACCGCCCGGTGGCGGACCCGAGTCGGCCGCTCCTCCTGCGTGCCGGCCCGCCTCGCCGCACACCACGGCGCCACCGCACAGGCCGCGCAGACCGGCGCCCTGGGCGTGCACACGGTCGCCCCCAGCTCCATGAGCGCCTGGTTCCAGTCGCCGGGACGCCCCGGATCGACGAGATCGGCGGCCACTCCCCGGAGCCAGACGGCCGTGGGCGCGGCCTCGTCGAAGAGCCGGGCGAGCACGCGCTTCACGTTTCCGTCCACCGCCGGCACGGCCCGGCCGAACGCGATGCTCGCCACGGCTCCCGCCGTGTATTCGCCGACGCCCGGGAGACCGCGCAGCGCCTCGTACGTGTCGGGGAGCTCGCCGGCGTGGCGCTCGCGCACGACGCGCGCTCCTTCGTGCAGGCGCGCCGCCCGCCGGTAGTAGCCCAGACCCTGCCAGGCCAGGAGCACTTCGTCCCGTGTGGCCTCGGCCAGCGCCTCGACGTCGGGGAACAGCTCCAACCAGCGCCTGTAATACGGGATGACCGTCTCCACCCGGGTCTGCTGCAGCATGACCTCGGAGACCCAGATACGATACGGGTCACTCTCGTGCCGCCACGGCAGGTCGCGGCGGGCCCGGTCGTAGTGATCGAGCAGGGCTCGGCGAACGGCCTCCACGACGCCGGGAGGCAGGGCGGGCAGGTCCGGCGCCCCGGATCGGCTCATGGCGTCGACGCTTTCTCGGACGTAGGCTGCCCCATGCGCTTCACCACCTACAGCAAGTACAAGGGTCGCTGGCTCGACGCGCTGAACCTCGAGTCCCTCATGGAGCTCCTCTCGGACTTCCTTCTGGACGGGGGATTCGCCGGAGGGCCGAACTTCCACCCCTACTGGGGCTGGTCGGGCCTCGACGAACCCAATTCCACCGACTCGCTGAAGGAGGCCCTCCTGCGGGCGCTCCTGGAGAGCGGCCAGCTCACGCCCGAGATGATCGCGGAGCTGCGCGGAGAAGGCGAGGGGGACGAGGAGGTGCGGCGGGAGATCGCCGAGCTCCTCGACCAGCTGGTGCAGAAGATGGTCGAGGAGGGCTACATCTCCCTGGAGGGCGGCGAGCCGTCCCTTCCCGGCCAGACCTACGACGTCACCGGTCAGGGCAAGGTGGACGAGGCGAAGGAAGCGGCCCAGAAGGTCGAGTTCAACCTCACGCAGAAGGGGATGGACTTCCTCGGCTATCGGGCGCTGCGTGGACTGCTGGGCGCGATGGGGAAGGCCGACTTCGGCGTGCACGACACGCCCCAGCTCGCCACGGGTGTCGAGGCCGAGGCCGCCTCGAAGCCGTACGAGTTCGGCGACACCCTCAACCTGGACATCGCGGCGACGCTGAAGAACGCGATCGAGCGCCAGGGGCTCAAGGTTCCGCTGGATCTCGACTACGGCGACCTGATGGTGCACCAGGCGGAATACCGCTCCTCGTGCGCCACCGTGCTGATGCTCGACATCAGCCACTCGATGATTCTCTACGGGGAGGACCGGTTCACGCCGGCCAAACGCGTCGCGCTCGCGCTCTCGCACCTCATTCGGACGCAGTTCCCCGGTGACTCCCTCCGTGTCGTCACCTTCGGCGACCGGGCGACCGAGATCCCGCTCTCGCAGCTGGCCAAGGCCCAGGTCGGTCCGTACCACACGAACACGGCGGAAGGGCTGGAGATCGCCCGCCGGATCCTCGGCTCCCAGAAGAAGGACATGATGCAGATCATCATGATCACGGACGGGAAGCCGAGCGCCATCACTCTCCCCGACGGCCGGGTCTACACGAATTCCGGTGGCCTCGACGCCCACATCCTGAAGCGCACCTTCCACGAGGTCGCGGCGTGCCGGAAGGCGGGCATCCTCATCAACACCTTCATGCTCGCCCGTGACCCGCACCTGGTGCAGTTCGTCCAGAAGGTGACCGAGATCGCGCGGGGCAAGGCGTACTTCACCAGCACACTCACGCTCGGCCAGTACATCATGATGGACTTCATGAAGCGGAAGCGGCGGAGGGTGGGGTGATCGTCGGCCCGCGCCTCGCGTTCCTGGGGGCGCTCCTGGCGGTCGGCTGCACCGAGCATCGTGATGCTCCGCCCGTCGCGGAGGAGCACCCCCTCCCGGGGGGGTACGAGGCCGCGGTCGACACGATCCGCGGAGATCCTGGACAGTTCGAGCTGACGCTCGAGGGTGACGTCGTCCACATCATGACCGGGCCGGCCGGCGTCGCATGGCGGCCGGAGGACGTGGTGGACCGGGGAGATTTCCTGGCCGAGGCGACCTTCACGTTGTCCGGCGCGCCGCCCGGGTACCGCGAGGCCTACGGGATCTTCGTGGGAGGTCGGGACCTGGACGGCCCCGCCCCCCGGTCCACGTACCTCATCGTGCGCCCTACGGGGGAGTTCCTCGTCGGGCAGCTCGAGGGCGACAGCACCGCCACGATCGCGGACTGGACGACCTCCGACGCGGTCCAGGGTGTGCGTGCGCACGGCGACGAGCCCGTGAACGTCCTCGGGATCCTGAGGGAAGGCGAAGAGATCCGCTTCCTCGTGAACGGCACCGTCGTGCACACGGTACCGGCCTCCACCATCGACACCGGCGGCATCGCCGGGGTGCGCATCAACCACCGTCTCGACGTCCGTGTGGCGTCGTGGTATCTGGGAGCACCTCCGCTGGAGACGCCGGTGACGTCCCCCTGAGGGTGCGGCTCAACCGCCCTCTCGCTCCGCCGCCACCCTGGCCTTCACGTCCTCCAGCTCCCGCGCCGCCCACGCTCCGTCGGGCGTGCCCGCCAGCTCCTCCGCCATGCGCGCGAGCTCGGGCGCCGCCCGGGCCGGCTCCCCCATCCGGTGCACGTACAGCTCCACCAGCTCCCTGCGCGCGAGGATCGCCAGGCCGGACGGCATGGCGGACTCGCCGAGCGCCCGCCGGAACCAGCGCGCCGCGTCGACGGGACGGTCCAGGTGGTCGCGGTAGATGCGGGCGACGCGCAGGTAGGGCGTCGGGTCGGCGGCGTCCTGGGCCACGGCGAGCTCGAACGCCGTCACCGCCTCCTCATGCTCCCCGCGAGCCACCAGGGACTCCGCGTAGGAGTACTCCTTCTTGGGCGGCGTGGTGCGGCCCGACGGAGCGTGGAGCTTCGACGCCGCGGCCCCGGCGCGGCCCGTCAGGAAGAGCGTGCCTACGGGCACGGCCGTGGCACCCGCCAGGGCGCACAGGACAGCCAGCCATACCGGGGCGCCCTGGTGGGTCAGGAAGTAGCCCAGCATGGAGCCGAGGACGAGCCCTGGCAGGCTGCCCAGAAGAGCGATCGTGCGGACGCTTCGTCCCACGGCGTCCACGTCGCGCGGCCCGCTCCGGGCGGGCGCCTCCGTGAAGCGGCGCCGCGTCCTCTCCTCTCCGGAGAGCGGATCGCGACTGTGTTGGACCATCGTCGGCGACGGCCCTGCGGGGGCTCACTCCTCCGGCGTGTCCGTCTCGTCTTCGGGGGGCAGGCCCCTCAGCTCGCGAGCGCGTCGCCGCAGCCACATGCCAAAGCCCCCGACCACCCCCAGGGGGAAGAGGCTCATGAACGCCGTCGTCGCGAGGTACGCGGCCCGATTCTCCTCCCGCGGATCGAAGCACACCGGACAGGCATGTGCCACGTCCGGCACCACGACGAGGAGGAGGAGGACGAGAACGGGGATCCAGCGTCGGCTCATCATAAGTACACCTTCACATAGAGCACGGGCCACACCAGGACCACGAAGTACCAGAAGGCCTGCACGGTGGCGAACTCGGTCGCGGTGAGCTGCTGTCTCCGCAGCCGGAACCACGCCCACGCGAGAGCGAGGATCGCGGCCACGGCGTGCAGCGCGTGCGTCCCGACGATGAGGTAGAAGAAGCCGCCGTACGCACTCGACTGCATCGTGAGCCCATCGTCGAGGAGCGCCACCCACTCGACGCCCTGGAACACGACGAAGAACATCCCGAGCAGCACGGCGAGCGCCATCGGTACCAGCGCCCGCGACGGGTGCCGGCGGTAGGCGAGGTGCGCCAGGACGAGGAGCAGCCCGCTCGCCAGGAGCGCCGCGGTGTTCAGCGCCGTGGACTCCACGGGAAGGCGTGGCTGTCCGAACGGTGGCCACATCTGTCCGGCCGCCCGCGACTTGACGATCGCGTGCGCCGAGATCATCCCCGCGAAGAGCATCGCCTCCGTGAAGATGAACAGCATCATCCCGAGGACGCCGGAGGACACCAGCCGACGCGGGCGTCGGGGCTCCCGGTGGGCGTCCAGCGACAGGACCACGCTTCCCGTGGACAACGTTCCGCCTACCCCTTCTTCAGGGTCTTGATGTACGCCAGCAGCGCCTCCGCCTTCGCCTGGTCGTAGAGCGCGCCCCACGCCGGCATGAGCGGCGACTTGCCGACGGACGCGCCGCCTTCCCGGATCGCCTTGATGAGCACGTCGTCCGTCTTGTCCTTCCAGAACGCAGGATCGGTGAAGTTCGCCGGCTTCGGGTCCAGGGCCGCGGCCCCGGGGCCGTTGCCTTCACCCGTCGTCCCGTGGCACGTGGCGCACACGGTCTGGAATTGACCCTTGGCGTCGAATGCCTGCTGCGCGGGCGCCGCCGCCGTCTCCGTGGTGGCCGCCGGGGCCTCCGCCGCAGCGGCCTCCGCGACCTCGGCCTCGTGCAGCGGCTCGATGCCCCGGGCCGTCGCGGCCAGCGCGGCCTGGTTGACCCACTGGTGGCCGGTGTGGTGCATCACGTCGGGCGAGACGCCCGCGAAGAAGAGGAACATCAGGATAAGCGAGGTGGCCAGCATCCACTTCATGATCCGCTTCTCCCACCTCAGATGCATGAAGTTCTGCACGACCAGGTTCGCCTTGACCAGCGCGATCCCGAACGCGGTGATCAGCGTGAGCCAGACGATGCCCAGGTGCGGGCCGGCCACGCTGATGGCAAGGAGGATCACCAGCGTGATGTAGATCTTCTTGTAGTTCGGATGATGATGTTGCTCGGACATGTCGATTTCTACTCGGCTGAACGCCTATTTCGCGATGTAGAGCAGGGGGAACAGGAAGATCCAGACAACGTCGACGAAATGCCAGTAGATGCCGATCAACTCCACCCGCTGGAGCTCTCTGCCACGAGCGGCGTCACGCGCCACGAACGCCATCACGATCGCTCCGGCGATGACGTGCATGGCGTGCAGGCCCGCTGCCGTGTAGTAGAACGACCAGAACCCGTTGGCCGTAATGGTGAACCCCTCACGGATCTCGTGGGTCCACTCGGCGCTCTTGACCAGGATGAACGTGGCCGCCCCCCCGATGGTCATGAACAGGTAGCGGGCCGCCTGCTTTCCGTCCCCGTGCTCGGCCGCCTGGTGGGCCAGCACCGCCGTGAAGCTCGAGCTGAGCAGCACGAAGGTGTTGAACGCACCGATCCACGTGTTGGTGCCCGCGGCGGCGTTCGCCCACTCCGGGTGCCCGAGTCGGTGCATGACGTAGGAGGCGAGCAGACCGCCGAAGATGACGACCTCGGAGGCCAGGACCCACCAGACGGCCAGACGGCCGGTGGGAATCCCGGTGGCGCTACGCGTCGTTGCGATGGGCTTCTGCACGGTGCGTTACCCTCGAGCAGGCTGGTTCTGGGGAGGCAGGTTCTGCGGCCAGTAGTCCATCCCTTCGGGCGCGTCCGGGTGCCCGTACTCGTAGGGCCCACGGTAGACCTTCGGCAGCTGGTCCGGTGGCCAGTTGCCGTGCGGCGGCGGTGAGTCGGCCGTCCACTCTAGCGTGTTCGCCTTCCAGGGGTTCTTCGGCGCTTTCGGCCCGCTGATCCAGCTCTTGATCACGTTCCAGAAGAAGAAGATCTGGAAGAAGAGCATCACGATCAGCGCCCCGGTCGCGAGGATGCGCAGCGGCTGCATGTGCTGCAGCTCGGGGAAGTTCTGGAAGTTGTAGATGCGGCGGTGCTGACCGCCGAGGCCCAGAACGAAGAGCGGGATGAAAATGACGTTGAAGGGGATGACCGTGCCCCAGAAGTGGATCTTGCCGAGGCGGTCGTCCATCATCTTCCCGAACATCTTCGGGAACCAGTATGTGAAGGCCGCGAAGGTCCCTATGATCGCGATGGGGAAGAACGTGTAGTGGAAGTGCGCCAGCACGAAGTAGGTGTCGTGCAGGTAGACGTCGGCGCCGCTGGCGCCGAGGAAGATCCCCGTGACACCTCCGATCAGGAACTCGCCGATGAACGCCAGCGCCCACAGCATCGGCGTGGTGAGGTGGATCGAGCCCCCATACAGCGTGGCGATACTCACGAACAGCATCTCGGCGATGGGGACCGAGATGAGCAGGGTCGTCACGGTGAAGATGTTCGCCATGCGCGGGTCGATCCCCGCGATGAACTGGTGGTGGGCCCACACGAAGAAGCTCAGGACGGCCGTGGCCACCGCCGTGTACAGGATGATCTTGTAGCCGAACAGCTTCTTGCGCGCGAAAGTGGCGATGATGTCGATCACCATCCCGATCGCCGGGAAGAGCACGACGTAGACCTCGGGGTGGCCGAAGAACCAGAACAGGTGCTGCCAGAGGATCGGGTCGCCGCCGCGATTCGGGTCGAAGAAGCCGGTGCCCAGGTTCTGGTCGAACAGGAGCATGATCGCGCCGGCGATCAGCGGCCCGACCGAGAGCATGAACACGATGCTCGCGATGACGATCATCCATGGGGTCATGGGGATGTCGTAGGCCTTCATCCCCGGAGCCCGCGAGTTCATGAGCGTCGTGATGAAGTTGATCCCGCCCAGGAGGAACGCCACGAACTCCAGCGCCACCGCGGTCAGCCACATGCTGGCGCCCAGCCGCGTGAGGTTGTAGGCGGAGTTCGCCGACAGCGGCGGATAGGACGTCCACGCTCCCCCGAAGCCGCCGCCCGGCACGAACAGCGAGGCCAGCACGACGAGCACACTCAGCAGGAAGACCTGGTAGGACAGCCGGTTGATGCGCGGAAACACCATGTCGTCCGCGCCGATCATGAGCGGAATGCAGAAGTTCCCGAAGGCGGCGATGAGCACGGGCATCGCCACCCAGAAGATCATGATCGACCCGTGATTGGTGATCAGCGCGTTGTACTCGGCCGGTGACACCACGCCGTAGAGCGGCACCGACGTGCCGGGGAAGGCGAGCTGCATGCGGAACACGTAGGCCATGAACCCGCCGACCATGGCCATGAACATCCCCGTGAAGAGGTATTGCATGGCGATGATCTTGTGGTCCGTGGACCAGATGTACTTCAGGATTCCCTGCGGTCCATGATCCGCGTGAGCGCCGTGCTCGTGGGTCTGGGCCATCGTCGCTATCCTCTCCCTACTGGGCGCTGGCGGGACTGTGCTGCGCGATCCACTGCTCGTGCTCGCTCGCGGTCTGCACGTTGATGTGACCGAGCATCACGCCGTGTCCGATCCCGCAGATCTCCGCGCACTGGATGTCGAACGTCCCGGCCACCGTCGGTCGGAACCAACCGGTGATCGTGCGGCCGGGGACCGCGTCCTGCTTCAGCCGGAACACCGGCACGGAGAAGTCGTGGAGCACGTCGCGGGAGGTGAGCTCGAAGTGGTAGGTCTTCTCGTTCTCGACGTACAGGTTGTCCGTCGTGTAGATGTCGTCCGCGGTATCCAGCTCCCCGTCCTGTCCCGGCTGTTGGAACACCCACGCCCACTGCTGGCCGATCACGCGCACCGTGTAATCGGCCTCGGGGAGGTGCTGCTTGACGTTGTACCACACCCGCACGGCACCGACGATGATGAACACGTCGCAGACCAGCACCAGCGCGTGCGGGATGGTGATCCACCGCTTCAGGTGCTTTTCCTTCCCGGTGATGTACTGCGTGCGGACGTCGGGCTTGGCGCGGAAGCGGAAGATGAGCCAGAAGAAGACCGCCTCGGCCAGGATCAGCCAGAAGCCCACCAGGACCATGACGAGCGCGATCAGCCCGTCGATGGAGCCGGCGAAGGACGAAGCCTCTTGGATCAGTCTCTCGACCATGGATCAGGAGTCCGGATGGGTCAGAGGATGAACACGAAGACGGCACCGATGAACAGCGCCGCCCCGATGATCAGGACGATGAACGTGTGCTCGGCGTCGACGATCGCCGGGTTCTGCTCGTCGGGCGGGGGCGCCAGGGAAGGGTCGTCGGATTCCGTGACGGCGTCCCGCGCGTCGTGTGCCACGTCGTTGGTCATGGGTCTGATCGCTCCCGGCGCTACTGCAGGGTCTGGATGTACGCGACGACGTTCGCCATGGCCTGGTCGTCGAGGGCGAGGGAGTTGGGGCGCATGGTGGCGCCCGAGATGTCGGCGGGGTCCGTTCCCCGCAGCCCGCCCTTGAACTTGTGCAGCTGCGCCAGGAGGTACCAATCGGCCTGACCCACGAGCGGCGGGGCGTTCACGGCCTGGTTGCCCGCACCCTGCGGGCCGTGGCACGCGGCGCAGACCTGGTAGGTGGCCTGGCCCGCCTGCGCGTCACCCCCCTGGAGGGTCGGCTCGGACGGGACGCGTGGCAGGCTCGCCACGTACTGGGCCACGGACTCGAGGTCACCGGGCAGATCGAGCGTCCACGACATCGACTTCATGCGGATGCCCGTCGTGTCCCACGGGTTGTAGCCCCGGTGCGCGGCCTGGAACTTCTCCAGCTGAGCCTGCACGTACCACTGGGGCAGCCCGGCGATGTTCGGAGCCGCGAGCGCCTCCGTTCCGTGACCGTTCGGGCCATGACAAGGCGTGCAGTTGCCGAAGATGGCCTGGCCGCGGGCGATCCCCGGCGTCGGCGCCTGGTTGCACGCCGTCACGGTGACGAGCAGCACTCCCGTGCACGCCTGCCTGATCCAAAGTCGCGCCATGTTCCTCACCTGGTGGCTCTCGTCACAACGCGGCCGGGGCCGACCCGTCCGCGAACAAGACTCGTTCTCCGAGACCGGATCACACCCCTAGCACCGGGGAGTTCCGTCCCGTGTCTTCCATCTCGGTTGTCCTGGGGTCCTGCGACTACGTGGTGGTCCCCTCCAGAGGGATCGCCTCGTCGATGAGCATGATCGGGATGTCGTCCCTCACGGGATAAAGGAAGAGCCCGTCTTCCCGAACCAGTCCTTCACGGACCGGCTCGGTGACGAGCTCCCCACCCCGGTTCTGCACGCCGCCGGCTTCGATGGCCGCGTTCAAGCGCGCAAGCAAGCCCTCGTCCGCGACGCGGACGGGTTGTCTGGATTCTGGACACACGAGAATGTCCAGCAACGCCTGTTCGACCAACGGATGCCTCCTCGGCGCCCCCTTTGCGCCTCTACCCGCATCGGACTCCGCGGTTTCCCACATGTTTCGGGGGCATGGAGGGGGAACTTGCGCGGAGCCGGATAAGGTATCAGCGTCGGCGGATGATTGGGAGACCGGGCCGGAAATGCAACCACCGGGCTGAATGGAGGCACGTCTTGAAGGCGCGACGGATCACGGGATCGTGGGGGCTGATGGTGCTGTGGGCGGCGTGGGCGTGCAGCCCCGCCGCGGGGGGCGATACGGCGCCCACCCGGACCGCGGCCGAGGTGCCCGCCGTCGACACCACGCCGCGGCCGGAGCCGGGACAGGCCTGGGTGATCTTCGGAGCGGACACGGTCCGGGCCGAGGTGGCCAGGACTCCAGACCAGCGCGAACAGGGCCTGATGTACCGGCAGGAGCTACCCGACGGAACCGGCATGCTGTTCGTCTTCGACACCGAAGAGGTGCGATCCTTCTGGATGGAGAACACCTACGTGCCGCTGGACATCGCCTTCCTCGACGTCGCGCTGCGCGTGGTGGACATCCAGCAGATGGCTCCCCAGACCACCGATCCCCACGAGAGCGCCGGGCCGGCCATGTTCGCCCTCGAGGTGGCGCAGGGGTGGTTCGCCGCCCATGGGGTGAAGGTGGGCGACCACGCCACGGTGGTGCTCGGGCCGTAGTCCCGGACTACCCGACCGCCTCCCGGAGCCCCTCGAGCAGCGCCTCCACGTCGGTCTCGTCGTTGTAGACGTTGGGAGACAGGCGAAGCGCGCTCCCCCTCAACGACGCCACCACACGGAGACGCTCCAGCGCCTCCTTCAAGGCCACCAGGTCCAGGCCGGGCGGCATGCGCAGCCCGAAGAGGTGTCCCCCGCGCCACCGCTCCTCCTCGACGGTGAAGCCCAGGGCGGCCGCCTCCTCCAGCATCGAGCCCGTGAGCCGTCGGCAGTACGCCTGGATCCGCTCCGGACGCCACTCGGAGACCAGCCGCATGGAGGCCGCGGCCATCGGCACCAGCGCGAAATTCGACCGCTCGGCCACGTCGTAGCGGATCGCACCCGCCTGGTAGCCCTCCCGGTACTCCACCAGCCGCTGGAAATCCTCGCTCTTCTCGCGGCCGATCCACGTCTCCTCGAGGGGCGTGCCGTCGTCGAAGCGCGGGCCGAACCACCCCATCCCCACCGAGTACGGCCCCAGCAGCCACTTGTAGGCCGCGACGATCAGTGCGTCGGGCCGCACCTCCTGCACGTCGAACGGGAGCGCGCCGACGGACTGGGTGCCGTCCACCACCAGCGCCGCGCCGACCTCGCGGCAGCGCCGGCCGACCTCCATCAGATCGAAGCGCGTGCCGTCGGTCCAATGGACGTGGGGCACCGCCACCACCGCGGTGGACTCGTCGATGTGGCCGAGGAGCACCTCGTTCCACGCCTGTCCCCGACCGGGCCCGGCCGGGGGTGTGGCGAAGCGCACCCCGGCTCCGCATTCCCGCGCGCGCCGGGTCCATGCGTGCACGTTCCCGGGAAACTGCTCGTGCGTGAGCACGATGTTCTGGCCGCGTGCCACGGGAAGGTTGCGCGCCGCGACGGCGATACCGTACGAGACGCCGGGCAGGATGGCGACGCGGTCGGGATCGTCCCCGTTCACCAGTCCGGCGAAGAGGCGCCGCACGTCGTCGCTCGGCGCGAAGAAGTCGTCCACGTGGATGGACGTGGGGTCCAGCTTGCGACGGATGCCCGCCACGCCGGTCTCTTCGGCGACGCGCGGGATCGGCCCCATGTAGGCACAGTTCAGGTAGTGCAGTCCCTCGGGCAGGCCGAACGCCTGGCGTTGGCAGTCGAGATCGTCCACGGGCATGCTCCGGCTCGGTCGGCTGGCGTCGGCAGTCGGCCCCGATCGATCACCGACGCCCGCGTGTCAAGGTCCGCTACTCGTCGTCCCACTGACGTGCGTGACGGGCAACGTACGCGATCAGTCCCAGGAAGCCGATACCGACCACGACCAACCCGACGATCTCGAACAGGCTCATGGGACGCTACATCCCCAGCCAGTAGTTCACCTTGACGATGAAGCGGTCGTCGGAGCGCGCATCGAAGAGTGCGCCGACGTCGCGACCGAAGTCGAAGTCCCCGACCATCGCCTTGTCCGACTGCCGCCGCTGCCACACCAGGAAGACCGTCGAGCCTGGTCGATACTCCCAGCGCAGCACCACGTTACCGACAAGCGAGCGCACGTTGAAGTCGCGCTCATCGAACGAGAAGTCAGCGACGCCGTCGCCGTCGAAGTCGACGTGCTGTTCCCCGTCCAGCAGGCAGATGTCGCCGCCCGAGCAATGCACGCCGGCGTCGGTCGTCGCAGCGCTTCCGGGGCGGAAGACGCGGAAGTCGAAGGTTCCCGGCCGCACGAGCTGCTTGTAGGTGACGAAGTTACCCGAGGAGAGCAACGGCTGCGCGAAGAGCTGCAGCGAGAGGTGGGGCGTGAACGTCCAGTCGAGGCGCGTCTCCATGGAAAACGTTCGGCGCTCCAGGTCCGCGAACAGGTAGCGTGTGCCGTACGTGGGCGCGAAGCCGACGTCTCCGGTCTGCTCCACGTATTGGTCGGAGGTGCTCTGGCGCTCCCAACGGGGCCGTACGGAAAGCTCGAGCCGCGCCGAGGGGCGGACGTTCAGCTCCGTGCTCGCCTCGACCGAGTGACCACCTCCGAAGTTGTCGCGCTGGAGCTGCACGTTCCCGCCCCAGCTCACCGTCCTGCGGCGGTCCCCGTTCAGGCGCAGCTCGACCTGGGTGTTTCCCGGCGTCCTCATGATCGGGCCACCCCTCGTCTGCGTGCGGCTCATCGCATCCGGGCTGTACTGGAGTTGGACGTTGCCCGACCAGTAGTTGAGGAGCTCGCCCCGCGCCTCGAGGCTCACGTTGCCGCGCAGGTACGCGTCCTGCCAGGAGCGCAGCGACCCCGCGTGGTCGAGCGCCTCGTGGCTGATGTTGTGGAAGGTCGAGAAGTTGACGTTGTAGCTGCGGAAGACGGAGCCCGGCTGGATCTCCCGGTACCCGAAGCGGAACCCCCCGTCCATCCGCTCCGCCGAGCCCGAGAAGCCCAGATCGTTGATCTCGAAGCCCTTGGTGACCTCCGCCGCCCACACCGACCCGGTCCAGTGCAGGCCGCTGCGCCGCTCGAACTGCAGCCGCCACTCCGCCCCCGAGATCGACGTCGCCGTCGGATCGAGGGAGAAGCGCGTCGCGTCCGGGCGCTGGAAGTAGTGGTTCGAGGACTCCTGGATGCCCGTGATCGCCTCGGGGCTGCCGCGCACCAGGCTTCCGGCGAAGAAGCCCCACAGCGCCCATTCGCGGTCCTTCCATTGGTGCTCGAAGTTCACGCCCGCGTTGAAGGCCGACGAGGGGAGGTCGGCGAAGGAGCCGTCGGCCGGCAGCTCCCGGCTCAGCGCCGTGACGATGCCTCCCACGTGCGACTGGCCGTCGCGAAAGTCCTGTTGGAGCGAGAGGACCCCGTATTCGGTGCGCGGCTCGACGAGGAACTTCCCGATCGCGCCGGAGTCCTCGAACAGCGCGCGGCCGTGCTCCGCACCCGTCACGGCGGCGAGCGCGCCCACCGACAGGCCCGACGACGTGCGCCCGGCGAGCTTCGCCGCGCCAAGGATGGTCGCGTTGTCCGGCACGTCCTCGAACAGCGTCCCGTCCGGGGCCCCATGATGGGGCGAGCGGCCTATGCGCCGGCTGTAGAAGAGCTTGTTCCGCCCACCCGACAGGCTGAAGTCGAACACCCGCGCGTTCTGGACGAAGAAGGGGCGCCGCTCCTCGAAGAACGTCTCGTACGCGGAAAGGTTGATCACGGCGGGGTCCGCCTCGACCTGGCCGAAGTCCGGGTTGATCGTCGCGTCGAGGGTGAAGGCGGCACCCAGACCGTAGCTGAGGTCCAGGCCGACGCGGGCGTTCGTGGCGGTGCCGTCGAAGAATGGGTTCCCGGCGTCGGTGGGGCCGCTGTGCAGGCTGCTCACGACGTAGGGAAGCATCTCGAGTCGCCTCGAGCCGTGCGGGACCCGGATGCCTTCCAGGCGGCCGAACTGGCTCACCGTGCCCTGGCGCAATCGGGACACCAGCGCCAGGAAGGTCTCCTCCTTGCTCGCCAGCCGGGAGCGGTGGACGTTGAACCCCCACACCTGCTCGCCCGCGCCCGCGTCGTAGCGGATCTGCGACAGCGGGATGCGCAGCTCCGCCGTCCAGCCGCGGTCGTCGATAGTCACGGCCGACGTCCACACCGCGTCCCAGGCGGCGTCGTCGCGCTCGTCGTCGTAGAGGTAGCGGTCGCGCTGCACGTTGGCGGCGCTCACCGTGAAGACGTAACCCGTTCGCTGGTCCAGGTTGGGGTCGAACCCGATCTCGACGAAGTCCGCCTGACCCCGGTCGTCCCGGCGGTAGAGCTGGCGCGCGATGCTGTCGGGATGGGCGTCGTGCATGCGCAGCCCCACGTAGATCGCTTCGTCGTCGAAGACGACCCGGACCTCCGTGTCCTGCTCGGCGGGGCGGCCTTCGACCGGCTGCTGCTGCACGAAGCCGGACGCGATCGGGGCGTCCCCCCACGCGGCGTCGTCGAGGACGCCGTCGACGACGATCTCGCCGCTGCGCTCCACCGCCTCGGCAGCGGGTCGAGGGGTGGTGGTCCTGGGAAGCTCTCCGGACCCTTCGTCGTTCTGCCGCGCGTACGCGACCGAGGGGGTGCCCATCGCCAGGAGCGCCGCGAACACCGCGGCGCGTAGTAGACCTCCGGCGAGATCCTCCGCCCTGCCAACGGTCATCTCGGCCCGCCCTCCAGGAACGCCTGCGTCTCGGGGTGCAGCGGGATAGGCGCATCCGCCAGCCGCGCGAGATCGATCTGCTTCGCCATGTCGTGGACCTGTTCCAGGGAGACACGGCCAGCGCCGAGAATGTTCAGCAGCACGTCCACGACGTCGTCATCGAGCTGTTTACGCGCCACGATCCAGTTCATCATCGCCACGGTCGGGATGGGCCGGACCACCCCGGGATACGCACCGGCGGGGATCGCGCCCGCCGAGTAGTAGGGGTAGCGCTGCTTCAGCTCGGCGAGCGCGTTCGCGTCGATGGACAGGAGACGCACGTCTCCGGTGGTGGTCGCCTCCAGCACGGCAGCGGCGGGTATCCCCACCGACATGATCGCCACGTCGATGGCTCCGTCCCGGATCGCCGCGGACGACTCGGAGAAAGACAGATAGCGAGGCTGGATGTCGTCGTAGGTGAGACCGTACGCCTCCAGGAGCTGTCGGGAGATCTGCTCCGTCCCGCTGCCGGCCGCCCCCACGGACACGCGGAGTCCGCGCACGTCGGCCAGGGAGCGGGCGGGCGAAGAGGCCGGCACGAGGATGTGGGTGAGGTTCGCGTAGAGGGGCGCGACGACGACCAGGTCGGGGGCGGGCGAGGGGAAGTCCTCCCCTCCGTGGTAGGCCTCGTACGCCGTCACCGACAGCACGAAGCCCAGGTCGATCTGGCCGGCGACGATCCGCTTGACGTTCTCGACGGATCCCCCCGTGACCTCGGCGGTGTATTGGCGCGAGGAGTCGGCCAGCGAGAGACGGTTGGCGATCGCTCCTCCGAGGGGATAGTAGACGCCACCGGTCCCCCCGGTACCGAGGGAGAGGAAGCGCCGCGGCGCCGAGTCGCCCCCGCCACAGGCGAGGCCGACGCCCAGGAGAGCGGCGCAGGCGACGATCCCCGACAGCTGAGTTCGCAACGTGACAACTCCCGGACGCCTCGCGACGTCCCGTCAGCGAGCCTTCGTCGGCCCGGGACGCAGGAAGACGACGGCCAGAGCCAGAAACCCCGCTCCGTCGGTCGCGAGTCCCGGGAACACCAGGCAGAGCGCGCCCGCGCCGAGGACCAGGCGCTCCCACGGCACGAGGTTCCGCCGGCCGAAGCCCATCGCGGCGGCAGCCAGCGCGGTCACGCCGGCCGTCGCCGTGACGGTCACCCACGCGATCTCGACGACCGGTCCCTCCAGCAGGAGCGGGGGGCCGTATATGAACATGAACGGCACCAGGAATCCAGCGAAGGCCAGGACCGCCGCCGCCCCGGCGGTGCGCACGGCCGGCGCGTCGGCGATCCCCGCGGCGGCGAAGGCGGCGAGCGACACCGGCGGGGTGACGTTGGAGATGCAGCCGAAGTAGAAGATGAAGAGATGGGCCGCGAGCAGGGGAACGCCCAGCTGGACGAGCGCCGGGGCGCCGAGGGCCGCCAGGACGACGTACGCGGCCGTAGTGGGCAGGCCCATCCCCAGCACGATCGAGCCGAGTGCCGTCAGCACCAGCGCGACCAGCAAGCTCCCGTGCGAGAGCGTGACGATCAGCTCCGACATGCGGAGACCGATGCCGGTGAGTGAGGCGACGCCCACGACGATGCCCGCCGCCGCGCAGGCCGCCGCGACCTGCACCGCTCCGCGGCCCGCGCCCTCCACGAGGCGCCGCAACCCGCCGAGGGACGGCCTCGTCGCCGGCGCCAGATACGCCAGGCCGAGTGCGGACACCACTCCCCAGAACGCGGCGCGCATCGGTGAGCGGCCCGCGGCAAGGAACGCCACGATGAGCAGAACCGGGAGGAGGAGGTGGAGGCGGTTGGCCACGCGCTCCGCGCTGCGGGAAGCGGCCGGCTCGATGCCCATCCGCCCGGCGCGGAAGTGGATGGCGGCGAGGAGGGCCGCGTAGTAGAGGAGCGCCGGGATGATCGCCGCCGTGGCTACCCGCACGTAGGGGATGTTCGTCCACGTGGCCAGGATGAACGCGCCGGCTCCCATGATCGGGGGCATGAGCTGCCCGCCGGTGCTCGCCGCGGCTTCGATCGCGCCGGCGAAGAAGGGCTTGAAGCCCGCCCGCTTCATGAGCGGGATCGTGAACGTGCCGGTGGTGACCACGTTCGCCACCGCGCTCCCCGACAACGATCCCATGAAGGCGCTGGCCACCGCCGCGGTCTTGGCCGGCCCGCCACGCGTTCTCCCGGCGACCCGGTCCGCGAGCGCGATCAGGAGCGCGCCGCCTCCTGCGGTCTCCAGCACCGCGCCGAAGAGGACGAAGAGGTAGACGAAGTCCGCCGACACGCCGAGAGGCACACCCCAGATGCCCTCGGTCGACAGGTAGAGGTGCTCGACCAGGCGCTCGGGACCGTAGCCCCGGTGCGCGAGGAAGCCGGGGAGGTGCGGTCCCGCCATGGCGTAGGCCAGCGCGAGCACGCACATGGCGACCAGCCCCCACCCCGTCGCCCGCCGCGCCAGCTCGAGCACGAGCAGGACGGTCACGGTCCCGAACACGAGGTCCAGCGTCGTCGGGGAGCCCGATCGGCGCACCAGCTCCTGGTGCTGCGACGCGAGATAGAGGCAGACGACGACGGTCAGGCCGGCGAACACCCAGGACGCCATCACCGCCGCCCGATGCCACCGCGTCACCCGTTCGCCCGCGTCCGGTGCCATAGCGACCGCCGCCGACCCCGGCGCCCGAAAGGCCAGGAAGCCGAGCACCCCCATGAAGGCCAGGTGCACCGGACGCTGCACCAGCGCGGTGAACGGGGAGATCCCCGCCGCGTAGAGGTGGAACAGCGCCGCGCCGACTGCGGCCGCCGCGGCCACGAAGCGCGCGGCGCGGCTCACGTGTCGGTCTTTCGCCTCATCCGCTACCCGGCAGGAGCGCCAGGAGCGCCGACATCACGACGTAGATCCCCATCGTCACGGCCGCCGCGCTCCCGAAGCTCCTCTTCGGATCGATGGCGCGTGCGCCCTGCGCGACCACGAGCCACGCCCACAGCATCGACAGGTCCATCATTGTCGCCCACTTGAGGAGGTAGCCCGCGGGGAGGAAGAAGAGGAAGGTGCCGACGTTCAGCGTGAGGCGCGGATCGGCCTGCGCGATCTTCAGCGGCACGAGCGCGAGGCCGACGATCGTCGGGATCAGGAACGCGTGGGCCAGGATCGCCAGGTACTGCTTGAATCGACCCTCGTCGCCGAGCACGAACGCGAAGACGAGCGTGACGATGCCCGCCGCCAACAGTGCCATGACGAAGTAGCCGACCGTCCCGCCGACCAGCGCGAAGATCCGTACCACCGACGAGCCACCCGGAAAGGCCGACGCGTCCTGCCCCCGTGCGACCATCTGCTCCCGGATCATCGCGTCCCAGACGTCTCCCGGGATCAGGAGTACCTGGACGATGGCGAGCACGGCGCCGAGCACGAGCGCCGCCGCCCAGTACGGATGACGCGCGAGGGCCTCGACGAGTCGGCCCGGCGAGAAGAACACCTCGACGACCCGCTTGGAGAACGGAGAGGGCTCGAGGGGCTGTGGGGACTGCTCGGTCCCGGTGTCGACCGGGGTCGTGCCCGTGCCTTCCGGCGTGTCCATAGGATAACCTCCGGCGTGCGCTGACCGTTTACATGCCTTCCTGGAGCTTCACCCTGCTCTGCTGACGAACCCGGATGCCCAACGGGAACGGCGCCGCGGAGACGTCCATCGATCCGCGAGCCTCACTGTCGGTGTAGCTCTCCACCATGAGGCCGCGCCGCATGTCCCACAGGACCCACCCGGACATGTTCCCCGACGCCGTCTGCGAGAAGTCCATCCCGGCGATCAGTCCGCTCGCCGTCTGGTCGGTGGTTCCCTCGAGCGTTATGCGCACCAGGCTGCGTCCGTCGATGACCGTGTCCCCCGCGGCGGTGTAGGTCACGATGGACACGGAGTTGATGGACCCCTCGCCCTGGGCGCCCTCGGCGTGGATCGTATCGGTCCACCTCTCGCCGGACGACACGCCCCGGCCCGGCAGCCGGGGGAAGAACGTCTGCGCGAGCAGGATCGGTTGGAAGAACTGCTGGGCGCTCTGGTTGACCTTCGGCTCGGAGACGACGGTGGCGGCGCCCTTCCGGTCGAGGGTGAAGACCAGCGGCCCCTCGATCCCGCTCTCGTCCGCCGACGCGGGCGGACCGGCCGGATTGCTCATGCGCGCGTCGAGGTCGCTCACCGTCATCGACACCCGGACCCCGTCCTCGCCACGGGAGAACGCGGTGGCGAAGGTGGCTGAGGACATCACCCGTGCCTGCATGCTCTGACCGCCCGCGTCGATGTCCATGCGGGCCGTGTCTCCCGACAGGTACGTGACCGATGCCGGGTCGGGCACGCCGTAGGCGAGCCCGGGCGGTGAGGCGGGTCCGCCGCCGCACGCCGCGAGCGTCAGGGTGAGCACCGTGAGGGACGGGAGTCGCGATCGCATGATGGGGCTCCTTGGTCGGCAATCTTCGGGACCGCGCGTGGGGAGGGTGCGATTCGCGCGCTGGGCAACCTGCAGGCAGTCTAGTGTACGACGCTTCGTGGCGAAATCTTCGTGTGGACGACGGACTTGGCCGGCTCCGGGTTAGCTGGTATCGTCAGAACCCCGGGCCCGGCCAGCCCGGATACGGTGAACGCTGAAAGCCCTGGCGCGCTGGAGCGCAGAATGAGTTATCGCACCAATCCCGACCGCATTCTGGACAACATCGACCGAGCCCGTAACCGGGACGCGGAGAGCGCCCGCTTCCACCTGGATCGCCAGGCGCTCGGCCGCGAGCTCGACACGGACGTCCCGGACTCCGACGCCACCAACCCTGAGCGGGTGAAGCGCATCTTCCGCACCGTCGAGCGCGCCTACACCAAGGCGGCCCAACGCGCGGAGCTCGGCCGACTCGCGGCTCGCTTCCAGTCCGTCGGTGACATCCATCACCACCACGCACGTGGCGACGTCAGCATCTCGATCCAGTACCTGGACCACGAGCGTCC
>Ga0307424_1000333_pt1 | contig 25076 bp, 23 predicted proteins | sample SalMarWE160320MG_FD_202157 | JGI IMG/M metagenome (GOLD analysis project Ga0307424, IMG submission 202157) | Salt marsh sediment microbial communities from the Plum Island Ecosystem LTER, Massachusetts, United States - WE1603-20 | ecosystem: Environmental > Aquatic > Marine > Intertidal zone >... | reverse complement strand
CGAGGAATATCTGGCCGAGCATATTCCGGGCGCGATCTTCTTCGACATCGATGAGATCGCCGACACCAGCAGCACCCTGCCCCATATGTTGCCGTCACCGGAGAAGTTCTCCTCGCGCATGCGCAGCATGGGCATCGGCGACGGGCAGCGGATCGTGGTTTACGATCGGGCCGGCATGTTCAGCGCGCCGCGGGTGTGGTGGATGTTCCGGGTCATGGGCCACGAGGACGTGACAGTGTTGAACGGTGGTTTGCCGAAATGGAGGCGTGAGGGCCGCCCCCTCATGACCGGGGAGCCTGCCCCTCGTACCAGGCGGCATTTCACGGCGCGGCACAATCTCGATCTGGTCCGCGACGTCGATGACATGAAGGGGCTGATCCACGACAAGTCGGCGATCGTTATCGATGCGCGCCCACCCGAAAGATTTGCAGGCACTGCGCCCGAGCCTTGGCCGGGCTCGCGCTCGGGCCACATTCCAGGGTCGCATAACCTCCCATACGGACAGCTGCTCAATGCGGACGGCACGCTGAAATCGCCGGACGAGCTCCACAAGCTGTTCGAGGCGGCCGGTGTCGATCCGCATAAGCCGGTCGTGGCGACCTGCGGTTCGGGGATTACGGCGTGCATGCTTGCGCTTGCGCTCGCGGAGACCGGTCATCGCCGCAACTCGGTCTATGATGGCTCCTGGGCGGAATGGGGGCCCGATGAGAGCCTTCCCATCGAGACCAACTAAGCGCTAGGCCCCTCGCCTCGGCCAGAGGCTCTGATGAGCAAACGCACCAAGACCCAGAAGCAGGATACGCGGCTCGCTCACGCGGGCCGCGACCCCGAGCGCTACCAGGGCTTCGTCAACACGCCGATCTATCGCGGCTCGACCGTGCTCTATCCGACCATGGCGTGCCTCGAGGAGAACGCGCAGGAGTATAGCTACGGCAGGCTCGGCACGCCGACGGTGGCGGCGCTCCAGGCCATGATCGCCGAGCTTGAAGGGGGCGACGCTACCCTGCTTACACCCTCGGGCCTGTCGGCGATCTCGACGGCGTTGCTATCCTTCGTCGCCAGCGGCGATCACATCCTCGTCTCGGACTCGGTCTACCGCCCGACGCGGCGCTTCTGCGACAACGTGCTGAAGCGGCTCGGCGTCACGACGACCTATTACGATCCTCTCGTCGGCGGCGGGATCGTGTCGCTGATCACCGATAAGACGAAGGTCGTGTTCACAGAGTCACCCGGCTCTCAGACCTTCGAGGTGCAAGACATCCCGGCCATTGCCGAGGCCGCGCATGCGCGCGGCGCCGTGGTCATCCTGGATAACACCTGGGCGACGCCGCTCTACTTCAAGCCGTTCGCCCATGGTGCCGACGTGTCGATCCAGGCGGCGACCAAATATATCGTCGGTCACGCCGACGCCATGCTCGGCGCCATCACCACAAACAAGAGGGCGGCGCCAGCCGTGGCCCGAGCCCATGACGAGTTCGGGCTATGTCCAGGACCGGAAGACGTCTATCTGGGTTTGCGCGGTTTGCGTTCACTGGGCGTGCGGCTCGAACGGCATCAGCGCTCGGGCCTCGCGCTCGCTGAGTGGCTCGCTGGTCGTAAGGAAGTCGCACGGGTGATTCATCCCGCGCTTGCGGGCGATCCCGGTCATGCCTTGTGGACGCGCGACTTCACCGGCGCGTCGGGCCTCTTCTCGATCGTGTTGCAGCCCTATTCGCGGCAGGCTCTCGCCGCCATGCTCGACGGCCTCGACCTGTTCGGCATGGGCTATTCATGGGGCGGCTACGAGAGCCTAATTTTGCCCTTTGATCCAAGCACTTACCGCTCCGCGACGACATGGCAGGCGAAGGGGCCGGCGTTGCGTCTGCACGCGGGCCTCGAGGATGTCGAGGACCTGAAAGCGGATCTGGATGCGGGCTTTTCCAGGCTCACCGCACACGCCTAGCTGAAGTGGTAGAAGACCAAAAGCGTCAGAGCGTAGACGGCAAGCACGAGCGCCGAGTCGATGCCCATGCCGAGCACTTGGCGTCTTGAGCGGATCAGAAGACCTGCGAGATAGATCGTGGTGACGAGCACGCCCGACACCAGTGCGAAAGCCGTCGCCTGGTCGATGGCGCCCAGGATCGGCGCGCCGCTATAGGCGAGGTCCGCCGGCAACACGAGGGCGACCATCAGAAGATTGCTGCCGAAGATGTTTGAGATGGCCATGCTATGAGCACCGATGCGCACGGCGGCCAGCGTGGTGCTTACCTCGGGCAGAGAGGTTGCGCTGGCAAGCAGCGTCACCCCGATAAAACTCGAACGCAAGCCGGTCTGCTCGGAGAGCGCGGCGGCGCTCCCCGTGAGGGCGAGACCGCAGATCAGGATCACCAAGGCAAGCAGCACGAAACCCCACACCAGTCTGGGAAAGGCCACCCGATCGAGCGCCTTGGGCGCCACCTCGCCCACCAGGGGCTCGGTCGTCTCGGGCACCTCTACGGGAACCCAGGCGTCGTTCTTGCCGTATTCGCGCAGCATCAGCACGATGCCGACATAGGCCACGCCGAGACACAACGTCCCGAGGCCGACGCCGAAGGGCAGCGCAAACTCGCCGACGGCGTGCAGGCCGAGAAGCAGCGCAAGCAAGGCGATGAGCAGCGTCGCCTCTAGCGCCGAGCTCGCCCCTCGCGGATAAGACGTCAGCGCCATGGCAGCAAAGGAGACGTCGGCGATGGCGAGGATCGCCGTCTGCATGGTGATGCCGCCGAACATGTTACCAAGCACGAGAGCAGGCTCGTTTTCGAGCGCGCCAAAGAGCGTCGTCACCATCTCCGGCAGGGACGTTGCGGCGGCGACGAAGACAAGCCCCATGAAGGCATGGCCGATGCGCTTCCGGTCGGCGATCGCGTCAGCGTAGATCGCGAGTCGGCTTCCAGCGAACCACACACCTGACGCCGCAGCCGCGAACAGCGCCAAGTTGGCAAGGATCGGCAGTTGCTCAAGAGCGGTGATCAAGCCAACAGTCCTATCTTAAGTCCCGGAAGCGTTCCCAAGCGGCGCGGGGCAGTCTTGGCGGGGAGTCCTGCAAGGCCGGATCGGCCTATGGAGTTATATGGCCGTAGCGCGGGGTTCAGCCAAGGGCGTGGAGCGCCGCAGGCGTGTGGCGTCACTTGGATTTGGAGCTGGGTTTGGTTTTAGGGCCTGGCGGGGCCAACTGGTAGGCCGCGAGGGTGTTATCCAGCATCATCGGGATCAACACCTCCTTCTTGTCCGGGAAGTAGGTCAAGTCGGCGCTGCCCTGGTTCAGATTTATCAGCTTCTTGATTCGGCCCTTGGCATCGACGCGATAGAGAGCGCCTGCGGCCCAGTCGGTGATGAGATAAGCACCGGGATCGAGCGGTTCCAGTCCATCGAGATTGCCGATGGCCTTGCCCTTGTCTAGGGGCGTGATGGCCTGGTCCTCGAGGTTCACAGCAAGCAGGCCGGCAAGCTCCTGTTTCTGCCCCGGGCTTGGCATGGTGCCGAACGAGGCGACGATCAACTTGTCGCCTTGCACGATAAGTCCGTTCGGGTGGTTCAGGTCGTCATTGGCAAGCCACGGCTCGAAGGTGCCATCCTTCAGACGCCAGATCGTGTTCATCGGCGTGTCGGATACGTAGACCGTGCCGTCCTCGCCGATGGCCACGTCGTTGAGAAAGATCGCGCCCTTTGCCTTATAGCGTTTGTTGATGTGCCCGGAGGCGGCGTTGATCTCGATGAGCTCGTCGACGTCGGCGACATAGAGATTGCGGTTGCGCATTGCGAGGCCGGTCGGCGCGTTCAACCCCTTGATCCATTGCCGCTCGAGGATCGTCCCGTCAGGCTTGAGCCGCGAGATGAAGCCGTTGCCGTCCTTGTGCATGACGGCGCCATTGATATTGCTGACATAGAGGACGTCGGTGGCAGGGTCATAGACCACGGACTCTGGCTGGGCCAAACCCTTGGCCTCCCAGATCAGCTTCGGCTCTGCCGCGGCGGCGGCGCTCACAAGGATCACGGTCAGGACGAGGCCGAGAATCGCACGCATGAAACCCTCACTGAAAAGGCGTTAGCTCCTTCAAGCGGAAATGGCGATCCCGGCAGGATTCGAACCTGCAACCCTCTGCTTAGAAGGCAGATGCTCTATCCCTTGAGCTACGGGACCACTCTTTTCTCGCCCGGCAGTATAACCCGAAATGGGTGCTCTCAGTGTGTCCAGCGGTCTGGCCGGCCGTACTTGAAATTTTCCGCGTAAGATTTCGGCCGGAGCTTGGTCGCCGGCGGCTCTTCGAGACGAAAGGCGATGCCGTTGTCCGTGGCGAAGGCGATCGCCTCCTCCTTGGTGGCAAAGCTCATGCGGACTTGGCGTCTGGTGTCGCCGGAGCTCGTCCAGCCCATCAGGGGCTCGATCACGCGGGGTTCGTCCGGGACGTATTCCAGCACCCATTCGCGCGAAGCAGCCTTGCCTTGCTGCATCACGTTCTGGGCCGGCTTGTAGATACGGGCCGTCATACGTGTTCCCCTTCGTTCACCCCAAGACTCGCGAATGGTCGGGGCAGCAAGATTCGAACTTGCGACCCCCTGCTCCCAAAGCAGGTGCGCTACCAGACTGCGCTATGCCCCGAATTCATCGCAAGGCGTCGGCCCAGGTCATACAGGCAGACCCGGAACAGCCATGCCATACATAATTGTCCTGGCTGCAACAGGCTAGCCCCAAGGGGTTAAGCCTGCGTCATTGCGTGCCTTTAGGGTTTCGCGCCCTGCCCGGGGTAGACGACCCGGTCTCCCGGCTTGAGCCCGATCTTCTCGGCCTCCCCGGCATTGAGCTCGAGCACGCCCACCACATCGCCGCCCGATTTGATTACGTCGGTGGAGAAGGGCTCGGTGTTGGCCTCGATGCGGTGGACCGTCCCGTTTGCCGAGATGAAGACCATGTCGAGGGGGATGTAGGTGTTCTTCATCCACATGGCGATGGGCTGGGGCGGGTTGTAGAGGAACAGCATGCCGCTCGTCTCCGGCAGCGTGCGCCGGAACATCAGGCCGAGCGCCCGCTCGCTGTTGGTGGTCGCGAGTTCCACGGAATAGCTGTGGGGGCCGCTATCAGTCTCGAACACGACGGTGCCCTTGCCGGCGGCCATGGCCGCAGACGGCAGGAGGAATGCAAACGCCATGAGCCAGGCGGCGGCGATGCGGCCGAGAAACATGTGCCGTGTCAGTGGGAGGCGGGTCCGTTGCCGCCGTCGGGCTTGAGCTCGGCAGCCATCAACCCTTTCGGGCCGCGCCCATAGCGTACGAGCAAAGCCTGCCCGGGCCTGAGCTCGGTAAAGCCGCAGCGCCGCAAGGTCTCCATATGCACGAAGATGTCGAGCGTGGACGGGCCGCGGGTCAGAAAGCCGAACCCGCGCAGACGGTTGAACCATTTCACCATGGCCCGCTCCCAGTCGCTCTCCGGGATCACGACCACATGGGTTCGCTGCGGCAGCTGCGAGGGATGGATCGCAGTGGAGTCGTCCATCTCGAGAATGCGGAAGGCCTGTAGGCCCTTCGGACGGCGCAAGACCTCGCACACCACCCGCGCGCCCTCGTAGGCGGTCTGATGACCGTCGCGCCGAAGGCATGTCACATGCAGTAGTACGTCGGGAAGGTCCTCGTCCGGTACAATAAATCCATAACCCTTTGACGCATCGAACCACTTGATCGACCCTGAAACCTCGAACACATCAACTGTGGCTTCCTCGTCGCGCTGGGTATGTTCCTCTAGATGTGGCGATTCTTTCGCCCCCATGCCGCATTCCCCCGCTTCACTTCCATCAGCCGATCCGACGCGCCTCACAAACGAATCGGCTGGAACACTCTCTTTCGAACATAGCACTGCCGATTAACGTGACCAGAGGAATTTTCCCCAGCGCAATCTCTTCTCCACAATCCGCCGCCGAGTTCGTCATGCTTGCGCAAAGACAGACGCAAGCATCTGATCGGCCAACAAAACTATGACGACGCGCGCGCGGAGTCCGGCACACTGCGTTCGGTTGCGAAATCTCGATGGCGACGGTGCAAATGTTTCTGTCATCGAATGAATTTTCGTTCGCTGCGGTTGTGCCGCAACGCTGTGGGCGTTGTGCAACAATCACCCACAATTCTGCATTTTTTTGACGAAGCAGAGAGCGGCGTGACCCGCTTGCCACGGGAGGATGCTCCGCTCTAGGGTCGGGCCAGCTTCGAGGCAACCACGCGAGGAGACGAACTCCGATGAAGTATCTGCACACCATGGTGCGCGTTTCCGACATCGACCAGTCGCTCGACTTTTACTGCAACAAGCTGGGGCTCAAAGAGGTGCGCCGGATGGAGAGCGAACAGGGCCGCTTTACGCTGATCTATCTTGCCGCACCGGGAGATGAGGACGCCCAAGTCGAGCTCACCTATAACTGGGACCCGGAAGCGTATGGCGAAGGCCGCAATTTCGGTCACCTGGCCTATGAGGTCGACGATATCTACGCGACCTGCGACCAGCTGATGAAGAATGGCGTCACCATCAACCGTCCGCCGCGGGACGGCTACATGGCCTTCATCCGCTCGCCCGACAACATCTCGATCGAGCTGTTGCAGAAGGGCGGGCCAAAGCCCAAGGCGGAGCCCTGGGCGTCAATGCCGAACACCGGGACGTGGTAGGCGCTGGCTCGCAGCCGGCTCAGGGTGGCACCCCCTAGGGGAATTGAACCCCTGTTTCCAGGTTGAAAACCTGGCGTCCTGACCATTAGACGAAGGGGGCGTGCTGTTTGAGCCCCGTCATATAGAAGGCCTTGCCGCCGCCCGCAAGAACACTGCTTAAGACGGCTCGCCGCACGGATCGGCCGCATCCTCGATCGTCAACTCCACGCTCTCGCGGCCTTGCCAGACATTCCGGCGGAGGTGCCCCGCCACATGGAGCGGCATGCCCTCGCGCGCGGCGAATAGCTCGGCCAAAGGTGTGCCCACGACCCTGAAGGCGCAGGCCTCGATGCGCGCACCGTCGGCGGCGACAAGCGTGCAGCGAAGATGGGCTTGCCCGACGCTGCGAAGGCGGGTCACGCGATGGGCCGGAAACACGAAGCGGGGTCTCGGGTGTCCGAGTCCAAAGGGCCCGGCGCGGTCGAGCAGATCGATCAACTCCAGCGTTGCCCCCCGGGCCGAGAGCGCGCCGTCGATGGCGAACTGACAGGTCGCGGCTGCTCGCGCCACGGGCTCGGCTAAGTGGCTTTGCAGGAAGGCGCGCGCCGCGTCGTGCTTCGTGTGGTCGAGGGTAAAGCCCGCAGCCATGGTATGACCGCCGCCCTTGAGGAAGAGGCCCTCATGTACCGCGGCCCGCACCACGGCGCCGAGATCCACCGACGGCAGCGAGCGCGCCGATCCGGTTGCCGTCCCGTCAGACTCGAAGGCCATGACGAGGGATGGCAGGTGGAAGCGGTCGGTGAGGCGGCTGGCGACCAGTCCGATCAGTCCCTTGTGCCAATCTTCGGCGCCGAGAAACAGGAACGCCTGGTCGGGTGACGCTTCGAGCGAGGCCTCGGCACGAGCGAAGGCCTCCTCCAGCATGCGGTCCTCGATCATCTTGCGCTCGGCGTTCAGCGCCTCGAGCTTCGCCGCGATGGACCGCGCTTCGACCGCGTCGTCGGTGGCGAGAAGCCGTGCGCCCAGGCCAGAGGCGCCGACCCTGCCGCCGGCATTGATGCGCGGACCGAGGATGAACCCGAGGCTATAGGTACTTGGAGCTTCGTCGAGCCGCGCGGTGTCGGCAAGGGCGCGCAAGCCGGCATTATGCCTGAGCCGCAGAACTTTGAGCCCCTTGGCCACGAAGGCCCGATTCAAGTCCTTCAGCGGCACCACGTCGCAAACGGTGGCAAGCGCCACGAGGTCGAGAAGGCCGAGAAGGTCAGGCTCGGGCTTGTCGTGATAGGCGCCCTCGCGCCGCAGCACGCCAATGGTCGCTACGAGAAACAGGAACACGACGCCTGCTGCTGCGAGATGCCCTTGGCCTGAGAGATCGTCCTGCCGGTTCGGGTTGATGACGGCGAAGGCGGGGGGCAGCGCCTCGTCCGCTTGGTGATGGTCGATGACGATGACGTCTGCGCCAGCCGTGTTGGCGGCGGCGATCGCGGCTTCGGAGGTCGTGCCGCAGTCGACGGTAAGGATGAGGCGAGCACCCTCCTCTACCAGACCGGTGAGCGCTTGCGCCGAGGGGCCATAGCCTTCGGTGAGGCGGTCGGGAATGTAGGTCGTGCAAGGTTGGCCATGGGCCCGTAGGAAACGTGCGATCAGGGCGGTGGAAGACGCGCCGTCCACGTCGTAATCACCGAACACGGCGACCGGCTCGCCTCGCCGAATGGCGTCAGCGAACCGCTCGGCGGCACGCGTCATATCTTGGAGGCGCGCCGGGTCGGGCAGCAGTGTGCGCAGCGAGGGATCGAGATAGCGCTCGACGGTTTGCAGCTCAGCCCCGCGGGCGGCAAGCACCCGGCCGAGCAGCTCCGGCAGCCCGTGGGCTTGGGCGATGGCCGTCGCGGCCATGGCCCGCCCGGGGGCGAGTCGCTCGACCCAGCGGCGGCCGCGCGCCGAGCGCTCCACGCCCAGTAGCGTCGGGCTCGTGTCGCTTGCGTCGTATTTGAAGGCGGCTGTCATGGCACTCGCGGCTACGGAAACCGCCAGTGTACCCGATTCGCCCTCCCTGCCCGCTCAGTCGAACTTGCCGATGTCGGGATGCTCGGTCCTGATCCAGCGCACGGTGCGGGTCGATGCGCGCATGATCACGCTATGGGTGAACACCGCTTCCTTCGTGAGCCGCACACCTTCGAGCAGGGAGCCGTCGGTGATGCCGGTGGCGGCGAAGCTCAAGTCGCCGGTCACCAGGTCATGCAGGGTGTACTTGCGGCCGAGATCGACGATGCCTGCGGCGCGCGCCCGGGCACGATGTTGCTCATTGGGGGCCACGAGCCGTCCTTGTATTTGCCCGCCGATACAGGCGAGCGCCGCGGCGCCAAGCACGCCCTCTGGCGCGCCGCCGACGCCCAGATACATGTCGATGCCGGTCTCGAGCGGCTTGGTGACGTGAATGACGCCGGCAATGTCGCCATCGCCGATGAGGCGGAGAGCGGCACCAGATGCGCGCACCTCCTCGACGAGCTTAGCGTGACGTGGACGGTCCAGGATGCAAACAGTGATCTCGCTCATGGGAACGCCTTTGGCGTCGGCAAGCGCTTTGATGTTGGCGGTCGGTGGAGCGTCGAGATCGACAAGGCCGTCTACGAAGCCTGGACCGATGGCGATCTTGTCCATGTAGACACTGGGCATCCTTAGCAGGCTGCCGCGTTTGGCAATGGCAAGCGCAGTGAGCGCGTTGGGAAGGGCCTTGGCGCAGAGATTGATCCCGTCGACGGGATCAACGGCGATGTCGACCTCGACCCCGTCGCTCGAGCCCGCGCCGACGGTCTCACCAATGTAGAGAAGCGGGCTCTCGTTCTGATCCCCCTCGCCGACGACGACCACACCCTGCACCGGCAGCCGTGCCAGCTCACGGTACATGGCGTCCATGGCGGCTTCGTCGGCGGCGGCCTCGTCGCCGCGGCCGCGCCAGCGGGCGGCAGCGACGGCGGTTGCTTCGGTGACGCGAACGATATCCAGCGCGAGCGCGCGGTCGAGCTCGGTCCCGGCGGATGCCTCAGACACGTCCCAATCCTCCCTAGGTCACCCGCGCGAGTTCACCCCGCGTCGACTGTGTTACACATTCCCTATCACAGTTTTTCAATGCGGATCATCTGCGGCTTCGCATCCACATGGCCGTCGCGCTCGATGGCCGCCAAGGCCTTGCGGACCGCAGCTTCCGTGGTTTGGTGGGTCACGATGACGACCGCGGCACGGCCGCTCTCTGGGCGTCCCTGGCCTGCAAGCTCGGTTTGCGGGCGCCGTTGTACGATGCTCTCGATGGAGATCCGCTGATCGGCCATGCGTTGGGCGATCGCAGCAAAGGCACCAGTGCGGTCGTAGACGGACAGACGGATGTAGTAGCCGCCCTCGTGAGCGCGCATCTGCGCCTTCCTGTAGGGCTTCAGGTCCTTCGCCTTGATGCCGAAGGGTGGCAGGATATGGCCGCGGGCGATGTCGATGAGATCGCTCATCACCGCCGACGCCGTCGGCCCGCTGCCGGCGCCAGGTCCGATGAGCATGACGTCGCCGACAAAATCGCCGTCGATGGCGACGCAGTTTGATACTCCGTCAACCTCGGCGATAGCCGTGTCTTTTGGCACCATGGTTGGATGTACGCGCTGCTCGATGCCGCTATCGGTGCGCAGCGCCACGCCGAGGAGCTTGATGCGGTAACCGAGATCGTCGGCCGCCTCGATGTCCGCCGGTGTGATGGTCTCGATGCCCTCGATATAAATCGCATCGAAATTGGTGCGCGTGCCGAAGGCGAGACTCGTAAGCAGAGCAAGCTTGTGCGCGGTGTCGAAGCCGCCGATGTCGAAGGTCGGGTCGGCCTCGGCATAACCTTGGCTTTGCGCCTCCTTCAGCACGTCGGCAAAGCTCCGCCCTTCCCGCTCCATCAGCGTCAGGATGTAATTGCAGGTGCCGTTGAGGATGCCGTAAACGCGGGAGATATCGTTTCCCTGCAGGGCCTCGCGGATGACCTTGACCACGGGGATGCCGCCGGCGACCGCGCCTTCGAAATTAAGCGTCACACCCTGCTTCTCGGCGAGGGCCGCGAGGCTCGCGCCGTGATGGGCGAGCAGCGCCTTGTTGGCGGTGACGACGTGCTTGCCGGCGTGCAGTGCGGCCTCGATGGCCTCCTTGGCGATGCCTTCCTCGCCACCGATGAGCTCGACGAAGACGTCGATGCCAGGGTCGGTGGCAAGCGCCACAGGGTCCTGGACGAAACGAAACTTCGAGAGATCGACGCCACGCTTCTTGCGCTTGTTGCGCGCCGATACGGCGACGACATCGATGGGCTGGCCGGCACGCGCGGAGAGCGACTTGCTGCGCGCTTCAATGAGCCGCAACAGGCCGCCGCCGACAGTGCCGATACCGGCCAGTCCAAGCTTCAATTCATCCGTCATCGGAAGAAATCAGAACGTCCGGTTCGCCTTGGAGGCAATGGGAATGACGTTATGCAGCGAATTTGCCGATTCGGTGAGGAATTTGCGGATATTGCGCGCGGCTTGGCGAATACGCTGCTCGTTCTCCACGAGCGCGATGCGGACATAGCCCTCACCGTACTCGCCGAAGCCGACGCCCGGCGATACCGCGACGGAGGCCTTCTCCAGGACAAGCTTAGAGAACTCGAGCGAGCCAAGATGAGCGAACATGGCCGGGATCGGTGCCCAGGCGAACATGGTCGCGGGCGGTGACGGGATCGGCCAGCCGGCGCGGGTGAGCGCGTCGACCAGGGTGTCGCGGCGGCGGCGATAGACGCCCCGGATTTCATCGACACAGTCTTGCGGTCCGTTTAGCGCGGCAGCAGCGGCGACCTGGATCGGCGTGAAGGCGCCGTAGTCGAGATAAGACTTCACGCGGGTCAGCGCCTGGATCAGCCGTTCGTTACCGACGGCAAAGCCGATACGCCAGCCAGGCATCGAATAGGTCTTGGACACCGAGGTAAACTCAACCGCAATGTCCATAGCGCCTGGGATCTCGAGAATGGAGGGCGGCGGCTCGCCTTCGAAATAGATCTCCGCGTAAGCAAGATCGGAGAGCACGATCAAGTCGTGCTTCTTGGCGAAGGCGACGACCTCCCGATAGAAATCGCGATTGGCGACGACGGCAGTGGGGTTGGCCGGATAATTCAAGACAAGTGCTGACGGCTTCGGCACCGAGTGGCGCACCGCCTTGTCGAGGGAGACCATGAACTGCGAGTCCGTGCTCGCCGGAAGGTGCCGGATCACGCCGCCTGACATGATGAAACCGAACTCGTGGATCGGATAGGTGGGGTTCGGCACGAGGATCACGTCGCCGGGCGCGGTGATGGCTTGTGCCATGTTGGCGAAGCCCTCTTTGGAGCCGAGGGTCGCCACGACTTGCGTCTCGGGATCGAGCTTCACGCCGAAGCGGCGCTCGTAATATTTGGCTTGCGCCCGACGCAGACCGCCAATGCCCTTGGAGGCAGAATAGCGGTTGGTGCGTGGATCGCGCACCGTCTCCACGAGCTTCTCGACAATATGCGACGGAGTCGGCATGTCCGGATTGCCCATGCCGAAATCGATGATGTCCTCGCCGCGCGCGCGCGCGTTGGCCTTCAGCTTGTTGACCTGCTCGAAGACATACGGCGGCAGCCGCTTGATTCTATGAAAGTCGTTGTGCACGGACGGTCATCCCCACCCGATCAGTCCCATTTTCGAAGGAATCTGCAAGTTGAACCACAGAAATGGCCTCCCGGGCAAGCGACTCACACATCGAGCCTGGCCGGTTCGCGTTGATTCTTAGTTGGTTTTCGAGGCCTCTTCGGCTCGGGCGAGCTCTTCCTGCTGGCGTTCCTTGTCCCTTTTGAGCTCGGTGATCACGGCCTGCTTCTCGCTTCCGGTGAGCGTGTTGTCATAGCCGCGCACAAGCTGCCTCAAGCTCTTGAGCGGCTTCCCCTCAGGCATGGCATCGGCGCAGCCGGCCAGCAGGAGCGCAGGTAGCAGCACCACGAGGGCGCAACGGGCTGATCGCAGAAACATCGGCAAGATGCAGGCTTTTATGGTCTTTCCCCCTGGCGATTGGCATCGCCAAACGCTTATATTGCATAGCACAATAGATGGCCATGCGGAAGCTACGCCTGGGGTTCATCCGCTTGTAAGCTGGCAAGAGCATGGTCAAGTGGGGGTAAAATAAGGACATTTCTATGCAGGAGCGGAACAAGAGCGCCGGGGAAGCCGAGACAGACGACGGATCCCAAACCACGCAGATCGACGTCTTGGCGCGAAACATGGTGCGCCTCTTCGATCAGGGGACGAAAGTCTTCTCGACGCTGGCTGAGCGTACCAACAACGGAAATGGCCCTTACAGCATGGCCTCGGAGGTCGGCGAAGCCGCCAAGTCGCTTGGCGAGCTGGCCCGGGTCTGGGTGGCCGAGCCCGGCAAGCTCGCCACGGCGCAGGGAGAACTGTTCAAGAGCTATGCGGATCTGTGGGGACGCTCCTTTCGCCGCTTCCTCGGCGAAGACGTCGAGCCCGTGGCCGTGCCCGAGCCTGGCGACAACCGCTTCAAGGATCCCGATTGGTCGAACAGCCAGTTCTTCGACTTCTGGAAGCAGGCTTATCTAATTACCTCGCGCTGGGCCGAGGATGTGACCCGCAACACCGAGGGGGTCGACGAGAAGACCCGCAAGAAGGCTCTGTTTTATCTGGAGCAGATGCTGGCGGCGTTGTCGCCGTCGAACTACCCCTTCACCAACCCGGAAGTGGTCCGCGCCACGCTCGCAACCAATGCGGAGAACCTGGTACAGGGCATGACGCATTTCGCCCATGACCTGGAGCAGTCGAAAGATCTGTTACGCATCAGCCAGACCGACCTGACGGCCTTCGAGGTGGGCCGGGATCTTGCGGTGACGCCCGGCAAGGTCGTGTTTCAGAACGATCTCATTCAGCTCATCCAATATGCCCCGACGACGGAGCAAGTCTATGAGCGGCCGCTGATTATCGCGCCGCCGTGGATCAACAAGTACTACATCCTCGATCTCGTGCCGGAGAAGTCGTTCGTCAAATTCGCGGTCGATCAAGGCTTCACGGTGTTCATGATCTCCTGGGTGAACCCGGATTCTGATCATGCGCAGAAGACCTTCGAAGACTACATGCACGAGGGTATTCTCGCTGCTGTCGAGGCCGTCAACAAACAACTCGGCCTCCATCACGTCAACGCGCTCGGCTATTGCGTTGGCGGCACGCTGCTCGCCTCTACCCTCGCCTACATGGCGGCGAAGGGCGACGACCGGGTTGCTTCGGCGAGCTTCCTCACCGCTCAGGTCGATTTCAGCGAGGCCGGCGATCTCCTCATCTTCATCGACGACACACAACTCAAGTCGCTCGAGGAGATGATGGCCGAGCAGGGCTTTCTCGATGGCTCCCGGATGGCGGCGGTGTTCAACATGCTCAGGCCCCGCGACCTGATCTGGCCGTACGTGGTCAACAACTATCTTTTGGGTAAGAAGCCGTTCCCGTTCGATCTTCTGTTCTGGAACGCGGACTCAACGCGGCTGCCGGCGGCCAACCACGCCTTCTACCTGCGTGAGTTCTATCACGAGAACAAGTTGAGCAAGGGCGAGATGGAACTCGGCGGTGTGAACCTCGATCTCTCCAAGGTGAAGATCCCGGTCTACGAGCTGTTCACGCGCGAGGACCACATCGCGCCGGCGCTTTCGGTATACCGGGGCTCGAAGCTGTTCGGCGGTCCGGTGCGCCATGTCATGGCGGGTTCGGGCCATATCGCGGGCGTGGTCAATCCGCCGGCCAAGAAGAAGTACCAGTATTGGAGCGGTGCGCCGGCCGAGACGCTCGAGGCGTGGATCAAACAGGCCACCGAGACGCCCGGCTCCTGGTGGCCCGACTGGTCGGCTTGGCTTGCGGAGCGGTCGGGCGAGAAGGTTCCGGCGCGCGACCCTGCGTCCGGTCCTCTCAAGCCCATCGAGGACGCGCCGGGCTCCTTCGTGAAGAGCAGCATCTAGGGCTTACGGAAACAGCGGAAGCTGCTCGAGCGCCATCGTCTCGTCGAGGCCGTACATTAGGTTGAAATTCTGCACGGCCTGCCCGGCGGAGCCCTTCACCAGATTGTCGATGGCCGAGACGACGATGGCGCGTCCGGGGATGCGGTCGGCGAACACGCCAATATGGCAGTAGTTCGAGCCGCGCACATGCTGCGTCGCAGGGATCACGCCTTCCTCCACCAGACGCACGAACGGGCTCGGGGCGTAAGCGTCCGTCAGCGCCTTGCGAAGATCCGCGGCCGTGGTCTTTCCGGCCAGCCGCACATAGGAGGTGCAAAGCTCGCCACGCGCCATGGGAGCGAGATGTGGCGTGAAATTGACGATGAGGGATTGGCCTGCGGCCACGCTCAGCTCCTGCTCGATCTCCGGAACATGGCGGTGGCTGCCAATGCCGTAAGGCGACAGCCCCTCGCCGGCCTCCGAGAAGAGAATGTTTTGCTTCAGCGACCGCCCTGCCCCGGACACACCGGACTTGGCATCGATGACGATATCCTCGCCCGCGATCAGCTTGGCTTTGAGGAGCGGTAACAGCGCGAGCAGCACCGCGGTCGGGTAGCAACCTGGACAGGCGACGAGCCGCGCGGATTCGATCTGATCGCGATAATGTTCGGTCAGGCCGTAGACCGCGCCCTCGATCAACTCTGGTGCGCCGTGCTCGCCGCCGTACCACTCGGCGTAGGTGTCGAGATCGCGCAAGCGGAAGTCAGCGGACATGTCGATGACCTTTACGCGTTCCGGCAGCTTCTTGATCTCGCTATGGGCGGTGCCGTGGGGCAGCCCGCAGAACGCGACGTCGACCGTGCTCCAATCCACCTCGTCGGAGGTGACGAGCTTCGGCACATCGAGGCTGGCCAGATGCGGAAAGACTTGCGCGAGCGGTTGGCCCGCATGGCCCTTGGCGATGAGTGCGGTGATCTGAATATTGGGATGTCTCGCGGCAAGCCGGATGAGGTCGGCGCCGGTATAGCCGGAAGCGCCGAGCACAGCGGCCCGGATGAGCTGATTGCTGGCCATGATCGAACCTAGTGAAGAAGCCCCGCCAGTGAAGCGGGCTTAGCGGAATTCGACGCGTTGCGGAAGATGGAGCGGACTTTCGGCCCCCTCCATTCGCACTATCCAGACAAAAGCGCGTAAAGAATTAGCGCTTGGAGAACTGGAAGCTTCGTCGGGCCTTGGCCTTGCCGTACTTCTTGCGCTCCACGGTGCGGGCATCGCGCGTGAGGAAGCCGGCCTTCTTCAGGACGCTGCGGAGCTCCGGCTCGAAATGCGTGAGCGCCTTGGAGATACCGTGACGCACCGCGCCGGCCTGGCCGGACAAGCCACCGCCAGAGACGGTGCAGACGACGTCGACCTGGCCCTCGCGATTGGCGGTGACGATCGGCTGCTTCAGAATCATCTGCAGTACGGGGCGCGCGAAGTAGGCGGCGTGGTCCTTGCCGTTCACCGTGATCTTACCGGGGCCCTGCTTCACCCATACGCGGGCGACAGCGTCCTTGCGCTTACCGGTGGCATAGGCGCGGCCTTGCGCGTCGATCTTCTTCTCGTAGACACGCTCAGGCGCGGGCGCTTCGCCCTTCAGTTGAGCCAGATCTTCCAGCGTCGTTGTCTCGCTCATGGCTCTTAAGCGCTCCTTGCGTTCTTCGGGTTCAGGGCGGCAACGTCGAGCTTCACCGGGTTCTGTGCTCCGTGGGGATGCTCGGCTCCCGCATAGACTTTGAGGTTCTTGAGCTGCTTCCTGGCGAGCGGGCCCCTCGGCAGCATGCGCTCTACGGCCTTTTGCAGCACGCGCTCGGGCTGCTTGCCCTCGAGGATCTTCTCAGCGGTGCGACTCTTGATGCCGCCCGGATAACCGGTGTGCCAGTGATATTCCTTGTCAGCGCGCTTATTGCCCGTGAAGACGATATTGCCCGCATTGATCACGACGATATTGTCGCCGTCGTCCATATGGGGCGTGTAGCCGGGCTTGTGCTTGCCGCGGAGCCGCGTGGCGATGAGCGCCGCAAGCCGGCCGACCACGAGGCCGTTGGCATCGATGAGGATCCAGGACTTCTCGATGTCCTTGGGCGTGGCGGAGAAGGTTTTCATGGGGCGCGTCACTATCAGGTCTTTGAAGATCGGCGCTTCTAACGGTTCACTTGCGTACGGTCAAGTACATTGCGATTCTCTTTATATGCCAGGGCCTTATCTATGTGGTATCAAGATACCGGCACACAGGGCCAGGAATACTCTCGCTTATTCGTGGTTTTGTTGTAAGGCGTTGTTTGATTTCTGATGACGGAATCGACGCACAATGACCTCCATGGCAGCCCAAGATACGCAACAAGCGGAACTCCTTCTGCACGAGGACCAGGGGCCGATCCGGATCCTCACTCTTAACCGGCCCGGCGCGCGGAACAGCCTGTCGCTGGCGCTGATCGCGGAACTGCACGAGGCGATCACAGAAGCCGGCCATAGCGACGCGGTGCGCGCGGTCGTGCTGACCGGCGCCGGTTCCGCCTTCTCGTCCGGCCACGACCTGAAAGAGCTGACGGCGCATCGCAAGGATGCCGATCAAGGTCGCGCCTTCTACGCAGAGACCATGATGGCATGCTCCGACATGATGCTCGCTATCGTCCGTTGTCCGAAGCCGGTCATCGCCGCGGTGAACGGGATCGCTACGGCCGCCGGTTGCCAACTTGTGGCGAGTTGCGATCTTGCCGTGGCGAGCGTCGATGCACGCTTCGCCACGCCTGGGGTCAATATTGGTCTGTTTTGCTCGACACCCATGGTGGCGCTCAGCCGCAACGTGTCGCGTAAAGGCGCCATGGAGATGCTTCTCCTCGGTGAGATGGTGGAGGCGGATGACGCATTACGGCTCGGCCTCGTCAACCGCGTGGTCGAGGCCGACCGTGTCGTCAACGAGGCGGTCGAGTTCGGTCGCAGGATCGCGAGCAAGCCTTCCCACACGCTCAGAGTAGGCAAGGAGGCCTTTTACAAGCAGCTCGACATGCCGCTGGACGCCGCCTACCGCTATACCGCTGACATCATGGTGGAGAACATGCTCGACGCGGAAGCCGAAGAAGGCATCGGTGCCTTTCTCGAAAAGCGGGAGCCCAATTGGCCGCGCTGACTTGTGCTTGGACGCGAAGCGCCCCACCTCCTCGTCCCATGAATCACGACAACTATCCCGACGCTTATATTCGCGACATCCTCGTGCGCCACCGGACCATCGCCATGGTCGGCGCGAGCCCCAACCCGTCGCGGCCGAGCTATTTCGCCATGAAGTATCTCTTGGCGAAGGGCTTCCACGTCATTCCGGTCAATCCCGGCCAAGCCGGCAAGACAATCCTCGATCAGACTGTCTATGGCACGCTGGGCGATATCCCCGAGCCGGTCGAGATCGTCGACATCTTCCGCAACTCGGACGCCGCGCTTCAAATCACGCGCGAGGCCATCCGCATCGGCGCGAAGGTGGTGTGGATGCAACTTGGCGTGCGCAACGACGAGGCCGCCAAGCTCGCCGAGGCGGCAGGCCTCAAAGTGGTGATGAACCGCTGTCCCAAGATCGAATATGGGCGCCTTTCTGGCGAGATTTCCTGGGCGGGCGTCAACTCGCGGAGGCTGTCGAGCAAGCGCCCCCTCCTCGGCGCCGGCGGTCAGCAGCGCGCCCTCTCTTCGGACGCCGACTAGGCAGCGCGGAATCATTCCCGCGCGGTTCGTTTGTCAGGCTTCTGCTATAGTCCGCCAACTAAACAAGCAAAGTGTTCCAGGGAGGTTGCTGATGTCTGAGGAGAGAACGCCCGGCTTCAACACGCTTGCCATCCACGCCGGCGCCCAGCCTGACCCGGCGACCGGGGCGCGGGTCACGCCGATCTACCAGACGACGTCCTATGTCTTCGACGACGTGGACCACGCCGCGGCGCTGTTCAACCTCGAGACCTTCGGCAACATCTACACCCGCATCATGAACCCCACCCAGGCGGTGCTGGAGGAGCGCCTAGCCGCGCTTGAAGGGGGCACGGCGGCGCTTGCTGTCGCCTCCGGCCATGCGGCCCAGGCGCTCGTATTCCATACACTGCTCGAGCCGGGGGACGAGTTCATCGCCGCGCGCCAGCTCTATGGCGGGTCGATCAATCAGTTCGGCCAAGCCTTCGCCAAATGCGGCTGGACGGTGAAGTGGGCCGACACCACCGATGCCGAGTCGTTCCGCGCTCAGCTCAGCCCGAAGACCCGCGCGATCTTCGTGGAATCGATCGCGAATCCCGGCGGCATCATCACTGACCTCGCTGCGATCGCGGCCGTGGCGAAAGAAGCGGGGGTACCGTTCATCGTCGACAATACGCTCGCCACACCTTATCTGACGCGGCCCAAAGAGTACGGTGCCGACATCATTGTGCACTCGCTGACCAAGTTCCTTGGCGGCCACGGCAACTCGATCGGCGGCGCCATCGTCGATTGTGGGACGTTCGACTGGATCGGCAGCGGACGATACCCGTCGCTTACGGCGCCCTGCCCGAGCTATCACGGCATTACGCTCGCCGAGACGTTCGGCAATTTTGCCTTCGCCATTGCCGCCCGAGTCCTGGGCCTTCGCGATCTCGGCCCGGCGATTGCCCCGATGAACGCTTTTCTCATTCTCACCGGCATCGAGACGCTGCCGTTGCGCATGCAGCGCCATTGCGACAACGCACTGCAAGTGGCGACTTGGCTCAAAGGCCACGAGAAGGTCGCCTGGGTGAACTATGCGGGGCTTGACGACAACCCATTCTATCCCCTCACCCGGCGCTATTGCCCCGATGGTGCGGGCGCGGTGTTCACCTTTGGATTGAAGGGCGGCTACAACGCAGGCATCGCTCTTGTGAGCAACGTCAAGCTGTTCAGCCACCTCGCCAATATTGGGGACACGCGAAGCCTGATTATCCACCCGGCCTCCACGACGCACCGTCAGCTCTCGGACGAGCATCGGGAGCGCGCCGGCGCCGGCGCCGACGTGGTGCGGCTGTCGGTCGGTCTCGAGAACGTCGACGATATTATTGCGGATCTGGATCAGGCGCTGGCGGCGATCTGAGGTTTCGCTTCCGGCGCTGCTTCGTGGCGTGCCAGCCAGAAATGGTAGAGCGCCGTGGCGAAGACGAGGATGGCGCCGGCCTGATGGGCAAGGCCGAGCGGGATCGGGACGACGAGCAGCAGCGTCCATACGCCAAGGGTGGCTTGCAGCAGCGCGAATACGGCGAGCGTCACCGCGCTGCCGACGAGGGGTTGGCCTTTCCGTTTCAGGCTAAGCCAGATGGCTTGGGCGATCGTGGCGGCGACCACGCCATAGCCGAGCATGCGGTGATCGAACTGCACGGTCAGCGGGTTCTCGAAAATGTTCAGATACCACGGCGAGGCGGCGCCGAGGCCGACCGGAATGAAAGCGCCGTTCATCAAGGGCCAGGTGTTGTAGCTGAGCCCGCCATCGATCCCGGCAACCACGGCGCCGGCGAGGAGCTGCAGGTAGACCAGCAGCAACACGAGCCCTGCCACGCATGCGGGCGCGCTCCAGCGCGGGATGTCGCGCTTGCTGCCCAGCCCGAACAAGAGCCACAGAGTGTAGCCGAGGATGGCGACGGCGACGCCCAAATGGGCGGCGAGCCGGTATTGGCTCACATCGGTACGGTCGACGAGCCCGCTCTTGACCATGTACCAGCCAAGTGCCCCTTGAAGCCCGCCAAGCACGAAGAGGCCGAGGAGCCGGGGCATGAGCGTGCGGGGGATGTAGCCCGCCACCCAAAAGATCAGGAATGGCACGAAGAACACGACGCCGATGAAGCGTCCGAGGAAGCGATGCGCCCACTCCCACCAATAGATGGACTTGAACCCTTCGAGGGTCATGCCAGGATTGATCTGCGAATACTCCGGGATTTTCTTGTAGCCGTCGAATGCCTCTTGCCAGTCGGCGTGGGATAAGGGCGGTATGACGCCCACGATGGGCTGCCATTGGGTGATGGAAAGACCCGAATGGGTAAGCCGCGTGGCGCCGCCCACGAGGACCATGGCGACGATGAGAAGGGCAACGACTGCAAGCCAGATGCGCAGCGCACGAAGGTGGCGCGCTGGCATGGCGGGCGCTTCCATGGGCCCCTCCAGGCTCTGGGCAACTGCCGAATTCATGGGAGCGGTGATAGCGGGCTCTGGCCCCCGACTCAATCGGGGGCGTCCTGCCCCATTGCCGCAGTCAGGAGAGAGGCTTTCTTAGATGACCGTGCGCGCCCGCAAGCTGATGGGCACCGTGGTGCTCCTCCTCTTCCTCATCGTCTACGCATGGGTCGCGGCGGCAATTGGCTCAGGCCGGATCACGGAGGCGCCGGCTTACGTGCAGTTCGCCTATTTCCTGGTGGCAGGACTCTTGTGGGTGATCCCGGCCGGCCTCCTGATCCGTTGGATGCAGCGGCCCGACTGATCTTGGTCAGGCAGCGTTGACCTGCTGGAAGCCGTTCCACAGGGCAAAGGGCGCGCCGGAGAGATAAACCGCCGTGTAGGTGAGTGATTGATAGTCGCCGTTCAGTGAGACCCGCGGCAGTGCCGTCAGATAATCCCGGTGATCCGGGAACAGCATGCCCTTACGCGTGGTCACGGCCGTCTTGAAGCCGGCCTGCGCGGCGAGCGCGAAGTCACGGGGGCCGGCGCTGCCGGGATCGCCATAAGGAAACGCGAAATGAGCCGGGCGCTGCCCGAGCTCCTGTTCGATCCGGTCGGCGCTTCCCACCATTTGATCCATGGCCATCGGCTCAGGCAATTTGGCGACGGCGTAATGATCCTTCGTATGGGCGCCGATGGTGACCAGCGGATCGGCGGCCATGGTCCTGATCTCGTCCCAGGTCATCACCTCCTCGCGGCACTCCGTGCGCAAGTCGACGCCGTAGCGCGCGGCGAGCGCCCGGATGCCGCGGCGTTGGGCGTCCTCGTCGAGCGCGCGAAGCCACCAATAGACTTCCTCGAAGGCTCGCTCCTTGTCGGCGACCGTCGCCGTCGGCAGCCGCCATGTCTCGCCGTCGCGCTGAAGCGCGATCTCATCGTCTGTCCGGGCGACCACCTCTTCCAGAGCCATCCACCACAGCTCGCCGTCCCCGTCGGGATAGGCGGTCGGCACGTAGAGCGTGAACGGCAGGCCGCGCCGTTTGAACAAGGGATAAGCGTAGTGGAGATTGTCGCGGTAGCCGTCATCGAAGGTGAAGCAGACGAAACGCTTATCCTCGCCGCGTTCGAGCCGTTCCGCCGCCTCGTCGAGGGTAATCACGTCGAGGCCGGCGTCCTCGATCTGATCGAGCACGGCCTCGAGGAATTCCGGGGTGACTTCGAGGATGCGGTTCGGGGCGAACGGTTTCAGCTCGGCCGGCTCCGGGCGCACGTGATGTAGGGTGAAGATCAGCCCCACCCCTTGCGTATAGGGGGCCAGCAGCCGGTGGGCACCGGTATGGTAGAGGCCGGCCATCGCGGCCTTCATCATCGCCGTCTTTACCTTAGCCACACGCTCTCCCCTTTTCGCTGAGCATCAACCATTAACCTCGCTCTGGCATGGTCCAGAGCCGGCGCATTGTGACGACGGTTCCTTGCAAAACGATTGCCGGCCGTGCCCCACAGCAGTGGGGCGGAATAGGCTGCCGGGGTAAAGGGTGTATCGATCGATGAGTTCCACGGCCTTGTATCGTCCTGAGACTAAGATCGCACAGGGCAAGATCGAGCGCCTTGGCCCCCTCCCCGTCGCCACGAGCCTCGGCACGATTTCACTGCGCATCACGAGCGAGCCGGAGAGCCTCAAGAGCCTTTGGGAGGCGCTGCAGGCGACAGCAGCTTGCACGGCAGCCCAGACCTATGATTGGGCGCTTGCCTGGACCCGGCATGTGCTGGGACCCGAGGGCCGCGAACCCGTGATCGTCGTGGGCTACGGGACTGGTGGTGCGCCCATGTTCCTGTGGGCCTTCGAGATGGGGTCCAAATTTGGGCTGCAGGTGCTGAATTGGCTCGGGCAAGACCATGCCAACTACAATATGGGCCTGTTCACGCCTGAGGCTGCGCGTACGCTCACGGGCCCCGACGTGTCGCTCCTGTTGAAGGAAGCGGGGCGCCAGGTCGGTGCCGCTGCCGCGATCCTCGAATCGCAGCCTTTCGCTTGGGACGGCGTTCCCAATCCTTTCGCCACGCTCCCGCATAGGCCTGCACCGAACAGCGCCTATGCGATCAAGCTCGGCGACTTCACCAAGCTCTATGAGAGCCGGTTCAGCCGGCGGTCGCGCAGCACGCTTGAGCGCAAGGAGCGCAAGCTCTTGGATCTGGGGCGGCTCGACTATGGCTGGGCCGAGACGCGCGAGGAAAGAATCGCCCTGCTCGAGACCTTCTTTGCGCAGAAGGCGCGGCAGCTCGCCGCCATGGGCGTGAAGAACATCTTCGATACCCATGCCCGTGACTTCTATCGCGACCTCGCGCTGCTAGAGGGTGACAATCCGAGCCGGCTCAGGCTGGGCTACGTGAAACTTAACGGTCACGTGCTTGCGACCTTCAACGGCACGATCTGCCATGACCGCCTGGCCGTCGCGCTGTCGTCTCTTGCTGAAGGAGACACGCAGCGGCAATCTCCTGGTGCGCTGCTCTTACGACACCAAATCGAGGAGGCGTCAAATGCGGGTCTCGCCTATTACGACCTCGGCGTGGGTCAGGCGCGGCACAAGGACGAATGGTGTAACGTCGTCTACGAACTGTTCGACAGCTTTATCGCCTTCAGGGCGCAAGGTGTCTTTCTGGCCCTGCCGCTTGCGACTGCGGCGCGGCTGAAGCGCGCAATCAAGTCAAACAGCATGCTGTGGCCCTTGGCGCAGCAGGTGCGCAAGCGGTTGCTGAGCCGCAAGGGCTAACCGAGGCGTTCCTCAGACCGCGGCCGTGCGGCTGAATAGCCCAAAACGGCTCTGCTTGCCGTTCCCTTCATAGACAACGACCGGACACCCGAGCGCCTGGAACGTGGACAGGGCCTCGTGCTCACTGTCGGGCTGCGCTCGCGGCGGCAACACCGCGACCATAGCCGGCAACTCGAATTTCAGAGCGGGCAGAAGCGCCTGCACAGCGTGGAAATCCGCATGGAGGATGACGCAGCCGTAGGCCTGAGTCAGCGCCTCGAACACGCGCATGAAGCGGTCCGGCTCGAGGTCCTCGCCTCTGATCGCGGGGTTGCCCGACGGAATCACCTGCAGCGGCGTATCCTCATCGACACGGATGACATCGGCGAAGGTCGCGCGCCCTGCTGCCAGCTCGGCGAAACCCGGGACCCGGGGCATGCCGAGCGGGCCTGACACGGTCGAGGCGCCTTTCGCCAGATCGACGAGCACGACTTGCTCATTCCTATCGACAAGGGCGCGCGCCAGGTTGATCGCCGTGTGAGTCGCATCGGCCTTCGGCGATGTGCCCGCGACGAGAAGCGCACGCGGGAGACCGCCTGTGGCGGAGGAGAGCACACGGTCGAGCACGGCATCGAATGATTTCAACACAGGTCCGACCTTGCCGCGGCCGGCTTTCGGCGCGGCCGGAATGTCCTCGACATCGGATGTGGCAATTCGCTGGGTCAGATAGTGGCGAAGGTCATTGGGGCTCAGCGCGGACATCTCTACACCTTTTGACGTTGGCTTGCTGTCGTCTTGGGAACTGGCGCGGCGGAAGCGATCGAGGAACCCTGTGCGCTTGCGCCCCTGGGAACCCGATGCAGTCTTGGAGGCGCTGTCAGGAAACTCCTGCTTGAGACGGTCAAGAAGAAGCCCTGCGGTGGCGACTGTCGGCGCCGCTTCCTCGGACGGTTCTGGGATCTCGGGGGCCTTCTCGGGTGGCGGCGTTGGAGCCTCAGGCTCGGTGGATGACTCGGTGGCGGTGCGCCGTGGCGCGCTCACTTTGAGCCAACTCGGCCGCTTGGCGGGCTTCGCTTGCCATGACGGCGGCGTGCTGGGTTCGGGCGGTGCCTCTGATTTTGCCTCGGACGTCGCTTTGGTCTGGGCCACAGCCTGGTGTGGCGCGCGGACGGGCGGCTCTCCCGGGATCACAACGGGCAGTTTGCGCGCGGGCGGCACCGATGTGGCTGCTGCTTCCGCGGGCTTTCTGGGTTCAGGCGTCGCCGCGGCGGCCGGCTGCGGCCTCGGAGTTTGCATCGGCCGGGCTGGTGCAGACTCGGCTGCTGCTGGCCGGGTGTGTGCGGGCCGGCGGTGTTTGCGGTGCGTTTGCTGTGCGGGCCGCGGGATGGTCTGGGTGCTTGTCCCGGAGATGAGTTCGCGGGCGAGGACGTAGGCGAGTGAGAGGAGTGCGACGGCGGCCATGACGAGGAGCGTGAGCGGGCCGCGCTTGGGGAAGGAGGGCAGCACGGAGGCATGCGCGCGGGAGACGA
>Ga0307424_1000332_pt1 | contig 25099 bp, 12 predicted proteins | sample SalMarWE160320MG_FD_202157 | JGI IMG/M metagenome (GOLD analysis project Ga0307424, IMG submission 202157) | Salt marsh sediment microbial communities from the Plum Island Ecosystem LTER, Massachusetts, United States - WE1603-20 | ecosystem: Environmental > Aquatic > Marine > Intertidal zone >... | reverse complement strand
GAGGGCAAAGGGGACAGACTGGAGTACATTGTCTACGTCAAGGTGGACTATCAACCCTGGCAATCCATCCCCGTCGCTGGAATCTCCTGCGGTGCCCTCGTCAATCTGGACTTCCACGTCCTGGTGGACGGTCTCGCCAATGTGCTCGTCGATTGGGTTATTCCGGATGTGTTCTACGCACACGGAATGGTCGAAGATCAAGAACCCTCCACGAACGACGCCGGCGAAGCCAAGCTGAGCTTCCAGGCGCAGGAGGAAGAGGCCCACGGCATCGGCACCTTCCAGGAGAGTACAGGCGAAGTCTCGGCGCGGCTTAACCTGCGCACAGGCTTTATTTCGGCGGGCGTCACAGACCCGCGCTTGCTGCAATTTGTGCCCGAACGGGTCCCGGTGATGAGTCAGTGGGTCGAGGTCAGCTGGCACGAGCTCTGTGACCATTTCACGTTGGTCTTCAGCGAGGAGCTGCACCAGCAGGCCCCCCAGGTGACGAATAACATCTACATCCAGGGGCCGATCGAAGTGAGCATCGATACCTCAACCGATCCGCCCACCCTGGAAGGAGAGGGCTCGCTGACCGTGTCGGGAAGTGGGAGTATGGGCGGCTGTCCTGCTCAGGACTCGGGATCAGATCTGGTCACGATCAGCGGCACGCTCTCGGCCGGGGAGGGGCAGGATCCCCCCCTGCTGCACCTGTCCATCGTCCACACGATGCAGCTGCAGATTCAGGCCTGCGGCGGTGGCGGCGGTATGCCGGTGCCGCTCACACTTGAGGCCGGCGAGATTGATCTGCCCTTCCGTGACGGCGAAGTGGCAAGCTGGCCCATGAGTGCGCCCACGGTGACTGCGGTGACAACCTACACGCTGGAGGTCCCCTGCGGCGAGTAAGTGGGAGTAAGCACCCAGCACGCCGGACAGCGGAGCGTCGTGAGCGTTAAAATGCCTTGCTTGGGTCCTGCGATTCCACGGACTGCTGAAGGATGGACAGTCCACTCCTCGCAGCAGTCCGACTGCTAAGATATTGAAGAAAGGGTTTCGGACTTTACGTGCGCAGGCGCTCGACACGCTACGCCTTGATCTGAGCCATCCGCGCCCTACGACAGCGCCGTCCCCCATGCGGCTCGGGACGGAACCAGGGGTGATCCCGGGGATCGATTTCCGAAAACCATCCTTATTCCATCATGATTTCTCATCCACTTCACCCGGTGCTAGACTTGGAGCGTGATGGAATCCAGGTTCTCCTTCTTGCTGATTCTCATCCTTACCTCTTCTTGCCGTGGGGCAGAGTCACAGCCAAATGGCGGGCAGGCCCAGCAACGCACGCTTCCCCCGGTTTGGACGAGTACCCCATCATCTACGAATTCACCCAACGTGAATCAAACCTCCATGGTGACACCCACCGCCACCCAGACACCGTACCCTGCCGGCTATGAAGAAAGCCCGTGGGTGATCCGCATCGAAGGCCCTGAACTCTGGAAAAGCGCTACCTCGCTGGTAGAACTCAGTGACGGTGCGATCATGGCCGCGGGGATCGTCCCCAGGACTCCGGGGAGAGACTCCCTGTGGCTGGCTCGACTGACCCGGGCGGGGGAGGTCACCTGGCTGAGCACGATCGCGCTGCCGGGTGATCATAAATACTATGAATGGGGGATGGGCGCCGGACCTGCTGGCACCGCCCTTATCAGCGGCAATTACACCTACCCGGCTGAGGGCGGGGGACTCAAGGATTCGCCTGTAACCTTCTCCGTCACGCCTGGCGGCCAGATCGAATGGCTGGAGCCCTACGCCACGGATTCTTTTACAACCAGCCGTGAGGACGCGATTCTGTTCCCGGGATTCTATGGCGCCAGCATCATCAATGCCCGTGGTGATCTCCAATCGCACCTTGCCCTGAATTTCGGGGAGGGTTTCCGCCCAACCCCGATGGCCGCGCCGATGCCGGAAATCATTCAAGGAACCCTGCTGCCCGACCAGGGGACGCTGTTCACTGGAAACTTCCAGGACTACGTCATCTGGAGCCAAAACGCTGAACGCGCTGGCCCGGACCTGGGGATCATCTCCTATTGGTTCGCCCGGTTTTCGTCGGATGGAGAGCTGGTCTGGAAACACTTCTACGATGTTGATCCTCTGCAGCAGGGCACGATCCGGGCTGCAACCACCTCCGACGGGGGCGTGATCGCCGCGGGCACTTTTTCCACGCAAGCGGTCTCTGATGTGGAATCCTCCGTACGCGATTCATACGTGTGGGTGCGCAAGGTAGACCTGGATGGCGGGACGGTCTTCCACCGGCGATACCTCGATATGCCGCTGCTGGTGGGAGTATATGCCGCGCCCGATGGTGGAGCTGTACTCTTCGGAAAGCGTTTCATCGATGCCGAGAACAGCGCCCTCACGATCGAACAGGCGCAATTGGTCAAGCTCGATGCGGATGGCAAGGTCGAGTGGGCGCGAGCATTTCAGGAGGGTTTGCAGATCCACGCCGTGCTGCCGCTTCATGACGGGAGCTACCTGATCTCGTTTGGGCGTGGCATGATGTTCGCCCGCCTCGACTCGCAGGGCTGGCTCCCAGGCTGCCAGGATATCGTTCCAGGTGAGACGCGCATGCGGGTGGACAATGCGGTGGCAGAGTTCGACACGGCCGGGCAGGTGCCGCTGGCGATGTCGATCGAAAACCCCGAGCCGGTGCAGCCGGAGAGTCCCGCGTTCAGCTTGAGCCCGGCTGCCTTCACCCTGCATGAATCCTGCCGGACCCTGCCCGGTGATCCTTGAGAATCGAACCCGTGCTCAACCCGGGCATTCGCCCGTCGGGCAGCCGGGGAAATTCAGCGCGATTCAGGACGTTCTAAAGTAGATTGAACCCAGCCCGCTCTCCCGCAGCCTCTCATTCGAGCGTCGTCAGATAGGCATCGATCGAGCACCAAGCGCTGCCGTTCGATGACTCCATCCCGACATGAGTATTGACCTGCTTTGGCCACCACTCGTAATCCGAGCTGTTTTCCGGACCGACGTCGATCTCGCCGATGCACACCTGGTCTGGCGAGTTGTACCAGCCCGAATCCGAGTCGTGGATGAACGGGAAAATTCGCAGCTTCCGGCCGCGCCAGCTCGGAACATGGAACGTGATCGTATCGCTGGCTAACCCGGTCAGCGATTCATTCAGCAGTGGCAGCGTGGAGAACGAATACGTGCCGTTGCCCAACTTAATAGGACCGTATTCTGAGCCGATATTGATCGTGTCAACAATGAAGTACCCATTAGCGCCCCCCTTGGTTGCCAATCCATAGGTGCACTCCGTATCCGGGTCATTCAAGCACTGCAGCATCACCGTGATCCTGCCGTACAGTTCCAGGTCGTGGTTGTTTACACCGTCGTGGACGTTGTTCAGAACCAGGTTGTTGAAATGCAGCTGGACGACATGGTAATCCTGGTTCCCCATGGTCTTGAAAGCGCCGCAGTCAGCCCAAGCGAGGATGCTTGGCCCGATAAAGGTTTTTATCGTATCAACATGCAGATTGAGAATGAAGGCACGCGTCGTCAAGCACTCGCGGTTGGGCGGCGGGATCTTATACGCCTGCGTGAAGGGGTCGAGGATGTAGACTTCCGGCCCGTGCGAGTCGTAGATCGACCAGTACATGCGCTCACTGTAGCCTCCGAGTTCGAACTTGGCCCACCATTCGATCCAATCCGCCCAGGGTATGCAGGAGGATTTCCCACTGCCGGCCTCACAGGTCAGGTCATGGACATCCCAGACGAGATAGGGCTGGGGGGCGATCCCTTCCGGTCCCTGGTGGTAGCCATTCAGGGGCGCGGTGCACAGGCCCTGGTATTCGATTAAGTCGACCGGGCCAAAGAGGTGGCTCTTGCAATCGGCCGGATCGTTGGTGACCCGGGCGTCGTAGAGCGGCAGCGTGGCTGGCTCGAAATCCGGTCGTTCGACGAGGTTCGGGTAGGTGGCAGCGTCCACGTCGATCTGTCCGATCGGGAGCTTAAAGCTCTGGGCCTGGGAGGGATCGATCTTCGATCCCGAGTACTTGCCGAGCGGGATCAAACCGCCATCCTGCCATCCCCAGCACTCGAGCGAAATGGCGATATTTGGATCGAGCACCTTGCCGTTGAAATCCTCGGTAAAAAAGCCGAGTGGAGTACCGGATGTATCAACGACGCCATCCGCATCCGGGATGAAGAATCCCGAGGATGGCCAGCGGTGCCAGGTCTGGCCATCGAAACTGCGGTAGCAGTAAGCCATCTGGACCGGTTCGTGGATCGTCAGGCGGGTCATCTCGAGTCCAAATCCCGCCGGTCCGTCGTACGTGTCGAGGCAGTCGGAGTCCGGGAAGAGGTGGACCATGACAACTTCGCTCGCCGCTGTTTGCAGGTCGTTAAAGGCTTCAACATAGTACGATACGTCGGCTGGCCCGGCTGGAGGTCCATCGTCGGTGAAGGACTTCAAGTCACCGGCCATCGCTGCGAGGGTCGCAATGCGCACCCATCCCGGGCCTCCGCCCTGGTTGCGGTATACGGCGTAGCCCTTTTCGAAATTGGTCTGGTCTTCGATCGAGAGCATGACCGAGCATTTACCTGCCGAGGCGGTCACTCGCGGCGGGTCGAGAGCTTCATACGTGCTTGGTGGTGCGAAAACATTGACGATTGGTGCCTTCCAGGGGATGGCGCTGGGCGCGCTCGGCTCGGGGTTGGAGGGTGGAGCCGCTGGCACGCTGGGCAACGGCTGGCCGGAGGGGAGGATCACCCCCGAACTGCCGGGGGCGAAATAGGGTGCGGTTTCGCCTTCAGAATTTTCGACCACTTCGACTCGAACCGGGACCGAGTAGGCGGCATTGCCGGCGTTGTCCGTCGCCACCGCGAGCAGAACGTGCTCCCCAGGTTCGCCGGCGGCGAAGGAGAAGACGTTTCGGAAAGGCGATCGACCGCCCTGCGGGGCAGATTGGACTTCCGCGGTCACATTGTCGATCTGCAGTTCGAGCGAGCTGATCAGCTGGGGCTGCCCGACAGCCGTGATCTCAACCTCGATCTCCTGCCCGATGCCAAAGGCTTCCCCCGGATCTGGCGAGGAGATGCTGACCAGGGGTTTATTGAAGTCGGCCGCCAGGTTCGGTCCGGTTAGCCGGCGCTGCAGGTATGACCTGGCGAGAACGACCAGGCCGGCGAGCGCGGCCACGGCAACGACGGCGATCAAAAGCCAGGCAAATTGCTTGCGTTTCATGGGTGAAGCCTCCTCGATCAGGTGAATCCCGGGGTTCTGCTACTCGCAGGGGTGCAGCTGGACCTCAGAAACAACCCCGGTTCGGGCGATCTCAACCCCCTGGCTGTTGGTCGCGACCAACTGGACCTGCAGTATCGAATCGAGGAACGTTGCAAAACCGGGGATATCGTCTTCCGAGCGGAGCGTCTTGCTGAAGCTGCCGTCGCCGATCGGGTTCATGGCAAGGGAGGTCCAATCGGTCTGCCCGCTGCCGTTCGCTGCGGACAACCGGAAGAAGAGCACCACACTCCAGATCTTCGGGTCGGAGGTGTCGATTTGAACCGTAATTTCCTTCGGCCCGCAGCTCGTGCCCTCAAAGTAGAAGGCGTCCGCCGAGAAGCGCGGCGGTCCGAAATCGGGCGCGGCGAACGTGGCCGTAGGAGTCAGAGTCGGGATGAGGTCTTCCGGGGCTGGAGTCTTCCCTGCGGTATCGGTCGCGGTGGGCGGCTGGCCGATGCGGACCGAGACGGTTGCAGCCGAACCGAACAGGCCATCACCGCCCGCCGCACGAACACTGATCTGGTATGTACCGGGTGCTGACGGCTCCCAGGTTTGCTCGGTTTGGGCAAGCGTCCCGTTGAGTTCGACTGGCAGGACCTGGCTCGTCTCGAGGACCTGCCCGTTTACGCTGAGCTCGACGGCGTTGATTCCGCCGGGCGCGTTGGAGTGAGAAACGATTTGAAGCGGTGCGAGCGGGTATTGGCCCCCAGGAAGCGGGGCATCGATCCAGCTGCGGGGTCCGTTCGCATCGGAGCTGGCTTGCTGCCCGGTGCAGGAAGTGGATGCTGCGATGAAAAGAATGGAGAACATACAATAAATGCTGGACGAAGCGATTCTTCTGAAGTTCATCAAGCGCTCCCATACAGGCGGGTTTACGATTGAGCCGGGGAGGACGAAGGCGACGACCTCAATCTGCGCTTGATTATAGACCTAATTTGTCCAGTTTCAAAGCCGCTGCGTTCACATCAAAGCGAAACGAGTGGTTCGCTGCCTGATGGCTCTTCGCAATGACACATCTCTGCCATCCCGAGCACAGCGAGGGATACCCAAAGCATCCATCTGCTTCAAAGTGTCCACTCATGAACCCTTGTTCGGGGTGGAATGTTCCGGGTATTCCTCGTCGCAAGCTCCTCGGGATGACATCACACCACCATGTCATTGCGAGCGAAGCGAAGCAATTGGTACTCGATGAAGGTTCACCACCGGCCGAGTTTGCCAGTCCAATCGATTGCACCGTCGCTGCCCTCCTCGCAATGACATAATGGGGCTGGGTGTGACGCTCCAAGAAGCAGGTCACATTTCATGAAGTATGATGGTCGAAATAGTAGGGGGTGTAGGGGGAAACCCCCCACTGTCCCTCTGTAGGGGACAACAGGGGGTGTACCTCTTGAAGGGGGCTTGTAGGGGGGAGACGAAAGAGCTATTTCTCCTGATCGTGCCTTTGTGGGGGACCCTAGGGATGCACAAGCTACGGCCCGATCGCCGGGTGAATCTCCTCCCAGGTGCGGCCGCCATCGATCGTGTGCAGCAATGCAGCCGGGCGCATAGCATCGACAAAGAACTGCTCCGCAGGTGTTTCGCGAGTGGGGGGCTCGAAGCTGAGCGCATACCCTTCCTCCGGGCCGACAAACTCGAGCTGGCCGATCCAGGCGACGGTCTTCACTAGCTTCCAGGTCTTCCCACCGTTTTCCGTCTGCTCCAGGCGGAACAGCCCAGCTCCCGTATCGAGCAGCCGCCAGCCACGCTCTGCGTCGATGAAATCGATATTGACGGTGGAAGGCCAGACCTGCTGCTCTTCACCCTCGATAGTCTGGGAATAGTAGGTGATCCAATACCCAACATAGTAGCCGTAAACGGAGCCTTCCTCGGTCGGGAAGCGGATCAAACAGCGCCGGCCTACTCCTACTCCACCGTTGCCCATCAAATCCGCATCGAGCGTTTTACAGAAGTAAGCGAACGGGTTGAACCACACATCCTCGCCTTTAATCCCCGGCAGGAACTGACGGCCATTTTCCATCCAGCGTTGAAGCTCCGCCGGGATGGGCTCCCCGTGGAACAATTCATCGGGCAGCGGCTCTACCGGGGACCAGACATCTTCTGTATCGGGCGGCACCGCTCCGCTCGGAACCACATCACTCTCCGGGGAGCACGGCATCCAGGTCCTTACGCCATCGTGCGTGCACAGCGTGACGCCGCCGACCTCCACCCCCCAACCCACCAGGCGGTTCTTCATATGCAGGGATTCGAGACGCACACCTTGACCAGACCATAAGCGTTCATCAAGAAACGCTGTCTCGATCTCTTGTCGGCCATCCCCGCCACCCGTGACATGAATGGCGACGGCTTTGTCCTGAGCCTCTCCCACCTCCCAGGTTGATTGTGGAAAGGGTTGCCAGGTGTCCCCACCGTCCACGGTGACCTCGAGCTCGGACGGATCCGCAGCAGCCAACCGCCATCCATTCTCGGCGTCGATGAAAAAGGTATCCCTCGGCCTCGAGAGGACACGCCATGATCGCCCACGGTCGGTGGAGAAGTAGGTTGCCTGGAAAATCGGTGGCTGATCCCACTTCAGGGTGAGAACGGCCTGGAAGCTGATCAAGGGTGCGTCTGCAGGTATCGAGAGCGGCGAAAAATCGATCCACGGTTTATCCTGATCGGTGAGGTTTTGCGCCTTTAAGACGCCAGGCAAATCCGGTGGCGTGGGTAAACGTGTTGTAAACCACGAATCTCCACCATCACGGGTCATTTCTATCGAGAGAGCGGTGCCGGCCACCAGCTCCTCCGGGGACACGTGCGCATACTGGTCCGCCGGGCTCACATAGATCCTCTGTAATCTCAGTCCGAGGGTTTGATCCAGGAAGAGTGGCCGGGTAGCTCCCAGGTCAGAGTAGATCCAATCTAATCTCCGGGGCAGCGCCTGCCACGTAAAGCCTCCATCCACCGTACGGTACAGATGATGAGTGATCGAGTTGCGCCCGACCTGCATCATGAAAACCCATCCGTGCTGCTTATCGACAAACTGCAGCGTATCGGGGATGCAGTCCGATTCGACACCGGCGCAATCCGAGGGGACATGCACGGTCTGCCACGAACGGCCGCCATCATCGGTGCGCCAGATTCCGGGAGCGAAATTGCAGGCTGTCAGGAACAGGCAGCCGGTGTATGCCCAGGCCCTTTCCGAATCGAATGGTACAACCTGTATAGACCCAAGGACGCCCATGTCGGGGAAGCGATAGGATCGTATCGCCTCGAAGACCGGCGGTGTGACGTTCAACCATGTACGGGCGCCATCGTGCGTGACCCCCAGCCAGTATTGGGCGGCTATGTGCTCGTCCAGGCGGAAGGTTCCCCAGCCATCCAGATCGCTGACCATGTGCAGCGTGCTTAACCGGTAGTTCTGCGGACCAGGTTCGTGGGTGGCGATTGGCGTGCCGGCAGGTGTGCTCGTAGGCTGGACCGGGGGCGGGGTGAAGTAGAATGTGGGCGGGACTTCAGTTGGCGGTGTTCCAGGGTACGTGGGCGTCAGCGCATTCGTCCTGGGAGAGGGGGTGGCTGTCGCCGAGGATGGAGACAGGGTGGGCAGCCTGGCCGCGTCCGGGTAGACCGGCGTCTCTGGCTGCTTGAGGCTCGTGCAGCTGGCGAGGAGCAGCGCGAGCAGGATGAGCAGGATGACCTTTCGCATGGCAACTCTCCGGGCCATGGATCTGATTCCATCGACTACCTGATCTTAGTGCAGTTTTCCCCTTTCTATCAAGTACCGGCCAAAATTCATTTCATGCAGACGCGGGTTGTGATGGCGGAAATCCCACAACGGATTCCATATTCTGATCAGCAATCTTGGTGTATGGTTGACGGGGTAAGCGAGCCAGGGAGTCGGCATTGATTGAGAAAGCAACCCTTTCGAAATCCACCTTTCTACGCGGCATACAGTGCCAGAAATCGCTGGCGCTGGATGCTTCCCATCCAGAGCTGCGCGATCCGCTCCCGCCGACGGCCCAGTTCCGCATGCGGCTCGGAACAGAGGTAGGCATCCAGGCCAGAAAGCGCTATCCGGGTGGCGAAATCGGGCGCGTGCCTGACTCGTACGAGATCTCGCTCGCCCGAACGCGTGACCTGATCGAGGGTGGGGCGCCGGTGATCTACGAAGCGGCTTTCGAAGCGGCCGGCGTGCGGGTCGTGGCCGATATCCTTGCCCGCGGCGAGCATGGCTGGCGGCTGATCGAGGTCAAGAGCACGACCGGCGCCAAACCGGAGCATACCTGGGACGTGGCGGTGCAGGCGTACGCCCTGCGCCGGGCCGGGCTCAAGCTGGAAGAGGCAGCCCTGCTGCACCTGAACCGCGGCTACGTACGCCACGGCGCCCTCGATTTCAATGAGCTCTTCACCGAGCCCTCCTTATTAAAGGAAGCGAATGACCTGCAGGGGGAGGTCGAGGGATGGATCACGGCCTGCCAGGCGACGCTCGCTTCGGGTGAAGTGCCCGACGTGCCGATCGGTCCGCAGTGCCACGACCCTGTCGACTGCGATTTCCTCGGGTACTGCTGGAAGGACGTCCCCTCACCGTCGGTCTTCGACGTGTACTACATCGGTAAAAAGGCGTACGAACTCTACGCGCAGGGGATCGTACGCATCGAAGAGATCCCTGCCGGTCAACCGCTTGACAGGCGCTCGGCGTTCCACGTCCAGGCTCACAAAGCCGGCCAGACGATCGTCAAGCCGGATGAGCTGCGTGCGTTCCTGGGCGAGCTGCATTACCCGCTGTACTACCTTGATTTCGAAACCTTCGCGCAGCCGATCCCGCCATACGATGGCCTGTCGCCGTATTCGAATATACCTTTCCAGTATTCGCTGCATCTGCAGAAAGAGCCTGGCGGGGAGGTCATGCACTCCGGGTTCCTGGCGGAACCCGTCGAGGATCCGCGCCCAGCGTTCCTCGATCCGCTCCTGCAGGAGACGGAGGGTGATGGCGACATCATCGTCTACCACCAGCCGTTCGAGCAGGGTGTCCTGCGCTCGCTGGCGGTGACTTTCCCCGATCAGGGGGGCGTGATTGAAGATCGGATCGATCGTCTGGTTGATCTGCTGAAACCATTCCGGGAACGCCTGTACTGGCATCCTGAGATGGGAGGCTCGAACTCGCTCAAGCAGGTGCTCCCGGTCTTCGCACCGGAGCTTTCCTACGCCGCGTTGGAGGTCGGGAACGGCGAGCAAGCAATGGACGCCTTCCTGCGTCTGGCGGAAGAACATGACCCCGATCGGATCAAGGCTCAGCGCCAGGCGCTGTGGGACTACTGCTCGCTCGATACGCTGGCGATGGTGCGCATCCTCGACGGGTTGCGAGGGGTGGTTGGATTGTAAACAGCTCTTGATGTCATCCCGAGCGACGCGAGCGTGGCAATCGGTTGTGGATAAAGGTTCACTAGCGGCCGGGATAGCCAGTTCAAACGATTGCTTCGTCGTTTTGTTCCTCGCAATGTCACAAAAAAGCGACGCGACGCCTCAACAAACAAGGCTTGGCTAAAGCATAAGGCAGGTTGAAATCGTCGGGGGTGTGCCCTTTCCGCTCCCATCGGTCTATTCCCCATGGCTTGTGTCTGTTGTTTCCCCTTCAATCCCCTTATTGCTCATGAGGTCTTCCTTCGCTGCGCATAAGAGTCCAGATTGAGTCTAGATACAGGAAAACCAGCTTTGCAAATGCAACCCTGGAATCGCTACTCCAGCCTGCGCGACTCGCTCCCACCGCCGGCGTCGTTCCGCATGCGGCTCGGGACGGAGGGCGGAGCAGCAGGCCGCAATTGCTATCCGGGTGGCGAGTCGGGGGCGTGTCTGATTTGTACGAACTCTCATTCGAGCGTAAACGTGATCTGGTTCGGGGTGGGGCGCTGGTTATCTGCGAAGTCGCCTTCGAGGCGGCCGGCTAGGGCGGAAGCAGGACTCGGCCGAGGAGAAGGTTAGTTCGAGCAGATCGCAACCTGCCTGATCTTCCTTCATCCCTCGGCTAAAAAGATCTACTCCGATTTCCTTGATGAAACCTGGAGCTCCCTGCTATTCCCCGTCGTTATGAGATTGAGGAAGCGAGCGTCAGCCGCCTTCCTTGACTTCAAATGCGACCTTCACAACCGCGCGGTATTCCGCGATCTTCCCGTTTTCAACCCGGGCGGTCTGTCCTACGACCTCCAGGCCAGTGATACCACTGACTGTCTCATGGGCATCTTTAATGGCATTGCTAGCCGCATCCTCCCAGTTGTTCTTCGAGGTGCCGATCAATTCGATCACTTTGATGGTTGCCATGTTCTCCTCCGGTTCTAAGCCCAAACGAGATTTTCATCTCCTGATTCGGCCAGGGAGTGCCGCCTGAATTGAGAGCGCATTCCGGCTTCGCCTAACCTGCCCTATCTACTATACCATCTCTAAAATCGTGCTTTCATACTTTCATCCAACCTATTGACTCAGCCGCCTGACAACTCGAGCGAGCCCTCCCGGGGTGCTTCGTACCTGTTCTGGAACCGCCTTCAGCCCCTGGCTGGTTGGGCCGGCTGATCCAGGAGCAGACAGACGGCGGACGCACCTCTTCGTGACCCCGGTCCTCTTTATTCGGGTTGCGCTCCTAGGGAACGAGTCCGGCCGGGACGCCCTCAGGATAGAGCAATTGAATTGCATCCTCAATCCGAACGATTCGGTTTTCAGGATTGGGATGGGTGCTGAAGAATTCGGGCAGGCTGGCCGTACTGGACTCGGCCAGGATTTGCATCACATTGATCATTGAGCGAGGGTCGTACCCCGCGTCGGCCATGATCTGAACTCCGAGGGCGTCAGCCTGGGTCTCATCGTCTCGTCCAAACTTCATGTTGACCATCTGGCCAACCAGAACCGCCATCTGGGCAATCTGCTGACTGCTCGGGTTATCGGGATCGTAACTGGCGATAAGCACCGCACCTGTGATTCCCTGGGTGAGCTGCATCTGCGCAATCTGTTCGGCACTGTGACGCGCCAGGACATGTACAATCTCGTGCCCAAGGATAGCTGCCAGCTGGCCTTCCGTCTCGATGAGATCGACCAGGGCACGCGTGATAAACACCTGCCCGCCTGGGAGTGCGAAGGCATTGACGGTTTGCTGGTCCGCCAACACATGGAACTCAAACGGGTATCCGGACGAAGCCGCAGCACTGCCTCGAACGAGATTCGACCCGATTTCACCCACTACTGCCTGGTATTCCGGGTTAGGTTCGAGACCGCCAAACTGAGCTTCCATCTCTGGGGCGGCCTGCAGGCCCATGGCGATCTCCTGGTCCTGGGTCATGCTTATATACTGATCCTCGCTCGTTACGGGATTGAATTGCTTGGATCCAAGGAACGAAATCACCGCAACGGCTACCATCAACACCGCAATACCGATCCGCAGGCAGCCGCTAGACGAGGCAGAAGCTCTGGGAGCCACACGTTGACGAATATAGGATCTCCTGGACATAAAAATCGCCTCCTAGATGTTAGAGACGGGGAAGGGAAGATCGTACTGATCGAGGAGCTCGTAAGCGACGCCGACCAAGCCTCCCAGCATCATGTGCGTCAGCATAAGCAGCCAGCTGCGCAGCGGATAGATCCAGGGGAAAAAGTAGCTCAAGGCGTAGATATCGATCACATACAAAGCCAGCCCGAGCAGTGCCCCTCCGACGAGACCCACGGCCAATCCCCAGCGGTGAATGACCAATACAATCAGGAATGCGTAGGCAAAAGTGAGTATGAAGTGGAGCACCAAACCCACGAGAAGGATCACTGCCGTGGTTCCCTCCGTCACCGGAATGACCTCCGGCCCGAGCACAAGGGAGGCGGTAATCCGGAGGATGAAGGTTGGCTCACCCAACATCACCCCGCAAAGCACGAGGCCAGCCAGCAGCGTCGTCAGGCTGGCGACAAGCCCGGCCACGAGGTAAGCGTGCCAGTCCAGGTGAGGTAGGGCCAGGAGCCCCGGACGGTGTCTCTTTTCCGTTTCCATGAGATGTCTGCGCGGGATGTCCTCGCTAGGTTGCAGTCGAGGAAAAGCGCTGCTCCTTTCCGGTAGGGGGAGTGTTGCCTCCAATTATCCACCCTTTTTAAGTAGCTGGTTCGATAACTTTGCCCCGTGGGCCAATCCGATGCCAGGGGTTCGTCCTGTTCGCCGCCCGATGCAACTACGCTGAGTTATTGCCAGACGATCGGTATCATTGACAAGCCTCTGAGCTGCGATAGCCTGCATGGGAGATAGCTCAGGGATTCCTCGGCCCCCGGCCTCGGAAAGACATGCAGGTGCGGGCACCCCAGCCCTCCGTGCGATGTCGAGTCACCAATGGGGCAGGGCGCAACACATTGCGCCCCTACATGCGTTGAAGATACTTGGAGCACCCAGGTTCACTCCATTTACGGCTTCGGGAGTCCATCAGCGTTGCTGATGGCCACAAGCAGAGCTTGTGGACTCCTGATAGCACTCAAGCCAGTGCAAATCATCCAAATGAGTTGTCTCGAGGGTTCCGCGGCCTCCGGCCTCGGAAAGACACGAGAAGCTCAGCCTCCCTTCGCACACAACATCTTTAGGGGCCAGAGGGGCGAATGGGGGGTGACAAGCGAGATTCAAGCCAGAACCCGCCGTGCAAATTAGCAGACAACAGTTATTCAAACCCCGGAAATTAATCGAGGATAAAAGAAGGCGGCGTGCATGCACGCCGCCTTCTTTTTGAACTAAGTCAAATGCCAAGCTATGGTGTGCACGCCCCCAGCGATTGATCAAAAGGTACAGGGCAAGCGCTGAGCGGGTAGCAAATCGCCTGCGGGTCGTTCGGTCCCTGGTAGAGGCAGCCAGGGACGGGTGTCGGGGTGGGGAGCGGCGGCACCGGGAAGATGTGCAGTTCACTGAGATCGATTGCTGGATCGAGATCGATTTTCTTTTTCTCCACCCAACAGCCCACGCCAGGGAAGCGCGGGCTGTCAACGATCAGCCAGCGGGCGTTCAACCCGGTGCCGAGCAGCTGCACCAGCGTGCCAGCCTTGATCGAACTCACGACGTTGTATCCTGGTCCAGGTCCCGCCCAGCAGAGCAGGTCGACCATGACCGGTGGCTGCGGCGCCTCACCGGAGGTCGGCTCAATCCCCGTCAGTGCGAACGAAAACTCGAACGCGCCCACGTCACAACCGCCTCCAACTGGCCGGCTCGTCCCGCGCTGGTCGGAAATCGGGCAGCCCCCGCTAGCGGCGTCGATGGCCGGGCTGCCCTCGCGAAGCGCATGTGTTTGCGTCGGTCCGCCGTTATCCGCCAGCGGGTCCAGGCTCGGGTCACCGGTTGAACCAACGCCGAACAAACATGTGCCATCTGAATCGAGGTTCATCCCTGCCTGCGGGATCGGTGCGACACCTACGCGCGAACTGATCTCGCAGTCTTCGACGGCGTTTCCGGCGAGCAGGACGTTCTCCAACAAGGCGACGGCTGATCCCCCGTCGAAGGCGTTCAGTCCGTTGAAACCATTATCGGCAACCGTCACGTAAGTCATACGCAGCGCACCTGACGTTGCGGTGATCCCATTGTTCAGGTTCCCACTGATGGTTGAGTTCGACACCTGTATCGTGCCGCGGTTCTCGATTCCCATATATTCGTTGCGGCTGATGGTGGAAGCGGTGATCGTGGCATCCCCGTTGTTCCACAGCCCCGGGAAGTCATCCCGATTGCTGTCGATCGTTGAATTTTGCATCAGGAGCGAGGCCGATGGAAATACCAGGATCCCGCCGTTGCGGTTGCCTTCAATGCGGCTTGAGCGGATTGTTAATTGGCCGCGATTGTCGATCCCGCCGGGCACGCTGGTGTTGATAAATAAGGATCCATTCTCTGTGACGATCACATTCTCCAGCGTGACGACAGCTGCTGGCTCGATCAAGATACCAGGGCGGGGGTGGCCAGCGACTGTGCTGTCTTGCAGCACGAGCCGTCCTCCGCCAAAAACCCTCACACCATAATCATTGTCCTGTATCGTGCTTTCAATGACGGTAGCGTTCCCGCTGGAATCGATCTCAAGACCTGCGTGGTTGCCACCTAATCTAGGATCGATCGTATTGGTGTTGATGTCGACCCGGGTGAGTGTTGCATCGCCTCCGAGGACGATTCCATCCAGGCCGTTATTGAAAACGAGCGTATCGCTCATCACCACCGTCCCGCTGGCTCTGATCCCTACCCCGCTGTTATCATGGATTTCGGAGTTTTCAATGGTCAGCGCTCCCGGCCCGCTCGCGATGCCGGGTCCCAGGTTTGAGCCGTCGATGTAAGGGAGCGCATCGGTGACGGTGACGTTGGTCAGGTGCAGCGAACCGTCGCTCATATGCTCGATCGCCCGTTGTGAGCAGTGGCGAATCACGCTGTTGCGGACGGTGGCGCTGCCGCTCGCCCGGATGCTGAGGCAGCCCCCGGGAGCCCTGCCTCCACCATTCTGGATGGTGACGTTCTCCAGGCGGAGACGGGCGCCATCGCGCACGGACACGCCGGTGACCTCGTTGTGCCCGTCAATAAAGGTCCGGTCGGATCCTTCCCCGATGATGGCCAGGTTGACTGTTACGACTACGATCGGCGTCGTTGCGTAACCGGCGCTGTCGGAATAGGTGCCGGCAGCTACTCGGATTTCGTCATCCTCGGTCGCTTTGGCGATAGCCCCATGGATGGTCCGGCAGGGATCCTCGGGAAACCTGCAGCCATTCGCATCATCTCCGTCCGGTGCTACATACCAGATGAGCGAGGTATGTTCTTCAGAGCGGGCGGAGGGGGTGACGGTCGGCAGCCGGCCCAGGATATCGCGGGCGAGGTCGGTCGGACCGCAGGCGAGAATGGCTGCAGTTATTGCGAGCACCACTAAAATTGGGGGTCGTTTTGAGCTGCTGTGTATTAAATTCATGTGTTTTTCCCGGTCCTTTATGAAGTTGAATGGGAGTTATCCCTGTTTCGGTAGGTACCTCGCGGGGCTCCTTCACCTTGTCTCTCCAGCTTGAGTGACGCAGGAACCGCGCCGGTCTCTTAGTGGTAATAACCCAAGAACATCCAGGTTCGGGTCCGCAGGCAGGGTATCGCCGGTCACCCAGGTACAAACACTTATTGCTTATGTATCTAACGTTCAGAGGGCAGAATTGTGACAATCTATACCAGGTATGGATGGATTGGCGCCGATTGTAGTACGGAAGAGGGACCAGGTAAAGGAGCAAATCGTAGGTGCGGTGTTTGGTCGTGCCCGTGATCCCTGTCTGACTACCGCACCTCCGTTAGGGCTGGCCCCCTGGATGTGAGTTCCCCACGGTCACCCTGTGGGGGACTGCAGGGGGGTGAAGCCGCTTGAAGGAGACTGACGAAGATCCTTAACTCTATCGAACAGCAACCAGCATCACATCTACTGCCCCAGCATCATTGCATGACATATAATTCCCCGAATCGATATAGAATCCAGTTAGATTCAATGGAGGCAGGAGGGTGGCCATGACGGAGCAAATGCCCGAAAAGGAACCGATGGATCGCTTTGAGGCACGGCGGCAGCGGCGTGCGGCCCGGCGTGCTGCCCGGGGGATGGGAAGCCAGGGTGGGGCGTGGATCGCCGGCGCGATCCTGATCCTGCTGGGCATCGTGTTTCTCGCTCAGAACCTGGGCGTTTCCGGCATCTACTTCAACAATTGGTGGGCAGTGTTCATCCTGATCCCCGCCCTTGGAGCATTTGAACGTGGGATCCATTATTACCGAGAGGCAGGCAACCAGCTGACCGGGCAGGCGCGCAGCGCGTTCTTTTCCGGTTCGATCTTGCTGCTGGTCACCGTCATTTTCCTGTTCAATCTCAACTGGACTTATGTGGGTCCGATCGTCCTGATCCTGGCCGGGCTTGGCTTTCTGGTCAATGGGATGCTTTCACGTCAGGAGTAGCTGTCTCCGGCTCACGGATTTTTTCGAACAAGGCAGCCTGCGGCTCAGTGCGGACCAGAGAGAATCTTCCTTGAGTTATGGTATGTTTTCCACTAGCCGCTGGAAATGAACATTTGGAGTAGATTCGGCACAATTGATGCTTTGCAGGCTTTCTGCCGCATGCCTTCGCCAGGCATGCGGTCAAGGCAAAGGTAATCTAGCAAGCAGGATAACTCTCACTCAATATTTAACGCGGAGGGAACCCGTGAAGAAACGACTGATGTTAAGTCTCGCTCTCGTCCCACTTTTCATCCTTGCCGGTTGTACGCCTGGTCCAGCCCCGACGGAAGACGTGCTCAGCACGGCAGTTGCGGGGACGCTGGCAGCTATCGAAGACACCCCGGTTGTTCAACCCGGGAATACGCCGCTGCCGACGGCGACCGAAGCCTCTTCTGGCGAACCGACTTCCGCCCCGCCGACGGACACCGTGACCCCAACCTCGACACCGATCCTGACCGATGCTGAGATGATCAAGGCTGCCGTAAACGCCTACCTCTCCTCGCCAATCGATCCGGCCACAATCACCGTCTCCGAGATTCAAGGGAATATCGCCCGGGGTGGAGTTCCTGGCGCCTACTTTATCGCCGCCAAGGAATCGGGAAGCTGGATTGTCATTTATGCCGGGCAATCCTCACCCTACTGCAACGCCATCAACCCTTATTCCTTCCCCGCTTCCTGGGTCTCACAGTGCCTGGCTGAGGATGGATCGGTCGTCGATCGCACCGGGGCTGGCGGAAGCGATTTCCAATCCCTGGGCGCGCCGACCTGGACCGATAACATGGACAGCTCCGGCCGCTGGTACCTGGTGAACACGTCTGGCACGACCTTCAAAATCGAAGGCGGCTATCTTGTCATGACCGCCCATGATGCTGGAGGGTTGGACGAGTGGGGCCTGGGAGCCGTGGGTGACCAGATGGATTTCGCCCTCGAAGTGACGGTGAAGACGGGATCCACCTGCAGCGGTCTCGACCGTTACGGCGTGATTTTCCGGGCGCCCGACCCGAGCCAGGGTTACGTCTTTGAGTTCTCGTGCGATGGGCGCTTCCGTTTATACGAATGGGATGGGGAAACCTACACCGGGATCCAGAATTGGAAAGCCAGTGGGGCAATCGTTGGTGGAGGGGACAAGACGAACCGCATGGGGTTGATCGCGGAGGGCGATTCGGTCAAGCTCTACGCCAACGACCAGATGATCGGTGAGTACAATATTCCCGATTACCCCTCCGGCCGGTTCGGGCTCGTCGTCGGCGCCAAGGATACGGCCGGCTTTAAAGCCAGCGTTGATGTGGTCAAGTTCTGGAGTTCCCTCGGCGGGTAGCATAACAATACCTACCGTTGGTATGAAAGCTGGCCATTAGCTTGATGGCCAGCTTTTTTCTTTTGATACGGAGCTCTCCTGCTATCAACCCGAATCCCGCAGATGTGCGGCAATGGGTTCTGGATGCCGGAGCGGAACGATTGCTTCGTCGCTGTGCTCCTCGCAGTGACACAAAGAAGCAATGCTTCGCCTCAACGAGCAAGCCTCGGCCTAAACATTAGATAGGTTGAAATCGTAGGGGGTGTGCCCTTTCCGCTGCGCTTCCGGGATGCTTCGCGAGGGGGAAACTAGTCCCCCCACAGTCCCCTTGTGGGGGACTACAGGGGGACTTATCCTTCATCTGGCTTTGCCAATTTGCCCTATACAGATCTGAATATTCATGGTATAAAAGGATTAATAGGTTGCATGCACGTTCTGTCTGGAAGTCGAAAGATCACGGCCTGAGCTGCGCAAGCTCGGGCTGCTTTGTTTAACACGAAGCGACCACCGAGAACGAGTTAAGCACCTGTAGAGTACTTGCCTAAAGGAGGCAAAAAGCAATGTCAGAACGAGTTCTTGGTACGGTCAAATGGTTCAATGGTGGGAAAGGCTACGGCTTTATCGAGCGCGAAGGTGGCGAGGATGTCTTTGTCCACTTTTCAGCGATCGAGGGGGATCAATATGGATCCTACCGCTCACTGGACGAGGGCCAGAAGGTGGAGTTCTCCATCGAGCAGGGCCCGAAAGGCCTGCAGGCCACCAGCGTTAAGTCCGTCTAATACCAATTAGCGAGACCTTTCAAGGAGCTGCCCCATCCGGGGCAGTTCTTTTATTTTGGGCTCAGGCCTGGGATGAACATGTAGAAAAATGCACTCATACCATCCTTACCAAGGATTGGCTCGAAAATGATCGTGACCTGAGTAGAATGGGGTGTGGAAGGCTCGGATTACCCCGTTGGAAAGCTTCATACGCCTGGACCCTCCCGCTGAAGGGTGGTTGTTGGTATAGAATCATGTAGTGGGGTGAATGTATCATATTCCGACGTTTGGCCAGAGCCGCGTTTCCTACGAATCTAGCCCATCAACGGGCAAGGCGTGGCTTTTCTCTCGGTTGGGCTTCACTACCATGCGTACTCAGCATCTTCCCCCCGCAACCATCGACATGACAAATCAGGCTATAATAATCCCTATTCGTCCCTTTGCTGTCCAAGGGTACATAATAGAATGGGTGTTGGATCCACATCGCAGAATGCGAGATGACCCGGATCACTGCCTGTTCAACCGAGAAGTCCCATGACACCGAAGAAGCGTGATTCCATCCCCTCCGAATTGGCACTCGACCCGCAGCAGCTTAGCAAAGCGCTGGAGACCAAGCAAGCTGAGCTCGATTTGCTCAAGGGCATCCAGGACGGGTTAGCCGCCGGCCTCGACATCGATTCCATCTTCGAGCAGGCGGGGGAGCGCATCGTTCAACTCTTCCCAGGGAAGGGCGTCGCGCTGTACACGTACGATCCGGTCGAGCAAATGGGAGATGCTAAATTCATCCTTGAGGACGGTGTCCGCCATTACCCACCCCCGTTTAAATCAGGGCCAATCGCAAAGAAAGCGGCGGCAACAAAGAAGCCGTTGGTGATCTCAACCCGGGCTGAGTTCGATGAGATGGGAGCGATTACCGTACCTGGCACCTCCCCCTCGCTCTCCGGCATGTATACACCCCTGATCGTTAACGGTGTACCCGTCGGTGCATTGAACATCGAGAGCACGATCGAGGAGCACGCCTTCAACGATTCGGATCTCGAACTCGTAAGTACGATCGCCGCTTCACTCAGCGTCGCTCTCGAAAACGCCCGTCTCTTTGATGAACTGCAGAAACGCAATATCGAACTTAGCGAAGCGCTGGAACATAAGTCCGCGACAAGCGAGATCCTGCATGTGATGGCTAGCTCCCAGTCTGAGATTCAACCCGTCTTCGATGCTGTGGCAGAAAATGCTGCCAAGCTGTGCGAGGCCGATGATGTGCAGATCTACCGCGTTGAAGGGGACCGACTTCTGCAAGTCGCACATATTGGCCCACTTCCCGCGCTGCAAGATGGTGAATCGCTGCCGCTTTTACCCGGCCTTATCACGGGGCGTGCGGTCATTGAGCAAAGAACGATCCACACCCCGGATTCAGAGCAAATCTCCCCGTCGGAGTACCCCGAGAGCTATAAACTTCAGAAACGCCTTAAACACCGCTCGGTGATCGCGACACCACTGGTCCGGGAAGGGAGCGCAATGGGCGCCATCGTCGTACGGCGCAACCACGTGCAACCTTTCACGGACGATCAGATCGCACTTTTAAAGACTTTTGCCGATCAGGCTGCTATCGCCATCGAAAATGTGCGGCTTTTCAACGAAACGACGCGTCTGCTCAAAGAGACCGAAGAGCGCAACGCAGAGCTGGCCATCATCAACACCGTTCAGCGCGCGCTCTCCGCTCAACTCGATATTCGCAGCATTTATAAGGCGGTTGGCGAGCAACTGCGCCAGATCTTCGATACCCAAACCATTGCCATCTACTCCGCTGACCTGGAACGGCGGATCAATACATCCGAATACGCCTTTGAGAAGGGTCAGGAATTTGAACCCGTTAGCCACGCATTCACCTCCCTGCACGATCACCTGACGGAGCTCAACGAAACCTACCTCTTCAACGGCGATTTTCCAGAATTCGCGGCGCAATTTCCCGATTACACTCCTTCCCAGGGTGAGCTGCCTATAGCGCTGGTTGGAGTCCCGATCCGCTGGAAGGATGATCCCGACCACGTTGTCACACTTACGCTGCAGGACATCGACGGCGGGAAAACGTTTACCGATTCCGACGTTCGCCTACTCGAAACGCTCGCTGGCAGCATGAGCGTGGCGCTGCAAAACGCCCGGCTGCTCAAATTAACCGAACAACGTGCGGAAGAACTTTCCATCATCAATGGCGTCCAAACCGCGCTTGCTGACAAATTGGACATCCAGGCGATCTACGATGCAATCGGCGGCAAACTGCACGAGGTCTTCCCGGAAGCACAGGTCGTTGACATTCTCAGCTACAACGCTGAGAAGCAACTCTTCCTGCCGAGATATGTCCTCGAACGCGACGAGCGCTATGAGATCGAACCGTGGATCGTGAGCGGCTTCAGGAAACACGTCGTGGAATCTGGCAGCACGATGGTCCTTAACAGGGATGTAGGGCAAACAGCAGCGGAATACGATAACACCTGGCTCGGCGGGGGTGAACCGGCGAAGTCATGGATCGGGGTTCCGCTGAAGCATGGAAGATCAGTCACCGGGGTCATCAGCCTTCAGCACCTTGATAAAGAGGATGCATTCAGCGAATCTGATGTCCGGTTGATAGAGACTCTCGCCGGCAGCATGGGTGTAGCCCTCGAGAATGCCCGGCTATTCGATGAAACCCAAAGACTGCTTAAAGTCACGGAAGAACGCAATGCCGAACTTGCCGTCATTACCAGTGTGCAGCAGGGGCTGGCCTCCAAGCTCGACATGCAATCCATTTACGAGCTGGTCGGCGAAACCATTCGCAAAACTTTCGATGCTCAGGTTGTGGTTTTGAGGGGATACGATCTCCAGCTGGAGATGGAAATCGAACATTATGTGTTCGAAAAGGGGGAACGTACCGAGATTCCCCCGTATCCTTTAACACCCCTGGGAAAAATGCTGGTGCGAGAGAAGCAGGTCATCGTCATCAATTCCGACTTTCGCAGGCGTGTCAATGAATTAACCGGCGAAGATCCGGTATTGCCCGCGGGCGACATGCCGCTTTCCGCCATCTTCGTCCCGCTCTTCCGGGGTGAGGATGTTGTGGGAAGCATCTCGCTTCAAAATGTGGATCACGAAGATGCCTTCGCCGAGTCGGATGTGCGCCTGCTTCGAACGCTTGCCAATGCGATGAGCATTTCGCTTGATAACGCCCGTCTTTTCGACGAAACACAGCGACTGCTGGCTGAAACCGAGCAGCGCGCGGCGGAGCTGCAGATCATCAACAGCGTGCAGGAGGCCCTTGCCTCTAAACTGGAGATGCAGGCTATCTACGAATTGGTGGGGGAGAAGATCCGTGAGATCTTCAAGGCAGATACGACCTTCATCGCCTTTCACGATCCAGATAAAAAGAATATCCTGGCACCTTACTACGCTGACAAGGGCGTGACCAATTTGATGACGACCCGACCCTATGGTAAGGGGTTGGCGGAAGAAATCATTGAATCCGGTGGACCGCTGCACATGAATACCGCCGAGGAGATGGATGCATTTGGCGCATACCATATCGCTTCCCCGGGTTCCAGCCAGGATTTGAACCAGTCCTTCCTCGGCGTACCCATCTTCCGTAACGGTGTACCGATTGGGGCAGCCAGCGTCCAGAGCTACCAACCTTATGCATTCGACAGCAACGATCTAAAGCTTCTCCAGACGCTGGCCAATTCAATGAGCGTTGCGCTCGAGAACGCGCGCCTGTTCGACGAGACGGAACGCCTGCTGGTGGAAACCGAGCAGCGTGCGGCTGAACTGGCTTCCATTAACACCGTCAGCCAGGCGCTGGTGGCGGAGCTTGACCTGGAAGTCCTGATTGACCTGATTGGGGAGCAAATCCGCCAGACTTTCGACGCAGATATCGTCTACGTGGCATTGCTCGACAGCGAGACGGACATCATCAATTTTCCTTATACCCACGGAGAAGAGCTGATCCCTCTCCCGCGCGGGGAGGGGCTGACCGGGAAGATCATCGAGACAGGCCAACCGCTTCTCATCAACAGCGAGATGGACAAGCGCCGCGCCGAGTTGGGTATTACGCTGATCGGTAAAAGAGCCCAGTCCTTCCTGGGAGTCCCCATTCGGATCGGCGGGCAAAGCCTGGGTGTGATCAGCGTCCAGAGCACAAGCCAGGAAGGGCGATTTAACGAGGGTGACCTGCGACTGCTGAATACGATTGCGGCCAATGTCGGGGCCGCCATTCGGAATGCACAGCTTTTTGAAGAGATCAAGCGGCAGAAGCAGTACTACGAAGCTGTGATCGAGAACAGCCCGGCGGCAATCGTTCTGCTCGACATGCAGGCAAACATCACTGGCTGGAATCCGGCTGCGGAGCGATTGTTCGGATACTCGGAAGGGGAGGCCCTCGGCCGGAACGTCGACGATCTCGTCGCACGTTCGGAGGAACTCCACGACGAAGCAGTGAGGTATTCCGATAAGGCACTGCAGGAGAAACAGGTGCATGTCCTGGCCAGGCGCACCCGCAAGGACGGTTCACTGGTGGATGTGGACATCTCGGGGCTGCCGGTTTCAGTCGATGGACGCTATGTCGGATTTATCGCCATCTACCATGATGTGACCGAGATGCAGCGGGCGAGGGAGGTAGCCGAGCAGGCCAGCCAGGCCAAGAGCGCGTTCCTAGCGAACATGAGCCATGAACTGCGTACGCCGTTGAATGCAATTATCGGTTTCACTCGCATCGTGCGCCGCAAGGGGGCGGATCTCCTGCCTGAGAAGCAGCTGGAGAACCTGGATAAGGTCCTGGTGAGCGCTGAGCATCTGCTCAGCCTGATCAACAGCGTGCTCGATATCTCCAAGATCGAATCTGGCCGAATCGATGTCAAACCCTCGATCTTTGAACTGTCACCCCTGGTCGACCAGATTCTTGGGACGAGCCAGCCGTTGCTACGGGAAGGCGTAAGTCTCAAGGCTGACATCATGCCCGACATCCCGGTGCTCCACACGGACCAGGAGAAGGTCAGGCAGATCCTGATCAACCTGCTCAGCAACGCAGCGAAATTCACCCACCAGGGCGAGATCGTACTGGGCGCCTGGAAGGATGGCGGGACCCTGCGGGTCGATGTCAACGACACGGGTATCGGTATCCCGCACGACTCGGTCGAACGCGTTTTTGAAGAGTTTCAGCAGGCTGATTCGAGCACGACGCGTGAATACGGCGGTACCGGCCTGGGGCTCTCGATCAGCCGCAGCCTGGCCCGGCTGTTGGGTGGCGATCTGACAGCATGCAGCATCCAGGGCGAGGGCTCGACCTTTTCACTCTCGATCCCTATTCAATTCAATGAAACTCCGGCCGCCGAACCCCAGCCACCTGTTCGAGAAGAAGTGGTCGATACCCTCAGCGGTGAGCCGGTAATTCTCTCAATCGATGATGATGATTACGTCCATGATCTGCTGCAGGAAAACCTGGGGGAGCGGGGATACCAGGTTGTCAGTGCCTGCACGGCAGAGGAAGGCCTGCGGCTGGCGCATGAGCTGAAGCCGTTTGCGATTACGCTCGATATCATGATGCCGGGCAAGGACGGCTGGCAGGTGCTGCATGAGCTAAAATCTGACCCGGATACGCGTAAGATCCCGGTCATCCTGTTGACGATCGTCGACAAGCAGGCTTTGGGTTACCAGCTTGGTGCGGACGAGTACTTGGTCAAACCATTGGAAGAGGGCGCACTGCAGGCTGCCCTGCAGCGCATCAACGCCGATCGCCAATCCGATTCTGAAAAGCGAATGCTGGTTGTCGATGACGATCCGGATATTCCTGACCTGATCCGCCAGCTGCTCGAGTC
>Ga0307424_1000330_pt1 | contig 25185 bp, 20 predicted proteins | sample SalMarWE160320MG_FD_202157 | JGI IMG/M metagenome (GOLD analysis project Ga0307424, IMG submission 202157) | Salt marsh sediment microbial communities from the Plum Island Ecosystem LTER, Massachusetts, United States - WE1603-20 | ecosystem: Environmental > Aquatic > Marine > Intertidal zone >... | reverse complement strand
AGCTCCTTCACGACGCCGGGGTCTCCCCGCTCTCCGGAGCCTTCTCCTCCGGGGCGTCGGCCGCGGGCTTGGCCGCCTCCTCGACCGGCGCGGGCTCCGGGGCCGCGGCTTCGGCCGTCTCGGCCTTTTCGGCCTTCTCGGCCTTCTCAGCCTTCTCAGCCTTCTCGGCTTTCCCGGCCTCCTCCGTCTCCGGCTCGGCTACCGCCACCGCCGCGGACACCTCTGCCTTCTCGGCCTTATCCCCCTTGGCCGCCTTCTTCTTGGGCTTGGGCTTCTCCTCGGGAACCGCCGGCTCGAAGTGCTCGACCGTGCGACGGGTGGGGTGGGTGGAGTTCTCGTTACGGAGCAGGGTCTTCACCGTGTCGGAGAGCTGGGCCCCCCGCTCGGTCCAGTACGAGACCCGCTCCCGGTCCACGTTGACTACCAGCGGTTTCTCCAGGGGGTTGTAGTACCCGATCTCTTCCAGGGCGCGACTGTCCCGCGCCCGGCGGGAATCCACCACCACCACCCGATAAAAGGGGTGGTTCCTTCCTCCGGCTCGCTTCAAACGAATCTTCAGCACGTCCTTGTTTCTCCTCCGCCCGGTGGCGGCGCGGACCTCTCAGAACGGAAGGGGTATCCGCCCGGGACCACGACGGTTTTTCATCAGTTTCATCATCTTTTGCATCTCGCGGAACTGTTTCAGGAGGTGGTTCACCTCCTGGACCGAGGTTCCGCTCCCCCGGGCGATGCGCTTGCGCCGGCTCCCGTTCAGGACCGACGGGTTCCGCCGCTCCTGAGGGGTCATGGACCGGATCAGGGCCTGGATGCGGACCAGGGCCTTGTCGTCGACGCTCATTCCCTTGAGCTGCCGTCCCACCCCCGGGATCATCTTCAGCAGGTCCTCCAGGGGACCCATCTTCTTCACCTGCTCCAACTGGGTCAGGAAGTCCTCCAGCGTGAACTGCTCCTTCTGGAGCTTCTCCGCCATCCGGACCGCGCTTTCCCGGTCCACGCTCTCCTGGGCCCGCTCCACCAGGGTGAGCACGTCGCCCATCCCCAGGATGCGGGAGGCCATCCGGTCCGGGTGGAACTCCTCCAGGGCTTCCGGCTTCTCCCCGGTGCCCACGAACAGGATCGGCACCCCGGTGACGTGGGTCACGGAGAGGGCGGCGCCCCCTCGCGAGTCCCCATCCATCTTGGTGAGCACGACCCCGGTGAAGGCGATCCGCTCGGAAAAGACCTGGGCCACGTTCACCGCATCCTGGCCGGTCAACCCGTCCAGGACGAGCAGGCTCTCGGTGGGCTCCGTCGCCGCCTTGACCTTCTCCAATTCCGCCATGAGGGCCGGATCGATATGAAGGCGACCGGCGGTATCCAGGATCACCACGTCGAACCCGCGCTCGAGGGCGATGTCCACCCCCTCGCGGCAGATGGCGACGGCGTCGGCGTCCCGGCGCACGAAGACCTCGGCGCCGACCGACCGGCCCACCACCTCCAACTGGTCCATGGCCGCCGGGCGTTGCGTATCCGCAGCCACCAGCAGGACCCGCTTCCCCTTCTGGAGAAAACGGCGCGCGAGTTTACCACAGAGGGTCGTTTTCCCGGAACCCTGGAGCCCGCAGACCATGATCCGGGTGGGGCCGGAGGAGGCCGTCTCCAAGGCCCGGTGGCGGCTGCCCAGGAGCCGGACCATCTCGTCGTGGACGATCTTGACCACCTGCTGCCCCGGCTGGAGGCCCGAGAGCACCTCCTGCCCGGCGGCCCTGGCCTCCACTTCCTTCACGAAGTCCTTGGCTACCTTGAAGTTGACGTCCGCTTCCAGCAGCGCCCGCCGCACCTCCCGCAGCCCCTCCTTCAGGTTCTCCTCGGTGAGGACCCCCCGGCCGCGGAGCCGCCGGAAGACATCGTCGAATTTCTGGGCGAGTTCTTCGAACATGGAAGTTCCAGGGTGACAAGGAGTTCCGGCCATGGCCGGGCGGTAGCGCAGGGAATCGAGTATACGGGGCGCGGCCGGTGGGCTCAAGGGCGGCCCGAGGGGGGCTCCGGAGCCGGGAGGCCCGCCGGGGGCCGGCCGGGCTAGTCTCCCGCCCGGGTCGTGGCCAGCTTCCGGGCCCGCTCGGCCAGGCCGGCCAGGCGCAGGGACTCGCAGAGGGCGGGAAAGCCCTCCCGCGGTCCCCGCCAGCGGAGGGTATCCACCGAGTCGAGCACCCCCGGGTCCACCCGCAAGGTGGCCAGGTCGCGATAGAGAAGAGCCTCCGCCCACCGCTCGGCCAGGGTCCCCGCCAGGCGGGCCGCCCCCCGGACCGGGATTTCCCAGGCGGCCGCGTCCCGGGGGATGTCCTCCAGCCGGGGGTACCGGGCCAGGACGGTTCCCGCGGTCTTAGCTCCCCAGCCCGGGATCCCGGGAAAACCGTCCGCGGCGTCCCCCACCAGGGCCAGGTAGTCGGGGATGGACGCCGGCTCCACCCCGAACTTGGCCCGGACCCCGGCCGCGTCGCGCACGGTACGGGTCCGCCGGTCGAACTGGACCACCCGGCGGCCGGAGACGCACTGGGCCAGGTCCTTGTCCGGGGTACAGAGCAGGACCTGCTCCACCCGGGGGTCGGCGGCGGCCACGGCCGCGGCCGAGGCCATGGCGTCGTCCGCCTCCAGCGCCTCGGTGGGCCAGACCACCACCCCCAGCGACCCCAGGGCGTCCTCCAGGGGGTGGAACTGGGCCAGGAGATCGGGGGCGATCCCGTCCCCCGTCTTGTAGCCGGGGTAGAGCCGGTTCCGGAAAGACTCCACCACGTGGTCGGTGGCCACCCCGAGGTGGGTGGCCCCGTCGGCCAGGAGACCCAGGACCGAACCCAGGACCCCGCGGACCGCGCCGCGCTCCCGGCCCTCGACGTCCCGGGACGAGGGGACGGCAAAGTAGTGCCGGAACAGTTCATAGGTGCCGTCGACCAGATGGACCTTCATGGGGGTTCTCCCGCGATCACGGTGGACTCCGGCTCATTCTGCCACACCGGGCGGGCCGGCGACGGTGCGACCTGCATGGAAGGCGTTCCGTCCTGCACGTTCGCAAAACGCGGATGCGCCCGCGATTCGCAAACCCGGGGGATTCGGCCCATCCCCCGCCGGTGACCGGACGGACGAGACCGCCCGAGCCCATGCGGTTTGGCCGCTCCGCCCAACCGTCGCTCAAACTGCATTCCCGTCCTGGCATGTCGTCTGCTCCATGACGGCGGCTTGAGAGGACAACCACCTTCGATGAATGGGCATGCTTCACACCACCGCTGCGACCTGTGCCGTTGTGCGTGGTGCATGGAGCTCATCCAGAGAGAGGGAAGTCACCGTGCTCCACCTAGTTCGCACCACAATTCCAACGTGGTGGGCCGTGCTCCTGGTCGCGATCCTGATCCCGGCGGCGGCAGCCGCCGGCCCCTATTCCCGGCTCCAGGTCCTGGTGCCGGGGGAAACCGCGGCCCCGGGGACAACCACCGGTAAGTCGGGGACCCCCAGTCCCCAAACCGTCGGCACCTCCTTCACCGTCACCGTCCGGGCTTGCGATTCGGGCTGGAACACCGTGACCACGGTCACGGATCTGGTCTCCCTCGCCTCGAGCGATGCCAGCGCGTCCGTGCCCCCGGCCCGGAACCTGATCTCGGGCACGGCGACGTTCACGGTGACCATGAACGCGATCGGGTCCTACACGATCACCGCCACCGACGAGACCGATCCCACCATTCCCGACGCGGTCTCGGCCTCGATCGGCGTCTCCGCGCTCCAGGGCTTCGAGTTCTCCCGGATCAACCAGAAGAACCAGTACGCGGGGCAGCCGATGGCCGTCACCGTGAACGCGGTGGACGCGTCCGGCAGCACCGTCTCCGGCTTCAGCGGACCGGTCCAGCTCCAGGAGATCACCAGCTACGGACCCGGACGGATCTCCCCCGAGACGGTCACCCTGTCCGGAGGCACCTGGACCGGGAACGTGACCCTGTACCGGGCCGACGAGACCTCGATCAACCGCGGGAACGTGAACATCGTGGCCGTGCTGGGCTCGGACGCGTCGAAGAACGGCACCAGCGATCCCTTCACCGTGCACCCCGGCCCCTTCTCGCGGGTGCAGATCGTGGTTCCCGGGCAGGATCCCCTGCCGGGCAGCGTGAGCGGGATCTCGGGGACCCCGGCCAGCCAGTCGGCCGGCCAGGCCTTCTCCGTCGACGTCTACGCCACCGACGCCTACTGGAACCCGCTTCCCAGCGCCGACGTGGTCCGGGTGACCTCGAGCGACGCCGCGGCCAGCACCCCGGTCTCCGGGGCCATGACCAACGGGGCCCGGAGCCTGAGCCTTTCCCTGGGCACGGTGGGGACCCAGACCCTGTCCGTCACCGACCAGACCAACGGCTCCATCCAGGGCATGACCACCGTGGGCATCCCGGTCATCGCCAGTTCCGCCTCGCAATTCGTGATCGAGGCCATAACCGGCCCGGTCACCGCCGGGGACGCGGTCAGCGTGACCATCCGGGCCGCCGACCAGAGCGGCAACACCATCACCGACTTCGGCGGTAGCGCCATCCTGAGCGCGAACACCGGTCCGGGGAGCATCAGCCCGGAGGCCGTCACCTTCACCAACGGGATCTGGACCGGCGACATGGTGTTCCGCGGGGCCGGCGGCGCCGTCTCCTTCTCCTGCTCGGACTACTCGACCCCGCCCCACACCGGCACCAGCAACTCGTTCCAGGTCCTGCCCGGCCCCTTCACCGGCCTCCAGGTGATCCTGCCCGGACAGACCCCGCAGGGCGGAACGGTGTCCGGGGTGAGCGGCACCCCCACCGACCAGAACGCGGGCTCGAGCTGGCCCCTGACCATCCGCGCGGTGGACGACTACTGGAACCTGGTCCCCGGCGTAAACGATACCGTCGGGCTGAGTTCCACCGACCTCTTCGCCGGGATCCCCCCGGAGACCACCCTGGTCAACGGGGCGCTGACCCTGAACGCCACCCTGTACCGAGGCGGATACCAGACCATCACCGCGGAGGACCTGGAGAACCCGGGCATCAACCCGCACACTTCCAACCCGGTCCAGATCATCGCCGGTCCCTACGCCCGGCTCCTGGTCCTGGCCCCGGGCGAGGTCCTGGCCCCGGGTACGGCGGAAGGCCGCTCCGGCGCCGCCACCGACCAGTCCATCAACTACGCCTTCACCGTGGCCGTCTACGCTACCGACAACTGGTTCAACCCGGTGACCGGGGTGAGCGACGTGGTGCGGATCACCTCCAACGACCCGCTGGCCGAGCTGCCCGCCGACACCGCGCTCCAGGACGGGCGCGCGGACCTGAGCCTGCGGCTCTCCACCGGCGGCTTCCAGCAGGTCACCGCCTCCAACGTGACCCAGCCGGGGATGCCCACCAGCACCACCCAGGTGCGGGCCATCTCCAGCGGCTTCCACCTGGAGGCCGAGGTGAACTCCACCCAGGTGGCGGCGGGCGAGCCCTTCACCCTCACCGTCAAGGTCACCAACGACGCCGGGAGCGTGATCCAGGAGATCAACTCCTTCGTCACCATCGAGGTGCAGAACGCCTCCACCCAGGAGCCGGGGCAGGGCACGCTGCTCACCACCCAGTTCCAGCTCCTGCAGGGCCAGCGGGCGGTGTCCGAGACCTACACCTTCGCGGAGCCGATCGTGCTCATCGCCCGGGACGACGCGGGGGACGCCCCCGCCGCCACCGGGGTGATCACCGTGTCCCCCGGCCCCCCGGCCGAGGTCCAGCTCACCAGCGATCCGACCTGGGTGGGCGGGAACAAGCACGCCACGGTGAGCGCCCGGGTGGTGGACGCCTACCAGAACGGCGTACCCGACCGGACGGTGGTCTTCCAGCTGCTCTCCGGCATGGGCACCTTGACCCCCCTGGAGCCGGTGACCGACGCGGTCGGGACCGCCACCGCGGACTTCCTGAGCCCGCGGCAACCCGAGGTGGACCGCATCCGGGCCACCTCCGGCGGGCTCACCGACGAGATGGACCTGGAGACCGCCTTCGTGGATCCGAACGCGGGCGGCGGGACCATCACCAACTATCCCAACCCGTTCCATCCCGGCGAGGCGCCCACCACCATCGCCTACGTGCTCTCCGACAACGCCAACGTCACCATGACCTTCTACACCCTGACCGGGGACCTGGTGCTGGAGAAGAAATTCTCCCCCGGCACCCCCGGGGGCCAGGCCGGCCTCAACGAGTTCCAGTGGGACGGCAAGAACGGCAAGGGCAAGCCGGTGTCGAGCGGCGGGTACATCCTGGTCGTGAACGCCACCGGGGGCGGGGAAACGCTTCACGTCATGCGCCGCAAGATCGCGGTGGTTCGCTAACCGGAGGGAACGATGAAACGCAAACACACGATCGGCGCCATCGCCCTGTCCACGGTCCTGGCCCTCTCCGGCCCGGCGGCCGCCCCGGCCCGCGCCCAGGATCAGAACGGGGGTGCTCCCGGCGACTGGCTGGCCCGGTACTCGGCCGCCCGCACCCTGGGTCTGGGAGGAGCCTTCGTGGCCGCCTCCGACGAGCCCCTGGGGGTGATGTGGAATCCGGCCGGGCTGTCCCTGATGGACCAGAACCAGGCCCACTTCGAGACCGCGCGGCTGTACGAGGGCACCTCGCTGCACTCGATCGGCTTCGCCCTCCCCTCGCGGAAGCTTCCCAGCCTGGGGGTGAGCGTGCTCTCCCTGTCCAGCGGGGACTTCCAGCGCACCAGCGAACTCAACGAGGACCTGGGCACGTTCAGCGAGGGGGAAATGGCCTTCATCCTCTCCGCGTCCAAGAGCGTGACCCCCCGGTTCGCCCTGGGCACCAACCTCAAGATCATCCGCCAGACGGTGGAGGACTTCGGGGCCACCGGGGTCGGCGCGGACTTCGGGCTCCTCTACGACCTCACCCCCACCGTCCGGATCGGGGCCTCGCTCATGAACGTGGGCGGACCCAACCTCACCCTGCGGCAGGACCAGGAGACCTATCCCACCCTCGTCCGCTGGGGGGCGGCGGCCCGGATCTTCGGGGGCAAGGGGCTGGTGAGCGCGGAACTCGACCACAGTTCCGGCCGCGGCACCGCCATCCACGCCGGCACCGAGTACTGGCTCTACCCGTCGGTGGCCGTGCGCGCGGGCTACGATGACGATGCCCCCGCCGGCGGCATGAGCTACCGCTTTCCCAGCGGCCTGACCGTGGACTACGCCCTCTCCGACCGGGACCTGGGCGTGACCCACCGGATCGGGATCTCCTACCGGTTCGGCGGCTTCTTCGCCAGTTCCGAGGCCGATCCCCCGGTGTTCTCCCCCATCGGCCAGCAGTCGGTGACCAAGATCCACCTGAAGGCCCACACCAAGGCCGAGACCTCGAGCTGGTCCCTGGAGATCACCAACAAGCTGAACCAGGTCATCCGCCGGTTCGGCGGCAAGGGATCACCCCCGGCCCACGTCATGTGGGACGGCAAGGACGAGTCCGGGCTCCCGCTTCCCGACGGCGACTACCACTATGTTCTTCTGGTGAAGGACGGGGAGGGCCGTGAACTCGAGGGGCGGGACCGGATCGTCCAGATCACCACCGGCGGGCCCGAGGGGTCCGTGCCGGTGGCCGTGAACTAGGAGATCCCATGACGCACCTGAAACGCAACCTGGTTCGATCGGCGCTCGTCGCCGTCCTCCCCGCCGTCCTGAACGGGGCCGCCCTGGCCCAGGAGGCTCCCGATCCGCTGGCCGCGGCGGGGACCGCCCTGGAGAACGCCTTGCAGCTGCCCCCGGCCGACCGGCCGGGCGCCCTCCGGGACGTCCTGGGCACCATGAAGGACGTGCTGAAGCAGGCGGATACCCGCCAGGAGAAGGCCGCGGCCCGGTTCCTCTCCGGCGAGATCCACTACCGCCTGGGCGACTACGAGAAGGCGGAGGAGCAGTACAAGAAGGCGAAGGACGAGGACCGGAAGAGCCCGTTCGCCGACGACGCCGCCTTCGCCCGGATCTGCGCCCTGGAGGCGGCGGGCAAGGACGAGGACGCCATGAAGGCGTGGGGAGAGTGGGAGAAGGACTACCCCGGCAGCCCCCTTCTTCCCGAGGCGAAGCTGGCCGAGAGCTGGAACGCGCTCCGCCGGGGCGACCTGGCCACGGCGGGGAAGACGCTCAAGGCCGTGGCCGACGCCAACGCCTGGATGCGGGACGACCCGCGCTTCGTGCTGGCCGTGGCCACCGCCGCCTACGTGGACGACCGCCCGGACGAGGCCCTGACCGTGCTCGGCCGGGGTGGGGACGGCGCGGCCGAAACCTATCTCCGGGCCATGTGCCTGGCCGCCAAGGGCGAGGTGCTCAAGGCCGCGGCCAAGTTCCAGGAGGCCGCGGAGCGGTTCCCCGATTCCCCGATCCGGGACCATGCCCTCCTGGCCAAGGCCAACACCTTCCTCCATGGAGCCGCCTACCGCAGCGCGGCCGAAGAGTTTTCGCGCGTGGCGGGGTTGGTGTCCAGGCCGGAGGTGCGGGCCGAGGCCGAACTCCGCCACGCCGCGTCCGTCTTCCTGGCCGGGGATCCGGCCGCCGGGGCCGACCTCCTGCGCCAGGTGGTGGCCGACCACCCGGGGACCGGGATTGCGGCCCGGGCCCAGTTCCTGCTCGGGGAGGCGCTGTTCGACGAGGACGACCTGCAGGGTGCGATTGTCGAGTACAACGGCGTGCTCACCGACTACTTCGAACACGAACTCGCGGCCAGCGCCCAGTACCGGGTGGGCCAGTGCCTGGACCGCATGGACCGGGACGCCGAGGCGACCAGCGCCTACCAGGCGGTGGTGTCCGGCTACCCCCAGACCGCCGAAGCCCCGGCCGCGGCCTACCTGGCCGGGGTCGGCCTCCTGGACCAGAAGCGGCCCCAGGCCGCCGTTCCCTACTTCCAGCTGGTTCTCGATCGCTACGCCCGGACCGACAGCTCGGGCGCGGTGTCCTTCGCCACGCCCGACCGCCAGGAGCTGGTGGAGGCCTCCCTCTGCCTCTTGGAACTGGCCTACCACCGCACCGGAAACCTGGGTCAGCTCTCGGGAGCGCCGCACCTGATGCTCACCCACATGCCCCCGAGCAAGTCGGGCTGGCGGGCCTACGCGCTGCTCATCGACTCCGACGCCCTGGCGTCGCAGGGCCGGTACGACGAGGCGCAGGCCATGCTGGAGCAGCTCATCCGCGAGTTCCCCGGAAACGAGGTGGGGATCCACGCCAACCGGCTCCTGGCCTGGACCTACGCCCGCCAGGGAGAGAACGAGAAGGCCATCCGGACCGAGGAGCGGATGCTGGCCCGGTACGCGGCCCAGGGGGACATGAAGAGCCTGGCCTCCGCCTACCTCAACAAGGCCCACGCCCTGTTCAACGAGAAGCAGTACAAGGAGGCGGCCAGGGCCTACGAGGACTACACCGCGCGGTTCGCCGGCGACGACGGCTACCTCCTGGCCCTCTACCAGGCCGGCCTCTGCTACCTGCGCCTCAACCGGGCCGGGGACGCGACCGACCGCTGGGAGCAGATGGTCAGCCTGGACCCCAAGGCGGAGATCGCCGAGCGGGCCTGGGTGCGGGCCGGGGACGTCTACTTCCAGGCCGAGCACTACGAGGACGCCAAGCGCTGCTACCAGGGGCTGCTCGAGAACTTCGCCCGGAGTTCGGCCCGGGCCATGGGCATGCTGCGGATGGCCCAATGCGACTACAACGCCGGGCGTGACGAGGAGGCCCTGGACGGGTTCTCGGCGGTGGTGGACGCCTTCCCGGGCACGCCGCACGCCAAGGAGGCCTCGCGCGGGATCGAGATGACCCTCTACCGCCTGGGCCAGAAGGACAACGGGGCCGAGGTCCTGGCCGAGCTGGTGGAGAAGTATCCCAACAGCTCCTTCGCCGCCGACGCCCAGTTCCAGGTGGCCCAGCGCCACTACGATGCCGGCGACTTCGCTGAGGCCGCGGAGGACTTCCGCCGGGTGATCACCCAGTTCCCGGGCTACTCCTCGGCGGACAAGGCCTACTACCTGATGGGCGACGCCTACGCCCAGGCCGGAGCCGCCGCCGACGCCCAGACCGCCTACGAGCAGTTCCTCATGTTCTTCCCGGACAGCGATCTCCGGCCCACCGTCCAGTTCCGGACCGGAGCCCTGCGCTTCGACCAGCAGGACTACATGCGGGCGGCCGTCGATTTCACCGCGGTGCTGGACGCGGAGACCGCGCCGGAGATCCGGGCCGCCTCCCTGTTCAACCTGGCCCTGTGCCACCGGATGATGGGACAGGACGAAAAGGCCCAGGAACTGCTCGAGCGCTACCGGAGCACCTATCCCAAGGACGAGCGGGCGGCCGAGGTGGCCTACCAGCTGGCCGACATCGACGAGAAGGCCGGGCGCACGGACCAGGCCCGGGCCGAGATGAAGGCGGCCCTGGCCGGCGCCTCCGCCTCCCGGGCCATCGAGATCCACTACCGGATGGGCCTGGCCCTGGAGCAGGGGCAGGACCAGGACGGGGCCCTGGCCGCCTACGCCAAGGCGATCGCGGGCAAGGACAAGAAGGACGCATTCCGGCTTTCGGCCCTGGCCCGTGCCGCCGCCCTCTACGAGCAGCAGGGGAAGACGACCAGGGCCCTGGCCGCCTATCGCGACCTGATGGAGAACGCCACCGATCCCGAGCTGGTGGCCGCCGCCCAGGAGCGCGCGTCCCAGCTCCAGGGATCCTCGCGCTAGCGCTCGAATTGCAAGCAAGGACGTCACAAGGAGGACACGATGTTCACCACGTTCAACTGGTCGGAAGCGATCACCGGGAGCCCGATCTCGCTCACCCTGGTCGGGTGCAGCGTGATCACCCTGGGGGTCGCGCTGGAGCGGGCGATCTACTTCTGGAAGCGCCGGGGCGCTCCCGATGACACCTACGCCCTGGCCCTGCAGAAGCTGGGCCAGGGGCGGATCGACGAGGCCTCCTGGGCCTGCCGCAGTTCCGCCCACCCCATGGGAGCGGCGGCGCTGCAGATCCTGCAGACCGCGGGACAGGGGGCGGCGGTGGTGGAGGAGCGGCTCCAGGTCGTCCTCAGCCAGCAGAAGCTCCTCCTGGAGCGGAACCTGGGCGTGCTCGGGTCGATGGCCGCAGTGGCTCCCCTGATCGGGCTCCTGGGCACGGTCTGGGGCATCATGCGCGCCTTCCACGACATGTCCATGGCCGGCTCGGCCGCCCCCACCGTGGTTGCGGCCGGCGTGGCCGAGGCCCTGATCACCACCGCGGTCGGCCTGGTGGTCGCGGTACCGGCAGTCCTGCTCTACAACCACTTCTCCCGGCGGATGAACGTCATGCTCACCGTGGCCGAGAACCACGCCCGCAGCCTGCGCTCGGTGCTGGCGGAGACCGGAATCGGACCCGCCGAAAACGGGATCGCTCCCGGCGACGACGTACGGGCGGCCTGAGAGGACACCATGGCATTCCAGCGCGACGGATCCGAAGGCCACAACGAGGTCAACCTCACGCCGCTCATCGACGTGTCGCTGGTCCTGGTGGTGATCCTGCTCCTGGCCTCGCCCCTGGCCCTGGAGTCGAGCATCCTGGTCCGTAACAACCAGACCAGCGGACGGCGGGCGAACAAGGACACCAAGATCGACTACGTCGAACTGCGGATCGTCTCCCGGGACGTGGTCGAGGTGAACCGGAAGCCGGTGGAGCGCATGGACCTCGAGAAGACCCTGCGCCCCCTGCTGGAGGCGAGTTCCTCGGGGCGGGTGGTCCTCACCTGCGCCGGCGATGTGCCCCACGGGGTGTTCGTCGACGTTCTCGACCAGACCAAGCAATCCGGCGCCGCCGACATCGCCGTGACGGGGAACTGACATGAAGAAGTCGATCGCATCGGGCACACCCGTGTTCGCCAAGGTCAACGTGGTCCCCATGATCGACGTGGCCCTGGTGCTGGTGGTCATCCTGCTGGTCACCGCACCCATGCTCACCGTCCGTCAGATGGACCTCACCCTGCCCACCGCGGAGACGCGGGGGGCGGAGGACGAACTCCGGGTGAGCGTGAGCCTGGCCCGGGACGGGGAGCTGGCGGTGGACGAGGACCTGGTCACCATGGACGGCCTGGCCTCGGCCCTGTCGCGGCGGATCCTGGCCACCAACCGGGACGTGCTGGTGGTGGTGCGGGCCGACGACGAGACGCCCTACGAGACCGTCCAGACCATCCTCCGGGAGGCCCGGCACGCCGGGGCCAAGCGGCTGGCCATCGCCACCCAGCAGGGGACCCGGAGGGAACACTTCGGGAAGGAGTCCTCGTAACCATGCAGCCCGGCGCGGGAGGAGGCCTTCTCATGACCCCGACCCCCTTCAACATGGAAATGGCCGGCATCCGGTCCAGGACCCGGGAGATGCTCCTGCTGAGCGGGGGCATGCACCTGCTCCTCGTGCTCCTGTTCACCACGGCCCACCGGATCGCCCCGCCGCCGGCGGTGCTCACCGAGATCACCTGGATGGACCCCGAGGAACTGCCGGCCGCACCGCCGCCCCCGAAGATCGAGAAGCCCGCGGTCGAGAAGCAGCCGCTGGTGGCCAAGGCCCCCGAGCCGCAGCGCTTCGAGCGCGCGCAGGAGAAGGCCGAGATCTCGCCGGAGCCGCAGTCCGAGGACGTGACCGCGGACCGCCTGGCCGAACGGTTGAGCGCCCTGCAGGAGCAGGCGTCGCGCTCGCCGGCCCCGGCCCTGGCCGTGGCCGCGACCAGCCCCAACGTGAGCCTGGCCGCCCCCACCGGGGCCGCCACCCCGAACGCGCGCATGGAGCTGAACCGGCAGGCGCCCCCCACCCGCCAGCCGATCGCCCTGCGGCGGGAGGCGCCCTCGGCCTCCCCGGTGGCCGCGGTGGTGCCCAGGACCCCGACCGCCTCGCGCGGGGCTCCCAAGGCCGCCTCCACCTCCCGCCGGAACCTGGCCGGAGCCACCCTGGTCGGCGAGGTCGCCGACCGCCGGCTCATGGCCTACAGCACGCCCAAGTACCCGGACTGGGCCAAGCGGGAGGCGGTGGAGGGCTCGGTCCGCCTCTACTTCGTGGTGCTGCGGGACGGGGAGATCAAGAAGGAGAACGTCATGGTGCAGAAGACCTCGGGCTACGAGGACTTCGACAAGAACGCGGCCAAGGCGCTCCTCACCTGGCGTTTCGAATCCCTTCCCCCCGGGCAGAACGGGGAGCAGTGGGGAGAGATCACCTTCAACTACCGCCTGAGCGACACCGCCGGGCACTGAGACGACGACAAGGAGTGACTGGCATGCGGAACGACATCCTTCTCGCGGCGACCGCGGCGCTTCTGGCCGCCCCGGCTTCCGGATTGGCCGCCCCGGCCGCCCCCGCCGACAGTTCGGTCGTTCTCCAGGGAGGGCAGGAGGGCACTGTCTTCGGAGACATGACCGTGCAGGGCGAGGACCGGATCCAGATCGAGTTCGACCGCCCGCCGCTCGATCTTCAGCTGGATCCCAAGTCGGCGCCGGGACTGGACTGGAGCAACACCACCCAGGTCCTGGAACGCAACGCGGTGGACTTCACCGCGCCGCTCCTGGCCGCCTCGGCCGGCATGCGGAGCCCGTACCTGGCCCGCCCGTGGTTCTCCCGCATGCAGACCGGACCGGTGGCCCGGTTCACGCCGAAGGTCGAGGGGGTGGACCGGTGGAAACTGATGGTGGCCGACTCCCAGGGACGGACCGCGGCCACCTTCGATGGGAAGGGCACAGTGCCCAGGGAGATCGACTGGGACGGCACCCTGACCGACGGGAGCACGGCCCTTCCCGGCCTCACCTACTCCTACGTGTTCGAGGCCTACGACGTGGCCGGCAACAAGCGGAACTTCGTGGGCGAAGGATTCGAGATTCCCGCCTACCGGCGGCAGACCCGGACCACCCTGGACCTCCTCTTCTCGGGGGACGACGTGCGGGACCGGAGCGCCGGGGGCGTTTCCCCCATCCTGATGGAAGCCGCGGGCCGGCTGAACCAGCTACCCGACGCCGCCGGCCCGGTCCAGGTCGAGGCCACGGCGCGGAGCTTCGAGGAGGCCAAGAGCCTGGCCGACGCGGTGGTCCAGTCCCTGGCCCCCCTGGTCCTCGGGAACCCCGGGCGCCTGCGGGCCACCACCGCGGTGGCTCCCGACGCACCGGCGGCGGGCACGGTGGCCATCCGGGCGGCTCCCTGACCCGGGAACGCGGTCGCCGGAACACCCCCTCGGCCCCCCCCGGTCGTGGGTCAAATGACCCACGACCGCTCATCGCGTCGGTTGAATCCCCCGTATCGCTTGTGCGATAATTCCATACGGCCTGACCATCGCGGTCCGTCCCCGGGGCCGGGCCACCTCCGGCGGCCGCACTCGCCGGGACCGTGTCCTGGTTCCACAGCTTGAGGGGGTTCTTGCATCATGAGTATCGCCAACTGCGCCCGCAGGGGTCTCGCGTTCCTGCTTCCCGCCCTCGCCCTCCTGGTGATGGCGGCCTCCAATCCGCAGTGCGCGCGCACCCAGGATCACTTGTTCGCCCCGACTTCCTACACCGCGAGCGACGCGGATGTCGGAGTCTGCTTCTCCGCCTGTGCCAAGAACGCGGCGGAGGCCCGGGCCGAGGAACTCTCCCGCTTCCGGGCCGACATGGCCGCCTGCGGCGAGAACAACCCGGAATGCCGGCAGGCCGCGGCCGCGGCCCACGTCCAGAACCTCCACGCCATCAACACCATGGCGCGCGAGTGCATGAACGGGTGCCACAGCCAGGGGCAGGGCACCGGCGGGAACTGAGCCCACGGCCGCGTCCCCCGGTCTTCCGGGGAACGCGGCCGCCCGGTCCGCCTGCCCGGACCCACCCGCTGGCGACCGGGCCGCAACCCCGTGACCGCCGCACCCGTCCTCTGCTAGAATTCTCCCTCGAATCCCCGGGTCAGACCTCCCGCCCATTTCGGTCCTGATTCACACCTTCCACCGAGGGAGATTCTCATGATGCGGATCCTCGCCGCGTTGTCGGTGCTCGCGTGCCTGGCCGGAGCCGTGCTGCCGGTCGCCGCCCGCGCCGACGATGCCATAGATATTCCCTATTCGAAGTTCGTTCTCGACAACGGCCTGACCCTGGTCGTGAGCGAGGACCACAAGGCCCCCATCGTGGCCGTCAACGTCTGGTACCACGTGGGATCGAAGAACGAGAAGCCGGGAAAGACCGGGTTCGCCCATCTCTTCGAGCACCTCATGTTCAACGGCAGCGAGAATTTCAACGACGACTATTTCAAGCCGTTCGATCGCGTGGGAGCCACCGACATGAACGGCACCACCAACTTCGACCGCACCAACTACTTCGAGAACGTCCCCAGGAACGCCCTGGACATGGCGCTGTGGATGGAGTCGGACCGGATGGGCCACCTGGTGGGAGCCATCGACCAGGACCGCCTCGACGAGCAGCGGGGCGTGGTGCAGAACGAGAAGCGCCAGGGCGAGAACCAGCCCTACGGCAAGGCGTTCCTCACCATCTTCGAGAACACCTATCCCAAGGGACATCCCTACTCGTGGTCGGTGATCGGGTCCATGGACGACCTGAACGCGGCCAGCGTCGAGGACGTCCACCAGTGGTTCAAGGACTACTACGGGGCGGCCAACGCGGTCATCACCGTGGCCGGGGACGTCCAGACCGAGGAAGTGAAGAAGAAGGTCCAGGAGTACTTCGGCGACATCCCCTCCGGACCGCCGGTGGCCCGGCAGGATGCCTGGGTGGCCAAGCGCACCGGAACTCACCGCATCACCATGCAGGACCGCGTCCCCCAGGCCCGGATCTACAAGGTGTGGAACGGTCCGGCCCTGGGCTCCGCCGACGTGGATGACCTGGATCTCATCTCGGATCTCCTGAGCTCCGGCAAGAACTCGCGGCTCTACCGGCGCCTGGTCTACGAGGACCAGATCGCCACCGACGTCGGCGGGTTCTTCTGGGGACGGGAACTGGGCGGGCTCTTCGTGCTCACCGCCACCGCCCAACCCGGTCAGGACCTGGCCGCGGTCGAGAAGGCCCTGGACGAGGAGCTGGCCGACTTCCTGAGCAAGGGGCCGGACCGCACCGAGCTGGAGCGGGTCAAGACCGAGGCCAAGGCATCCTTCGTCCGCGGGATCGAGCGGATCGGGGGCTTCGGCGGGAAGTCGGACATCCTGGCCCAGAACGAGGTCTACTTCGGGGATCCGGGCCATTACCAGGTCTCCATGAAGCACAAGATGGACGCCACCGCCCGGGACCTCCAGCAGACCGCCCGCCGCTGGCTGAGCGACGGACAGCTGGTCCTGGAGATCACCTCCTTCCCCGACTACCAGACCCACGACGAACCGGTGGACCGCACGGCCGGGGTTCCGGAGACCACGGACTTCCCGGAGGTCAAGTTTCCGGACCTGGAGCACGCGACCCTGACCAACGGGCTGAAGGTGGTCCTGGCCGAGCGCCATGCCATTCCGGTGGTGAACTTCCGGCTGCTCCTGAACGCCGGTTACGCCGCGGACCACTTCGGTATCCCCGGTACCGCCAGCCTGGCCATGGCCATGCTGGATGAGGGGACGGCCAAACGCTCGTCGCTGGAGATCAGCCGGGATCTCGCCCTTCTCGGCGCCGACCTGAGGGCCGGCTCCAACCTGGACCTCTCCACCGTGGACCTCTCGGCCCTGACCGAAAACCTGGACGAGTCGCTGGACATCTACGCCGACGTCATCCTGAACCCGGTCTTCCCGGAGAAGGAGTTCGAGCGGCTCCGCAAGCAGCGGCTGGCCACCATCCAGCGCGAGCAGACCACGCCCTTCACCATGGCGCTCAGGGTCTTCCCCCGGTTGCTGTACGGCCAGGACCATCCCTACGGCCTCCCCTTCACCGGCTCGGGCACGGTGGCCTCGGTCAACCGGATCTCGCGTGACGACCTGGTTGGATTCCACGACACCTGGTTCCATCCCAACAACGGAACCCTGCTCATCGTGGGCGACACCACCATCGGGGACATCGTGCCCCGGCTGGAGAAACTCCTCGCCGGCTGGACCCGGGCCGAGACCCCGGTCAAGAACCTGGCCCGGGTGGAACCCAAGAAATCCTCGACCCTCTATCTGGTCGACCGGCCGGGCTCGTTGCAGTCCATCATCATCGCCGGGGAGATCGCTCCCCCCACCGCCAACCCGGACGAGATCGCCATCGAGGCCATGAACGGGGTGCTGGGCTCCAGCTTCAACGCCCGCATCAACATGAACCTCCGCGAGGACAAGCACTGGTCCTACGGCGCGCGCAGCGTGCTGGTGGACGCGGCGGGCCAGCGCCCGTTCTTCGTCTACGCGCCGGTGCAGTCGGACAAGACCAAGGAGGCGGTGGTCGAGATCCAGCGGGAGCTGGACGGAATCGTGGGCGACCACCCGCCCACCCCCGACGAACTCGACCGGGTGAAGGACAAGAGCACCCTGAGCCTGCCCGGACGCTGGGAAACCTCGCGGGCGGTCACCGGCTCCATCGAGGAGATGGTCCGGTTCGGGTTGCCGGAGGACTACTGGACCACCTACCCCGGCAAGGTCCGGGCCCTGACCGTGGCCGACGTGAGCGCCGCGGCCAAGGAAGTGGTCCATCCCCACCAGCTGGTCTGGGTCGTGGTCGGGGACCGGGAGAGCATCGAGCCCGGCCTCAGCGAACTCGGCTACGGGCCCATCGTCCACCTGGACGCGGACGGGAACGTGGTCGAACCGGGGGCCGAGGCGACCGGGGACTGAACCCGGCGCCGGACGGCGTTGCTGCGATTCGCCGAAGGGGCCCGCTCCTCATCCGGAGCGGGCCTTTTCACGCCCCCGGGGCGGGCTGGGCGCCCGCGGGATCCACGGGGCCGGTCAGGACGTGAAGGACTGCAGCGCTTCCTCGCGGCTGGGCTGGATCGACATGCTCTCCCAGATACAGCCGCCGGTGGCCTGGATGGAACGGGCCACCCGCCGGCCCACCCCGCAGAAACGGAGCTGGACCTCGGCCGAGGCACAGGTCAGCTGCACCGCCACCAGCATCCCGATGGCGGTGGAGTTCACGAAGTCCGTCTTCCCCATGTCGATCAGGAGACGCCGTTCCCCCTCCTCGACCAGTCGCTTGACTTCTTCCTTCAGGCGGAAGGTCTCGGGTCCGCCGTCCAGGCTGGACTGCAGCTCCAGGATCACGACTCCATTCGATTTCTCTGTAGTGAACTTCATATCTCCCTGCTCCGGAGCGGCCCCCCTGTTTTGGACTCGCCCCACTCCCTTCAGGATAAACGCCGACGGCCCGGTCGCGGATCACTGGATTTTAACTCATTATTTTTCAATAGGTTATATGCCACACCCGAAGCCCCGGGGGCGGGCTCGGACGTTCAGGTATCGCCGCCGAATGCCGATAAACCGAGCCAGGAGATCATTCCCCGTTAGAAGGAGGCCCAGACATGAACAAGTACCTGGTGGGAGCATGCGTGTTTCTGCTGTTCGGAATCGGCTGCAACGGCGAGAACACCACGCTGACCCCCGGTTCGACCGACGACCCGAACTTCCAGATCTTCATGGAGGAGTTCGGCAACATCGACGACGGCACCGGCGTCATGGTCCAGTCCATGTTCGACATGATGGACGGCGTCTTCAACTCCAATCCGGACAACCCGCCCAACGCGGCCGGCGAGTACCAGATCTCGCTGGACTACGACGCCCAGAGCCAGGAGTGGGTGGGGACCTTCCAGACCACCGACTCCCAGACCGGGGCCGGGCTGGCCGTGACGGACCGGGTCCAGTTCATCCAGGGCGGCGACCCGGTGCAGTATCCGGATCCGTCCCTGGTCGAGCAGGTCAAGAGCATCCTGTCCATGGATATCTCCGGCGAGGGCATCGAGAGCGCCACCGGATTCCAGAACATCACCATGGCCGTGGATCACCAGCCCGAGGACGTGCTTCTCACCCTGAACGGGACCGGCGGCTGGCAGGCCACCCTGAGCCACACCGGAACCGCCGGGACCTGCGATGTGTCCATGGACTTCGCGTCCACGGCCAGCGGGGTCAAGATCTGGGGAGCCCAGATCGACGGCTGCCCGACCGCGGGGTCCCTGTCCTATTCCGGCCGGACCGACATCCAGTGCACCGGCGAGAGCGGCGACACTTCGGTGACCGGCACCTGGTCGGTGAGCCGGACCTTCGCCCCGTCCGGGAATTCCACCACCCGCGTCATCCACGACGGGAACATCTGGACGGTCGAGACCCCCTGCAACTAGCCGTCCGCGCCGGCGCGATGCGGCGCGACCGGACATGAGGAGAGGGAGGCTCCATGGAGCCTCCCTCTCCTCTATCCCTGCCGTGGCCGGTCCTCGGGCGCCTCAGTGCACCAGGGCCAGCTTCCGCACGTCCTGGAACCCCGGCCCCCGGAGCCGGTAGAAGTAGAGTCCGGCCGCGGCCGGCCGGCCTCCCGCGTCCCGGCCGTCCCAGGTCACGGTGTGGAACCCCCCGGAGACCTCGCCCTCCACCAGGGTGGCGATCCGCCGGCCGCCGATGTCGAAGATCTCGAGTTCCACCCGGGCCCCCCCGGCGGGCACCTGGAAGCCGATGACGGCCCGGGAGCGGACCGGGTTGGGACTGGCCGGCAGGAGGGCCATCCGGGCCGGGCCCGCGTCGTCCCCTACCCCGATCTGCCGGCACTGCTCGTCCACCAAGCCGTCGCAGTCGTTGTCCACCCCGTCGCAGAGTTCGACCAGCCCCTCGCCGATCCTCGGGTTCATCGGCTCGCAGTCGGCCGCGTTGGGAACCCCGTCCCCGTCGACATCGGGGTCGCAGACGTCCCCCACCCCGTCCCCGTCCAGGTCCAGCTGCACCGGGTTGTAGGCCAGGGGACAGTTGTCGTAGACGTCCAGCCGCCCGTCGGCGTCGTCGTCGGTGTCCACGCAGTCCCGCACCCCGTCCCCGTCCAGGTCCGGGAACCCCTCGTCCACGTAGCCGTCGCAGTCGTTGTCCAGCCCGTCACAGACCTCCGGGGCCCCGGCGAAAACCTCCGGGTCCAGGGGAGCGCAGTCGCTGTAGTCCGGCTCCCCGTCCCCGTCCGAATCCTGGAGGCAGGCGTCCCCCACCCCGTCCCCGTCCGTATCCTCCTGCAGCGGATTGTAGACCCAGGGACAGTTGTCGATCGCGTCCTGGACGCCGTCGGCGTCGTCGTCCGTGTCCACACAGTCGGCCTTGCCGTCCCCGTCGGTGTCCCGGAACCCCTCGTCCACCAGGCCGTCGCAGTCGTTGTCCACTCCGTCGCAGATCTCCACCGCTCCCGGGTAGACCGCGGGGTTCAGGGGATCGCAGTCGGACACGTCCGGTTCCCCGTCGGCGTCGTCGTCGGCGTCGCAGGCATCCCCGATCCCGTCCCCGTCCGTGTCCCGCTGGACCGGGTTGTAGACGAGCGGACAGTTGTCCGCGGCGTCCCCGATCCCGTCCGCGTCGTCGTCCCAGTCCACGCAGTTCGCGTATGAGTCCCCGTCGGTGTCGGGGAAGCCCTCGTCCACCTGGCCGTTGCAGTCATTGTCCACCCCATCGCAGACCTCGGGGGCCCCCGGGTACACCGAGGGATCCAGGGGGGCGCAGTCGCTCAGGTCCGGCTCCCCGTCCCCGTCGGCGTCGGTGTCGCAGGCGTCCCCGATCCCGTCCCCGTCCAGATCCCCCTGGATCGGGTTGTAGGTGAGCGGGCAGTTGTCGGCCTGGTCGACCACCCCGTCGGCGTCGTCGTCCGGATCGGCGCAGTCGGGAACCCCGTCGGCGTCGGTGTCCTGCACGCTGCTCTCGATCACCCCGTCGCAGTTGTGGTCCACCCCGTCGCAGAGTTCGGGGGCGCCGGGATGGACGGTGGGGTCGGAGTCGTCGCAGTCGTCGCCCAGGGCCACGTAGCTGTCGGGCTGGGTGACGCTGTAGATCGCGGCGTCGGGGTCGCCGTGGCCGTCCCCGTCCGCATCCGGGAACCAGGCGGTGACCACTACCGCGCCCGATCCCCCTCCCGAGCCGCCGACGTCCTGGACGTGGATCGGGCCGGCGGTAACCGGGGCGGCCAGGCACAGCGCCAGGAGAGCGGGCAGGAGGGTCGGTGTCGGGTGCAGGTTCATGTCCGGAAAACCACCTCTCCGGGGCTCTTGGGGTACGAAAAAGCCGCGGCGGGCCTCCCCCACCGCGGCTCATGTGTCGCCCACGATTTTAACATCGCCCGGGGGCGATCCCTCGCGAGAAACTGCGGCGATTTTTCCCGGTTGGGGGATTTTCCCCGACCCTTCCCCCCACCGGCTGGTTCGAACCGCCCCCGGAACCGGAACCGGGGCCCCCGACCCGTTTCCGACCCGGAAAGGCGCCCCGCGGCCGTCCGGATCGGGTTCCAACCTTTCTCGCCCCTCCCGCGTCCCATCTCATACCATGGGGCGGAACGGAACAACGACGGCCACCCACCCGATCCGGGGGGAGGAATCCGACTTGGCGAGGACCGCACCACCGCCCGTCATCGATCTGGAGGAGGCATGGGTCATCCGCAGGGTCCAGGAGGGGGATGCCGACGCCTTCGAGACCCTCTATCGGGCCCACGCCCGGCGGGTCCACGGCATCTGCCGCCGGATCACCGCCGATCCGCGCCTGGCCGAGGAACTGACCCAGGACGTCTTTCTCCGGGTGTGGGAACGGATCGGCCAGTACCAGGGACGCAGCAAGTTCTCGACCTGGCTGTACCGGATCGCCACCAACCGGGCCCTGGACGGGCTGCGGGGGGATATCCGGAGATCGGCGCGGGAAGTTCCGGTGGAGCGCCCCGCGGACTGGGAGCACCCCCGGCCGGCCCCGCGCCCGGAAACGCGGATGCGGCTCGAGGAAGCGGTGGAGTCCCTCCCCGCGGCGGCCCGGGCGGTCTTCGTGCTCCATGACGTGGAGGGATACCGGCACGAGGAGATCGCGGCGATGACCGGCATCGCGGCCGGGACGAGCAAGTCCCAGCTGCACCGGGCCCGCCGGCTCCTGCGGGAAAGGCTCGGCTGATGGACCATCCGACCTGGGAACACCTGAACGAGTTCGTGGACGGCGCCCTGCCGGCGGCCGCGGTTCGGGAGACGGAGGAGCACCTCCGCACCTGTCCCGCCTGCCACGAGGAGGCGCGGGACCTGCGCGGCGTGCTGGCCGCGGCAGGAAGGCTGGGCCCGGGCCGGGACCCGGAGCACGATCTGTGGCCGGGGATCCGGAACGGACTGCCCCGGGTGGTGCGGGTGACCCCGGACCGGAAGCCATCGCCCCCGCCACGGCGGCGATGGCTGGTCCCGGGGTTCCGGGAAGGACTGGCCGCGGTGGCCGCCCTGGCTCTCCTGGTGGCCGGGGCCCGGCTCCTGCCCCGGGAAGCGGTCTTGCCGGGGAACGGGTCCGCCGCGTCCGGGTTCTCCCCGGCGCGGGCGCCCCTGGCCGAGATGATCCCGTCCCTGGTCTTCGGGCTGGAGCGGGAAAGCCGGGGAGCCGGGCGCACCCTCCGCACCTCCTACGAGGCGGGGCGGGCGGCGCCGGCCGCGGAAACCGAGGGACTGGACGCGGGCCTTCGTGCCCTGGACCGGGCCATCGGCGAGAGCCTCGGGGCCCTGGAGCAGGACCCGGACAATGCCGCCCTCCTCCGGAAGGTGGCCGTCTACTACCGGTTCCGGCTGGAGATCCTGGACCGGGAGGCCCTCCGGAGCGGGCCGGCCTAGCCCGGCGTCGTTCCTGAACGACGCAGCGAGCCCCCTCGGCCTTGAAGAAGCGCAGACCTCCGGGAACCCGTGAGGCAAGGGACAACGAGAGGAGACCTTACGATGTGGAAGCAGACGATCGCCATCACGGCCCCGCTCCTGGCGGTGCTCGCCGTCCCCGTCCTGGCCGGGACGCCGGTTCACGAGACCCGACCCGCCGGCGCCAAGGGCGTGGTCAGCATCGAGAACATGCTCGGTTCGGTCACCGTGGAAGGCTGGGACCGCAAGGAGGTCGAGGTGACCGGGACCCTGGGCAAGGGCCCGGACCGCCTGGACGTCGACTCGGAAGGGGACCGCACCCGGATCGAGGTGGTGTGGCCCGAGCGCAGCGGCCCATGGAACCACGAGAAGACCCAGGACACCGACCTGACGGTCAAGGTCCCCCGGGGGAGCGAGGTCCGGATCGAGGGCGTGAACCTGGATGTCGAGGTCTCGGATCTGGACGGCCCGGTGCGGGCGGAGACGGTGAACGGCGGGATCCGGATCGGGGGATCCCCGGAGAGCGTGGACGTGGGTACGGTCAACGGGAGCATCCATATCACCGCGACCACCGGAAACCTGGAGGCCGAGACGGTGAACGGGGGGATCGTCCTCTCCGACGTGAAGGGCGACGTCCGGGCCTCCACCGTCAACGGGAGCATCCAGGTCCAGGGAGGCGAGATCGGCGAGCTGGAGGTGTCCTCGGTGTCCGGGGACATCACCTTCGAGGGGGACGTGATGCGACAGGGATCCCTGGACATCTCCAGCCACAGCGGGACGGTGACCCTGACCCTGCCCGGGAACGTCTCCGCCGACTTCGACGTCTCGACCTTCAGCGGGAAGATCACCAATGACTTCGGGCCGGAAGCGACCCGGAAGGACCGGTACGCCCCGGGGATGGAACTCAACTTCCGGACCGGGGACGGAGACACCGACATCGAGGTGTCCAGCTTCAGCGGCTCGGTGAATCTCCGGAAGCGGTGACCGGCGGGAGCCCCGGCGACGGTCCGGGGCTCCTCCGCGAGCGGGGCCGGGGCCAGGGTCGCCTGCGGGGCCGGAGGCGGAGGCGGCGGCGCGTCATCTCCAGGGACCCCGATGGTCCTGCCCGCTTCCGGGGACCCCGGCGGTCCCCCTCCCTTGCGGGGGCCACGGCGAACCCGGTCCCTTCCGGCCCGCCCTGCGGCCGGTCTCCCGGAATCCCCGCCTACTTGCCGGGGTAGCCCTTTCCGGAGCAAGGAAGGGCATCACCCCCCCCCTCAGGGACCCGGTCCGCCGGGTTTTCCCCTTTTTGCAACACGCGGCCTTCCGATCTCGTCAGAATGATGGAGAGCGCCCCGCGGGCAGGGGCGGACGGACTCCGGCCGTGCCGGAGTGAGAGCGAGGAATCTGGAATGAACCTGACACGGGAAGATGTCGGGGATGTGACCGTTTTGAAACTGGAAGGCCTGATGGACGGGGGCAAGGGATGCCAGGCGTTTCGAACCCTGGTCGAGGATCTGGCCGCCGAAGGCCCCCGGAAGGTGATCGTAGACCTGGGCCGGGTCTCCTGGCTCAACTCCCAGGGACTGGGCGCGCTCCACGCCTGCCACCGCGCCATCCAGGGGAGCGGGGGGGCCCTGAAGCTCTCCCAGCTCAACCCCCGGGTGCGCCAGGTCCTGGCCGTGAGCCGCTTCGACACCCTCTTCGATTCCTACGACGACGTCCCGGGGGCTTTGGCCAGCTTCTGAGCAGCAGCCGGTCCGCACGGGCCCGGACCCACGGGCCGGAGCCAATCCCTTTCGGATAGGGCATGCGGTACGTGGATACTGACTAGTAGTTGTACGGGCACGGCTAGTTGTACGGGCACGGCCCGGGTTGTGGTGCCCCCGGTGCCGGAATCCGGATCGACTCCGTTCGCCTCCTCGGCTCGAGGACGAGAGCGGCGACCCCCGGTGGGTCCGGGAAGCGATCCCACAGGCGTGCGGGTGGGGAAGGAACCACTCCTACTCTACTGGGAAAACCACCTCTCCCTGAGCGAGGACCAGCGTACACGTGTAATACTACAAATGTAGTTTTACCCGGGTAAACGGCAGGCGGGAGCGGCGCGGGTCCAGGCGGGCTACGGCAGCCGCAGCACCCGAGCCGTGGCCGCGCCGTCCGGGGTGGCCACGCGTACGAAGTAGACCCCGGCCGGGGCCTCGCGGCCGGCGGCGTCCCGGCCGGTCCAGGCCACCCGGTGCTCGCCGGCGTCCAGGGGGGCGTCGAGCAGGACGGCCAGGCGGCGGCCGGAGACGTCGAGGACCGCGACCCGGGCGCGGCCCGCCGCACTCAACCGAAAGCTCACCGTGCTCCGGGCGCGGAACGGGTTGGGCCAGACCCGGAGCAGCGTCCCGGGACCGGCCGCGGGGTCGTCCCCGATCCCCACCGCCGAGCTGGATCCGTACTCGAAGGGGCCCATGTCCACCACCGCGCTCATGTTGCCGTCCCCGTCGAAGATCCGCTGGTTCCCGTCGTAGTCC
>Ga0307424_1000328_pt1 | contig 25195 bp, 10 predicted proteins | sample SalMarWE160320MG_FD_202157 | JGI IMG/M metagenome (GOLD analysis project Ga0307424, IMG submission 202157) | Salt marsh sediment microbial communities from the Plum Island Ecosystem LTER, Massachusetts, United States - WE1603-20 | ecosystem: Environmental > Aquatic > Marine > Intertidal zone >... | reverse complement strand
CTCAGGGCATCCATGTGTTCGGCGGCCACGATCTGCAAAAACCCAGTCTGCACGAAGCCGCACTGTCCGCCAACCCGTTCTTCCCAGTCGCGAAAGTATTGGAACGAATTCCAGGCAAGCTCGGAATTGGTCCGCTGATCGTAGTGCATCCGAATTAAGCCGCTCGAGCGGCCGGTGGCCCCGGCGCCCAGGAACGACTTCTCAATGACCAACGGGGTCGCCCCACATTGGGCCAGATGGAAAGCGAGGCTGGCGCCGTGCACGCCACCCCCGATGATGATCACGTCCGCGGTTGTCGCCATGAGGTCGAGCCTGAGCCTCCTACTTCTTCTTGCCCTTCTCATCGTGAAGCACAAGCACCTTCAGATCGTCATACGCTTGCTGGCCGGCGGCGTCTGTGACCGTGATGTGGATCGTGTACACGCGATCGTCCTTGTCGCCTCCCTTGCGCGACGCCATCAGGTCGAAGGGCAGGTCCAGCGTCGTTGCCATATCGCCGTCAAAGGTCAACGGATCGATCGTTGGTTCCCATTCATCGTACTCGTCTTCGATGGTGAGCGCCACCGATCCCAGGCCGCTGGCGGCATCGTCGATCGGCCCTTGGAGGTGCACTTCGAAGGGCTTGTTGTTGGGTGGCCACAGCTCGCTCGGATCGATCGTAAGGCTTGCCTCAGGCGATGTCGTATCAATACGGACCTCAAGGACACCCACATCGGATGTGTTGCCTGCACCATCCACGGCACGGTAGTGGAGCAGATGTTTCCCATCGTCTTCGATCAAGACGGAGTCGGAATACGTCTGCCAATCATCTGCCTCGTTCAACCTGTACTCGATTCTATTCACGCCTGATGTCGTGTCGGAGGCGCTCAGCTCGATTGACACACCCGACGTGTACCACCCGTTTTCGCCCTCGACCCCCTCGGCGACATCGGCCGACGCGGTGGGAGCAACGGTATCGATCATGACGGTCAATGAGTCTGGAGCCGAGCGGTTCCCCGCTTCGTCCGTGGCCCGATACTGGAGTTCAGTCTGGCCCTGGGATTCGACCACGACGGGCACCGAATAGAGGATCCAGTCACCGGTGCCAAGTTTGTACTCGAGGCTCACCACGCCTGAAGCTGCATCGGAGGCAGCCAGAGCGACCGACACATCCGATGTGTACCAGCCGTGTGCGCCCGAAGTGCCAGAGGCTGTGGCGGTCACGGTTGGCGGCACAGTGTCAATCCGGAAGGACTCCGATCCCCCATCGGAGAGATTGCCAGCCATGTCCCGTGCTTGGTAGCGAAGCGACGTCTCACCCTGTCGATCGACGCCGAACGGGCCCGCGTAGGTCTCCCAAGAGTCGCCATCGTCAAGACTGTACTCAATGGCAGCCAGGCCGGATCCTAGCGAGCCATCCGCCAAGTCTGGATCATCGGCGGCCAGCGTGACCTGGACCGGTGAGACGTACCAGTCGGATTCCCCAAGGTCTCCGGAGAGGCTGGCCGTGACCTCAAGCGGCGTGCCATCGATCCAAACGGGGGCGCTTTGCAAGGCTTCCATGTTGCCAGCGGCATCCTGGGCTTGGAACCAAACTGTCCAGCGGCCTTCGGCCAAGTCAAACGACGCTTCATTGCCAGCGATTTGGTGGCCCTGCTGGCCTTCACCGTTTTCGGGCTTGTAGAACAGCGTCTGCACCTCATGATTGTCCACGCTGGTGAGCCCAATCGGGATAGGAGGCGCGTTGTACCAGCCAGCGGTGTTGGGCTCATCCCCGATCTCGATGGTGGTCGTGGGCGGCGTGACGTCCTGCACCGTGAGCTGCAGTGTCTTGCATGACGCCTCATCGTCGTCCATGACACACACCGTCACGTCATACGGGCCGAGGTCAGCATAAACCTGGTGCAGCTCGAAGGTCATCTCGTCCAGCGTTAGCGGCTGTGGCCCGTCGCCGAGGCCGTAGTCCACGGTCGCCGTCCACGTGTCTTCGGTACCGGGGTCGGTGAAGGACCCCTCCTGCGCCAGGTCGGTTCCCTCCGGGATCGCAAGTTCTTCGAGCAGGTTGATCTCCGGCGCGACGTTATTCACCGTCAGCGTGAAGGTGGCCGTGCCTTCGGCGTCCTCGTCGTCGATGACAGTCACAGTGACGTCAAAGGCACCGTCCTGTGGGTAAACATGATCCAAGGGGATGTCATCCGGGGAATCGAGGTGCACAGTCTCGACCGTGGACCCATCGCCGTAGTCGACGGTCGCATCCCAGCTCGCCGAGTCGCCATCAGTGAAGGTCACTGAACGTGCGAATTGAGCGCCTTCATCGACAGCCGCATCAGCACCAGCGGCGATCTGCGGCGCCTGGTTCCCGGAGACCGTTAGGGTGAAGCCAGCTTCTCCCTCCCCGCCATCATCGTCGGTGACCGTGACACCAACCATGTAATCGCCGCTCTGATCAAAGGTGTGGCTAGTCGTGGGATCAGCCGTGGTCACCGGATAGGAACCATCCCCGAACCGCCACTCGTATGTGTGCGTGTCAGCCGGGCCGGGGTCGAATATCACGGCTTCGAAGTCCACCGACTCGCCAACATTCGGAGAGAAGGGCTCGGTGAACAGATCCACCTCGGGGGGAGCATTTTCGACGCTCACCGCCAGGCTGTCGGTGCCGACCATGCCGTGCACGTCGGTAACGGTGAGGGTGGCGGTGTAGCTGCCGTTGTCGACGTATACATGGCTCGGCGAGAGCATGTCACTCGCAGTCGAACCATCTCCGAAGTCCCAGGTGCTGGTCTGGCCGGACGGGCTGTCGGGGTCGGTGAACGCGCCGGCGAAGAAGGCGAAGTCGCCTTCGGTGAGGGTCAGATCGGGACCGGCGTCGACGACCGGCGGCTGCGGCTGCAGTGCTGCCAACCGGAAGGGGGCCGTGCCGGGGGTCGCCCTGCCAGCCCCGACGCGAATGCTGAACGGGAAGTAGGCGCCATCGATGCGCAGGGCGACCATCAGCTCGGTCGCCGAGCGATCGAGCTGGAACGTCAGGCTGTCTTGGCCGTCGGATTCGTGCGCGTCGATGGACAGCGTATCCCCGTCAGCCGAAGCCTCGTCGCCCGATTCGAAATCGTCTGTTCCGACCAGGGTAATCGGCGCTTCGGAATAGACCTCGCCTTGGAAGGCATGGATCTGACCGTCGCCGTGCCAGGCCAGCGTCCACCGATAGGTCGCCGGATCGAGCCAAAGGTCGTAGCCTCGGCTGGACCCCGGAGGGGTCGCCGGCTCGCCCATCGGGTCCATATTGAAGCTGGGCGGCGTAGCCGGCAGGCCGCCGAAATAAGCCAGACCGGTGTCGTAGGCCGCCAGCCACAGCCCGCCGTCGCCGTCGACCGCCAGGTCAAGCACATCGTCTTCCGGCAGCGGCGTGTTGCCGCTGTCGTAGGTCGTCCAGCCGCCGCCAGACCCCAGCCGGCTCACGCCGCCGTCCAACGTGCCGAACCATTTGTTGCCGGCTCCGTCGATGAAGACCGATTGGACGAAGTCGCTGGACAGGCCCGAATTGGAGGTGTCGTAGACGGTCCAGTTGGCATTGGAGGAATCGAGCCGGGCCACGCCCGAGCCGTCGGTGGCGAACCATTTGTTACCGGCCCCGTCGACGGCGATGTCGGTGATGGCGTGGTTGCTCACCTGGGTCGATGAATTCAGCGGGCTGGCAATGGTCAGCGGCGGGTCGTAAGTTGTCCACACCCCGGCCTGATGCGCCGCCACGCCGTAGCCCAGTGTGCCGACCCAGGCGGTGCCGCTCGGCTCGACGGCCACGGCGTAGATGTCATCGAAAGGCAGCGAGCTGTCGGCGGCGGTGTCGATCGACCAGGCGCCGCCGCTGCGGTGCGCCAACCCGCCGCCCAGCGTGCCCAGCCAGACGTCCGAGCCGTGCGTCGCCAGGGCCCAGGCGTTGTGATCGGCCGGGGCGCCGGGGGTGAGGTCGGCGAACGACTCGCCGGAATCGGTCCGGGCCACGCCCCCGACGAGGGTGGCGATCCACTTGTTTCCGCTGGAGTCCACGACGATCGACAGCACATCATCGCCCGGCAGCCCGTCAGCTGACGTGTAGGCGGCTTGAGGCCCCGTCTCCCGATCCCAGCGCGCCAGCCCGGCGCCCTGGTACCCGACCCACAGCCAGTCGCCGTCCAGCGCCAGCCGCTGCACCGGCGCCTGCGTCTCCCATACGATCCACGCCGCCCCCCCACCTTGCGCCTCCTGACTGGAAACGGGCGCGGGAGCAGATCCCGTGTCAGGGGCGCCGGCACCCACCTGCGGCGCCGCCAGCCACAAGCCGAAGAAGACGATGGCGATCAGCGTTCGGGACCAGGCTTTCATTGCGATCCCCTTCAAATGCATAGTCCTGAGGCGTCCACACGCCCCAGTTTCGGGATTCAAGGCCGAGCGTCTCACCGAACCCATTGTCTGCCTCTAAGCAAAACAGTAGACGTAGCCATCGTCACAGCCGATGATTATCTTCCAGTCCACGAAGATCGCCGAGGTGTTTAGGATTCCGCCGACTTCGTAGACCCATTCGAGCTCTCCACTCCGTGTGTTCAGCACGGCCAATCTGTGGCTGTCACCAAAACCTGCCACGAGATGGCCCCCAACCACCAGAGCAGACATTGAGAAAGTCGTCCCGAGTCGATGACGACTGATATCCTGGTCAAGTGCGATCTCTCCGGAGTCAAGGCTGACAGCCCGAAAATGCCCAGTGTGTGTGACATAGAACATCTGCTCGCGGTCACAGGCCATATTCATGGCCAAAGCATCAGCATGGTGTATCCAGCGTACCTTCCCACTCTGGACGTCAAATGCTCCGTAACACTGTTTGTTGCCAATACCAAGAATGGCTGTATTCCCTATGATCGACACAGGACCAAAAGCCCCAGCGGAGTCGCGGAGAGACTTAAGAGGGGGGAGCTCAGAAGTCTGCGTTTTCCAGATGAGCTCGCCAGTGGTCGCACCGACACCATAGACCTTGCCAGAGGCGTCGCCAAAAACCAGTATCCCGGCAGAGACTGCCGCTTGTTGGGTGAACACTATATCGTCGGATTCAAATGCCCACAGCTCGCGACCTTCAGTACCTACTGCTGAGTATCCATTGGTCCATGAGCTTGCATTTGATTCGCTCTCTCCCTTGACGGGACGGGCGAACTTCAGGAAGAGCTGATTTTGCCACAAGGAGACCGCTTCATTTTGGGACCCCTGGTCGCTTCGGCTCCATCGCAATTCACCTTCCGCTGTTCCGACACAGAACAGCCCTCCGATGTCATCCGTCATGAACGCCATCTCTTGGTTGGCAGATGGTGTACCACGCAAAACAGGCCCCGACCGCTTTGACCTTGGCTCACGGGGCGCGAAACGCCATAGCTCGGTTCCCGAATCGAGATCCAGGCAACGCCAGTCACGCATAGTCGTGATAATCACCCTCCCACCTGCGCAGACTGCCTGCGAAAACACAGAAGATCCTACGTCGCGTTTCCACAGAAGCCGCAAAGGCAGGTTCAACCCATCATCGACGAAGGCGTGACGGTTAGGCGCCCGATCTCGCATTGGCCAATCGGTTGGCAATTCAGATCCTCCTACGGGCCTAAGGATACGGTCTGGATGTCCCAGTAAACTCAATATGATCTTTGGTGAAGACCTGGTCAAGCCGTCGAATGAGTTCTTGCTGGCTGTCGGTCAGGTCGGTTCTTCTGAGAATCCGATCCCGAACACCATCAATGAAGCTTGATTTGGAGAATGGCAAGTCCGTTTCCTCCCCCCTGAATACCCAATGCAATTGCCTCAGATCACCATCATTGAGGAGCTGAAGGTCAACAATCATCTGGTCGTAATCTCCGGTCCCTACGTTCGCCACATTCTTCAGCTCGTAGAACGCACCATCCGCTGCCTTAAGATCGTAGAATCTAGAAAGTGTGCCGTCAGTAAGATATACCTCCAGGTTGGAGAATTCGGAGAACCCCCCGTTCTCATCTATAAAGAACAGAACATTCGAATTCCCCCAGAGATTGCCAATCCCACCTTCTTCACTAACCCCAGCCATCTTGCGCAAGAATCCGTCCCACCGTGGCCCGCCGCCGATTGCACTTGCCTCTCCCTCTCGAATGATACGGAAGAGCCTTTCGCCAGTACTGGATACTGCCGTTCCGCCTGAGCCTTTTAGGATTCTCACCACCTTCTCAGTGTCCCCATCAAGATGGCGAAGCATGACCGAGATACCCTCAAGTGCGTCGTCCGACCAGTTCTTGCTCAACACCGAGGCTACAGACAGAGTGCGATTGGCGACGTCTGGATCGCCAATTGAATTGATAAGGCGCTGTATCTTCGCTGGCCCATCCTCACCGGCGGTCTCGGCGTTCTTGATAATCTTTTGAGCGCCGTCCCAACTCTGGCCATTCCAAGGGATTTCCTTAGCACTTTCACCAAACACCTTGAACGCTTCATCGGCAATCTCGCAACCTTCAGACGCCTCAAGTGGTCGCAAACTCGAATGCGCCGCTAGACTCGCGAAGCGGTGGTTTGATGAAGTCGCCGCCGCAGCACTCAGCACACATCCCACACCATCGAAGAACCCCCTGATTTCTGGCTCATCCAGCTGATGCGAGACAACCCCTAGCCCGTCACCTGCCTCATCGCTGAAATCAGCCCCGATCCGGAAGAGGTCATCTCCGACGTGGTCAACGGTCTGCAAGGCCTCGTCGGTCAGTGAGCCCCCTCTCCGAATGATCCCACCTACCAGCTCGCTGCCTTCGTCGAAGCCCATGCGCACCAGCAGGTCCGGGCCGACGCGCTCGACAAAGGCCACAAAGTCGTCCCACAGGTGACGGGCGCCGCCAAATAGGCCCTGCACGAGGTTCACCAGCTCGTCCAGGCTGGTCGGAAAGCCGCTCACGCCTTTCAACGTAAGGCGGAGCAGATCGGTCATCGCGTTGAAGGCATCTTCCAGCTTCAACGCCCGGGCTACGCCGTGCAGGATCGGCCTGACGGCCTCGGCGGCGCTTTCCAGGCCCTTCATCACGGTCGAGGCAGCCTTGCCGAGAATCCCGCCGACACCTACCGGTTGCAAGCCGGGAATGAAGCTGGAGAGCTCGACAATCCCCCCCACGACGCCGATCAGCGAGATGGCTTTGATGAAGATGCTGGGGTCGGTCACGAGGGTATAGACGTCTTGAATGACCCCAATCACCGGCAGCAGGCCAAACAGGACCGAGCCGATCAACAGCGCCGGGTCGTCGGTCTCGCCGGTGAGGATGGCCGTGAGCCACTTCTCGACGTTGTCCCTGTTGACCAGGGCGATGACATTCAGCGCGCCGAGCAGGATGTCGGCCGAGAGCTGGCCGAAGTACGGCAGCCCGGCCGCGAACAGATAGTCGAGCTCGTTGTTGGTCTCGTCCGATTCTTCGATGCCACCGATCAGGTCGAGCAAGTTCCTGACGCCTTGACGATCCAGCCGATCCCGCGCGTGGGCCACATAGGCGGACCGGTCCTGTGTGCTCACCGGCCAGTCGATGACCTCACGCAGTTCGGGCCGCGCCGCCAGGCTGGCCAGGGCCTTGCCAACGCCGGTCACCTGGTGTTGGGAGACAAAAGTCTCGTCCCCGATCGCCACCTGCAGCAGCACGGCAAAGCTGTCAAGTTCTCGCTTGGCGTAACCAGCGTCCCCTGTGCGCGCAGTGCGAGCCAGATCGGACAGGTTGCGCATCAGGAACAGCTCGCCGATCAGGCCCAGGTTTTGGGAGTCGAGGGTCAGGCTCCGAAGCCGCTCCGCCGAACGGCTGGCGTAGCGCTCCACGAACCACCACTGCCCCTCGCCGACATCCTGGCTGGGGTCGTCACCCCAAAGGGACTGAAGCTGGGAAATGTGGATCAGGAGCCGGAGCTCATCGTTGGCCAAGGCATCCAGCTCGGCCTGAGACACTGGGCGCGGTGCGATCCCCTGCGCTTGGCGCGCGGCGATCTGCCGCGCCAGCAACTGGCTGTCGAGCATCAAGGCGCGCGCCCGAACGCCGGCGAACTCGTCCTGGGCGGCGCGGAACTGCTCCAGTGCGTTCGAAATCCCGCCATCCGCCAGGCCGCGATCGGCGACGGAAGACTGGATGCGATCGACCTCCGCCGTACTCAAGCCGGCGTCGGCAAGGCCGGCACGAGTCTCGGCCGGTAGGCCGCTGAAGCCTAACCGCTCGTCGCTGATGGAGGCCAATGCATCACTGACCCGACCGACTTGCGACGGCGAGAGATCGGCCAGATCCTGCAAATCGGACGCCAACTGGTCCGGCAGCCCCTTGGCTGCCTCATCCCCCAGATCCACGGGGGCAAAGTAGGAGTCATCCAGCGCGGCGACCGATTGCGCCAAGTCCGCGGTCGCTCCGATCGATTCGGCGGCCTGCGCCGCCAGGTCCACGGCTTGAGCCTGAGCCGCCGCCAGGTCGGACTCCGACAGATCTTGGATCGATGTGCGGTTGATCTGATCCGTCAGCCGCATCAGTTCTGCCGCCGACCGAACCGTGGCTGACGCGGAGGTCAGGTAACGGTCGCCGGCCTGGATCATGATGCTCCTGGCATCGGGCTGAGGTGCTTCGACGGGTTGGGCGGCCACCAACACCGGGTGGCTGACGAGCACGAAAACGCTCGCCAGGATCACGCCGCGACCGAGTTGCCATCTGAGTCGACGCATCAGCCTACCTGCTCTCATCATGGCGGGTCCACCACCACTTTCACGTAGTAGACACCCAGGTCCGCCGGACTGAACTGATCGTCCACGACCTCGACCAGCTGATTGGTGCCCAGCGTCTCGCCGTCCAGGATGGTCAGGGGCGACACGTGTAACGCTGCGCCTACCGGTTCCCCTGTCCGTTCATCGATGGTGAAATAGCGGAATTCGACTTGGACGGGGCCGTCCACCGGGAAGCCGAGATTGGTCACCTCGGCGTGGACCTGGGCCCGCTGGTGCAGCAGCGAGATCTCGTCCTGCCAGACACGAGTGATGGTCAAATCGGGAAGGGCCTGCACCGTGAAGTACTTGGTTCTCACGACCGGGTCTTCCATACCCGGAACATAGACCCGCACTGTCAGCTTCACCTGACCCCCTGCCTGCGGATGCCACAAGACGTTGTAGAACTTGTCGTCCGGATGTAGATCACCGTGTGCGGCCTGGAGACCATCATCGAACAGCTCGAAATCTTCCGTCAATCCCGCTTCGATATCCAGGTAATCGATGGTGCCCTTTACGGCGTAGTCCACCGGTGTATCCCCCAGGTCATCGAAGATGCCCACCTGGATCTGCACCTTGTCGTCCGCGTCGGGTGAGGCGCTGTCACCGATCGGGAGCGGAATGCCGACCGTCACGCTGGTTGGAATGGGCTGTGGGTGGTAGAGATCGTTGGCCTTCGCCTCTGCCTCCGCCTGCGACGAGGCGCAAATATAGACCGTGGCCTGCTCCACGGCCACTCCGAGGACAAAGTCGGAGGCCACCGAGTAGTGTCCTGGGTTGGGATGCTGAGAGTCGACAGTGATGTTCTGGGTCACGGTTCCAGCCAGCGCCCCGCCGCGCAGCGCGTCCGGTGTAACTGGCCAGGTGTAGGTTCCGTTGGGCTTTTGGTCAGCGAACGCACCCACCAACGTGCCGTTGAGCCCGATCTGGGCGTTGTGAGCCTCCTCCTCGCCGGTCCGTGGACTGAAACTCCCTTGCAGAGTGACCGACTTCACATTGGCCGGATTGACGAAGGCCGGCAGCTGGACCGGAATGGTGATACTGGGCCGGTTGGTGCAATACCAGTCGCTGACCGGGAAGGTCAGATACGCATCGTGGAAAGTGACTGGGTAGACCTGATTGCCCTCCCCACACGAAATCTCAGCTGCCAGATGCTGGATCACGTCGCCCACGGCTGCCTGAAGCTCAAAGGGGATTCCCGCGGCTGTGAACGACGCCAGGCCGGGGCCGCGACCCGTGCTGCCCGTGCCGGCCGCCACGTCCTCTGGGCCGTACAGCGGATAGACCTTGAAGCTGAGCGATTCACCGGTCCCCAGGCGGGCGTGGTTAACGGCCGGCGTCAGGTAGACGCGCGTCGGGAGTCCGGTTGACGGATCGACGGCCCGGATGGCCAGGTCGGTCACCGGCGAACCATGATTGACAACCTCATAGGACACCGCGCCGGTAGTGGGATCGGTGCTCAACTCCTCGAGGCTGAAGTCGTTGTCAAAGAGCACATGGACGTGGATGGCCGCCGAATCGTGGATCGGATCGGTGGCTTCATCGGCGGTCAGCACGGCGGTCAGGTCGTAGTCCCGCAGCGCTGCATCCTGGGCGTGGATGGCCAGAGCCACGTTGCGCGTTTCGCCCGGCGCCAGCGTGATGGCCTGGTCGATGCTTCCGCTGCCGACGAAGTTGACGATCAGGTCCTGGTACGGATGCTCCACGCTGAGCTTCACCGTGTGGGCCACGCTGTCATCGTTGCGCACTGCGACGAAGGAGCGTTGATCATAGTCGCGATCGATGGTGACCGACAGGGCGTGCTGAGTGAAGACGATGCCGTTGGTGACGGTGAATCGGCGGGCGGCCAGGCTCCCGCTTCCGCAGTTGGAAGCTGCGTCCACGTGCCACTCGTAGGTCGTGTTGCGCTGCAGCCCTGGCACCAGAACCGAGTGAGTCTGGCCAAGATCGGTCGAGAAGGTCTGGGTCTGGTCGGGCTGGCCGACCGGGTAGAGGGTCAGCGTGGTCGTTGCGGGAGCGTCGGTGCGCCAGGAGAGCGCCACATCGCGCGAGCCTAGCTTGGGGTTGGCTGCCGGGCGGACGCCCGAAAACGCCACGCTGCCCTGCAGACTAACCTGGGCGTCGAGCACCTGAGCAGGTGCAGCGCCGCCAGGTGTGACGCTCACCTGGAAGGCGTGATCGCCTACGGCCGTGCACGTGTCCGTCTGGACCTGCAGGGTCACGTCAGCCGTGGCGCCGGGTGCCAAGGCCACGGAATTGGAGGCGAAGGTAAACCAAGCCAAGTCGAGACCGCTCAGGGACAGATCGTAGGTATCGGGCAGGATGCCGGTGTTGTTGATGTGAACAAGGAAGGAGCCTGCGGCGCCCAGATTGACCGAACGCGAGGCCGGTTGGATGGTGGCTGTGAAATCGTAACCAGTGGTGACCGCCGACGTCGCCGAGGCAGTGTTGTCGCTCGTGTCTAGCTCGTCCGTGGTGGTCGCGACCTGCAGCTGGTTCACCAAACTGCTTCCCAGCTCGGCGTCGGGCGACACGTCGACCGCCAGAGCGAAGGAGATGCGCGCTCCGGGCGCCAGATCGCCGAAGGACCAGGTGAGGACATCCCCCGCCTGGCTCACGGCCACGGGCGCGTTGTCCGAGGCGTAGCCCACGCCGGCTGGGAGCGTGTCGGTCAGGATGACCGACTCGGCCAAAGTCAAGCCCTGGTTGCGGACAGTGACAGCATACTGGAGCCCCCTGCCCGAGATGGCCTGCGCCGGCGCCGTCACGTGCACCGAGACATCGGTCGGGAAGGCGACGCTCTCGACGATGGCGCTGCCGTCGCCGCCATAGTCGCCTCCAGGGCCGCCCGGCGCAGCGATGGTGAGATCAGTGCTGACGTAGCCGGCTTCGATCTTGACCCGTCCACCGCCGCCACCACCGCGCGATCCGGCGCCCGCGCCGCCGGCAGCCTCAATAGCCCCTGCGCCTTGAACGGAGGGCGCCGTGATCCACAGGCTGCCGCCTGCGCCTCCGCCGCTGTAGAAATTGGGATTGGGTGTGGCCAATCCGGACGTGCCCTTGGCGCTGACCCGCCCTCCCGCCTGGACACTCAGCGTTCCACCGATGTCTATACGAAGGGCGCCAGCTCCGGACGCCTGGCCGGAAGCGCTGCCCAGGGTCGTCGGTTCGTCGGCCGAGCCGTAGGTCGGACCACCGTCTGGTCCGCCTCCTACTCCTCCGTGACCGGCACCGCTGCTCGTCGTACTAGGCGCGCCAGGTCCTGGGTTGGTGCTATCCGGATAGCCCAACCCATCTGCCGACAGTGCTCCGGCGATGGCAAAATCCCCCCCGAGGAGAACGACGTTTCCAGGCCCATCGGGATTGCTGGCGGCCTCGAGCACCTGATCCACGTCCACCGACACATCGCCGAGCCAGTAGGTTCCGGCTGGGCGGCCCCCACTGGAGCCGCCGGCGTCCAGACGGGCCAGGCTGTCCACATCGCCGTCCGCATGCAGCGCTATCGAGGCCAAATCGGGCATGTCGCCAAGGTTGGTGAACCGTCCTCCATTCAGATTCAGATCGACCAATCCCGAGATCTGGCCAGCGTTGGTCAGCCCGACGCCGCGGACGCTGAAGCTGGACGGCAGCGCCAGCGACCCGCCGGGCTGCACAAAGAGCCCCAGGCCCCGGAGCTCGGGGGCGCTGTAGGTTTGAGCGTTGTTCAGAAACAGCTGCGCCGTGCCGTCGCCATCCATGTTGAGCGGGTTGAGTTCGATCGAGTCGTCGGTGTCCAGCAGCTCGAGGTCCCCATCACGGGTGAGCTGGATCAGATCGAATACCCAGTCCGTGGGTCCCGGATCGGCCAATACTGCCGGGCGGCCGGGCAATCCGGCGTTGTCGGCCGTCAGCCGATCAGAGCCGCTCTGCGTGTTCTTGATGTAGATCGTCCCCGGCCCGCCAGCCGGTGTCAGGATCTGAGGCAGGTTGGGAAACTCCGTCCCGGCGTGTGCCTGAATGGAGCCCGAGAACGTGTTCGAACGAGCGTAAACGGCGATACGGCCACCAGCCCCGCTTAAGTAGTAGAAACAACTGCCGCCCGAGCAAGAGGCGCCCGGCGTGCCTGGTCCGCCATTGGCCCGAATCTGGCCCCCGCCCTGCAGGCTGTCCGCTGTGAGCCAGATGCTGCCACCCGCGCCTCGGTAGGTGGCGCCATTGGCGCTGATCAGGCCGGTGTCGGCGATGAGCAGAGTTCCGGCAACGTTGAGCCGGATGGCACCGCCGCCTGGACCGCTGCCCAGGGTCGTGGGCTCGACCGCCGAGCCGTACGCCTGCCCGCCAACATCCGTCCCGGAGGTGTTCCCGCCGCCATACCCGCCATGGCCCGCCCCGCCGTGACCGGTCGGCGCACCGGGACCGGAATCGTCGGGAATCAAGCCATAGCCTAGGCCGTCGGCCGACAAATGGCCGGCGATGGTCGCGTTGTTCAGATCGAGCGTCACCCCGATGGGGCGAGCGGGGTGAGTGGCCAGCTCGAGAGTCTGGTTGGCCTCAATCGCCAGCGTGTCGATGGCGTATTCCGCCGGCGGGCGGCTGGTCGAAAAGCCCGCGGCGCTCAGTCTGAGCAGGCTGTCAACACCGCCGTTAGCCGACATGGTGAGCCTGGCCAGGGCCGGCAGCTCACCATCGTTGGTGACCTGCGCGCCGGCCAGGGTCAGGTCGCTGACTCCATCGACCACGCCCAGGTTAACCAGGCGCGTGCCTTGGAATGTGAATGTCTGCGGCAGGGTGAGCCGCCCGCCGGGATGCACGTCGAATCCAAAGGCGACGGCGGCCGGCAGGCCGAGGCTGAGATCGTCCGTCACATGGAAGACGCCGGTTCCATCGCCGGCCAAGTTGTCCGGATTGAAAATGATCGAGTCATCCGGATCGAGAAGCTGGAGCTCGCCCTCTCGTACCAGCGTCACCAGGTCGAACGTCCATGTGGTCGGCTCGGGGTCGGTCAAGGTCGCCGGCGGACCCTGTCGACCTTGATTGTCGATCAGCAATTGCGTCTCACCGGTCGACGTGTCCACCAGAACCACCGTCCCTGGCCCGCCAGCGCGCAGTTGGCTCCCGAAAGTCTCCTGCCCGCCCAAGGCATGCATCTGACCGGAGAAGCCAAAGATACCGGCATACAGGGCGATCCGGCCGCCCCCGCCCCCGCCGAAGGAATTGCCATAGCTGAAGTAGCCGAGGCCGCCATCGGCGCTGATCGATCCCGAACCCTGAATCTGATCCGCTTCGACCCAGATGCTGCCTCCGGCACCACCGCCATTCTCGCCACCACCAGCGCCATCGGCGGTCAGGTCACCGTCCACCTGGACCGTGCCGGCCACCAGGTGGATCGCCCCGCCACCCGGAGACCCTGGATAGACGGACGGGAGAAAGGTGTGCTCACCGCCGGTGCTGCCAAGCTCGATGGGCTGGAGCGGCGAGCCATAGGGCATCCCAATCGGCTCACCTGCACCAAAACCGCCATGTGCGCCACCCCCACCTGGCCCCGGATAACCAGGACCACGGTCTGAATCGGGTTGGTAACCGCGGCCGCTGGCCGAAAGTGTCCCACCGCCCTCGAGGGTGAATTGGGTCCCTTGCAGGGTGACACCCATGCCCGTGGCCGGATCGCCGTCGGCGAACAGCGTGGCCTCGGACTGCACGCTGAGTTGGTCAACGACGTAGGTACCGGTCGGCTGGCCGCTGGTGCCGCCGAGTGCCGAAAGCGTGGCCTTGCTGGGTCGAGAGCCCTCAGGGGTGAGGTCGAGATTGGAGAGCGCTGGGAGCAGGCCGCGATTGTCAAACGCCCCGCCCCGGACAGTCAATGACAACAGGCCGACGACCGTTCCCTGATTGACCACGTCAACATCGGCCATCGCCCATGTGGCCGGCAAAGTCAAGGTGGCGCTAGGATTGGCTTGCAGGCCCAGCCCCGAGAGCTCAGGCTGATCGAGGGTCAATGCACCGTTGAAGATCAGGCGTCCAGTGCCGTCGCCGACGGCCTCGCCGCCGGAGAGATCGAATCCGTCATCAGGATCCAGCAGCTCGAGGTCGCCGCGGCGGGTTAGCGCTAGCTCATCGAAGGACCACACGCTGGCGCCGGGGTCGCTAAGGCCGGCCGCCTTGCCGTCTTTGGATCGATTGTCAACCTGCAGCCGCCGCTGGCCGGTGGTGAGATCCTCCAGATACACGGTTCCAGGTCCCGCGTAAGCCTGCCCGTCCCCCGTGGTTGCTACGATGCTGCCGCCGAATGTGTTGGTGGCAGTGTAGATGGCGATACGCCCGCCGGCCCCGCTGCCGGCATGGCCGTCGTTCCCACCGTTGGCCCGGATCGTCCCCGCTCCCGACAAGTTGTCAATCTCAAGCCAGAGGCTGCCTCCGGCCCCCGCACCCGAGCCATAGCCTTGCGGACCCAGGCCATCGGCGCTGAGCACGCCGTCCACCGTGCCGCTTCCCGCCTGGATATGGACCGCTCCGCCGCCCGGCCCAATGCCGGCCGAACCCAGCGTCACCGGCTGGTAGACGTCACCGTATGGCGGACCCCCTCCGTCCCCGCCACCGAACCCACCATGCCCGGCGCCGCTGAATGTCGCCGTCGGTGCGCCCGGCCCGCGTTCTCCATCCGGTTGGTAGCCGAAACCGTCGGCGGACATATGTCCGCCGGTCCCGATTGTGAAGGAATTCACAATCACCGTCGGAGCCGATCGGCTGACAGCATCGCTGGACAACTCGAAAGTCTGCCCGCCCGGGATGTCGATCGAATTGAAACTGTAGGTTCCAGCGGTGTGCCCCTGGCTGGCCCCCGTGGCTGACAGGCGCACTCGACTGGGCCGCGTTCCATCGGACGCCAGGTACAGGTTCGACAGCCCAGCGATGGTCCCTTCGACATCCATCTCGACGCCCCGAACCACGAAGTCAGCTGGCAACATCAGGCTGTGGCCCTGGGGCACATAGAAGCCGAACCCTGTCACAACTTCATCTGTGAATTCGAACGACTCCGGAATGTAGAGCTCCCCCGTTCCATCACCAGCCATCGTCCCGGGCGCCAGATCGATCGTGTCGTCGGAATCGAGCAAGGCCAGATTTCCATTGCGAGTGAGCTGGATTTCGTCGAACGACCATTCTGTGGCGCCGGGATCCGTCAGCAACGCCGGAGGGCCCGCGCGATTGCCATTATCTACCAGCAGACGCCGAGTCCCGCTGGTGATGTCCTCAAGAACCTGCGTGCCCGCCCCCCCGCCTCGGGTTCCGCCCAGAGCCTGGATCGACCCGGTGAAGGCGTTCGACGCCGTTGAAAGTGCCAAGCGCCCACCTGACCCGGCACCATAGTAGGTGGTGACTTCGAATCCAGTGCTCGAGTAACCACCGTTGGCCTGGAGGAGGCCATCGCCTGTCAGGCTCCCGGTCTGGATGAGCAGGCTCCCGCCGGCGCCGCCGCCGGGCCCACCGCCGAGGCCATCGGGTGTGTAGTAGAAGGATTGACCACTCGCACTGACGGACCCATCCGATGTGAGCGTTCCAGCAACGTCCAAGAAGATGATCCCGCCGCCACGACCCCCGACGCCATAGGTTGGGTCTGGTGTGGCACTTATGTCTCCACCGGCACTCCCAAACAAGAAGGGCAACAATGGCGAGCCGTAACCCGATCCCCCCTCTTGGTCTCGGTAGTCTTCGCCGTACCCCCCAAAGCCTCCGCCAGCTCCATAACCACCACTCCCGGGGCCTTCGTTGGGACGGAAGCCGAGCCCGTTCGCGCTGATCCCTCCACCCGCCTCCACGACAAGATCGTCCGCCTGAAGCGCCACAATGCCGCCCGTGGCGCCGTCCCAAGCATGGGCGGTGATCGTTCCGCCGCTCTGCACCACCACTTGGCCGTAGTGCGGAACCATCTGCACCACGACGTTGTTGTGCACGCCGTCGTAGCCGTGCTCCAGCGGCGTCTCGAGCACCAGCGAATCGGGCAGAACATCCACAACCCGACTTACTTGAAAGGTCCCCATATCAGGGCCAAGGACCGTGGCGATAAGGATGTCATCACCGTAGGCGAAGCCCGGCGTACCGTCGTAGGGCACCTCGACATCATCCGGCTCCACGAGGCCGGTCATCGCGTAGCGCGCATCGTCGACAGTCACGATCTCGTTGTCCCCCACAGTCAAAGTGACGGGTTCAGTGACCTCAACCGAAGTCTCGCCTTCCTTGCTTGGATCGATGGGATCCGTGACGGTCACCGTTTGGCTGCCAGCCGAATAGAACGTGATCGGCACGGAGACGTTGCCCGCCAGCAGCGAGACTGGAGAGTCGAAAAATGCCGCCGGGTCAGTGGAGGTCAGTTCGACATCCTGGTAGTAGGAGACCGCCATGTTGTAGTACTGGTCGACGGCGTAGATGGTGAGGGTCGTTTGGGAGCCGGTTTCCACAGCGGTGGGCGCGCCTGTCTTGCCGGGCGAGACTCCTTGGGTGAAGCTTTCTCCGGGCAGCAACGCGATCAAATCCACTGCCGGGCCGGGCCGGAAGGTCACGCTGCCCGTCGCCTCAAGGATCTGACCCCCCGCCCTAACTCGCAGAGTCTTCTGCTCTGAGAAGGTCGAGGCGACCTGGGCTGACACCCTGCCTTCCGCATCAGACGTTCCGATCGGCGTCCAGGCGCCGTCCGCCACTGGGCTCCCGTCGACCGAGTTCTCGCGCCCCCCAACTTGCAGCTCGACGTCCATGTCGGGGAAGACGCGTCCCGTGGCGCTCATGAGCTGGACGTCCACAGTCGCCGTCTCGACTCCGTCTGCCGTGAGGGGGCTGGGCGCGGCGGTGATCGTCGAGCCGCTCAGCTCGAGGGTGGAGATAGCTGGCGCAGCCAGGAATTCTCGAGCTCCGGCTTGCGGCGCCCATTCGAGTTGTATGGTGGCGTCTCCACCTTGCTCGAAGTACTCGAGCCGTAGATCATAATCACCACCCGCTTCCAGCGCGATTGACCCGGCATCCTCCGTGGGGCCGTGGATTGTCCAGTTGTCGATGATCAACTGATCGTCGACCCACAGCCGAACACCGTCATCAGAGGTGGTGAAGAAGGTGTACAGCCCAGTCGACGGCGCGTGGACCCGGCCGTGCCAGCGGGACGAGAAGAAATCCACTGGCAAACCGGCTTTCAGGCTTCCGGTTGCTAGAACAAAGTTGATGACGGGATCGTAGCGCGTGGCCGCCGGTGGCGGGAGCAGGCTGAAGTTGTCAAAATAATCACCGCGCAGGCCGGGGATCTCCAGATCGAATACATTGACATCCACCGAGCCGGTGATCAAGGCATCGCTGGCCAGGACAGCGTCCAGTGTTTGGGGTCCCGCCGTGTCCCAGGTGACGTGGTCGTTTGCGATCCCGCCGCTCAGAGACAGGCTGCCCGGCAACGAAGCCCCAGAGTCGGTGACGCTGAGGTTCACCGTCCCCGAGGCGGTCGAAGCCAAGTTCCAGAAGGCATCGACGGCGCGCAAGGAAAAGTCCTGCGTTTCGCCTAACACCACCTGATCGGGCGTCCCCGTCTTCCCCGGCGCCACACCCGGCCCGGCAGTCTCTCCTGGCAGCAGGAATTGGAGCTGGGCCACCGGGCCCGGCACGAAGGACACGGGGCTAATCTCCCCGACCACGACTTCGCCCGCCCGGACCAGCAGGGGTTTGTCTTCGGCCACGGTCGCGGTCAAATCGCCTGTGACGTCACCGCTGGCATCCGTGACGCCGAGCAGCCCCCAACCAAGGTCATCGACGTCAGTTCCCGCCACCTGGTCGTGCTCCCCCTGGACTTGCACATAGACCGGGACACCCGAGATCGGCACATCGCCGCCATCGGCCACGTGGGCTGACAAAGCGATGGGGTCACCCCCGTTGGCGACGGCGGTGCTCGGCGAGGCCGACAGCGTCGAGCCGCTGGTGTCCAGCCGGCGAAGGTGATCCTGCGGGACGATCTCTGCAAGCGTCGAAGGCGAACTCCAGGAGAGCTGGATGGTGGCACCCACGTTGTATTCGAAATACTCGAGGCGCAGGTCAACCCACTCCCCCGCGGGTAGGTCGATGGTGGCCGAGTCCTCCGTCGGGCCGTGGAGGGTCCAGTTGTCGATCAGCAACTGGCCGTCGATCCACAGCCGAACACCGTCATCCGACCTGGTGGTGAAAGTGTAGGTTTCGGAATGGTCGGCCCGAACTTGGCCGGACCAGCGAACTGAGAAGTAATCGACGGGAAGGGTCGTGTCGGGCGGCCCACCGCCCGCGTAGTCGAAGTCGATGGTCGGGTCCGTCCGGGTGAAGGTGATCGGGAGGAGGAGATCCGGGTTGTCGAAGTAGTCTGCGCGCAGCCCAGGCACGGCATCGGCCGGCGGCGCCGAGTCTGCAGAGGCAGTGTGTCCGAACCCCGTCAGGAGCCAGGCAAAGGATGCGACCAGGGCAACGAGAACCCTGGTCGCGATGGCCCTTTGCCGACGACGTTCACCCGCCGACTCGCCAAGGCGGCCGACCGGCATGGAACGGCGTTCGGACAATACCCCCATGGTCCCCCCGAGTGCCTGTGCTGGTAGGCGGTGCAGCGTGCGGACGATCGAGGGCGACGGGAGAGGTCGATCAGAGAATAAGGACCTGAGTGACTAGAGATTTCCCGTGCTCACCCGCGGCGTCCGGCTGGACTAGTATCAGGATACTATGCCAAACTCAAGGCGGATTCAAGTGCGGTTTGTCATGGCGTGCCGCAAGCGCGCTTCGACTGTGGGCGTGCGGGCGCTGGCGCAGCCGTGCTGAGATTCCCGGTGAGTTATACTGCCAAAGGGACTCAGCCTTTGGGGCAATCGCCAGCGCGCAGGATTGGACGAGGAGCGCGTACGAGGCCGGATGGGGCGTGCTCCGGAACGACTCCCTTCCATTCCCGGCAGCGGCCGATTTCCCTTTCGGAGCGTTCTGGGACAACAGGAGCGACTTTGGATCATGGACAAGCAGCGACTGCACGACGCACTTGAGCGTCTTCGAGCGGAGATCGACCGGCAGGAGGATCTAGACGATCCGACGAGCCAACGGCTTGGAACGCTGGCGGAAGATGTCGCCGCGCTTCATCGCGGTGACCAATCCGGCGCCCCGCCGCGTTCCGTTGTCCAAAGGTTCGAGCAGGAAATCGCCAGGCTTGAGGCCGCTCACCCTTCCCTGACGGTGACCATGACCGAGATAGTTGAAATCCTGACCGCGGCAGGTATTTAGGACCGGACTTGGCAGCCTTGCGTGGGGCGCCACGCCCCGGAACGTCCAGGGCAGTGCACAGCGCAGGCGTCCCGCAGCCCCTCGGCAACACCCACCACCCTCCCGCACCCTCGGCCACATCCCTATCACGAAGGTTGACACCAAGAGAACCGGATACCGTGCCAACCCCTGGCACCGCATGAAAAGGGCAGCCACAACAAAGAGGTAGACCACGTATGGAATCCAAACCAAGAACACAGCTCTCGGCATGGAAGGCGCTCCGGGAACATCGGCAGCAGATCGGCGGTCGCCATTTGCGAGAGCTGTTCCGAGAAGACCCTCAGCGCGGATCGAAATTCACATCTTCGGCCGTCGGTCTGTACATGGACTACGCCAAGCAACGGGTCAACGATGAAACGCTCCGACTCTTGCTTGAGCTGGCCGAGGCCTGCGACCTGTCGGGGCGTCGTCAGGCCATGTTCGCCGGCGAAGCGATCAACCTCACCGAGAAACGCTCCGTGCTGCACACCGCGCTGCGCGCCCCCAAGGGCTCACACATCATGGTTGATGGCCAGGATGTGGTACCCGAGGTACACGCTGTGCTGGACAAGATGGCGCGCTTCTCAAACAGAGTTCGCAGCGGGGAGTGGACCGGCCACACCGGTAAGCCTATCCGAGCCATCATCAATGTGGGGATCGGCGGATCGGACCTGGGCCCTGTCATGGCATACGAGGCACTCAAGGCCTTTTCCCGCCGCGACCTGATCTTCCGCTTTGTGTCCAATATCGATGGGACGGACTTCGCCGAGGCAACCAGAGACCTTGACCCCGCCGAGACGTTGTTCATCATCAGTTCGAAGTCCTTCACTACCTTGGAGACCATGACCAACGCCCGCACGGCGCGCGCCTGGGTCTTGGAGAATCTAGGGGACGAGGAGGCGATCGGGAAACACTTTGTGGCCGTCTCGACCAACCGGGAGGCGGTCGAGGCTTTCGGGATCGACCCTGACCACATGTTCGGGTTCTGGGATTGGGTCGGCGGGCGCTACTCGATGGACTCCGCCATCGGCCTTTCAACCATGCTGGCCATCGGACCCGAGGCCTTCAGAGACATGCTCTCAGGTTTCCACCAGATGGACGAGCATTTTCGCACCGCGCCCATGGCATCCAACCTCCCAGTGTTGATGGGTCTGCTGGCGATCTGGAACACCGATTTCTTGGGGGCGAGCACGATCGCCGTGCTCCCCTACGCCAAGTACTTGCACCGCTTCCCGGCGTACCTTCAGCAGCTGACGATGGAAAGCAATGGGAAACACGTGACTTTGTCAGGGAAACGCGTCGACTATGACACCGGGCCGATCTACTGGGGCGAGCCGGGAACAAATGGGCAGCACTCCTTCTACCAACTGATTCACCAAGGAACTCGTCTGGTCCCCTGCGACTTCATTGCCTTTCGTAAACCTCTGAACCCCTTGGGAAGACATCACGACATGCTCATCTCGAACGTCCTGGCACAGGGCGAGGCGCTCGCGTTTGGCAAGACATCCGAAGATGTCAAAGCCGAAGGCACGCCGGATTGGCTTGTCCCGCACCGCACTTTCGAGGGAAACCGACCTTCGACGACGATCTTCGCCGACCAATTGACCCCCGAAACGCTGGGCAAACTGGTGGCGCTGTACGAGCACAGCGTCTTCACGCAAGGTGTGATCTGGAACATCGACTCCTTTGATCAGTGGGGGGTCGAACTGGGCAAGGTGCTTGCCCAAGGCATCCTCTCTCAGCTGAGGGCCGGTTCGGTTCCCGACGACCATGACAGCTCGACCCATGCCCTTATGGCCTACTATCTGGCCGGGCGGACAGGTGAGAGATGAGCATTTGTGGGCTGGCCCGGCAGGGCCCGGACCCAGAGGAAAGGAAAAGACAATGACCGCCAGCCATTCGATTAAGACCCTGTTCCTGGACATCGGCGGTGTGCTTCTGACCAATGGATGGGACCACGAAGCCCGCCGTCGAGCCTGTGAAACCTTCGACCTCGATCGCGCCGATGTCGAGGAGCGTCATCATCTGACCTTCGACACCTACGAGGAAGGCAAGCTGAACCTTGACACCTATCTCCAGCGCGTGGTTTTCCACAAGGACCGGACATTCACCCCCGAGGCCTTCAGACAATTCATGTTCGATCAGTCCCAGCCGCTGACCGACACTCTCAATTTGGTGCGCGCCATCAAGACTCGCTTTGGGCTTAAGACGGCTGCGGTCAGCAACGAGGGCCGTGAGCTGACGGTTTATCGCATCCAGCAGTTCGAACTGGGCTCGTTCATCGACTTCTTCGTCTCTTCATGTTTTGTCCATTTCCGTAAGCCCGACCCGGACATCTACAGCATCGCATTGGACATCTCCCAATCTCAACCGGATGAGGTCATTTACATCGACGACCGCTTGATGTTTGTTCAGGTTGCCAAGGAAATGGGCATCCACGGCATCCATCACACCGGAGTTGGACCGACCCGCAATCAGCTTGCGGAGCTGGGTCTCGACCTTGCTGGAGCCGCCAATGACTGATCCACTCACGCAAGCCATGTCAAACGGTACCGAAGGAACAAAACGGGTCCAAGAAGCTGGACCGAGGACCGAGAAATGATGAATATGCCTACAGATAGTCTTGCCCCACCCACGATACTCGTGATCTTCGGAGCCGCCGGAGACCTGACCTGGCGCAAGTTGGTACCATCCCTATTCGGGCTGTGCCTCGATGGTCTGCTCCCTGAGAAGTTCGCTGTCGTCGGCGTAGATGGCAAGCAGCTGACGCTGGAAAAATGGCGCTCCCGATTGCGCCAAGGCGTGGACCAATTCGGCCGAGGTGAACCAATCGACGCCCAAACCTGGAAGACCTTCGCCAAAAGCCTATCCATTTACCAGTCGGGCGATTTCAAGGCAACCGCAACCTTCGACGCCCTATCCGATGCGCTTGACGAGCAAGAAAGGACTTGGGGGCAGCAGGTGGAGCGCATCTTCTACCTGGCCACGCCGCCCGGGATCGTCCAGACGGTCGTCGAGGGCCTTGAGAAGGCGAAGCTAACCCAGGATCGAGAACGTACCCGGATCGTGTTTGAGAAGCCGTTCGGACACGACCTGGAGTCGGCCGTGGCGCTGAACAAATCCTTGTTGACGAGTCTCGACGAGTCCCAGATCTATCGCATCGACCACTACCTTGGCAAAGACACCGTCCAAAACATCCTGGCCTTTCGATTTGCCAATGCCCTGTTCGAGCCCATCTGGAATCGGCGCTACATCGACCACGTCCAGATCACGATCGCCGAGAGCGTCGGGGTCGAGCATCGGGGGGAATACTACGACCACGCGGGTGCCTTGCGGGATATGATCCAGAGTCACCTGCTTCAGGTGCTGTGCCTGATCGCCATGGAACCCCCGGCGGCCTTCGACGCCGACGAGATACGGGCTCGCAAGGTGGACGTGCTGCGGGCCATTCGGCCGATCGCGGCGGATCGACTCCATCAGCATGCTGCCCGCGGACAATATGGCCCGGGATGGCTGGAAGGTGAACGTCTGCCCGGGTTCCGGGCAGAAGCAGATGTGGACCCGGAGTCCTCGACGGTCACCTTCGCCGCCTTGAAACTCTTTGTGGACAACTGGCGCTGGCAGGATGTGCCCTTCTACCTGCGAACAGGGAAGCGCCTGCCGACCAAACTTTCCCAGGTCGTGATCCAATTTCGCCCCGTCCCGCATCGATCCTTCCCCCCGACGGCGACGTTGGATTGGCAGCCCAACCGCCTGGAGATCGACATCCAGCCCGGTGAAGGTATCTGCCTCGAATTCCAGGCCAAACAGCCGGGAGTCTCCATGCGCCTCAGCCCGGTGGACATGCACTTCACCTACGCCGAGGCGTTCAATGCCGACCCACCTGAAGCCTACGACACTCTCTTGCTGGACGCGATGTGCGGTGATGCTACGCTGTTCATGCGGGCCGACCAGGTCGAGCGGGCCTGGGCGACGGTCGAGCCGATACTCAAGGCATGGGATTCGGTCCCCCCGGCCGATTTCCCCAACTACCCTGCCGGCACCTGGGGTCCGGAGAGCGCTGAAGCGCTTATCGCCCAAGATGGACGGAGTTGGGTCCAGTCGATTCCGGAACCCGAAGCCAGTTGAACACCCGGCAGGGGGCAGAAATGGCAGCTCACCGTCCCACACTGGGAATTCTCGCCAGGTGGGATGGCTGTGGCCTGATCGGCGAGCTCTCGCTCTACCAGGGTCGGGGATGGTGGAAAGGGCAGCTCAAGGCCGAACCGGCCGAGACCGTGCCTCGGTACGAGCGGAACAGTTTGCGCCCCCAGCAGGAGTCGAACCTGCAACCTACGGATTAGAAGTTGCCCCTTTTCGCCTCCAATGCCAGATATGGTGTGTGTACAGACTTACACATGCCACAGCTAGCGCTTCTTCGCCTCTGTTGAGTCCATGGAAAGCATGGATTCCATGCTGAAGGCAACTGATAAGCAACTGACGGAGGGCAATTGTCCTGCGGAATATGGTGGACGATTACGACGCTTCCGGATCAAACAAGGGAATCTAAGAAGAGCAGCGAGCAAGTCCAGACCGGCTGACCTCCAGAGAGGCTTCGTAGTTTTGCCTGCGATGCATAGTCTGCTAGTCCGCCGACTGTGAGCTCCCCCTGCTGTCACCCCAACCCAGCTAGGAACTCCCGAGTTGTCGCAACAGCTTCTTGTTTCAAGCGAGCGGCTTGGTCATCGTCTTCGTCTGTTGAAAGGAAGGCCGCGTACGCAATAGGCCCATCTTGTCCTATGTCGGAGAAGCGATCTGCTAGAAGTCCGATCGCTTCTCGAACTACGGGGTGTCCTATAACCGGGCTGGTCGATGCAACTCTACCGGCGGCTCTTGGTCCACTTTCGTAGTTCAGCAACGTGAAGACCAGATCGTAGGCATCCTTGTTCTCATGGCGGTCTTGAAACGCCATAATCTTGAGCACGAAGAAGGGCGTCAGGTTGGCGACTCGCACCCTCACCTGTGAGTTGCCGCCGCCGTCCAGCCGATCCCCACTTATCTGAACATCCACATAGTCCTCACGGACCAGCAGGGCACCACGCACATTGAACGCGGCGAAACCTGATCCTGCCCCCTCTCCTTTCGGCCGGAAAATGTCACCAGAATCCACTTCGCTCGTCTCGCACAGAAACTCCACAAGGACTGCTGCTCCGTCAACTTCCCGTGCCCACCGAAAGCTTGGCTCAACCT
>Ga0307424_1000327_pt1 | contig 25266 bp, 22 predicted proteins | sample SalMarWE160320MG_FD_202157 | JGI IMG/M metagenome (GOLD analysis project Ga0307424, IMG submission 202157) | Salt marsh sediment microbial communities from the Plum Island Ecosystem LTER, Massachusetts, United States - WE1603-20 | ecosystem: Environmental > Aquatic > Marine > Intertidal zone >... | reverse complement strand
TTGTGGCAGGCCTTACGCCGGGGAAGGGAGAGCAGCCTTTAATCAGAGTAAGGGGGGTCTCGCCTGTTTGAAATGCGAACAGGAATCTAAACTCTCGCCCGGGCTTTCCCCGGATAGCGTAAAAGCGTTGAGGATTATCCAGTCAGCTCCATGGGACAAGATGGAGGCCTTTGACCCAAATGACGAAATTATCCGCGAAATCAAACCAGTCCTTAAATTGCATATTGAATATCGAACCGGGCAGAGATTAAAGACGGCTGGGTATTTAGAATAACCATGAGATATCCCCTATCCCTTCAAGAATCCGATTATGGATTAAGGATTTATCCTCTCCACAAATGATTAAGCACAATTTTTTTGAAAAAAGTGCTTTGAGTTTGACCTTATCTGTCAAAATCTCCTGCTATAATGGCCCCAGAAATATGAAATCCGCAACCCGTAACTCATAACCCGCAACCAGCATCCAGTACCAAGTGTCCAGAACCCAACATCCAACATCCAATTTCCATTGACTTACAGAGTAGTTACGTGTAAACAACATTCAGCAGTATTCCCGAACCAAGTTCCTTTTTTCAACCCAATAGGGAAAGAGGATTTGAAAGGACGGAAGCTTGGGGACGGGTATTGATATATTGATTGACATGATTAAATTCGCCTGTTATCTGTACTTGGTATGCCACGAAAAGCCAGAGTTGATGCTGCAGGTGCGCTTCACCACATCATCGTGCGTGGAATCGAACGTCCATCGATAAGTAAGAAACTGATATGATCCTGATATATTGATGAAATGACTTTCATGCCAAGATTAGCCCGCCTCGATGCCCTGGTGTTCTTAACCACGTTATCATCTGTGGGATAGAGCGCCGAAAAATATTTAGGGGCAATAAGGACAAGGATAATTTTCTTGACCGGCTGGAGATCCTCTTACCTGAAACAAGAATAACCTGCTATGCATGGGCGCTTTTATACAATTATGCCCGTTTCTTATTCCCACCCCCATAGCAAGCTCCGGGGTGGCCGGAATGCGTCGGAATACTCAAGCGGCACTTGCCCTCTGATCTTGACGAGCGCTCAAGATAAAAATATTCAGCCCTTTTGTAGTTTCCCCTGTTGACATCCCCAAATATTCTGTATAACATATATATACATGGAAAATATGCTGTGTATTTCTGCTAAGAATTATCTCTTTCAAAACAAGTGGTTATCTTGAATTCATACAAAATGACATATTTATATGTTTAGGGAGGCTTAACCATGACAACTCAAATGATTGTTCGGGTCGAACCGAACCTAAAAAATAAAGTCAGTCAGTTGGCTAAAGCTGAAGGAAAAAATTTAAGTGAACTCGTGCGTGAACTTTTAGAGAAATACACAAAAGAAAGAGATATGAGTGCCTATATTGACAACTTGTGGGAGAAAATTGGTCAAAACTTCGCCCAAAACAATGTCTCGGAAGTCGACATTGAAAACGCAATAGAACAAGTGCGGTCAAAAAATGCTTAAAGTTGTCGTTGATACCAATGTTTTTATTTCTTCCTTTTTTGGCGGCATTCCAAGAGAAATCATTAACTATTGGAAAAAAGGAAAAATTACCCTATGCCTTTCTCAAGAAGTTATTGAAGAATATATTGAGGTACTTAACAGGCTTGGTCTAAAAGAAAAGAATGAAATACATAGCTTAACAAAATTATTCGCAGAGGGTTACAATTCTATTTTTGCAGCCAAAACACCCAACATTGAAGTTGTTGAAGACGATCCAGATGATAATAAATTCATTGAGTGCGCTGTGGCTCTCGACAGCAAAATCATTATTTCTGGAGACAAACACCTTAAGAATTTAAGAAAATATATCGATATCGAAATTATGTCTCCAAAAGAGTTTATTGAAATTATGACCAAAGAATAATCAAAAAGCAAAAAGACGCTTCACGGAATATTTGAAGATCCTGTTCGATTTTATTGATAAACACTACAAGCGGTTTCAAGGCGCCGGAGCCTGGCTTTACCGGCGATATTGGTGAGCCCGGGGCCTTGGGGACATCCATCAGTAAGTAAATAACTCCTATAACTGACAGGAATTACAGTTGAAAACAGAGTGTTTTAGGGGCATAGCGTGATGATGCGGTTGATTTATACGAGGGAAGACTGCGTTATGGCTGCAAGAGAAGCACGGCGGAGATAGCAGTTCTTGTATTCCTGACGCAGATTTACGCAGATTGCCACCGATCAAAAACAGAAAATCCGTGCACATCCTTGTTTATCTGTGTCCCAATAGAATTAGCACGAGAAGGGGAGGGTAGAAACATGATTAGAAGTATCAAAATGGTTATTATGGCAATGCCACTGCTCTTGTTGGTATGGGTTGGCGCCACCGGTGTTTATGCCCAACCATTAGGCTTAGGTTCGTCCAAGACACCACAACAACCCCAACAGAAAATTTTATCATCCGGCAATGGTAGGTTCGTTTTCGGCCAGATATCCGGCTCCAGCAAAGACCAGTTCATGCTTGATACAGCTACGGGCCGGTTATGGCGAATTGGAGAGAGTGGAAAACTTGGAACATTTTTAAAATCCATTCCATATCGCAATGCAAAAGGAGAATGTACTATTCTGCCTGAAGAGATCTCAGATGCAGCATCAAAGAAGTCAGGGGATAAATAGTGTCTGAACAAAAAATCCTAGTTTTCGTTCGGACACTACAAATAGCCTATGCACAAAAAAGGCATCATGTCTCCTCATAGACGTGATGCCTTTCAAAAATCATTTCTCATGAATTACAGCTTGGTAACGTTCTTGGCCTTAGGCCCGCGGTCGCTTTCTTCAATCTCGAAGCTTACCCTGTCACCTTCATTAAGCGTTTTGAATCCGGCCATATTAATCGCTGAGTGGTGAACAAACAGGTCCTGACCCTCTTCCTGCTCAATAAATCCAAACCCCTTTCTTTCACTGAACCATTTTACAACTCCTTCTCCCAAAGCGCCAACCTCCTTTCTCAAGTTTTTGGCATGGTCACACGCCCACGGTCGACCCTCTGGCAAAAGATAATGCTTTTTCAGAGTAAACTCGACCCGCAAATGCAGCCAGGCCATTAGTGCAATTTATCGTATTATAGGGCTCCATCAGGGGTCAAGAAAAAAATCGGCGGTTTTCAGTGTGGCTTTTTTTCAGTTTGCAGAGATGGGTTTTTCTTTTCCGCCTTTTTTTCCAGCATCTGGTCCAAATTTGTAAAAAAGGCATTGTGCTGCCACTCCGGGATTACATAGACCCAGCGGCTCACATGGGCATTCTGTTCTGTTGCCTCAGCAGTCAGTTCTTCCTCGCTTTTTTCTGTAGCAGGTTTCTTCTTCGTGGATGAGACAGTTTGAACTTTTGCCTCTTTCACAGGGCCGGGTTTTTGATAATTGACTCCAATTCGCAAATAGCAGGGAATGGCCCCTGAGCAGGCTTTTCCTGGATATATACGATAGGTCAACCCGTTAAAAAGATGGTATTCCAACCGGGAAGAAGTCTCCTTCTCGATCGATTCCGGGGCGGCCGAGAGGCTTTTCACGTCTTCGATCTGGATCGAGGATAGGGCATTCGATAGCCGATTGAGAGAAGATTTTTTGATTTTCCGCTTCGCTAACGGATCGATCAATTTGAAATCCTTCCCCTTACCGTCCCGTTCAAAACGATAATGCAACGGCTTTCCACCCGGTCCCGTGCACGAGATACTTTTAACCTCTTTGGCATCAACCTTAACCGGGCTTTTTGCCAGCCAGGCCGATGGTCCGGTTTCAAACGATGAAAGGATCGTGTCGATCAGATAAATATCGGGGCCCTTGTGCAGCATCACATACTGGCCGTCGGGCATCTTTCTCTCTTTCCCCTTCATCCTGGTTTCACCCAACAGGATGCCCAACAGGGGCTTTCCTTTTTTATCTTTTATCCGTATTCTGGCTCCTCTATCTTCTTCCGGGGTCTCACTGTCACCGGGGGATTTCAGGGACAGCCGTTTTAGGACCTTCTCAGAAGACGCAAATCTACGCCCAACTTTAACCCGTTTTAAGGTCTTAACAAGGTCAGAGATCTTAGAAAAATCAGCAGGGTATCCGAAACGCTCTTCCACGACCCACGAATCCCCCTTTTTCATAAGGGAAACAGTGTCTGCCGGTGTCTTGATAACAATGGAAGCGATCTCATTGGCCGGAAGCTGTTCTATGAGATATGCCCCCATCTCTCCTGAGGAAGAGGAGCTGTTTTGTAAATGGATAATCAGGGTTCCTGCTCCCGCGAGAACCCCCAAGACAACCAATAGAATAACAAGGGTCTTTATCTTCATTTTTTCTTAAACTTCCTGTGCTTGTAAATGGCAAAACCTATCCCGATTAGAGAAATTAAAAAGGGCATGAGAAATATGTTGAGTCCTTTGAGTGTGGCGCCCAAGGTCTCGATGCTGGCCCGGAGGTTTTTTCGAACCTGTTTCAGCTCCCGGTTGATGCTCTGTCTCTGCGCTTTGAATTTGGCGACCTCGGCCTCCTGCTGGGGACTGATAATCATTTTTTGAGATACATCTTTTTGGTCTTCAAGCTGACGGAGTTTTTGATTGGTTTCCTCCATCCGCTTGACCAGTTCCTTCTCCTTTGTCAGCCAACGTTCCTGTGCGCTCCTTTTCAGCTTTATCACCGCTGTAAACGGTCTTTCAAATTTTCCCCGGGACCTGAGACCGATCAAATCGTCGCTCCCGGTGAGGATCTCAGAGGCATTGGAGAGAAAGTTCAGATTGTCGTTGAACATCTCTGAAATGGCGAGCCCGAAAAGATTGCTCCGCTGGACATAAAACTGGTCGGCCAACATATCGGCATCAGAGACAATAATGACTGTCGCCGGCTTTTTCCCCTCCTCGATGTGCGCCTCTTTTTCTTTTTCAGGGGCCTTTGAATCGGGGTCCTTCAATGCGGGCCGGCCCGCGGGGAAGGCCGTCTTAAACTTGCCCCGGATGCGCACCACGATATTGAACCGCTCTCCTGCCGAGACAAAATCTTTCTTGATTGCCTCCACCCCCAAATATGCCTTGAAGGCATCCATAAGGGCAGAATTCTTACTGGAGTCAACCAGCGGTTCAAATTCGTAATCCACATCGCCGGACTTCTTAATCGCCCCGGCTATGGGGAAGAGCATGCTCTCCAGTCCTGCCGTAATGACGGCATCTTTGTTAAAGGCTTCTCCTCTGGCGGAGATCATCAGAGGGTTGTCCTCCATGCTGTTATTACCGGTCCTGACCCGGGTCGGTTGATCAAAATCGGCCACTGCCTGAGTAGAATCCATGGATATTCCCCATGCTTTGAAGACCTTGTCCAAAGAGGCGCCGGAGGAGCGCATAAACTGCCGCTGTCCCTGGCTCCTGTCTGAGACACAGAAGGGGTCCACAAAGATGAGGGCGTTTCTGCCCGAAAGGACATACTGGTCGATGGCGTATTCCAATTGTGGACTCAGATCTTTCGGGTATATGATTAGAAGCAGATCGAGCAAGGGATCGATTTTCTGGACCGAGGGATTGATCTGCCGGACATCATATATCTTCTTCATCTCTGTTACAAAAAGCCACTCTGTCCCGGGCCTCTGACCCGGCATGGGAGGCCTCCCGCCTGTCCCGAAAACCGGAAGACTGCTGATAATTCCCACCACCATTTTTTTTGATGACTGAAGACCTTGAATGATACTGGTGAGGTCGTATTCCAATATCTGCTCTTTGGCAGGGTCCAGCAATTCAATGACATCTTCCTGATCCGCAGATACAAAGACCAGCCCGCAATAAATCTTCCCCCCCGGGGCTCTCATCGGGCGGACACCATACTTCTCCGCCCATTCCTCTTCGTCAGAGTCGGGTCTTGGATCATATACCTCCACTTTGATCCGGCCTTTGCTGGCATGCTTGTATTCAGAGAGAAAATCCTTTACCTCTTTGGCGTAGATCTTGATATTCGCGGGGATGTCGGGGTTGCTCTGGGAGTAAAAAAATTTTATGGTGACCGGCTCAGATAGAGACGAAAGGATATTTTTCGTTCCGTCGGAAAGAGAATAGCTGTTGTCTTCAGTGACATCCCAGCGGATATTAGCATAGGAGACAATAATGTTTACAAAGATCAGGATGAGGAAGAGGGCCACCAATCCAGTGACGGACAGGAGCGCCTTTTTATAATCGTAACCTTTCCCTTTAGCCATTCTCCGTGCCTCCTTCAGCAGGGCATTTTTGCACTATGTAATGCCTGAAGCTACCTAACTCCAGTTCCCAATTTCCAATTTCCAATTTCCAGTTTCAAATTTCACGATGCCCTGCGGTTTTGCAGGATCACGCCATTTGCAAAGAGCATAAAAAACATGACGGAGATAAAATAACAGAGATCGCGAAGGTCTATTACTCCCCGCTCCATGGAAGCGAAATGGGGCATAAAACTGAAACCCGATACCACATCAACAAGCCATACAGGGGCCCATCCGGAGAGTATGTCTGTTACCGGAGGCCACCCCGCAAGGACCAGGAACAGACATATAACCACTGACAGTATGAAGCTGATCACTTGGTTTCGCGTCATGGCGGAGGTCATGCTTCCCACGCTCAGATAAGCACCTGCCATGAGAAAGCTCCCGAAATAGGCACAAAAAATAGCCCCCAGATCCGGGTCGCCCAAATAAATAACAGTGAGGACCATGGGGAAGGTGAGGAGCAGCGCCACACCTATAAACAGCCATGCAGCCAGGAACTTCCCTAAAATGACCTCGGTAAGGGTAACGGGGAGGGTCAAGATTAATTCGATAGTCCCGGTACGGCGTTCCTCTGCCCAGAGCCGCATGCCCACGGCAGGGACCAGGAAGAGGAAAATCCAGGGATGCCATTCAAAAAACGTCCGGAGGTCTGCCTGGCCTATCTCATAAAAATGGCTCAGGGAAAAGGTGAAAAACCCGCATAACAGCAGGAAGATCACGATAAAAACATATGCCACCGGAGATCCGAAATAGTCTGCAAATTCTCTTCTAAGGATTCCGGCAGTGTTTCTAAAAAAATCTTTCATACTTCCCTCTCAATTGAATCGGGCATTGTAACCATGCGAAACACTTCGTCCAGACGACCTTTTTCCATGGAAAACGTCTCCACTGAGAATCCCTTTTCAAGGAGATGGTGGAGAATCAAATCTGTCGGTGGTGCAGGCGTTCCCTTTGGAAAAACGCGGAGGGTTAGCTCTATTTCGTCTTCATTGACAATTTCACTCTTTTCGATCTCCGGGATATCGTTCACATTTTGAACGATATCTTTTCCATCGCCCTTTTTAATGGTAAAGCAGATTGTTCCATGAAGGGCCGACTTTGCCATGAGCCTTTCAGGCGTATCGTCAGCCACAATCCGGCCCTTGGCGATGATAATCACCCTCGTGCACACCTCGCTCACTTCTTCCAATATATGGGTTGAGAGGATGATCGTTTTATCGCGGGCCATTTCACGGATCATGGCGCGAATCTCATATTTTTGGTTTGGATCAAGACCATCCGTAGGCTCATCCATGATGAGATATTCCGGGTCATGGAGGATACTCTGCGCGAAACAGACCCTCTGTTTAAATCCCTTGGAAAGGGTGTTTATGGTCTGAAACCGGACCTCTGTGAGGAAACAGCGTTCAAGAATCTCTTCTATACGCCTTCTCTTGAAGTCACCGGAAAAACCTCGCATCCCTGCGATAAAACCGAGAAACCCGATAACTGTCATATCAGGATAGGCAGGGGCATTTTCAGGCAGATAGCCGATCTTCCTCCTCGCCGCCAAGGACTCCCCGATAATGTCGCTCCCCCCGATAGTAGCCGTCCCTGATGTGGGGGGAAGGAAGCCTGTGATCATCCTCATGGTGGTCGATTTTCCCGCGGCATTGGGACCTAAGAAGCCTAAGACTTCTCCGCGGCCCACAGTGAAGGAAATGTCGTCAACAGCGCTATTTTCACCGAAATATTTACTGAGATGGCTTACTTCTATCATGTAATGCCTTCCTGTAGATTTGTTGAGTGGTTGAGTCCCGCCTGAGGCGAGATTGAGTTGCTAATTTACCGCTAATCTCACGATCTGGAATGTATTGACAAAAAACATAATATTATCCAACCAATAGTCAAGGGGAGGGCTCTAATTTCCTTAAGTTTTCTCTTGCAAAATCGATTGTATTATCCAGTTCTAAGGCAAGTTTATAGTGCCGAATGGCCATTTCTCTCTCACCCATATCCCTGTAATTGGACGCTATATTGGCATAGTCAATGGCTGAAGTCGGATCAAGCTTGAGGACGTTCCGGAACGACTCAATCGCCTTTTCATGCTCCTTGAGTTTGAAATAACAAAAGCCTAAGAGGTTATGGACATCTGTTCTTTCACCATCATATTGTTTAGCTTTTTCAAGGATTTTTATAGCATCGGCGTATCGTTCCTGCTCCTTTAAGCAGACCCCCATATAGGAATAAATGCTGGGGATGTCTTCCCTTTTGGGCCCCAGTTTCAAGGCCTCCTTTAGGCAGGACAGGGCCGTTACAGGCTCATTGAGTGAAAGGTGAGATAAGCCTAAAAAGAACTTCACATAATATCTGTCCGGCAGCAATCGATCCATTTTTTTCAATTCAGACAGTGCCCACTCAGGGTCTCCGCCCTCTGCTATCAGTTTGGCGGAGAACATCCCCACGCTGGTGCCCACGGCGCGTTCCCTGAAATGGGCGCCGGGTATGATAGTATAAAATGCGGGTATCTTCAGTTTGGGGTGCGTCACGTTAAGGACAATGACCTCCATATTTATGCGGGCCAGGGCCGCAATACAGTTTTCCACTTCGACCCTGATATTGTCATTGGAGATATCAGGAAGAGTATTAATATCGACCTCTGTTTCGGAATGGATAACGAAATCGGCTTGGGAGAGGTCCGTGAACTTGGGAAGACCGCTTGCCACATAATTGGAAGCGGAATTAAAATCACCGGCCAATTGAGCAACCTCGGTTAAGGCGCGGCTCAAGGCCTTTTGAGGGTCGGGCGTTGTGCCCGCGGTCCAGACGATCTCGCTTTTTTTAGGGAAGGTGGCAGGGTCATAAGCAAGGACGCCGACTGAGGGTATTCCCATACCCAATGAAAAGTCTGAGGCAAAGAGTTTTATGCCTGCCTTTTGGTATTTGCCGATCATTTCCACCAAGAGAGGATCAGAGAGATTGCCGAGATTGATGGCAGGTGTCTTCAGCCTGCCCCTGCTCACAATGGATGATGCATGCCTTTCCACCAGCTCACAGATCCCCTGGCTGATTGCTTCTTCCACACAATTCCCGGCAGATGGGCCGTTGAACTCATTGATGGCAAAAAACCAGTCAAAGGGAATAAGGACTTCTTCTCCCAGGGTCATGTTGTATCCCATGGTCCATTTGAGGGGCAGCCGTGAAAAGACCTCTCGGGCCCGGTCCAATTCCTTGGAATCATCATGTACGGATTTGGCTATTGCCTCAAAAGGGAGAGCACGGTCTTTGACGTTTTTGTATTCATCAACAATGAAATTTTCAGGGTTCTTGGAGAAACTGAAGAAACTGAACCTCTCCGCCAACTCCATAACGGCGCTCGCCTCGGATTGATTCGGGGTGCCCCCCTTTCCCATCTGCTTCTTAGTCCCGATTATCTCTTCGGCATCACGGCCGCATACGCTAAAGTAAATGGGTATATCAAGCCTCCCATTATCGATCCGGACGGTCTCTTCAAGGATATCCAAGTCCACTTCCCTGAGCCTATCCCTGAACCGCCGCACCGTTTCTTCAGGTGAAAAAATCTTATCCTGATCAAGGGTGTATCCCTTATATGCGTCTTCTAAAATAACTTTATGGGTCAAAATTGTAGATCTCCCTTGGCCAACCCCTCATCCATATGGATGGGGGTGGCTGATTAGAAACGTGATTGAAGGAAAATATTAGAAACAGCCGAGGAAAAGCACTATTTCATTAACCCCGCCTCTTTATAATATTTCATGGCGCCGGGGTGGATGGGCGCTGACAGACCCTGCAGCATCCCTTCTTTGGTCAGCACTTCATAGGCCGGGTGAAGCTTTTTAAAACCGTCGAAATTTTCAAAGACCTCTTTCGTAATGGCGTAGACCACATCATCCGGTACCTTGGCAGATGTCACGAATGTGGCTTTCACCCCAAACGTGGATATGTCTTCCTTATTTGCAGCTCCCGGATAGAACTTGACAGGAATGGTTGCAGGTGCGTAATAGGGGAATTTGGCAAGAAGTGCGTCGATGGTGGTAATCGGCACAATGCAGACCTTCCTCCTCCCTGCCGTGGCCTCCTTGATGGCGCCGCTGGGATGACCGACAGTATAAAAGAAGGCATCTATCCGCCCATCCTGCAGGAGCCCGGGCGCTTCGGCAGCCTTCACATGCTCGGCAATAATATCCTCTTTGTAGTCAATTCCGGCTGACATCAAGGCATCAATGGAGTTCTGCCGCTGGCCTGAGCCGGGGTTTCCGATATTGACCCTTTTTCCTTTAAGATCGCGGATTGTCTTGATCCCAGCGTCCTCAGCAGCAACCAAGGTTACAGATTCGGGATGGATACTGAATACGGCCCGCAGATCCTTTTGCGGCCCTTTATCCTTCCATTCGGCCAGACCGTTCCACGCCTGATACTGGCGGTCTGACTGGACAATGCCGAATTCCAGGTCCCCTGACATAACGGCGTTTACATTAAAAACAGATCCTCCGGTGGATTCAACCGTGCAACGAATCCCGTATTCCTTCCGTTTCTTGTTAATGATCTTGGAAATCGCCCCACCTGTGGGATAGTACACTCCGGTAATCCCGCCTGTTCCAATGGTCACAAACCGGGTCTTTGCCTGAACTGCAGAAGTTTGCATCCCTGCGCTTAACATGACACCAAGACAGATGGCGCCTGCCAAAAAAATAATTTGTCTCATTGTTCCACTCCTTTCCTTTGTCCGGGCCGTATCCAAGAGATGGTTAAGTCGTTGAGTCCCGACTTGGCCGGGACTCAACCATTCTGCCACTTAAGAAAATCTGATGAACAAAAACTAACGCATTTCTCTTATTGCGTCAAGATTTCTCCTCTGTTCCTGATAGTCTCAGGAGATTCCGCTTGTTCGAGGATACTTCTCAGGGTAGAGCAGATTGAAGGCCCAAGCCCTATATATTGTAGAGCTTTTATGATTGACACACAACATCTTCTTTTATATAATATTCATATCAAAGGCAATTTTGACCGAATCGAGAGAAAAATGAACAGAAAACCAGGACTTCAAATATACGATGAGAGCAAGATCAAGACCCTCAGCTCCCTCGAACATATCCGCCTCCGTACCGGCATGTATATCGGGCGGCTCGGTGACGGCTCTACCTATGATGACGGCATCTATATACTGCTCAAAGAGGTAGTGGACAATGCCATTGACGAGTTTATCATGGGGCACGGGAAGAAGATCACCATTGCCATAAAGGATAACTTCGTTACCGTCCGCGATCATGGCCGTGGGATCCCTTTAGGGAAGGTCATTGATTGCGTGTCTGTCATCAACACAGGGGCAAAGTATAATGACGATGTTTTCCAGTTCAGTGTCGGCCTGAACGGTATCGGCACCAAGGCTGTCAATGCGCTCTCATCCCACTTCAAGGTTATGGCTTATCGCGATGGTAAGTTTAGCGAGGCCGTTTTTGCAAAAGGGAGGCTGAAATTCAAGAAAAAGGGAAACAACTCCAAGGAACCGGACGGTACCTACGTCGAGTTTCTCCCCGACAGGGAGATCTTCGGAGATTATGGGTTCAACATGGAGTATGTGGAACGGCGCATGTGGAACAGCGCCTGTCTTAACAGTGGGTTGTGTCTCATTTGCAACAGGCAGAAATTTGAATCGAAAAAGGGACTGCTTGACCTACTTTACTCCGAGGTAGGGGATGAAACAGTCTATGAAATTATTTACTACACAGGAAAATATCTGGAGTTTTCATTTACACACTCCAACAACTATGGTGAGACCTATTTTTCGTTTGTAAATGGACAGTTTACAACGGATGGTGGGACGCATCAGACCGCCTTTCGCGAAGGAATCCTGAAAGGAGTGAACGAGTTCTTCAAAAAGACCTATTCGGGCGTGGATATTCGTGACGGTATTGCCGGGGCAGTGGCAGTAAAACTCAAATCACCGGTGTTCGAAAGCCAGACAAAGAATAAATTGGGCAATACAGAGGTCAGGGGCTGGATTGTTGCAGAGGTTAAGTCTGCAGTGGTTGACTTTCTCCATAAGAATACGGGGACAGCCAGAAAACTTGAAGAAAGGATTTTGAGCAACGAACGACTGCGAAAGGAATTAAATACAGTCAAGAAGGAGGCAAAGGCGGCCGCCAAAAAGATCGCCATCAAAATCCGCAATCTGAAGGACTGCAAATACCATCTCCAGGACGGCACCAAAGGGGAGAACTCAACCGTTTTTGTTACCGAAGGTCAATCCGCCTCCGGTTCCATGGTTTCAACCCGTGATGTTTACACCCAGGCGATTTTCTCCCTGCGAGGAAAGCCTCAAAATGTCTTTGGGAAGAATAAGGCCGCCATTTACAAAAACGAAGAACTTTACAACATGATGATGGCCCTGGGTATCGAGGATAACATAGAGAACCTTCGTTACGCCAAGATCGTCCTTGCCACAGATGCGGATCATGACGGGTTTCATATTCGCAACCTGCTCCTGACCTTTTTTCTCAACTATTTCGAAGATCTGGTTTCTGCCAACCGCGTTTATATCTTGGAAACGCCGCTCTTTCGCGTCAGAAACAAAAAAGAGACCCGATATTGCTACAACGAAAAGGAACGGAATGCAGCCGTGGACGAAATTGATAACCCTGAAATAACCCGATTCAAGGGTTTAGGCGAAATCTCGCCGAAGGAATTTGCCCAATTCATTGGTGAGAAGATGCGCCTCATCCGGGTCAATGCACGGTACATAAAGAATGTTCCCGAGACACTCCGGTTTTACATGGGAAAAAATACGCCTGAGCGCAGGGATTTCATTATGGAGAATTTGATCTGATGGCCTATGTCAGCAAGGTTTTTAAGAACAATTTCTTAGAGTATGCATCCTATGTGATAAAAGACAGGGCCATTCCCCACGTCGACGATGGGTTAAAGCCGGTTCAGCGGCGGATCCTCCATTCCCTCTTTGAATTGGATGACGGCAAGTTTAACAAGGTTGCTAACGTGGTGGGAAATTGTATGAAATATCACCCTCACGGTGATGCCTCCATCTATTCAGCCCTCGTGGCCTTTGCCAACAAAGATCTCTTTATTGATAAACAGGGAAATTTTGGGAATATTTTCACCGGGGACGAGCCATCAGCGGCGCGATATATCGAGTGTCGGCTGCTCCCTTTAGCCAAAGACGTCTTCTACAACCCCGAGATCACAGAATATGAAAATTCTTACGATGGCCGGAACCGTGAGCCGATCACCTTTCCGGCAAAAATTCCTGTGCTGCTGGTTCAGGGAGCCGAAGGGATTGCTGTTGGCATGTCCACGAAAATCCTGCCCCATAACCTGAATGAGGTGGTTGAGGCGGTGATATCCTGTCTGAAGGGAGAGCCCTTTACGCTATTTCCGGACTTTTTGACAGGGGGCTTTGCGGATGTATCAGAGTATAATGACGGTAACGGGAAGATCCTGGTGCGGGCGAAGCTCGATACCAAAGACCCCAAAAAACTTATTATCCGGGAGTTGCCCTTTGGATCTACCACCGAAAGCCTGATCAACTCTATTGAGGCTGCGGCAAAAAAGAACAAGATCAAGATCTCCACTATCGACGATTACAGCGCAGAGAATGTTGAGATCGAAATTAAGTTAGCCCGGGGTGTGTACGCAAGGGATACGGTGGACGCCCTTTTTGCCTTTACGGATTGTGAATCATCTATCCCGGTAAACCTTCTGGTCATTAAAGACAGCATGCCCACCGTTATGACGGTAGGTGAAGTTATTGAACATCATGCCGAAAGATTGGTCGAGATTCTGACTGCAGAGCTGATACTTGAACGGAAGCAGTTAGGGGACAGACTCCATGCACGGACCATCGAGCAGATATTCATAGAAGAACGTATTTACAAACAGATTGAGGAAAAGACGACCAGGGAGGGGGTCTTTAAGGCTGTGGTTGATGGGTTCAAGCCGTTTTCAAAACAGATCAGATGCGAGGTCACTACTGAGGATATTGATCGTCTCTTGAAGATCGTTATCCGGCGCATCTCCCTTTACGACATCAACAAGGTCAAACAGGAGATGCAGGAGATTCAGAAACGGATCAAGGAGATCAAGCACCACCTTTCCCATATTACGGACTACGCCATCGCCTTTTTGAAAGAGGATATTATCACCAAACATGGCCATGATTATCCGCGCCGGACAAAAATCATCTCTTTTGGGCAGGTCGATGTTCGGGAAGCGGCCCAGCGCAACCTGAAGCTCCGCTATGACCCGAAAACCGGGTACATCGGGCACGAGGTAAGCGGGAACGTACTGCTTGACGTTTCACAGTATGACCGTGTCCTGGTGCTCCGCAAGACCGGGGCATACTCGGTGATTGATGTGCCCGGAAAACTGTTTGTGGACAAGGGGATGCTTTACTGCGGATTTGCAGACCATGAGACATGCGCAGAAACCGTCTTCACCCTTGTTTATAAGAACGAAAAGGGGCATCCCTATATTAAGCGATGCCGCATCGAAAAGTTCATCCTCAACAGGGGGTACTCCATCATTCCCGATAATTGCACCGTGTTAAAGGCGACGACATTGGAAGATGTCTCCCTGGTCATTCATTACAAACCCAAACCCCGTCTGCGGGTTCTTCAAGAAACATTCAGCATCTCTGATTATGTCATCAAAGGAGTCAAGGCCCGGGGAGTGCGTCTTGCAAGCAGAGAAGTAAAGTCTGTTAGGTTTGTGATGGATCTGGAATGAGGCTGAACAGCTTGGTCTTTCATAGCATTTCCAAGAAATCTTCCAATGAAAGTTCGTTGAGTTCCTGCTTTAACTCTTCATCGCTTGCCCTTTTATCTTTTAGATCATTGATTGACAGGGGATGAATCATTTTCAAAAGGCTCTCGTCATCCATATTATCAAGCCATTGGGTTACAGACTGTACCGGCATTCTAATCTCTTCCAATTCCTCCCACAGGGCATCAGCCACCCGCTTTGGATCTCCGGCAGCAAGGTGGGGAGCGACAAAGTACTTGTCAAGGATAACTGATAGTGGGATATATACCTCCCTTTGGATGAGATGCTGCAGTTTCTGCCTGTAGGCAATTTCGTAGAGAGCTGCTGACATATCTCCTTTAACCATATCTTTGTTGATGAGCACGCCGTATTTAGAGCGAAGGGTGCTGTGGGCTCTCAGAGGATCAGGAACCCACGATTCAAATTCCGAAAAGTCGCCTTCAGTCCCCTCGGGGGGGTCCCCGGTTAACACTTCGGCGTCTGCGGTATGGCCGGGTGTGGGTGGTTTCCGGAATACTCCAACCCTATCTCCAGGCGTTAAAGGGAAAAAATCTCCGTTACTTGTTTCATAGCCCACTTCATGGTGCCCACAGGTCGGACATTTTCGAGATGTGATTACACCGACAACAATCTCATCGTTCCCCATTTCTCAAATTCCACCTTTCACAAAGGATCATAATAAGGGTTCACGGGTTCAGCGCTGCCTTTGTGCATTGTTATAACGAATACCACGCGCAAAGGGATGGCCTATAAACGGAAACTAAAAACTATCAGCTTTCATTTTGACTTGTCAAGGTATGAGGCATTGAATAGAGTTCTGGGGAAGAGACAGCCTTGGAGCAGGATTCAAATTGCTGTTTCATGGCCAGCCTGCTTGATACTGACAAAAATGACCTGGACCAAGGTGTTGCTGTGATGCTTGACCGGAGAATGAATAAAGGTTAAAATGCGATGAGATGAAAACAGGTACCTCCTGAAGCTTATGACCCTGCTCCTCCTTTATGTGGCCTTGGCCCTCGGCGTTTCGTTTGTGTGTTCAATTATGGAAGCCGTGCTATTGAGTGTAACACCTTCTTTCGTTGCGCACATGGAGCGAGACCGTGGGAGGGTGGGACGAAAGCTGCGGGCCTACAAGGACCATGTGGACCAGCCACTCGCCGCTATCCTGAGCCTGAATACCATCGCCCATACCGTGGGTGCCGCCGGGGCTGGAGCTCAGGCAGCTGCCGTTTTTGGAAATGCGTACGTGGGCATTATTTCAGGCGTGCTGACCTTTCTCATTCTTGTGGTTTCTGAGATTATTCCCAAGACGTTGGGGGCCGTTTATTGGAGACAGCTTACGCCGGTCGTCGTAAGGATGCTCGGCCTGACGATCCGGATCATGTGGCCACTGGTGAAGATGGCGGATGGCCTGACAAAGCTGATCGCACGCGGCAAGGAAAAAGTATTTTTCCATCGGGATGAGTTTATTGCCCTTGCTGAAGCAGGGGCGCAGGAGGGCGTCCTACACGAAGAGGAATCTCGCATTCTGAAGAGTCTTTTCCGTTTTCGCCAGGTACGTGCCCGCGATATCATGACGCCTCGCACCGTTATCTTTGCCCTTGCCGAGGCCTTGACCGTGGCAGAGGCGATGGAGGCTCATCCCGACCCCAGCTTCTCCCGAATTCCCGTCTATGGGAAGGACCGCGACGAAGTGAAAGGGTTTGTTTTGAAGAGTGACATGCTCCTCGATGCAGTAAATCTGCAGGGGGAGACAACTCTCTCACATTTGAAGCGCCCGATCCCGGTGATCCCGGGCGACCTGCCGCTCCATGAACTCTTTGATCGTCTTGTAAACGAGCGAACCCACATGGCTCTCGTGGCTGATGAGTATGGCGGTACCGAGGGGGTCGTTACCATGGAGGATGTAGTTGAGACGCTGTTAGGTCTTGAAATCGTGGACGAGGGTGACAAGGTTCAGGACATGCAGGAACTGGCCCGCCGGCAGTGGCGGAAACGTGCCCTTCGTCAAGGAATCATCCCGGAAACCGCGAATGGTGAACCATAAAAGGGATAGTAAACGTAAGACGTTGAAAAGTCTCTGGGAAGGTTTAATTTCATGGATGACAAGATAGCCCTCGTTGCACAAAAACTTGTAAAAGGCGGCAGGAACCTCGTTTTCACCGGCGCCGGCATATCCACCGAAAGCGGGATCCCTGACTTCAGAAGTAAAGGCGGTATATGGGAAAAATACCGGCCGGTTTATTTTGACGAGTTCATGTCCTCGAAAGATGCCCGGATAGAATATTGGAAAAGGCACCGTGCACTTTACCCCGATCTCAAAAAGGCCAAACCTAACCCTGCCCACATGGTGGTTGCCGAACTCCATGAACTGGGTCTGCTTGAGGCCGTTATCACCCAGAATATTGATGGTCTGCATCAGGAATCCGGTATTCTGGAGGAGAACGTCATTGAACTCCACGGCAATACCCGAAGAGTACGCTGCATGAGTTGCGGAAAAACCGCTCCCCTGCATGAAATCCACAGGCGTATAGAAAAAGGAGACCTGGCCCCGGAGTGTGAGTGCGGTGGTTATCTCAAATCGGACACCATTTCCTTCGGTCAGGCCATGCCGGAGGGTGAGATGGAAAGGGCAACAGAGTTATCCCGAACCTCCGAATTCTTTATGGTCGTGGGATCCACACTCCTGGTTCACCCTGCCGCTGCCATGCCAGGCCATGCCAAAGAAAACGGTTCATTCCTGGTCATCGTCAATCTTTCTGAAACTCCCTATGACAATGTGAGTGACGTGCTGATCCGGGGAAAGGCAGGCGAAATACTCCCTGAGATATTGAAAGAGGCGAGACGGTTGGCCGGGATTCGGGATAAAGGTGCGTGAGGATTGTGCGGAAGGATCTACAATCATATGGGTGATAATAAATCAGAAGAGGTAAGTAAAGAGCGGATCAGAACGCTTGTTGGAAACCTCATTGATGGACAAAGCACCATGACGTTAGCTACGGCCCAAGGAGATGCTGCCTGGGCCGCGCCGGTCTATTACGTCTTTTGCAGATCCGCCTTCTATTTTTTCTCTGACCCGGGATCGAGACATATCCAGGAATCATTGGCAAGCTGCCAGGCGTCTGCAGCCATACATTCAGTTGCGTCTTCATGGGAGGAAATCCGGGGGGTCCAGATGTCAGGGAGCATAGATAGGGTGTCCGGAAAATTGGAGGGTGTGGAGGCCATCGCTAAATACTTGAAGAAATTCGGTTTTGCACAAGACTTTTTTTCGAAAGACCAGGCCCTGGATCTGGATGCTTTCGCAAAACGCTTTCACGTCAGGCTTTACAAATTCAGGCCCACGCTCATCTACTATCTGGATAACAGCATACGTTTCGGGTTCAGGGAGGCGATCGATATTTGACCCCATTCATTGAAAATTCCGAATGGTTACTTCAAACCAAGACCGAGTCTGTAAACCCAGTTGAGAATAAACATCGCAACGATTAGCCAGCCTGCATGGAAGGATTTCAGTAAATGGCGCAGACCGCTTACAACCCTGACACCTATTAAGAGGGCTGTCATGTGCCATGCGAACAGGAGAGCGGTTGCTATATATGTCAAACAGGCCAGGGGGGCGTTGTAAAATGCAAAACCCCAGTTACCTTCAGCGATTGCCCAGAAAGAACGGGTAAAACCGCAAAACGGGCACGGATAACCTGTCAGGCTGAGAAAGGTGCATTTCTTCAAAGGTAGAAGATCGTATGAAATCAGGTGTGGCAGCAGCAATGCTATCCCTGTAATGAGGGCGAGGGGGAGGTGCGCCACGACCACATCCCAGTAAGAATTCGGCCGTGTCCAGGATAAAAAATGGGAAAATCTCCCCCTAAGCCACTCGTTCTGAATGATATGCATTCGATAACCGCTATAGTGAGACCTTTGCAAAACGCCCCCTTTCGCCCAATCTCTGCGTTGCATTCGGATTTTAATCCTCGAAATATTCAATATATTCCTGTGGTTAAAATCCTCATGCGCCTTGATCTTGAACGAAATTGAACGTTTTTCGAAGGTCTCATAATGGCTGGGCCGTCTCGATATCCTTGTTCCCGTCCTCATCCAATTGCTTTTCAGCAGAGACCTCAGGTTCGCTCCCGCCAAATACGTCGCGGTAGGCCACGGTCAGGATACAGGCCTGAATTGGGATAGTGAAAATCACACCGATTCCGCAGGCGATAGCCCCGATACTGCCGATAATGTTCGAAACAATTGAAAAGCCCAAGAATGGCCAGATGTTGGGCTTTACCTTGTTGAAACTATCCACGGAAGCAGGCCAGAATTCTCTCCGCCTGTCAACTATGAGAAACAGACCGAACATCAGCAGGGCATGGGCGACGAAAACGACGAAAATAGAGGCTAATTGTCCGATACAGGGGATTAGACCAATAACAATCGACACTGCAAAAAGTGCAAGCCCCCATAGGATTACAAAGAGGAATGAGTCCAAAAAGTATTCAAACCCTTTGAACAGGGTCCCAACCTCCGGCCCGGGTTCCTTCTTATCAAGCAATCCGAGGGTGATCAAAACAATCCCCGCAAACATGGGTCCCGCAAGTACCCCGACCGTTACCGCGCTGAGAACAACGGCAATAAGCGAGGCCAGAACAAGTATGGTGAAATTTTCTTTATAAAGGTTGAATCCCTTTTCGATCCACTCACCGAATTTGACTTCAACTTCATCCATTTGGTCCCTCCCGGTTAAATAGTGTCCATCCAGAAATGAGTCCTGCTCCCTCTCTTCTGACCACTTGATGTCCCACAATTATCATGATACAAGATTTCTACATAAAGGGAAAGGAGAAATCAGCAATGTTTGTGAAAACGTAAAAGTGGTTTACACCTTTTTTGTGTATCTCTTTGACTGCCTTTGTCAGTGTCTGTCTTTGTGTGTCTGCGGCTAATTTCAACCTTCCGTAAACGGTTACAACCTTTGAAGAAACTAACTCATTTCTTTCTGATTGCAGTCTCTTTGTGGATATTCTTCCCCGCCATTGAAAACTCCTATTTCATAAGCGAGGCAATACCCTTTGATTCCCATGAAACGGCATCCAATGGTGCATTGATCGTCAGTCCAAAAACCCGCCACGCACAGAATGAATCCCCTAAATTGCAGCTTAACAGACTGACCCCTGCGCAACAATACGCAGGAGAAATACTATCCTATCTTTTGCAGGTAGTTCTGGGCCAGGCTGGCCGCTTAGGGTCGAGAGAGGATTGGAAAATAAGAGGGATAGATGAAAAACTCGATTTTAGGAACATTGTTGAAGTCATGACCAATCCGGAGAGAAACCAGCTTGATTTGATGGTTCTTGACATGAATATCCTGGATCTTACAAGGACCCTTTATTATTACGATGAGAAACTGAGTTTATATAAAGGTGATTTCAGCGTTGCGAGTATCTATCCGGCCCCTGAGTTCATAGCCGTAAGATTGCTCCTATTGCAAAAAATCCATCGCACTGAAAAAATAAACCTCAAGGCCCTTATTGATCGAGATGGGCTTTTGTTGTATCCGGGCTTAGAGCCTTCAAAAGAAGATCTCGATGCCATAAATCTCAAGCCCGCTGAACTGAAACTCATTAGAGATGTTATAAAGAGCGAGCCACGTATCTACCAATACTTGAAATCCCCTTTTCTGGTTAAGGCTTTTTACGAGACGGGCGCAATCAAGGGAGGGGCATTTGTCAAACAGAGAATTCGTGATGCAAACTATAAGAGGTATCAATGCAGCCGCTTTGGAGGTTCGCACAAGCTCGATGCCCTTAAAATACTCATTTTGCCATCCATGACGAGGGAATTCTATCATGGAGACTCCAACCGGAACTTGTCTCGACATGGCTTCAAACCGACTGAGTTTTTTGATGAGATGGTTAAAAAACTGAGAGAGGAGATACTGTCAGCAACAAAAACCCGTCTCAGAAAAGAGTTCATCCGATTGAGAAAAGGCAAACCTGAAATCAGCGTGTCGCAATGGGACAAGCTGTGGACTCGAATTGCAGAGGAGAATATATCCTTTTATATTGAAGATGAAAGGCCCCTTGTCATATATCCTGAAAATGCCGAACAGGTGATCCGGGATATCTGTCCCGAGGCTGACTTCACGGTCATCCTCTTAGGTAAGAATGTATACAAATCGATATCCTTTGATAAAATTAGAGACGTTTACCCTTTTGTCGATCGTCTTTATATAGACATTATGGACATCAAGCATTCGGAAACAGAAGAAGAGACGGAAAAGATCAGCGATTTCATCTGTTCAAGGCTCAAGGATCATATAGGCAGGATGGTTGGGAAGGTGAAAACCTCAAGGTTGCAAAAATCATCAGCGCTTGTTAAAAAATATCTGTTAAAGGAGGAATCCAAATGAAATTTGTTATCATCGGTGGAGATGCTGCAGGAATGAGTGCGGCAAGTCGCGCCAAGAGAAACTCACCTGAGCTGAAAGTAACGGTATTGGAGCAGACAGAGGATGTCTCATACAGCGCCTGCGGCATGCCCTATAACATTGCCGAGGCCGGACGCGCGATAGACGACCTTGTGGTCCGCCAGGCCCAGGTGTTCAGGGAAAAACAGGGGATCGACCTGAGGACCGGCCATTCTGTCGAGGAGATTGACCGGAGTTCGAAGAGGGTCAGAGGCATGAATAGCGCCGGCGAGCCCTTTGAGGTCGCCTATGACAGGCTTTTGATTGCCACGGGGGCCTCACCTGTCAAACCGGATCTGCCGGGGTTTGACCTCTCCGGTGTTATGGCCCTCAAGAGCCTGGATGATGGGCGCAGGATCAAAGGGTTCATAGAAAAGGAGTCTGTCCGGAAGGTGATCATCATCGGGATGGGGTATATCGCCCTGGAGATGTGCGAGGCCATGGTTGTTAGGGGGATCGACGTGGAGATGGTAAAGCCCAGGCCGACCCTTTTGCCCTGGATGAACAGCAATTTAGCCGGGGTAATCAAGGAGGAAATTGAAGGCCGTGGTGTGCTGATCCATCCGGGCCACGAAATCCATAAGATAGAGAGAGAACAAGACAATTTTAAAGTCATCTGTAAAGACCTGATCCTTGAAGGCCAGATGGTCCTGGTGGCCGTGGGTGTCAAACCCAACAGTGAGATGGCGGATCGGGCCGGGCTGGAACTGGGTCCCGGGGGCTCTATCGCCGTGGGAAAGGACTTGCGGACATCTGATGAGGAGATCTTTGCTGCCGGGGATTGCGCGGATGCCTTCCATGTGGTGACCGGGCAAAAGACCTGGATACCCCTGGCGTTGAGGGCCAACAGGGCAGGGTGGGGCGTGGCCGATAATGTGACAGGAAAGAAGGTTGAGCTTGAGGGGATCGCCGGGACAGCGGTCTTCAAGGTCTTTGACTTGCAGGTGGCCCGGAGCGGCCTGAGCCTTGCCGAGGCCGCGAAGTATGGATTCGATCCGGTTGAAAATGTAATTAAAAGCCGATCCAGGGCACATGCCCATCCTGGTTCTTCGACACTCCATATCCAGATGGTGGGGGATAGGAAATCAGGCAGGCTTTTGGGCGCCCAGATGGTGGGGAAGGAGGGCGCGGCCCACCGCATAGATGCCGTGGCCGTAGCCCTGCATCAGAAGATGACGGTTGACGCATTCAGTCAGTGTGATCTGGCCTATGCACCCCCGTTCAGTCCTGTGTGGGACCCGATGCTCACTGCCGCCAACCAGCTATTAAAGAAAATGTGATCTGGAAGATACTCAAAGGTCGTCATGTCGATTTCTATTAGGGCCAAGAGAACGGTTTTCTTTTCATCTGCTTTTCTCCTTCTCGCAGGAGTACTGCTGTCCGCCGGGGTTACCCTATACCTTGTTCAACCGGCAAGAAAAATCGGCCCGGATCAGATCTTTATTGTGCATAAAGGCTCAACTTTAAGGGAGGTCATTGATGATCTTGAAAAGAAAGGGATCATCGCCAACAAGACCCCCCTCCTTTTATGGAACAAATTCTCCGGGCACGGGGCCAGGATAAAGGCAGGTGAATACCGGCTTAACAGCGGTATGGCTCCCTTAGGGGTTCTCCAAATCTTGAGTAAAGGAAGTATTATAACGCATCCCGTAACCATCCCTGAAGGGTTTACCATAAAGCAGATTGCGGAGGAATTGGAGAAGAAAGGCCTGGCAGACAGGGCAAGATTCTCAGCGCTTGCAGGGGATCCGGATGTTGTCAAGAGTTACGGCATATCCGGCCCCAGCCTTGAAGGATATCTATACCCCGATACCTACCGGTTTGGCCGGGGCCAGCCTGCCATATCGATTATTGATGTCATGGTTAAGCGTTTTTTTGAAGTAACCAAACCCTTGGAGGAGAGGGTAGGGGAGTCGGGCATGACGTTACAGCAGGTCATTACCCTGGCCTCCCTGATTGAGAAGGAGACCGGACAGAGGGAAGAGAGAGCTGTCATCGCGAGTGTTTTTCTGAATCGTTTAAAAAGGGGGATGCGTCTCGAAAGCGACCCGTCCGTCATATACGGGATCAGGGACTTCAACGGAAACCTGACGCGAAAGGATCTGGGTGAAGCGACCCCTTATAACACATATGTTATTAATGGGCTCCCTTCCGGTCCTATTGCAAATCCCGGCGAGGAGTCGATCAAGGCCGTTTTATACCCGGCAGACACCGATTATCTCTATTTTGTTTCTAAGAATAATGGGAGCCACCACTTTTCCAAGACCCTACGGGAACATAACAGGGCAGTCAAAATCTATCAAAGGAAAGGGCGCAGGAACCGCACAAAAACCTCTTGACAGGTCCTCGTGTATACAGTACACGAAAACCTCTGAACCCTGAACCGAGAACCCATAAAACGAAGGAGATATTATGAAAGATGTTGTCATTGTTTCTGCATGCAGAACCGCCGTGGGGGCCTTTGGCGGAACACTGAGAGATATGAACGCGGCCGTTATCGGAAGCATTGCCATGAAAGAGGCCATAAAGCGGGCCGGGATTGAACCCGGGATGATTGACGATGTCCGCTTCGGGAATTGTATTGAACCTGCGGATGCCCTCAATGTGGCCCGTGTATCAGCCCTCATGGCCGGGATACCCGATACGGTCACGGCAGTAACGATCAACCGCGTGTGCACATCAGCCATGGAAGCGACTATTTCAGGGATGGCCATGATCCAGGCCGGCATGGCCGATATCATCCTGACCGGTGGCACGGAACATATGTCGGGTGTTCCCTACACGGTGCCCGGCGCCCGCTGGGGCTGCCGGCTACAGGACCATGTTTTTGTGGATGCCTTGATCCATGCCCTCCATTGCGGATCCTTTCTCATTCCCCACCCCGAAGAAGGCCCCGTAAAAGAAGGGATGCCCTTAGATCTTTTCAAGGGAAAGCCATACATCATGGGGCATACGGCCGAGTTCGTGGCCCAGTTCCACAACATCAGTCGTGAAGAGATGGACGAGGTTGCGCTGCGCAGTCACAACAACGCGGAAAGGGCCACATTAGAGGGAGCGTTCAAGGATGAAATCGTACCGATCGAGGTGCCGCAGAGGAAGAAGCCTCCTATCATTTTCGACAAGGATGAACACTTCCGTCCGGGGCTTACCATGGAACAATTGGTAAAACTGCCCCCGGCCTTTGTCCCAAAGATCGGAAAGGTAACGGCAGGAAATTCTTCCGGCATCAACGATGGGTCCAGCGCCATGATCATCATGTCCGCCGATAAGGCCAAAGCGTTGGGCATCCAGCCGATTGCGCGAATACGGGCTACAGGCCGAGGGGCCTGCCATCCCTCGGTAATGGGTTTGAGTCCCGTCCCTGCAGTCAGGAATCTTCTCGATAAGAATCCTGACATCAAGATCGAAGATTTTGAGCTGATTGAGCTGAACGAGGCATTTGCGGCCCAGTACTTAGGTTGTGAAAAGGAGTTGGGTCTGAACCGGGAGATCACCAATGTAAACGGCTCCGGTATCGGCCTCGGTCACCCGGTCGGTTCAACGGGAGTACGCATCATGGTGACCCTTCTCTATGGCATGAAAAAGAGGGGCAACTCCTTGGGCCTGGCCACACTCTGCGGCGGCGGGGGCGTGTCAATGGCCTGCGCATTGGAGATGATCTGATCCCAGGTTCACGCTTCGTTTTGGGATTTTGCTGGATTTCCGGTCGTCGTAGGCAGGTGCATTATGGCTTAAAATGGACTATGTGGCTACAATGATTGTGAAAGATGAGAGCAGCGATG
>Ga0307424_1000326_pt1 | contig 25281 bp, 18 predicted proteins | sample SalMarWE160320MG_FD_202157 | JGI IMG/M metagenome (GOLD analysis project Ga0307424, IMG submission 202157) | Salt marsh sediment microbial communities from the Plum Island Ecosystem LTER, Massachusetts, United States - WE1603-20 | ecosystem: Environmental > Aquatic > Marine > Intertidal zone >... | reverse complement strand
TGACGTGTCATCGGAGCGAAACGGAAGGAGCGGGAACCTGATCGAGAGCCTGGAGGTCCTTCTCGGCCAGCGTGTTGCCGGGGTAGCTGGCCAGGAACCGCTCCAGGATGTCCCGGGCGGCCCGCGCATCCCCTTCCCGAGCAGCCAGGATCGCATCCAGGATCCAGAGACGGGGCTCGTGGGTGTTGTGCACGCGGCCGATGTCCACCGCGGCCCTGGCTTTTTCGAGCTGTCCGGAGACGGTGTAACCGGCCCCCAGCCAGTACGCGACCTCCGGATCCCGGGGGGCCCGGTCGAAGCGCGCCCGGAGCCGGTCCATCGACGCCTGGAATCCCGCGGGAAGCCCGCCGCTCTCCGTGGCCGGTGGAGCAGCCCCGGTGACCGGGGGCCGCGCTTCCGGATAGACCAGGCCGGTGGCGGAAGCGGCGGAGAGAGCCTGGCGCACCGGGGCCAGGGTCCGGTGCCACCGGATCCGGGGAACGAGGGCAACGGCGATGCCGGCCAGGATCAGGACCGCCCCCAGGGCGATGCGCAGGCGCGCGCGGGTGCCACGGCTTCGGTGCGGCCAGGGCTCGGCGCCGGCCGGGAGATCCGCTTCCACGAGGGACGGCTGGGGGGAAGGCAGCGTATCCTGGCCGTCCTCCGGAGACGCCTTGACGTCCCAGAAGTTCGCGGCCCAATCGGGCGCGTCGTCGTCTCGGACCGGTTCCAGCATGAAACACCCCGGAGCGTGCGGCGGAGACCCATCCCCCGCCGTCCTCCGGGGATGATCGGCGGATTCCGGCCTCCCCTTAACCGTCCGAGGCGGCCCGAGCCGAGCCGTCTAGCGCGGCACGAGACTCAAGGCAAGCCCCACGCCCCCTGCCGGCGCGGGAACCAGGGATAGAGACGGGTTCGGGCGCATTCCGGACGGCTCGGATTCGAACACCGTCCTCCAGGAGCGGAAGGGTGAGGCCACGAGAGCGCCCAGAAAGGCGCCCGCTCCGGCTCCGATGACCGTGATCAGGACCACGTCGCCGGTTGACGCTCCACAGGGTTCCAGACTGAACCATCCCCCGGAGCACTCCTTGGTGGCGGCAGCCCCCAGGGCCAGGCCCGCGGTGCCGAGAACGGCCCCGCCCAGCATCGCCCCCCTGGAGGCAAGACTCTTCCTGGCTTGCAACTCGCTGACATCGCGCCAGGGGATGAAACCAGGAGTGAGGTCACGCTCCCCGGCCACCCCCTGGTAGCGGAGACCGTCCGGCACGGCCTCCGGCTTCCAGAGCACCCGGGTCTCACCCCCGTGGGTCAGCACGCGCATCCGGCTCTGGCCCCGGACCTTGCCCGCCACCACGCTCAACGCCTGGGGATCGAGCTGGGGGGTCTCCGGCACCGGCGACGGCGGTTCCGGCGCGGAAGCCGCCGGACTCGGGGCCGGACTGTCCCCGCCCTTGAGGGGGGAATCGGCACCGGCGGGCGCATCCTCCGCCGCAGCCGCGGCCGTCCACCCCGCCACGGAGAACAGGAAGGCCGTAGCCAACATCCTGACCTGGAGCCATCGCATCATCGCCACCTCCCTTTGGATGGAGACTCCATCCCCGCGGCCCGTCGTCCAAGCGACTTCTTTTCAAACTACCCCTCCGGGGGGACGATGGTTGGTCCCGGTCCCCGCTTCCTTCATCGCCCTTGACGTCTGGTTCAATCCATTGTCATACAACATGTTGGGTCTCCCCGGTGGCGCCGGGCCGGAAAACGCGCGACACTGGCGCCTTCCACCTAAGGTCATTCCCGCCAAGGAGGTAGGCGTGTCCAGCCCATTGCGCATCCACCTGGTTTCCGGGTCCACGACCCCGACCCTCGCCGCCATCGCCGTCGGCCTCACCCTCCTTCTCGCCCCCGCACCCCGGGGGGGCTCCGCGGCCGTCCACACCGGCGCGGCCTGGGCGGGAACGGCCCCGGCCGACTCCGGCCGCGTCCTTTCCCCCGATCCCCTGGCCTTCGTCTCCCCCAGCCGGCCCGTGCACACCGAGCACATCCAGCTGGAGCTGGACCTGGACCTCCAGCAGCAGACCATCGCGGGCTCGGTCACCCACACCATGATCTCCCTCCGGGACGACCTGACCGAGGTCGCCCTCAATTGCGTGGGGCTCACCGTGGATGCCGTCAGCGTGAACGATCAACCCGCGACCTACGACTATCCGGTCCCCGGGGAACAGACCACGTCCTGGTTCCAGACCCAGCCGGTGACCGACGCCGCGGACCGGCTGGTGATCCACACCCCGGCCCCGATGGCCCGGGGCGACCGCTTCACCGTCACCGTCCGCTACCACGGTGCGCCCCGGGAGGGGCTCTACTGGATCCAACCGGAGAAGGGGCTGCCGGAGAAGCGCTACGAGGTCTGGTCCCAGGGCGAGGGCGAGGACAACCGCTACTGGATCCCCTGCATCGACTACCCCAACGACCGGGCCTCCTTCGAGGGGAGCTTCCGGGTGAAGGAGGGCTACTACGTCCTCTCCAACGGCGCCCTGGTCGACACCAGGACCGAGAACGGGAAGACCACCTACACCTGGCGCCTGGAGGAACCGATCGTCACCTACCTGATCTCGGTGGCCGCGGCCAAGTACGAAGTCGCGGAGGACACCGACGGCCGGGTGCCGCTCCTCTTCGTGGTCCCTCCGGGCACCGACCGGGCCACCGTGGACCGCGGCTACGGCCGGACCCGGGACATGCTGGACTTCTACGAGAAGGAGACCGGGATCGACTATCCGTGGGAGAAGTACGCCCAGGTCTCCGTGCAGAACTTCACCTGGGGCGGCATGGAGAACGCCACCGCCACCACCATGAACATGCGCACCCTGCACGATGCCCGCGGCGAGCTCACCCGCACCAACGACTGGCTGGTGGCCCACGAACTGGCCCACCAGTGGTGGGGGGACATGGTCACCTGCCGCGAGTGGAGCCACATGTGGCTGAACGAGGGGTTCGCCACCTACTACCAGGCCCTCTACCGCGAGTACCGGGAAGGCGAAGGGCCCTTCCGCTACGACCTGTGGGAGAACGCCCAGCGCACGATCGCCCTGGACAAGAGGGATCCCCGCCCCCTGGTCACCGACTTCTACAACCGGAAGGACGCCCGGAACTCCAACAACGTCTACAACAAGGGGGCGGCTCTCCTCCACATGATGCGCTACCTGCTGGGGGACGACGGGTACCGCGCGGTGATCCGGCACTACGGCGAGACGTTCAAGTTCCGGACCGCGGAGACCCAGGATCTCATGCGGGCGGTGAAGGACGTGACCGGCCAGAACCTGGACTGGCTGTTCGAGGAGTGGGCCTTTCTGGCCGGACATCCGGTCTACCACGTGACCCGGTCCTGGGACCGTGACGCCAAGCTCCTGCACCTGGTGGTGAAGCAGACCCAGGAGGTGGGCGATCTGGTGCCGGTCTTCCGCATGCCGGTGGACGTGGAGGTGACCTGCGACGAGAAGACCTCGGTGTTCCGCATCCTGGTGGACCGCGCGGAGCAGGAATTCTACTTCGACCTCCCCTCCGAGCCCCGGATGGTGATCTTCGACAAGGGGGACTGGATCCTGAAGGAACTCGATTTCCCCCGCCCCACCGGGGAACTCGTGTACCAGCTCGAGCACGGCGACTACATCAGCCGGGTGCGGGCGGCGGTGGCCCTGGGGAAGGCCGACGACCGGCCGGTGGCGGTGGCTGCGTTGCGCGAGGCGGTGCTGGCCGACGGTCACTACGGGCTGCGGCGGGAATCGGCCCTGGCCCTGGGCAAGCTGGGAACGACGGAGGCCCGGGACGCCTTGATCGAGGGGGCGAAGGTGGAGGATGCCCGGACCCGCATGGCCGTGGCCGAGGCCCTGGGGTCGTTCCGCAAGGACGCGGCGGCGGAGGCGGTACTGCTCCCGTTCCTGCGCGAGGACCCGGGCTACGGGGTCCGGGAGCAGGCGGTGGCCGCCCTGGTGGCCATGGACTCCCCGCGGGCGGGCGCGGCCTGCCGCGAGGCCCTGAAACAGGAATCCGACATGGGGATCGTGCGGAACGCCGGACTGAACGGCCTAGTCAAGCTGGACGACACCGAGGCGCTCCCCTTGATCCGGAAATACGCGGGACCGGGGAACGACCGCAGCTACCGCCACACCGCCATTACCGCCTACGCCTCCCTGGCCAAGGAACTGCCCCGGGAGGGCGACCGGCGGAAGGCGGCGGACTTCCTGGCCGGGATGCTGGACGACTGGTACCTCCGGACCCGGCGGGAGGTGATCGCCGCCCTGGGCAATCTGGGCGAGAGCGCCGCCGTCCCGGCCCTGCGGCAGCAGGCGGCCCGGGACCCGATCGAGGCGCTTCGGACCCAGGCCCGGAAGACCGCGGACACCCTGGAGTCGGGACCGCCGGCGAGCACGGACGCCAAGGGGGTGGAAGCGGAGGTGAGGGACCTGCAGGAGAGCATCCAGGGACTCCAGCAGCAGGTGGAGGAGATGCGGAGGAAGCTGCCTGAGAAGGAGCAGGAGGGGGGGACGAGCCCAAAGTAGCCGGCCGCGCGGTCATGAAAAACCATCGTGATGGATCTTGACACCGGATCGTCGCTGGATCTATAAGTTGAATATACGCGGTCAACTTGACCCGACATTCATCGGTCCTCTTGCCGAACACCTCGACTGACCCCGGACCCGCACCGCGACCGCTGCACGCGACCTATTTTCGGATGACCGCCCCTCCGGTCCTGGCCGTTCCCAGGCTGGAGTCTCGCCGCAGCGTGACACGCGCGCCCGGTGACTCCGGCCCGGAGGATTGCCTGAGACCGGGAAGCCGGTCCTCCTGGGCTGACCTCCCGGAAGCGCACTGGGGGAGCCCGGTCCCTCCCCGGTGAGGGGTCGGGCTCTCCGCCCTGGTTTCCCGGCCCGGAATATGCCTTTCCAAACCCTGTATAATGGAGCAGTTGCCGGGCGGGCCCGCCCCGGTCCGCCCTCCCCGGAACCCTCGACAAGGAGCCCTATCGTGCGAAAGATCGCCCTCCTGGCCGCCCTGGCCGCGATCTCCCTCACCGCCTTCCAGGCCACGGCCGACGACGCCCCCGCCAAGTCCGAAAAGGACAAACCGGCCCAGGAAGCCCCCGCCAAGGGCTCGGACCAGGCCAAAGACGCCCCCAAACAGGATCCATCGGGTCCTTTGCCCCGGCTGGTCATCGAGTCCACCGAGCACCAGTTCGGCGAGGTGCCGGCCGGCACCGCCCTCGAGTACAGCTTCGAGATCAAGAACACGGGGGACGCGGACCTGCAGATCCTGAAGGTCAAGCCCGCCTGCGGGTGCACGACCAGCGAGTTCGACACCACCATCGCCTCCGGGGCCACCGGTCACATCACCCTGGCCGTGAAGCACACCACCAACTACAAGGGTCCGGTGGCCAAGAGCGCGCGGGTGGACACCAACGATCCCCTGCATCCGATCATGAACCTGGTGCTGCGGGCCACGTTCCCCAAGCCGGAAACCGATGCCAAGGCGGACCCGGCCGAGAAGACCGCCCCCAAGGCCAAGGACAAGCCCAAGGAAGACGCGGGAAGCGGCCGCTAGCCGCCCTGGTGGCCACCGGCCCGGGCCGATCCGGGCTGGTCAGCCGGGTCAGCCCGGATAGAACCCCGCGAACGCCCCGGCGGTGACCAGGGAGTAGATGAACCCGTCCAGGACGTGCTTCCAGGTCGTGCTCCACCGGCGCTTCATCCAGATCGAGGCCATGGGCTGGGCTCCGGCGTAGGCCAGGAACGCGGCCACGCTGGCCACCCGGAAGGTGTGCATGTACTCGGCCCCCGGGGCCACGGTGAGGCCGGTGATGTAGGCCACCAACACCCCCACCGCCAGGCAGTACACGAACCACTGGACGAGGCTCGCCCCCATGGCGATCGGGCCGTTGGGGAGAACGGTCATCATGCCCACCGGCCCCCGCTCGAACTTGGCCTTCATCTCCGGGGAGCCCATCTCCTTCATGGAGGAGCTGTAGGGAAACGTGTAGTCCCCGGGGGTGATCGTCGCCCCCCGCATCCCCTCCAGGGCCTTCTCCTCGTCGGGAAGCCGGGCGAAGTCCCCCGCGTGGTACTTGAGCAGCATGTGCATCAGGGAACTCACCACGAAGACCAGCACCGCGGACAGCACGATCGGGAACCAGAGAGCCGTCAACGAAACCACCGTCTACCCCCTTTCTTGAAGGATCCAGAGCGCCCGCACCACCCGTCAGCCGACCCGTTCGCCGATTCTCAAGCTCCGCAACCCCGCTCGCCGATCGCCGAGCCTCCGCGCGGGTGCGGATTCCGGGGGAATGTACCCGCTGAACCGCCGCTCCGCCACCCGGGAGGGGCCGCCGCCTGGGGAGCCGGTTTTCCCGGCCGCGGGACAGCGGGCTAGCTGGGCAGGAACAGGTACCGGGCCAGGAACAGGAGCCCCAGTCCCCGCACCAGCCACGAGGCCTCGCGGCCGCGCCCGGAAGCGAGCTTCAAGAGCGGATAGGCGATGAACCCGGCGGCGATGCCGTCGGCGATGGACCAGGTGAAGGGCATCATGACCATGACCAGGAAGGCGGGGATGGCCTCGGTCAGGTCGTCCCAGCGGATGCGGGCCATGCCCTGGGCCATGAGGCACCCGACCAGGATCAGGGCCGGGGCGGTGATGGGGCTGTACACGTGTCCGTCGATCACGATGGGCGAGGCCACCGCCACCGCGATCGGGCTCAGGAACAGGGTGACCAGAAAGAGCCCGCCGGTCACCAGGTTGGTGAGACCGGTGCGCCCCCCGGCCTGCACTCCGGCCGCGCTCTCGATGTAGGCGCCGGTGGTAGAGGTGCCCAGGACCGCCCCCACCACCGTGGCCGCGGCGTCGGAGGAGAGGGCCCGGGTGGCCCGCGGCAGCTTTCCCTCCGGGGTGAGGATGCCCGCCCGGTCCGCCACCCCCACCAGGGTTCCGATGGCGTCGAACACCGCCATGTAGAGGAAGATGAGCACCACCGGGAGCACCGACCAGTGCCACACCCCGCCCAGATCCATGGCCAAAAACGTCGGGGCCAGGCTGGGTGGTGCCGACACCAAGCTTCCGAACTGCACGTGCCCCAGGGCCCAGGCGGCGAGCGAGGTCCCGGCCAGGCCGATCAGGATGGCCCCCCGCACCTTGCGGACCAGGAGGGCGGCGGTGAGCAGGGTCCCCCCCAGGGCCAGGAGCGGGGGTGCGGTGCCCAGGTCCCCCAAGCGCACCGGCACGGCCAGCGGGTCGTCCGCCGGCCGGCGCACCACGATCCCCGCGTTCACCAGCCCGATGAACACGATGAACATGCCGATCCCCGAGGCGATGGCGTGCTTGAGCCCCAGGGGCACCGCGTCCACGATCATCTCCCGCACCTTGACCGCGGTCAGCACCAGGAAGAGCACGCCGGAGAGGAACACCGCGGCCAGCGCGGTCTGCCACGGCAGCGTGATGCCGGCGATCCCGCTCAGGACCACGGTGGCGAAGAAGGCGTTTTCGCCCATGAGCGGGGCCAGGGCGATCGGGTAGTTGGCCAGGAGCCCCATGAGCAGGGTGCCGAAGGCGGCGGCCAGGCAGGTGGCGGTGAACACCGCCCCGAAGTCCATACCGGTGGTGGAGAGGATCCCCGGATTCACGAAGACGATGTAGGCCATGGTGAGGAAGGTGGTGGCGCCGGCCAGCGCCTCCCGCCGCATCGTGGTTCCGTGTCCCGCCAGGTCGAACATGGGTCCTACTCCGGGGGCTCTCCGCCGAGGCTCAGCGGGCGAGGTAGACCTCGCCCATCCCCCCGGCTCCGATCTGCTACAGGATCTCGTAGTGGTCCAGCGTTCTCCCGATCACCGGGGATGTATAGCACGGGACGGGGAGGCGCGCCCAGGGACGGCCGGTAAGGCGGTCAGGGCCGGAAACGGAACAGGATCTCGCCGTCGAGCCCGGTCACCTCCAGCTCGACGCCCGGGTGGGCGTCCTCCCAGGCCAGTTGCCGAACGACCAGGAGGGCGGCCACTCCCTCGGCCTCCGCGGCCACGGTCTCGACCGGATCCACGCCGTCGGGAAGGGCCGTGGGATGGTTTCCCACGGTCCGGGCGCGGAGCCGTTCCACCAGCGGATCCAGGGGGAACCGGACCACCACCCGTTCCCCTTCCCGCACCCGGAGCGACGTGGAGGCCGCTTCGTAGTCCACGCGGAGCGTCCGGTCACCCACCGTCGCCGGCTCCAGATGCGGCCGGTCCAGGTACAGGGCCTGGTCGTACCCGGCGACCGGGAATCCCGCTCCCGGCGCGGCCGCCCAGCGATGGAAGTAGCTCTCGCTCTCCCTGCGATCCCACTTCTCGACGTAGGTCACCCCGAGATCGTCCAGGATCCGCTGCGTCTGCCGGGTCGCTCTCCAGCGGTCCCCGCCCCGTGCCCCGCCGCCCACCGTGTCCACCGCGGCCAGGCCGTCCGCGAACCATCCCGCGATCGGGGCGGTGCCGTGGGTCTCCAGGAGGTAGGTGAAGATCGCACTCATCTCCCGCCGGTCCTCGAAGGAGACCTGCCCGGCGGCGCCCTTCACGCCGTTGTTTTGGGCGCGGCCGTCGACCAGCATCCCGTTCGCCTCCAGGATGCCGGCCAGGCGGTGGGTCTGGCTCCGGGCCGAGACCTGGTACGCCCCCCACGGCCCCCCCAGGGTGATCAGCGCCACCGCGCACAGCGTCCCGGGAATGACCTTGATGCTGCCGGCCCGGCGCAGGATGAAATAGAGCGACACCAGGGCCAGCCATCCCGAGAGCACCATCAGGAAGTAGCGGTTCTCGGTCACCCCGTACTGCGCGATACGCTTGCCGACGGCCAGGAGCAGCATCCCCAGGGACGGGAGAAGCACGATGTAGAACCAGCGCGAGTAAGAGGCGATCCAGGCGTTCTCCGTACGCTCTCGCACCGGGGCCACCAGGAGCAGCGAGAGGATCCCCGCCACCGAGACGCTGGAGACCAGGTAGCCGATCCAGCCGCTGGGCCACACCCGGGTGACCGCGATCTTCCCCAGGTAGACGGTGAGGATGACCAGGTACACCGTGACCAGGGGGACGAGGATGAACTGGCTGAACACGCGAAGTCCGCGCGGATACTCGGTGACCGCGTCCAGGTCGCCCAGCTGCCGGGGGATGCCGCCCAGGAAGAAGCCGGTGGTGAACAGGAACCCGATCAGGATCCAGAGTTCCGGATAGCGATTGCCGTCCACGTCCACGCCGAAGAGCTTGTCCACGGCCAGGAGCGCCACCGAGAGCCCGGCGAAGAGGACGTGGGCGTAGAGGGCCGCGGTCAGGAAGCGGATGAACAGCGTCTTGTTGTACTGCCAGAAGCCGTTCCGTTCCCCGGGCCCGGCGAAGGGGAGGAACGCGGCCAGCAGGTGGAAGGCCAGGCTGAGCTGCAGGTACCGGCGCAGGGCCAGCGGGTCCCGCCAGTGCGGCCAGGCCAGGTAGATCGCGGCCAGGACGGCCACCCCGGCCAGGTGCAGGAGGCCCGCGGCCAGGGGAGGCCAGGGGCGCTTCCCCTCCCCCGCGCCGCGCCCGAGTCCCGGCCAGCCGGGACGCTCGGTGACCAGGGTCAGGGCGGTGAACAGCGGCAGGCCCAGACTGGCCGCGGCCAGGAGCCGCAGATACCGCTCGGATGACGCCGGCTCCTCGACCATGGCCACGGCCGAGGCCGCGGCCAGGAAGGCGGAAACGGCGACCAGGGGAAAGCGGCGGAAGGTCCGTCCCGCTTCCCCGGCTACCATGGCGATCGAGGGGAATCGCACGTGGCCCCCCTTTACGGGTTACGGACCGCGCTGGTGGAGTCCTCCGTCCCGCCGAGTCACTCCGGCCGCCGTCCGGTGAATCGCACGCTCTCCACCCGGGCCGTGCCGGCCAGGGCTTCGATCTCGTCCTCCGGCACATCATAGCCCAGTTCGGAGACGATGATCTCCCGGACCTGCTCCGGGCCGTAACCCTGGCGCTCGACCGCCTGGACGTCTTCCAGACCCGCGGCGTGAAGGCCGGCCACGTACTCGGCCTCGCTGATCGCTCCTCCCACGCAGGCGCAGTAGACGCTGGCGTTCTTCCGCAATCCCGCGGGCAGGCCGTCCACCACGATGTCACTGATGGAGAACCGCCCCCCGGGCCGGAGCACCCGGTGGATCTCCCGGAACACCTTCTCCTTCTCCGGCGAGAGGTTGATCACGCAGTTGGAGATGACCCAGTCCACCGAGCCGCTCTCCACCGGGAGGTCCTCGATCAGGCCCCCGCGGACGTCGGTGTTCCCGAGCCCCGCCGCCTCCACGTTCCGGCGGGCGGCCTCGACCATGGCCGGGGTCATGTCCACCCCGATGGCGCGACCGGTCTCCCCCACCTTCCTGGCGGCCAGGATGAGATCCAGCCCGGCGCCGGAGCCCAGGTCCAGGACCGTCTCCCCTTCCCGGATGCCGGCCATGGCCAGGGGGTTGCCGCAGCCGAAGGAACTCTGCGCCGCCTCTCGCGGCGCGTTCTCCAGCTCGTGCCCGTAACGGGTGGTCTGGACCGCCTGCTGGCGGGCGGTCGAGGCCCCGCCCGAACAGCATCCGCCCCCGGCCTCCGACCTCCGGAGGGCCTGGGTGTAGGCCTCGCTCACCTGTTCGCGGATCGTGTCCCCCTCGTTCTGCGTCTTCATCGTGGCTCTCCCCGGCAGATCGAATGCTCTGCCCTGTTCATGGTCGTTTCGGGTCCTGGCAGCAGCCGGAATCCTCCCCGGCACAGGCCACCCGACAGGCATCGATGGCGTCGGCCAGCCCGCGCAGCTTCCCGGTGAGGGCCGCGGTGTCCAGCGCGTAGCGCACCGTCCGCCCCTGCCGCTCCGCCCGCACCAGCCCGGCCTCCCGCATGAGGGTGAGATGACGGGACACCCCGGAAAGATGCACCCCGCAGCAGTCGGTCAGTTCGGTGACGGTCAGCGGCCGGGTGGCCGCGGCCAGCCGGGCCAGGAGGGCCAGCCGGTTCGGATCCCCCAGGGCCCGGTAGATGGCCGGGCTCAGCTGGCGGGCCAGCCCCGCCTCCCAGGTCGGGGTCTCGGTGTCGCTCATGAGAGAACTCTAGCATATTTGCGCAACTATGCAAATAAAAAGAGCAGGCTGGGGTAGAAACCTCGTAATCGGTTGTTAACCAATCACTTCGAAGGTCGTCCGGTGGACGTTGACCCGCACCGGGGCGGACTCCTCGGCCGGGACCTTGAGGTATTCGGCCACCGAGCGGACCAGCCGCGAGTAGTAGACCTCCGCCGTCACCGTCATCGGCCCGCGGGCCACCCCCTCGGGAATGGCCCAGGTGAAGGTCTCGGTCCGGGCCGCGAGCGGGGCCAGCCGGTAGTCCGGCCCGAAGGAGGCGGTGTTCCACTGGGCGATGGTCATCCGCCCCTGGGGATCCAGGTAGGGCAGCCGGTAGATGCGGTCCCCGTCCGGCACCTCCCCGTCCCGGGGGAGGCCCCGGAACCCGTCGATGCCCCGGATGTCCCCGATGTCCTGGTAGGCCAGGGCCGCGGACGACGCGATCGTGTACTCCTCGCCCTCGAATCCCTTGGCGTCCACCGGCAGGTGGTAGTGCTTGCCCGCCGCGTCCACCGCCTCCACGTGCAGCCACACCACCCGTTCCTCCGCCGAGCCGGTCGGCACCATGTGCCCCGCCTTGGCGTTCATCACCACCGCGGTCAGCTTCACCTCGTTCCGCGCCGCCACCTTCCGGCGGTCGGGGTGGATCCGCACCTCGATCACCCCGGCCAGCTTCCCGGGGTCGTGGGCGCCGTGGAAGAGGTGCTGACGCACGTCGGGGTGGGTGCCCTGGTTCATGGCCCCCTCCCCCGCCGAGGGCGGCATGTGGCAATCCTGGCAGACGATGCCGGCCTTGGCCTGCGGGGACTCCTGCCACTCCAGGTGGGTGGCCTTGACCCACTGCCCCCACGGGTCCTTCTCGTTGTGGCAGGTGCCGCAGAACTCCGCCGTCTGCAGGAACTCACTCACCCCGATGTCGTGGTAGGGGCTCTCCATGCCCGGGCGGGGTCCCCACTTGATGTCCCCGGGCTCGGAGATGTAGTTGAAGTTGAACGGCACCTCCCCGGCGAAGCCGGTGATGGTGTGGCAGACGTCGCAGGTCACGCCCTCGTTGGCCCGGGTCCCCGCCGCCGGGCGCTGGGGCGGGATGTCCCCGGCCAGGAAGGCCAGGGGGGCGTGGCAGCCGTTGCAGCCCGCCTTGATCCCGGCCACCTTGGGTTCCTTCTCGCTGTGGGGCAGGGCGAGTTCGAAGTACTCGATCTCGTCCCAGGGATGAGTGAAGGACTGCGCCATCATGGCCTGCTCGTTCTGGCGCGAGATGTCGACGTGACAGTCGTTGCAGTCCTCCACGGTCTCGAACCGGTCGTAGGGATAGGCCCCGAGGGCCCGGTCCCCGGCCACCGGTTCCTCGCCTTCGCCGGCGCGGGCGGAAAGACCGGGGACGGCGGCGGCCACGAAGCCGGCCAGGGTCAGGAGACTTCCCAGGGTAATGAACGGTCGACGCATGACGGACCTCCCCTCGCGATGGACTGGCACGCGTCCAGGGTGCCACCACCGCCGCCAGCCGGGGAGGAACCGAATGTGGAAACGGTCTATCCACGAATTGGACGGAGCAATAGAGGACTTGCCGAGTCGGAAATGCGCGCTGACATAGGACCGGGCGACCTCGATACTGGCCAGGGCCGGGTTCCGGTGCTAGGTCCGATTCCAGCCCCGCGGAGTCTCCTTTCGATCCCGCCGGACGGGTTCTCTCCCTCGGCTGGCCCTCCGGGTGGGTTGATTCCCGGAACGGCCGGCGCTCCCGGGCCACGAAAGCGGGGGCGCGGCCTTCCGGCCACGCCCCCCCACCATGCCGGTTGGACCGGCGGTTCGGTTACGGCAGTAGCACCACCCGCTGCACCCGGTGGTTCTGCGCGGTCTGCATCCGGAAGAAGTAGACCCCCGGAGCCACCTGGACACCGCGATCGTTGGTCGCGTCCCAGGTCACGGCCTGCGGACCGGCCAGCCGGTCCCCGGCCAACAGGCTCCGCACCCGGCGCCCGCTCACGTCGAATACGGACAGGGTCACCCGGCCCGCCTCGGGCAGGGCGAACCGGATCTCGGTCGCGCCGTGGAACGGGTTGGGGCTGGAGTTGAGCAGCAGCCGCGGCGTCACCGCGGTGGCCGGGGTCACCCCCGGGGCCATCCCGTCCATCCAGCCGTCAGTCAGGGTTCCCATGAAGGCCACCAGGGCGGCCTCCTCGGCGGCGCTGAGGCCCAGGTTACCGAGTTCGTCGGAATTGACGTTCATCGGCACCTCGGGCGCCGGCCACATCTCCACGTCCCGCGTGTTGTAGAAGTGGACGATGTCCTCCAGGCTCTTGAAGTAGCCGTTGTGGGTGTAGGCCTGCACGAACCCGTCGTAGGGCTTCATGGCCACGTTCCGCAGGGTCGGGACCTTCACCTTTCCCATCTCGTCGGCCAGACCCAGCCGGCCGCCCAGACCGTAGTCGGTCCAGTCCTCACCCTGGGGGTTGAAGCCCTTGGGCATGGTGTACCAGGGGTTCTCGGGATTCCGGGGCACCCCCAGGTTGTCGTACGTATAGTCCGTGAACAGCGGCGGCGAGCCCTCGTCCATGTCCGGCTCGCTGATGTGGCAGTTGGCGCACATCGCCTTCCCCTCGAAGAGTTCCAGGCCCCACGCCTCCTCGGCGGTGAGGGTGGCCATCCCCTGGAGGTAGGCGTCGTACTTGGAGCTGAACCGGTTCACCTCGCTGGAGGTCTCGTAGGCGGCGATCGCCTCCGCGATGTACTGGTAGGCGTTCTCGATGAACATGTCGTCGGAGAGATCGAAGGTCAGCTCGGGGATCATGTCCCCGGGAGGGGTCTGGGCCAGGATCCAGGCCGCATAGCCCTCCTTGAAGGACATCCCGTAGTCGCTCTTCAGGACCTTCCCCACCACGTGACGCATGTTGGGGTTGTTCATCTCCACCGGGTTCAGGAACGGGCCCTTGGCCTGCTCGACGATGTCGTCGGCCCGGCCGTCCCAGAACATCCCTCCCTCGTAGAGCCCATCCTCCTCGCTGAAGTGGAAGGGGGGGCTGAAGGAGGTGTAGGCGGCCGTGGGCGGCTTGCGGTTCCCGAACCGGGTGTGCACCGCCCCCGGGTACACCGCGCCGTGCTGGTTGAGCTCGGAGACGGGCCCCGCGAAAGCGGTGCTCGGAGCGTGGCAGGCCGCGCAGGCCACGCCGGCCGGCGTGGAGAGGTTGCTGTCGAAGAAGAGGTCCTTCCCCAGCTGCTCCATCGCGGTGAGGTCGGCCGAGGCCGTGGCCCATCCCAGGGCCAGGAAGGAGGCGATCAACAAACAGGCCCAGATGGTTCTTCTCATCTCGGGTCCTCCTTTGGGACCGAAGACGGGCGGGCTGGTTTCCGAGGCCGATGGTGCAATGGCAAGATGGACTAGAGTGCAGGATACATGTTACTCACTCGCCCGTCCGCGGCCCCGCATCGATCCTGCTCTTCCCATACTCCGCCCCCACCCGCCGATAGGGAATCCGGCAAATCTGGAAGGTCCGTATGCATGAAAGCAAAGACCGCAAACGATGAGATGTGTTGGAAGACCGAAACCGGCGCTACTCGACTGTCAACTCCAGCGCACACGCATACCGCAGGAGCGCGGTCCGGTATGCCTCCGCCTCCGCTGCGTTCCCGGGTTCCGGCGAGCCCGTGGATTCGAATCGCCGCAGGAGCACGGCCAGCCGCCCCGTCCCCCGGTCCGCCTTGAGGTCCACCCGGGCCACCAGCCGCTCCCCGGCCAGAACCGGCAGGCAGAAGTACCCGTAGCGGCGGAGCGGTGCCGGCTTGAAGACCTCCAGCACCTGATCGAAACCGAAGAGGCGGGCCACCCGGTTCCGGTCCCAGAGCACCGGGTCGAACGGGGAAAGAAGCACCCCGCGGTCCCGGCGCGGACGAAGCCGGCCCAGGTTCCCGGCCAGCTCCAGATCGGCGGGCCCGATCCACCCCGCGGTCTCCTTGCCCGAGTCGTCCCGCAGGCGGCACCCGACGGCTCTGCCCTCCTCCACCAGCTCGGCCATCGCGCGCGTCAGCACCGGCTTCAGGTTCCGCAGGCGCCAGGTGGCGGCCAGGGTGCCGGTGGCGGCCCAGCCGTGTCCGTCCAGAGCCAGGGCCAGGAGTTCCCGCACCGCGTGCGCGCGCGGGATCCGTTCCTCGCGAAGGCCGGCCGGGATGACCCGCTCGGGAAGATCGAACGTGCGCTGGAAGTTGGACCTCTCCCGCACCGCCAGCTCCCCGCTCGACCACAGGGCGACGGCCACGTGCTTGGCCGGCTTGTGGTCCCACCAGCCGCCGCCGTGCTTCCCTTCCAGATCCGCCGAGCGGAGCGGCCCGTCCTCCCGGACCCGGCGAAGCAGTTCGCGGGCCAGGGGGCGCCGGCCGTCCATGGCCCGGGCCCACCAGTCCGAACGCCGGATGCCCCGGCGCCGGAACCCGAAGAGCGGGTAGAGGGCCAGCGGCATCCAGCACGCTTCGTGCCCCCAGTACTCGAAGAGGGGCTCACCGGGTTGCAGAAGACGCTCCCCGAGGTCGGCGGGAAAGTCGGGAAAGCGGGACAGGAGGACCAAGGCGTGGCTCCGGGCCCCGGCCACGCTGACCGTGTCGAGTTGCAGATACCCGAAGCGGCGGATGACGGCCAGAGCGGCGTCCCGGCGGCGGCGTTCGCCCCGCCCGGGCCGGCCCGGGAGGCCGGTCAGCTCCGGGCGCAGGAGCCCGGCCTTGGCCAGGGCCAGCCGCCGCACCGCCTTCGTGTCCAGGGTGTAGCGCATGAGGGCACAGGATACCTTCCCGGTCCGTTCTGTGAGATAGTTTCCTGACGCATGATCACCTTGAAACGCAACCTGGACCTGGGCCTGCTTCTCGTCCGCCTCGGGGTGGGGCTCTCCCTCTTTCTCTTCCACGGCTACGGCAAGATCTCCGGGGGGCCGGAGAGCTGGGAGAGGATCGGCGCCAGCATGGGGAACCTGGGTATCCACCTGGCCCCGGTGTTCTGGGGGTTCATGGCCGCCCTGGCCGAGTCGGCGGGGTCGCTGTGCCTGGTCCTGGGAATCGCCTTCCGGCCCGCCGCCGCCCTGGTCGCCTGCACCATGCTGGTGGCGGCCGTCCGCCACCTGAGCCTCCCCCCCGAGGCCGCCAACGCGGGCTGGCACGGGGCTTCCCACGCCCTGGAGATCCTGTCCGTGGCCCTGGGCCTCCTGGCCGCCGGCCCCGGTCGCTTCACGCTGCCACTGCTGTTTCGCCGCGCCCGGGCCCCCCGGCCGGAACCCGAGCCGGACTAGCCGCGAGCCCCTCCGTCCCGGGACGAGGCCGGCACCTTGAACCCGGCCAGGAGGGCCGTGGCCACCAGCGCGACCCCGCCGCCGAACAGGAACGGCGCCCCGGCCCCGAAGCCCTTCCACCCTCCCAGCCCCTGCCACAGGAGCCCGGCCAGGAGCGAGGCCGGCACGTCCATCAGGCCCAGCACCGCGTGGTAGGTGCCGTAGGCCGTTCCCCGCAGCTCCGGCGCCACCAGGTCCGCGACCAGGGCCCGCGCCGTCCCCGCGGTCAGCCCGTAGTAGACCCCGTAGGAGAGATAGAGGAGCACCACGTGGGTGCCGGTCCGGGCCACCCCGAACCCGAAGGCGGTGGCGCTGTAGATCAGCCATCCGGCCAGGAGCACCCGCTTCCGCCCTATCCGGTCGGAGAGCGACCCGGCCGGAGCGGCCACCACCGCGTAGACCAGGTTGAACCCGGCCAGGACCAGGAGCACCCCGAACACGCTCAGACCCCGTTCCTGGGCCCGGAGCACCAGGAAGGCGTCCGAGAAGTCCCCCAAGTTGAAGAGGGCGGCGATGCCCAGGAAGACGAGAAAGGGCCGCCCCAGTCCCCGGAAGGAGAGTCGGGGGACCGCCTTCCCGGGACCTTTTCCCCGCACCTCCCGGGCGCCCACGGCCAGGGTGATCACGGCCAGGAAGCCCGGGGCCAGGCTCAGGAGCACCAGCCGGTGGAAGGTGATCCGGTCCAGACCCACCGCTCCCCGCTGGACCGCCCACACCACCCCGGCGGCGACGAGAAGCCCGAGCATGGCTCCGAGGGTGTCCGCGGCCCGGTGCAGTCCGAACCCGAAGCCGCGGCGGGACCGATCCAGCGAATCGGCCAGGAGCGCGTCCCGGGGGGCGGTCCGGATCCCCTTCCCCAGCCGGTCGGTCCACCGGACCCCGGCCACCGTGCCCCAGGAGCCGGCGGCCAGGAAGCCCGGCTTGGCCAGGGCACTGACGGCGTAACCGCTCACCGCCAGCCACTTCCGGCCCCGGAAGCGGTCGGAGAGGACGCCGGACAGCACCTTGAGCAGGCTGGCCGCGGCGTGGGCCACCCCCTCGATGAGCCCGATCACCACCGTCCGGGCCCCCAGCACGTTGGCCAGGAAGAGCGGGACCACGTTCAGGACCATCTCGCTGGAGACGTCCATGAGGAAGCTGGTCAGGCTGACCACCCATAGGTTCCTGGGCAGACGCCGGCCGGCCGTCGGATCGGTATCGGCGCCGGGAAGGCCGGCGCCGGATGGGGGCGCGTGGGACAAAGTCGTTTCCTGGAAGGGGATTAGCGGCGGCCGGCCCCTCCGGCCGCCCCGGACGGACTCGAAAAAGAGAGTAGTCCGAAATCATATAACATGATAGAGTGCATGTGGATGCGCTAGGTATATAGGTGTCCACCCTCGCCGAAGCGACCCGTAGTCCTCGAGTTTGCCTTCCGAGAGTTCGCCTGTTCCCGGTGTTCCATGTTCGAGCGGCGTCCACAGGATGCCGCAAGCAAGCGGTCCCGCCCCGCGGGGCTGTGGGTGTATCAACGGGGCCGGTCGCCGGCCCGGCTCCAGCGAGGAAAGTATGTCCAAGAAGCTGTACGTGGGGAACCTCCCCTTCAGTTCGACCGAAGACGAGATCCGTGAACTCTTCTCCCAGTACGGAAACGTGACCTCCGTCAGTCTCATCACCGACCGTGAGACCGGGGCACCCCGCGGTTTCGGGTTCGTGGAGATGGAGAACGGCGCGGATGAGGCCATCTCCGCCCTGGACAACCGGGACTTCTCCGGCCGCAAGCTCAAGGTCAACGAGGCCAAGCCTCGGACTGAAGGGCGTCCCCGCCAGTCCCGCTGGTAGTCCGGAAGGCGGGTCACGCCCGCGTTCCGCTGACCCGGGAACCACAAGAAACCTGAAGGCCCCGTCCGCCTGCCGCGGATGGGGCCTTCGTCCATTCCTGCCGGATCCGCGGGCGCCGGTTACCGCCGCTGGTAGGTTCCCATCAACTCCGCGGTTTCCAGCACGTGGCCGTGCATGGCCTTCATCACCGCGGCCCGGGTCACCCCGGCCTCCAGATCCAGTTCGGTGTCCAGGGAGTAGAGCCTGAAGAAGTACCGATGGGGCTTCCCCCTGGGCGGGCACGGTCCCCCGTAGCCGATCCGCCCGAAGTCGTTGCGTCCCTGCCTGGCTCCGGAGTCCAGTTCTTCCCGTGGCGGCACCGAGGCTTCCAGATGCCGGGTGCGGGACGGGAGGTTGAACAGGACCCAGTGCACCCAGGTGCCGCCGGGGGCGTCCGGGTCGTCGCAGACCAGGGCCAGGGTCCGGGTCCCGTCCGGGGGCCGGCTCCAGCTCAAGGGGGGCGAGAGATCCTCGGCGTCACAGGTGTTCCCGACCGGGATGGGGCCGCCGGGTTCGAACGCGGTGCTCTCCAGGGTCATGGCATTCATGGTTGCTTCCTGGCCTCTATTCTAGGGAGCAACCCAGCAATACCGGCGCTCTCAATACTCGAACTTACACATCCCTATTATCGAACACACGAGCATACCGATGCCGAGAGGTGCGGAATGGGCCCGGGAAATCACCGCCGTGCTCGTCCGGGGGCGCCGACTGCCAATTGGGACCGGTAACCCCCGGTTGCCGAGTCGACGACCGCCCGGCCGAGCACGGCGATGCAGCGGCCTGTACTACCGGTAACGCGAAACCCGACCGAAACGGGTCATCCCGGACCGAAGCAGGGATGTGATATTCTGGACACGCTCGGAACCGCTTGCGCCGGGGGGGCTTGGCCGGGGCGCTCCGCGGTTCTCCAGAGTCTCCATGGGGGATCGAGTGTGTCCTCTCCCGAAATCACCCTCCTGTTGTCCGAGTTGAGCCGGGGCCGTCGCGACGCCCTGGACCGGCTGCTTCCCCTGATCTACGACGAACTCCGCGCCCTGGCCCACCATCGCTTGGCCGGCCAGGCCCCGGGACGCACGCTCACCACCACCTCCCTGGTGCACGAGGCCTACCTGAAGCTCTTCGACCAGACCGCCCTGGTCTGGAACGACCGCCGGCACTTCTTTGCCGTGGCCGCCAAGGCCATGCGCCAGATCGTGATCGATCATGCCCGCCGCCGTAGCGCCCGGAAGCGGGGAGGCGGCGTCCCCGCGGTGGAGCTGGATCCCCAGGTGGTGGGAGGACCGGAACCGGTTCCCGACGTTCTGGCCCTGGACGATGCCCTCCGGCGCCTGGAGGAACTGGACCCCCGCCTGGGCCGGGTGGTGGAACTCCGGTTCTTCACCGGCCTCACCGTGGAGGAGACCGCGGACGTCCTGCGCCTGGGGGTACGCACGGTCAAGCGGGACTGGCGGAAGGCGCGGGCGTTCCTCTTCGACTGCCTGGGTCCCGCGGCATGACCGCGGATCGCGCCCCCGGGGCCTGGACCCCGGAACAGTGGGCCCGGGTCAGCCGGGCTCTGGACGAGGCGTTCGATCTGTCCCCGGAGGCGGTTCCGGCCTTTCTGGACCGGGTCTGCGCCGGCGACGCCGCGTTGCGAGGGCACCTCGAACGCCTGATGGCCGCGGACCGGGAGGCCGGGGACTTCCTGACCGGGACCGGCGCGGAATGGGGGGCGCGGCTCTCCCTGGAGGCGGGCGCGGAACCGCCCTCAGGCCCGCTTCCCGGCGAACTCCGGCCCGGGGACGTCCTGGGCTCCTTCCGCATCGTGCGCGAGATCGGACGGGGCGGGATGGGAGCGGTCTACCTGGCCGAACGCGCCGACGGCGCCTTCGACCAGCAGGTGGCGATCAAGGTGCTGCAGACGGGAGCGGCGGGGCGGGAATTCCTGGCCCGGTTCGTACAGGAGCGGCGGATCCTGGCCCGGCTCCAGCATCCCCACATCGCCCGTCTCCTGGACGGCGGGGTGACCCGGGGAGGCCTCCCCTACTTCGCCATGGAGTACGTGGACGGGATCCCGCTCACCCGGTACTGCCGGGAGCATGCGGTGAACCGGGCCGGCGCCCTGGTCCTCTTCATCCAGGTCTGCGAAGCGGTGGCCTACGCGCACCGGAACCTGGTCGTGCACCGGGACCTCAAGCCCGGCAACATCCTCGTCTCGCGGACCGGCGAGGTGAAACTGCTCGACTTCGGGATCGCCAAGGCACTCGAGGACGAACTCGACTCGGGGGAGTCGACCCAGATCCGCGCGCTGACCCCCCACTACGCCGCCCCCGAGCAGATTCGCGGGGAAGCCCCCACCACCGCCACCGACGTCTACGCCCTCGGGGTCGTGCTCTTCGAACTCCTGACCGGGGAGCGGCTCTACGGGGAGACCACCCGCACGCCGGGAGGGGTGACCCGGGCCGTTCTCCACGATCCGCCCCGGGCGCCCAGCCGGGCCGCTCCCGACCGTTCCATCCCCCGGGATCTCGACCACATCGTGCTCCAGGCCCTGCGAAAGCACCCCGACGAACGCTATCCTTCCGCCGACCTCCTGCTGGAGGATCTCCGGCTCTTCCGGAGCGGCCGGCCGGTCCAGGCCAGCCCCCCCACCCTCGGGTACCTGGCCGGGAAGTTCGTGCGGCGGAACCGGCTCCTGGTGACGGCGGCGGCCCTGGCCGTGGCTTCCCTGGTGGCCGGCCTGGTGGGAACCGCCTGGCAGGCCCGGGTGGCGGACCGCGAGCGCGATCGGGCCCGCCTGGAGGCCCGGAAGGCCACCCGGATCAAGGATTTCGCCCTGGGCCTGTTCCAGTACTCGGATCCCTATCAGTCCTACGGCCCCGACATCACCGCGCGCCAGATGCTGGAGAAGGGCGTGGACTGGTCCAACCTGGAACTGTCCGGCGATCCCGAGACCCGGATCGAGATCCTCAACATCATCGGGAACATCTACCGGAACCTCACCGACTTCGACACCGCAGAGAGCCTGCTTACCCGGGCCGTGGACCTGGCCCGGACGACCTACGGTCCGGAACACGAGCTGGTGGCGACCTCCCTGGGCAGCCTGGGCAGCGACTACCTGGAGGCCGGGGACTACGAGCGCGCCCTGGCCTACGAGGACTCGGCCCTGGCCATGCGGCTGCGCCTGTTCGGCGACCGGCACCCCTCGATCTCGGAGAGCCTGAACGAGCTGGCCGTCACCCACACCCGGCTGGGGCGGTACGAGATCGCGGACTCCCTGTACCGGAGGATGATCGCCATCGACCAAGCCAACCACGAAGAGGAGACCGAGGTGGCCATCGGGCTCAACAACCGGGGCATCCTGATGGGCGACATGGGCCGGGACGAGGAGGCGGTGGAGGTGCTCCAGCGCGCCCTGGAGATCCGGGAGCGGGTCCTGGGGCACGACAACGTGACCACCGCCGTCACCATGGGGGCTCTGGCCAACGTCTTCAACCATCTCGGCCGCTTCGACCGGGCGGAATCCCTCTACGCCGGGGAGCTGTCGATCCGGCAGCGGCTCCTGCCTCCCGATCATATGGACGTCGCCCTCTCCCTGGAGAATCTGGCCGGGGTGGTCTCTTCCCGCGGGGACTACCCCCGCGCCCGGGTCCTGTTCGACCGGGCGGTGGCCATCCGGGAGCGCCACCAACCCCCCGAGCACCAGGACATGGCCCGGCTCTACAACAATCTCGGGGTGCTCAACTACCGCATGGGCGACTTCGCCGGAGCCGCCGCCCGGTTCCGCCAGGCCCTGGTCGGCCTGCGGGCCAACCTGGGCGAAAACCATCCCGGCACCCTCTCCTGCCGCAACAACCTGGGGGTGGCCCTCCGCTCGCTGGGGCGCTACGCCGAGGCGGAGCCGATCCTGCGGGAGACGCTCCAGGCCCGCCGGGCGGCGCTGGGCGAGGATCATCCCCACGTCGGCCAGAGTCTCTATCACCTGGGGCTCCTGTGCCGGTTCACCGGCCGGGACGGCGAAGCCGAGAACGACCTGCGCCGGGCCCTGGCCATCGACCGGGCCGCCGGCTATCCGACCCGCGTTATCGAGACCCTGGTCGCGATGGGAGATGTGCTCCGCGACCGGGGCGCGCTCCAGGAGAGCTTGGCTCTCCTGGCCGAGGCCAAGGCCGCATGCGATACGGTCTACGCGCAGCCGGAAGCGCAGACCGCGGAGGTGGACCTTGGTCTCGGTCGGACCCTCTTCGCCCTGGATCGGGGGAGCGACGCGGAAGCCGCCCTGCGGCAGGCCCTGGAGGTACGGCACCGTCTCTTCCCCCCGGACCACCCGCTGGTGGCCCAGGCGGAGACCGCCCTGGGATGTTGCCTGGCGGCGTCCAGACCCGCGGAAGCGCGGGCGCTCCTGGCCCACGGGGTGCTCGAGCTGACCACGGCGCCTCCCGGCGCCGATCCCCTGCTGGCCCAGGGACGGGCCGCGCTGGATCGCCTCTCACCGCACTGACCGCGCCGTCGCGCCATAGCAGCTCGGAAAGTCGGGATTTCTTACGAATTGCTCCCCGGTTTCCTTTGGGGTTCATGGGCCAGGCTGCTATTCTCTTTGTCATATCCCGCCGCCAAAGGAGATCCCCATGTGGCTGCTGCGTGTGCTCGGCATCGTTTCGCTCCTGCTCTTCCTGGGCCTGGCCCCCGCGTCCGCCCAGACGCTGAGCTTCAACCCCCTTCTCAGCGACACCCTGGACTGCGGCGAGACCTTTACCGTGAACCTCGAGATCAGCGCCGAGATCACGGATCTCCGGGCGTTCTCGCTGGTAGTCACCTACGACGGCTCCCGCCTGGCTCCGGTGTCCACCGCCGGGCACTACGCCTCCGCCGGAAACCTGGTCTCCGGGGCCGGGTGCAGCAATCTGCTGTTCGACGAAGTGCGTTCCGGCGCATCCAGCGACACCCTGCAGGTGGACGTGGCCCTCCTGGGGTGCAGTGTGGACGGAGCGGGGAGCCTGGTCACCCTCCAGTTCGAGAGCCTGCAGAGCGGGGCTTCCGTCCGCACCTCGGGCATCGAGATCGCCTACGGCCCCACCTCGCTCCGGGATTCGGGGAACCAGGAGATCCCGTTCTTCGCCGGCGCCGCGGCCACCGTCTACAGCCATTGCAACCACGCTCCCGACGCGGTGGACGATACCGGGGCCGGGTACACCACCGACGAGGACACGCCCTTCACCCTGGTCAACGTCCTGGCCAACGACTCCGATCCCGACCCCACCGACACCATCAGCTTCACCGGTCACGACGGCACGGGGGTCCTGGGGATCCTGTCCACCCACTTCAACGGGGTCTTCGACTACACGCCGCCCGCCGATTTCAACGGAACCGAGACCTTCACCTACTTCATCACCGACAACGACAAGGCGGACACCGCCACCGTGACCATCACCGTGAACCCGGTGAACGATCCTCCGGTGGCCAAGGACGACGCAGTCTCCACCCTGGAGGACAACGGGACGACCTTCGACGTCCTGGCCGACAACGGGAACGGGCCGGACACCGACATCGACGACGCCATCGATCCCGCCACCACCACGGTGGTGCCCCTCTCCGGGCCGGCCAGCGGATCGCTCCTGAACAACGGGGACGGAACCTTCAACTACACGCCCGATCCGGACTTCAGCGGCTTCGACAGTTTCCAGTACACGGTGGACGACGCCTCCGGGGACACCTCCAACCAGGCCACCGTCACCATCACCGTGATCCCGGTCAACGACCCACCGGTGGCCCAGGACGACTCGGTGTCCACCCCCGAGGACGTCCCGATCGAGATCGCCGTGTTCGACGACAACGGACACGGTCCCGACGCGGATCCCGACGGCACCCTGGTCCCGGGCACGGTGACCGTGGTCTCCCCGGCGGGAAGCGGCATGACCTCGGTCAACACGTCCAACGGCCACATCACCTACACCCCGGACCTCAACACCTCGGGAACCGACTCCTTCACCTACACCGTGAACGACAATTCGGGGGCCACCAGCAACGAGGCCACGGTCACGGTGACGGTGACCCCGGTGGACGATCCCCCCCAGGTGGAGAATCCCGGGAACCAGTCGAACGTCGAGCAGGACGTGGTCTCGCTGCAGATCGTGGCCTCGGACATCGACAGCGGAACCCTGGAGTATCTGGCCGACGGCCTCCCCGGAGGCCTGGCCATCGATGCCAACGACGGCCTGATCAGCGGGCAGATCCTGTGCGGGGAAGCCGCGGGCAGCCCCTTCAGCGTCCTGGTGGGGGTGACCGACGGCACCGACACCACCACCGTCGGCTTCGACTGGACGGTGACGCCGTCCCCGCCGCCCCCGGTCACCGACCTCGCGGCGAGCCAGGTCACCACCGGGAACGACGCGGACGGCACCACCGGTATCAGCGTCTCGTGGACCCGCACCCTCTCCCCCGGGGAGACGGTCCGGGTCTACCGCAAGGGCTTCGGCGCCTATCCGGAGTATGACGACGGGGGCGGTGCCGTTCCCGCCGTGCCCGCCGACACGGCCGACGCCGTGGCCTCGGGGTGGACGCTGGCCGGCGTCACCACCGCCTCGAGCCTGGCCGACGAGCCCTCCACCCGCGACGTCTGGTACTACGTGGCGGTCGTGGTCTCGCCCTGCGGGGAGTCCTCCCTGGCCGCGACCTCGACGGGCGTGCTGGACTACCACCTGGGCGACTTCACCGACGGCACTACCCTCCCGAATCCCGGGGACAACCAGCTCGACTTCAACGACGTGGGGCTCCTGGGCAACTACTACGGCACGGCGGTGGTCGCGGCCACCAACGTCCTGGACATCGGTCCCACCACCGGCGGCTACGTGGACACCCGGCCCGCCACGGATAACCTGATCGACTTCGAGGACCTCGTCCTCTTCTCCATCAATTTCGGCATGGTCTCCAGCCCGGCCGTCGGCGAACCCGGCGCCGGAACCCGGAACGCCCTCACCCTGACCGTTCCCACCGCTCCCGCTCCCGGGAAGGAGCTGGCCGTCGACCTGGACCTGGAGGCGG
>Ga0307424_1000325_pt1 | contig 25325 bp, 21 predicted proteins | sample SalMarWE160320MG_FD_202157 | JGI IMG/M metagenome (GOLD analysis project Ga0307424, IMG submission 202157) | Salt marsh sediment microbial communities from the Plum Island Ecosystem LTER, Massachusetts, United States - WE1603-20 | ecosystem: Environmental > Aquatic > Marine > Intertidal zone >... | reverse complement strand
GGAGCTCGGCCACGGCGACGTCGAAGGGGCGGATGAGGGGTGTGCGCCGGATGGATGAGCCGAACGGCTCCGCGGGTGCCTCGAGCATCTGGAACGGGCCCGCACACAGAATCAAATGCGCGCAGACGTGGGCGTCGTTGTCGTCGATGGCCTTCTGCAGGAGCGGGCCCAGGAAGTGGGCGTCGACCACGATGCGGCTGCCGTCCCGCAGTCGTGTCTCCAGAGGGTAGCCACGGGGGGAGCAGGGGCGTATGTCCTCGTGTCCGATGCCGTCCAGCGCGCCTACGAGATCGAATCGCACCGATGGGAATCTGTCCTCGAGCTCTCCGACGAGGTCGGGACGGGGGGTCTGGCCGATGGTGTAGGCCGCTACGACCGGGTCGATCATGGGAGCCCTCGGACCGCGTGGAGGTACTGGCCGCTCAGTGCGCGCGAAGCAAAGCGAGGGCCGGGACGAGCCAGCATCAGGCTGGGTTCGTACCCGTAGCCACACCCCAGGCCACAAACGCGCGGCTCAGGGGCACGCGACCTGCAACGCGTTTCCCCAGGTCTGCCTCGAACCCCCTCGTGTTACGCCAGATCGAAACGATCGAGGTTCATCACCTTGTTCCAAGCCGCGACGAAGTCGTGCACGAACTTCTCCTGCGCGTCCCGACATCCATAGACCTCCGCCAACGCGCGAAGCTGTGAGTTCGAGCCGAACACGAGATCTACGCGTGTGCCCGTCCACTTGGGCTTGCCCGTCTTGCGATCGCGCCCCTCGAATAGGGCGGCGTCCTTCGAGACCGGCTTCCACTCCGTGCCCATGTCGAGCAGGTTCACGAAGAAGTCGTTGGTGAGCGCCTCCGGGCGCTTGGTGAAGACCCCGTGCGACGCACCTCCTACGTTGGTCTTCAGGACACGCATGCCGCCCACGAGCGCCGTCATCTCCGGCGCGGTCAGGGTGAGCAGTTGCGCCTTGTCCACCAGCAGCGCTTCCGCCGGGACGGTGTACTTGCCCTTGAGATAATTGCGGAAGCCGTCCGCGATGGGCTCGAGCACGGCGAAGGAGTCGACGTCGGTCTGCTCCGGCGAGGCGTCCATGCGTCCCGGCGTGAAGGGCACCGTAACCGTGTGGCCGGCGTTCTTCGCCGCCTGCTCCACACCGGCGCACCCGCCCAACACGATCAGGTCGGCGAGCGAGACCTCCTTGCCGCCGGACTGGGCCTTGTTGAATTCCTTCTGGATGCCCTCCAGGGCTTTGAGCACCTTGGCCAGCTGGGCCGGCTGGTTCACCTCCCAGTCCTTCTGCGGGGCCAGCCGAATCCGAGCGCCGTTCGCTCCGCCGCGCTTGTCGGAGCCACGGAAGGTGGACGCCGCCGCCCACGCGGTGGACACCAGCTCCGAGACGGTGAGCCCGGACGCCAGGAGCTCGGCTTTGAGCGCCGCGATGTCCTTGGCGTCGATCAACTTGTGATTCACCTCAGGGATCGGGTCCTGCCAGATCAGCTCCTCGTCCGGAACCTCCGGGCCCAAGTAGCGGGCGCGCGGCCCCATGTCGCGGTGGGTCAGCTTGAACCAGGCCCGGGCGAACGCGTCGGCGAGCTCATCCGGATGGTCCATGAAACGCCGCGAGATCTTTTCGTAGACCGGGTCGAACCTGAGTGAGAGATCCGTGGTGAGCATCGTCGGCAGATGCTTCTTCGACGGGTCGTGGGCGTCCGGCACCGTCGCTTGGGCGCCCTTGGCCACCCACTGATGCGCGCCGGCCGGGCTCTTCGACAACTCCCATTCGTAGCCGAAGAGGTTCTCGAAGAAGTTGTTGCTCCACTTGGTCGGCGTCGTGGTCCAGGTGACTTCTAGGCCGCTGGTGATGGCGTCACTGGCCTTGCCCGTGCCGAAGCTGCTTCTCCAGCCCAGGCCCTGCTCCTCGAGGCCGGCCGCTTCGGGCTCCGCCCCTACGTGCGCTACCGGCCCCGCACCGTGGGTCTTGCCGAAGGAGTGGCCGCCGGCGATCAGCGCCACCGTCTCCTCGTCGTTCATCGCCATGCGCGCGAACGTCTCGCGGATGTCGTGCGCCGCGGCGACGGGATCCGGGTTGCCGTCGGGACCTTCCGGGTTGACGTAGATGAGCCCCATCTGCACCGCGGCGAGCGGGTTTTCGAGATCCCGGTCGCCGGAGTAGCGTTTGTCGTCCAGCCAGGTCTTCTCGGCGCCCCAATAGACGTCCTGATCCGGTTCCCAGACGTCCTCGCGCCCGCCGCCGAACCCGAACGTCTCGAAGCCCATGGTCTCGAGGGCGACGTTCCCGGCGAGGATCATCAGGTCGGCCCACGAGATCTTCCGGCCGTACTTCTGCTTGATCGGCCAGAGTAACCGGCGCGCCTTGTCGAGACTGACGTTGTCCGGCCAGCTGTTGACCGGCGCGAAGCGCTGCTGGCCCCGGCCGCCGCCACCGCGGCCGTCGCCGGTGCGGTACGTGCCGGCGCTGTGCCACGCCATGCGGATGAACAGCGGGCCGTAGTGGCCGAAGTCCGCGGGCCACCAGTCCTGCGAGTCGGTCATCAGAGCGGCGAGGTCCTTCTTGACGGCCTCGAGGTCGAGGCCGTCGAACGCCTCCGCGTAGTTGAAGTCCTCGCCCATGGGGTTGGACTTGGAGGAATGCTGGTGGAGCAACTCCAGCTTCAACTGGCTCGGCCACCAGTCGCGGTTGGACGTACCGCCGACGGCGTGGGGGACGGGGCACTTGCTCTCGTCGCTCATGATGGTCTCTCGTGTGGTTGCGGACGCTTTGTCAGACATCGGAATCGGTCCGGGCCCGAGCCCGGCACTCGGGACAGCGGCCCCAGTAGACGACCTCGGCCTCGTCTATCTCGTAGTCCATGTCTTGCTCCGGGGTGAGACAAGGGGCGGTACCAACCGCACAATCCACATCCACCACACGGCCACAGACGCGACAGATCAGGTGATGGTGGTTGTCGCCGACCCGTGTCTCGTAGCGGGTCGGTGACCCCATGGGCTGGATACGGCGGAGGAGGCCCTTGTCGACCATGGCGCCGAGGGCGTCGTAGACGGCCTGCCGCGAGATGGCCCCGATCTCGGCGTTGGCCCATTCGGCCACGCCGTCGGCGGTGATGTGAGGTTGACCCGACACCGCACGCAGGACGGCCAGGCGTTGCGCCGTGACTTGTAGACCGTGTTGGCGAAGGATGGCAGCTGGGTCCTCGATCATGAGATTAGAATAAGCCAAATCATCGACTGTGTCAAAAGTTGTTGAAAGTCTGTATTTCGTCTCGGTGTGTGGTCGTCCTTGACTCCGCCGCATGACAATTAAAGCTTCAACGTTTGGTCATGGGTTCGACCCACATCACAAGGGAACGCGGCGAACATGGACAAGGCGGCGGTGGGGCAAATGTGGGACCAGATCCGGCAGAGGTACGGGATCTACCTCCACCTTCTCGAACTGATCCCCGAGGAGCGCTATCACGATCACGTGGTGCCGGACATGCGAACGCCGGCGGAGCTCGTGACGCATGTTTCCGGGGTATGCGTACGCGACGTGGCCGTGGGGGTGGCGAAGGGCGAGATCACGGCCGACGAGTCCGTGGAAACGGAGATCGCGGCCGGCCTGCCGACCAAGGCGGACGTGATCGCCTACGCACGCTCCTGCTGGGACGAGGCGAGCGCCGCGACGGCTGGTTTGGGTGAGGCGGAGATCAATGCGATGGTGCCAACGCCCTGGGGCATGACGTTCCCCGGCTGGGTGGGATTGCACTTGATGCGCGACGAGCTCCTCCACCACCGCGGCCAACTCTATGTCTACGCGCGTGTGTGCGGGATCGCTCCGCCGCACATCTGGCACTTCGATGAGAACGAGCCGGCGTTCCGCCCTTCGGAGTAGTCCCCGACCGGGACCCCATGAGCGCCATATCCGCACGAGGCGATTGGGCTCGACGAATGTCAGCCCGGAGGTCCGACATCGTGCGCTTGATGGTGGGGGAGGGGATCCGCCCCGCAGGGGTGGGGATCGCAACAGGACTCGTGGTTGCGAGCTCAGGGGACTTTCGCTCCACCGCACGAGCCCGTCAGAGGCCCCTCAGGAACTCGGGCCGCAGCGGGATCCCTCCCTCCAGCGCCAGGTCGATGGCGGCCGTGAGGCGCTCGGTGTCCTGCGGGAGCCGCCCTGCCAGGGATAGATATGTGGACGCGTGGTTCGTCCGGAACAGCGTATCGGATGGGCGGGCTTCGGCCACCATGGTCCGGAGCTCCGCCAACAGTCCGGGCACCGAGGGGAGCTCGAACCTCCCCTTGTCCGCCATGCGCTGGAGCGGCGTCCCGGGGATGACGGTGAGCGTGAGAGCCCCCAGGTACTCGGGGTCCATGGCCGTGATCAAACGCGCGGTCTCCGCGGCGTGCTCCTGGCTTCGCTCCACGCCGCCGGCGCCCAGAAGGACGATGACGCTGAGCTCCATGCCCGCGGCATGTGCCCGGTGCGCCGCCTCGGCGTGCTCCTCGAAGGTGCCGCCCTTCACGATGCGCTTGAGGGTGACGTCGTCGCCTGATTCGGGGCCGATGTAGAGCAAGGCGAGGCCGGCCTCGCGGAGCGACCGCAACTCATCATCGCTCTTGTCCAGGACGTTGGCCGCCGTGGCGTAGCACGACACGCGGCGAAGGCCCGGGAAGGCGGCGTGTGCCCCCTCCAGGATCGTGAGCCACCGCGGCCCGTCCATGACCAGCGCATCGCCGTCGGCCACGAACATCTTGTCGACGCCCGGATAGGATGATCCCGCAAGGGCGACGTCCTCCATCACCTGGTCCAGGTCCCGAAGCCGGTACTGCTTGTCCCGGTACATGTCGCAGTACGTACAGAGATTGTGCGAGCAGCCGATGGTGGCCTGCAGGATGTACGAGTGTGCCTCCGAGGGCGGACGGTAGAGCTTGCCTTCGTAGCGCATGAGCCGGGCGTCAGGCCGACGCGGTGGATGGTGGGAGGCTCACGGCAATCCGATCCAGGCGATGGAGGCGACATCGAGCTCGTCCCGCTGCACACCCCAGACGCGGTCGGGGGTGAAACGGTAGGCGTCGAACCGCTCCGGCAGGTATACGTCCCGGGCGGAACCGTCCGGCGAGACCCGGATCCACCCGAGCCCGCCCTGGAGGTCGCCTGCATCGGGGTCGAGGGGACGCAGCCACATCGTCCCGTCGCCGGAGCACCGGAAGTCCACGTAGCGGGGCAGGTATGCCGCCAGCTCCGCGGGCGTGCCCTTGAGCTGCGCGGCCCCTTCGTTGACCAGGCGGACGCTGTCTTCCGGCGACAGCCGCGGTCCCACGGCCCCCGTCGCTTCGGCCTGCCGCAGGGAGAAGAAGGCGAGGGCGAACTGGCTGGGCGTCACCTCCGCCAGACCCTTCCGTCGGGAAGCACGTCCAGGTCCACGACCTCGGCGATGGACTCGGACCTCCCCACGATGTGCACGTCGGATGCGGTGAGCATCACGGGGACGGCGTCGGAGGCCGCATCGCCGGGGCCACCCTCGCAGGCCGCGAGAAGGAGCGTCGTGAGGAAGGCTCCCGTGGGCTGAGCTTCACCCAAGGGCTGCCGGCACCACGCTCGACAAGGTCAGTCCGATGTGTCGCGGCACCGAGGGTCCGGCCCTCGGCGACGCCTTCCGAGCGCACATGGGCTTCAGTGTGGAAGGAGATCTGCCGGCGTCGGCGGGTCCACTGCCGTCTGTTCATCTGTCGGCTCATCTGTCAACACCAAGTCACCCGGTCGGCCTTCCTTCGTGGACAGCTTGTACCTTCCACCCTTCGTCGGTACGAACCCAGATATGCGTGCCCGCCCAATCACTGCTGTCGACTGCCACGCCTGCTGTGTCGAGCACGACATAGGAGGCGGTGTAGATCGTGTATCCAGAGTTCCTGGAGAGCGCGACGACGCGGTCTGAGTGGATGTCCATTTCGATGTGGCTCAGCGCCTTCCAGGCCTCGGCGAGCTCCTCCTTCTGGAGGGGTTGGATTTCTGCGTTGGAGACGTGAGGGCGGTCACCGCCAATCCGGCGAATAGCAGTCGTCTCATGGATTGTCTCTTGTGGCGGTTGAACCTCACTCCCTCTTCAGCGCATCCACGGGGTCGATCCCCACGGCCCGGCGGGTGGACACCCAGGTCGCCGCCGTTCCGGCCAGGATCACGGCACCGGCACAAGCCACATAGGTGGGGAGGTCCGTTGCCCGGATCTCCCACAGGAGATCGGCAAGGAACCCGGAGGTGAAGTAAGAGAGGAAGAGGCCGATCACGGTTCCCGCCGTCACGGCCTTCAGCCCCTGCACCAGGACCTTCCGGGTCACGTCTCCCCGGGTCGCTCCCAGGGCCAGCCTCACCCCGATCTCCCGGGTACGCTGCGTGACCGATAGGCTCAGGGCGCCATACACCCCCAGCACCGCCAGCAGCATCCCCATGATTCCGAATGACGACAGAAGGAAGGCCTGGAAGCGCTGCCGGGCGATGGACTGCCGGAAGGCGTCCGCCACCCAGTAGATCTCCCCGATGGGCAGATCGGCATCGAGCCGCCTCACCTGGGCTTGGACCAGGGAGGCCAGGTCCCCCAGGTCGCCCTGGCCCCGGATCAAGAGCACGCCGGAGCGGGGGGGGACATTGGAGACCGGCAGGTAGATCTGCATCCGGTCCGGGCGGTCTCCCAGCCACCACGCCTTGTAGTCCGGAACGATTCCCACCACGGTCATCCAGGGAGAGGGGCCGAAATCCGAGTTCAGGCGGACGCGCGATCCCACTCCTCCTTCCCCGTCCGGCCAGATCCGGTCGGCCCCCGTGCGGTTCAGGATCACGACCTCGGCCCGGTCGGCGATCTCGGCATCGGTGAAGGAGCGACCGTCGAGGAAGGCCGAGCTCACGGCCCGGAAGTAGCTCGGGGAGACCCAGTTCCCCGCGTGGGCCTCGTTCCTTTCCTCCTCGTCCGGAGGTCGTCCCTCGACCTCCACTCGGCCTGGAGCGCCGGCCACCCGGGGCGGCACGAAACGGGCCCATCCCACCTCATCCACACCAGGCTTGCCGTCCAGGCCCCTCACCACCCCATCGAAGAGAGCGATGCGCTCCGCCCCCACGTTGTACCGGGTCCTCGGGAGGTCCAGCCCCACCGCGGCCAGCCCCTCCGTGTCGATGCCAGGGTCCACCGAAAGGAGGCGTCCCAGGCTGTTCGAGAGGAGCCCGGCGGAGAGGACCAGGACAGTGGCGAGGGCGACCTGGCCCACCACCAGCGATTTGTGCGCCGCCCACCCCACGGGCCGGCGGGTCTCCCTGGGCCGCTCCCGGGTGAGGGCGCCCGCCGGTGTCAGCTTCCCGAGTTGGAGAAGGGGAATCAGGCTGAAGGCCACCATTGTGACCAATCCCGTGCCGACAGCGAAGGCCAGGGCGTCCATGTCGAGTCGGGCGGCGCGGATCTCCGGGATGGCTCCGCCGGCGATCCGGATGGCACCATGGACCAACCACCCGGCCGAGAGGACGGCCAGAAGGATCCCGACCGCACCCAGGAGGAGGCCTTCGCTGATCAACTGCCCCCCCAGGCGGCCCCTGCCGGCTCCCAGGGCCAGCCGCACCCTCAACTCGTCGGCCCGGGCCAGGCGCCGCACGAGGAGGAGGGTAGCGATGTTGGCGCAGGCGATGAGGAGCACGACCCCCACCGCGCCGAACACCACCCAGAGACCCCGGCGTACGTTGAACGAGAGTGCCTCGGTGGCGGGCACGGCCAGGGGGTGCCACTCGCTCTCTCCCTCGATGAGGGAAGCCACCCGGGGCTGGATGACGTTCATCTGCTCCTGGGCGGTTGCCACCGAGGTTCCCTCTTTCAGGCGGGCCACCAGGTTCGGGCTGCCGGACCATCCCCCGGCTGCGTCGGCCGTGAGGGGAAGGAGCAGCGCCTTGGGCTGGGAGCCGAAGAAGCCTCCCTCCAGGACGCGCCGGACGGATCGGGGAACCACCCCGACGATGGTGAAGGGCGCCCCATCGATGGAAACAGTGCGTCCCAGCGCTTCGGGATCGGCTCCGAAACGGCTGGTCCACAGCTCCTCGGAGAGGAGGGCCACGTTCCCGTGGCCGGGAATGCCGTCCACCAGTCCGAAGAGGCGCCCGTGGAGGGGCGTGGCGGCAACCATGGAGAGAAGCCCGGGAGAGGCCCGGGCCCCCATCACCGAGATGACGCCCTCATCCACGGTGAGATGGAATTCCTCTTCGGCATACGCTCCCATGGCGTCGAAGACGCCCTCGTCCTGCCAGGCCGCCACCATGGGGGCCACCGGAGGGACGAGTGCGCGCCTTCCGTCCTCGTACTCCTCGTAGCGCCAGAGCTGGACCATGCGGTCCCCTCCCTGGAAGGGCAGGGGCTCCAGGACCAGGCTGTGGAGGAGGCTGAACACGGCCGTGTTGGCGCCGATGCCCAACGCAAAGGTGAGGATGACGACGGCAGAAAACCCCCGGGCTCCGGTCAGGCTGCGGACGGCGTATCTCAGGTCCTGCGCCAGGGTGGACCAGGCCATCCGTCTCAGCCCGTTCCGCCACGCTGCGTCGTCCCGGGTGAGGCGCCAAACAAGGAAGGGGGCCACGGACCGGAGAACCTGCTCCCGATACCACCGCCGGGCGGCCCGCGCTCCTCGGGCCCGCACCATCGCCTCGAACTCTTCCTGCAGATCCGCCGCGGCTTCTTCTCCGAAGCGGTCGTCGGCGAACACCTTCAACAACACCCTGAAGAGCGCTGGCGGCCTCGGCATGGTCGTGTCTCCTGCCCTCAGCCCCGCTGTGCGATGGGGGTGCCCTCCATCATCCGATGGAGCATGGCGGTGGAATGCTCCAGCGCGGAGAGACCGTCGGAGGTGAGGGAGACGAGCTTCTTGGACCGCCCGCCCTGCACCGGCGCCGGATCCGAGCTACGGAACTCCACCATCGCCTTCTCCTCCAGGCGGCCCAGGGTGGCGTAGACGGCGCCGATGGACACCGGCCGCCCGGCCCTCTCCTCGATCTCCCGTCGGATGGTGACCCCGTAGGCGTCGTCCTGGAGCCTGAGGATGGCCAGCATGACGTAGATCTCGAACTCCGCCAGGTGGTCCCCTTTCGGCACCGTGCTCCTCCATCGGTTGAGCTCCCGACCCGACTCTTCCCCGTACGACGAAGAAGCCTCGGCTTCTATGTTATACAAAAAGATAGTAATATGTCAAATACGGGTTGTTTCGTGAGAAGTGGGGCGCCCCGGGGTCGACCATGGACGCAGGCTCACTGGGCCCTCATAGCCTCCGTGGGCGACGTCCGTGACGCTCTCCTGGCTGGAAGCAGGCAGGCGATCGTGGCCACTGCGACCAGCAAGGCCGTGCTTCCCGCGAACGTCAAGGGGTCCCACGGGTCGATTCGGTAGAGCAGGCTGGTGAGCAGTCTGGCCCCCGCGAGCGCGCCGCCGAGGCCGACCAGGACCCCTACCAGCACCGGTCGCGCTCCCTGGGCCACCACCATCCGCATCACGTTGCCGGGGTGGGCTCCCAGGGCGATGCGGATCCCGATCTCCCGCGTTCGTCCGGACACGAGATAGGCGATCACTCCGTAGAGACCGACGGCGGCAAGGAGCACCGCCAGGCCGGCGAAGACGCCCAGGAGGACGAGGTAGAAGCGCTGGGGCGCGGTGGACGAGGCCACGGCCTGATCCAGGCTTCGCACGTCGTAGATCGCCAGGTCGGGATCCAGCGCGCGCACCTCGCGACGAACCGCCGCGTCCAGCCCCGGCACGTCCCGCCCGGTCCGCAGCATCACGGTCGTGCTCGAGCGGCTCCACTGGGCATAGGGTACGTAGACCTCCGGCTCCGGAGTGTCGGTGACGTCCAGGGACCGAACGTCCCCGACCACGCCGACCACGGTCCAGGGCGTATCGTTCGCGTCGAAGGAGAACTGCTGGCCGATGACGTCCCTTCCGGCAAAGTACCGATCTGCGGTGCCCTGGCTGACGAGGGCCACCCTGGGCATGTCTGCGCGGTCCGTGGGCGCCAGGTCTCGTCCGCGGAGCAGCGGAATCCTCAACGCCTCCAGGTAGCCCGGGCTGGACCACCGCACCAGCACGAGGGGTTCCTGACCGGGTGCGGGTGCTGGCGCCCCGGCGACGACGATGGTCCGGCTCGTCTGCGACCCCAGAGGAGTGCCCCACGCCATCCCCGCCGCGTCGACACCGGGAAGTGCGGCGAGACGCTCCCGCAAGGCGTCGAAGAACGCGATGGACCGCTCTTCGTCGTAGCGTGCGTCGGGCAAGGTGACGGTGAACGTCCGTACCCCCTCCGGATCGAAACCGAGCTCGGTCCCGCGGATCTGGGCGAAGCTCCTCAGGAGGAGACCGGCCCCGATCAGGAGCACGAGGGACAGGCCGACCTCGGTGGCCATGAGACCGGAGCGCGCGGGTCGGCGCCCACCGCCCCCGCCCACACGCTCCGATGCACCTCGTAGCACATCGGCGATCGATGCGCGGCTGAGGCGCAGCGCTGGCACGAGGCCGAACGTCAGGGCGGCAGCCACCGCGACCAGGGCGGCGAAGACGAGGACGGGGCCGTCCACGGAGACGGCGTGCATCCGCGGGATCCGACCCCCGGCGAGGAGATGGAGCCCATGCACGCCGCCCACCGCCAGCAGCACGCCCACCGTGGCGCCCACCAGCGAAAGGACCAGGTTCTCGGCCATCAGCTGGCGCAAGAGGGATCCTCGGCTGGCCCCCAGGCTGGACCGCACCGCGATCTCGACACCTCGGTTCGCGCCCCGCACCAGGACGAGGTTGGCGACGTTCACGCAGGCGATGAGGAGCACCATGGCCACGGCGCCCAGGAGGACCATGAGCCCGACGCGGACGCCACCCACCTGATGGTCCTCGAGGGCCATGACAAGGGCACCGAGGCCCGCGTTGGCACCGGGGTACTCCTCGGCGAGGCGACGGGCGACGGCGGACAGCTCCGCTCCCGCGCGGTCGAGGGTCGCCCCGGGGGCCAGGCGCCCCACGACGCTGAGGGTCATGCGGCCGCGCCCGTAGTCGGGCTCGCTCCACTGCCCCGGGACCCACATCTCCGCGCCTCGGGGGTACTCGAATCCCTCGGGGGCCACCCCGACGATCTGGTACGCGACACCGGAGAGATGAAGGGTCCGACCCACGGCGGAGACGTCTCCGCCCAGGCTCTCCTTCCAGAAGGCGTGCGACACCACCACCTCGGCGGGGCCGCCGGGCAGGGTCTCGTCCCGGGCGATGTCGCGACCCAGATGCGGGCGCACGCCGAACAGCTCCAGGAGGCTCCCGGACACCGCGACCGCGTTCATGAGGCGGGGGTCGCCCACGCCCGTGAGGGTGAGGTCGCGCCATCCGTATCCCACCACGGAGGCGAACGCTCCGGGCGCGTCCTCGAGCTCTCGGACGTTGGGCACGGACCACGGCAGGCGCATCTCTCCCCGCGTGCCGGTCTGGAACAGGGCGACGAGGCGATCGGGCTCCGGGTAGGGCAGGGGCTTCAGCAGCACGCCGTGCACGACGCTGAAGACCGCCGTGTTGGCACCGATCCCGAGTCCGAGGGTGAGGGTGGCGATGGCGGAGTAGGCCGGGTTCCTGCGCAGCCCACGCAAGGCGAGGCGCGCGTCGCGCAGGAGACCATCCAGGACAGCCGGCCATCCACGACCGCGAGGGACGGGTCCGCGCCTCGCCCTGGAGATCAGGCGTGAGGCGAGCCCACTGTCACCGAACTCCCTCAGCAGCTCATCCGGGGACCGTGCCGCGAGAAGCCCGTCCTGAAAATGAGCCACCAACTCCCTCAGGACATCGAGGCGTTGATCGCCCCGGAGCGTCGTTCCCTGGACGAGGCCCTCCAGGAACCTGCGGATCTCCACCGGCAGATCCGCCCCATCCAGCAACGCTCGCTCTGCATCCGTGATTCGTTCATTCAGGCCGGCCATGTCCCTATCCCTCCCCCGTGTTCGCCTCCACCAGCCCCAACCCCGCGAGCGCTCCCACGAGACGGGTCCACTCCCGCTCCTGGGCTCGCAGGTAGGCCAACCCCTTCTTCGTGACGCCGTAGTACTTGCGCTTCCGGCCCGACTCGGCCGTTCTCCACTCGCTCCCGACCAGCTTCTTCTTCTCGAGGTTGTAGAGGAGCGTGTAGAGGGTGGACTGGCCCATGGCCAGGACCCCGTCGGTGCGGCGCGACAGGGCCTCGATCATCTCGTAGCCGTACATGTCCCGCTGCTCCAGCAAGCTCAGGACCGCCACGGGTCCCGCCCCTCTCATCAACTCGCGCTCGACGCGCACCGGCTCGATCCTCCTTCCACAAACCACGTGTCACGTACTACGGTACACGTAGTATGTATTTATGGCAAGACTCCTGTCAACGAATCCGATACGCGAGCAGCTTCGCGCGGTCGTTCACGCGGAACCACACCAGCGCGCAGCCCGGAGGGGGCGAAGCAGCGATTGACGCGTGGCTGGAGGCTCGGTCATGGAGTGCCGACACCAAGACCGATGGTCGCGAACACGGGCTTGAGCACGATGAGTGGATGCATCGTCGGCGACAGGTCGAATCCGGAAAGACGGAGGTACCGGGCCTTGATTCCCGCGTCCAGAGCCACATGGCTCCAGAGGGGGAGGCGAAGGCCGGCGCTCAAGGAGAGGCTGCCCCCTCCCATTTCGGTGTCACCCCTGGAGGAGACATAGCCCAGGCCGGCCGACACGTACGGAGCTACCCGGGCTGCCGCCTCGGCGAGGGGGAAGTACACGAGTGCGCCTTCGAGTTGGTAGGACGAGAACTTCCAGACTTGGCCCGGCGTGTACGGGTCGTCCGGAACGAATCCCCTCACGCCCGTCAGCGTCAGGCGCGATGACATCCATCCGAGATTGCCCTGCATGGCGATGCGGCCTTTTCGAAGCTCGACGCCGCCGGACGCCATCACCGGCCGGTTGCCGTCGCCGAAGATGGTCTGCCAGAGCTGTCCTGAGGCCGTGACGTAGGGGTGCGTGATCTCCCAGTCCGTCTGGGTCAGCGACCCACCGATAGCGAGGTTGAACGAGGTGGCCCATCCTCTGGTGGTCGCATCCTGTGCACACAGTTCGGTCGAGGAAATTGCCAACGCCATCAAGATGGCGCTCGGCGCCAATGCCCGGAGCATGCGACTCCCTCCTGTCGGGGTGGTCTTGTCGGGGTGCGTCGCGCGTGACGAAATCCTCCCTGAGGTCGGGCGCCGGTCATTTGTCACGGAGGGCGCCGATTCGGGGGAGCATGGGATACCGGCCCGGGTCTGCCACCCGGTAGTGGGAGGGCCGGGCGGAGGTCAAGACACCAACGTGTGGCGAGCCCTTCGCCTACCGGGTCCGGTCCGAGGACCCGCTCGAGGGTCGAGTGGGCTCTGTGGAGTGGCGGAGGAGTCGCGCAGCGGCAGCCCCGGGGCGCCCCCTACAGCTTCACGGAGGGAATCCGGTCCCCCACGGCCGGGAGCACCGGGAAGTCCGTGGACGGCTGGTCCTGATACCAGTAGCAGCACGAGTAGAAGTTGTCGGCCCGGTTGTTGGCGTGGCCGTGCTCCATCGTGTGCTTCAGGTAGCGCGTGAACGTCACGGGGTTGTCGCCGTGGAAGCGGTAGCAGCAGTACCGCCCGCCCATGCGCTCGGCGCTCTGGATGAGGGGCGCACCGTACTGTCGGTGGGCGAACGGCTGCGCGTGCAAGCGTCCGCCGAAGTTCCAGCTCCCCAGGAAGTAGTCCTCGGAGCCCGTGCCGATGATGACAGGAGCCGTGGCGTCATCGACGAAGATCATGTCGTCGCCTTCGCCCATCCAGGACTCGGCGTTCTGCACCACGCCCAGCGTGACGCCCATGAGGTGGCCCCGGCCCCGGGTCTCGCAGTACAGGTAGTTCGTGGCGCCGTCGGGGTTCTTGCCGTCGGGAAGCTGCTGGGCCTGGTTGGGTGCGGCCTGCCGGTACTGGGCGTGGAAGTAGAGCGCGTCCCCGGGGAGGTCGTCCATCTCCATATAGTCGATGTTGGAGTAGAACGCCCCTACGTCGCGGGTGCCTTCGTTGGTCACCGTGAGACGCGCGCCACTGCGGTAGGGCATGGCGAAGTAGCAGTTCAGCGACTGGCCCGGCGAGCACGCCAGGTACTCGCTCTCGTAGATCACGTAGTCGGCTGTGTTGAGCCCGAAGAAGTCGCCGACGGGGACCTCGATGCTGGGCTTCGGCGATCCGTCCCAGTATCCCCGCAGCACGAGCTCCTTCAGGTGCAGGGCGCTCTGCGCCGCGATCGTGAACCAGATATGGGAGATCATGCCCGCGCCGGTGGCGTTGAAGAGCTCCTGCTGCGCTCCGGCCGCGATGGGCCAGTAGTCGCGATTGCCTCCGGTCGGGTCGTGGCTGGACTGCTTCAGCGAGCGGTAGCGCTGGGTCCGGGCGTAGGGCGGGAGCCCGTCCTCGGGTCCCAGGACAGGGCGTTCCGCCGCGGCCAGCGGCGTGCGAGAGAGCGCGGCGAGGCCGAGGCCCCCCGCGAGCGTCTGGGTGACGAACCTTCTGCGTGACATGGCTCCGGCTCCGGTTCGGGAGACGGTCCCGATGTTGCCACGTTCCCGGGGGTTCCGCCAGGCGGCGCCCTGCGCGCCCCCATTCCTCCCCAGCCGCCTCGCGCGACGCCGTGCGCCCTCAGACCAGGACCGAGAGAACCTCGCCGACCAGCGGCCTCGATGCGTCCAGGAACCCCGACAGGCTCTGCCGCGTCTGTTCGATCTGGTGCTGCCGATGCGCGAGCTCTTCCAGCATCTGGTCGCGGAGCCTCGCCCAGCCCTCCATGCTCTTTTCCAGGGTCGCGGCGGCGCTCTGCGCTTCGGCGGAGTCGCTCAACGTGAGCGTCTGGGTCTTCGTGACGAGGTTCTGGGATCCTTGCCGGGCGGTATGCGAGTACTCGATCTCGGCCGGGTAGGACGTCCGCGCCGACGTGGCCATCTTCTGGATGGACCGCGCGACCTCCTGGAGCTGCTTCAACTCGTTGTTCTTCGCGGCGACCTCGTCCGCGACGTCGCTCTTTAGCGAGAGCGCTCCGGCCTCGGCCAGAATGGCCAGGTCCTGCGTGGCCTTGGTCACGCGGTCGGTCGTGCCGTCCGGGAGCAGAACCCAGCCCCTGGCTTCCGCCGCCCGGACCAACGCGCGCCGCAACTGGTCCCGCTGGCGCACGTTGAGGCTGCCGTTCTGCCGCGTCCTCTCGAGGGCGAGCATCGCGACCTTCCGTCCCAATTCCAGGACCTCCGGATCCTGTTCGACCGGCTTCACCCGCTTCGTACGACTTCCGTTCTTGGATCCAGGCACCTTTCGACCTCCCGGCGCAGAATGAGAACTTTTTTACCCCGGAGCGTCCCAGAAGATCGCGGCCGTGTCGATTTCCATGGCCGATTCGGCCTGAGGATCCATCGATGATGGTGCCATACGGCCGCGCGGCTCAGGCCCGTTCTTCCAATTCCGCCCACCGTGTGTACGCCGCCTCGATCTCGCCGAGCAGGCTCTGCGAGCGCTCGGTCGCCTCGCGGACGCCGTCGGCCTGGCCGCGGTAGAAGTCGGGATCGGCCATGCGCGCATGGATCGCCTCCAACGCGCGCTCCATCGCCTCGATGCGGCCGGGCAGCGCCTCCCACTCCTTCTTCTCGGCAAAGCTCAGCTTCTTCGGCTTGTCGGGGCGGGCGGGTGTCGCGGGCCGTGAGGCCGGCTTGTTCCTCCCGGGGGTAGACGGCTCGGTGTCGGCTTTCCGAGCCATCGTGCGCTGCCAGTCGGAGTAGCCGCCGACGTACTCCTCGACCCGCCCGTCGCCCTCGAACACCAGCGTGCTCGAGCACAGGTTGTCGAGGAACGCGCGGTCGTGGCTCACCGCCAGCACGGTGCCGCCGAACTCGACCAGGCGCGCCTCCAGCAGCTCGAGCGTCTCGGCGTCCAGGTCGTTCGTCGGCTCGTCGAGCACCAGGACGTTGGCCGGCTGCGTGAACAGCCGCGCCAGCAACAGGCGATTGCGCTCGCCCCCGGAAAGGACCGAGACGGGCTGGCGCGCGCGCTCGGACGAGAAGAGGAAGTCCTCGAGATAAGAGAAGACGTGGCGTCGCTCGCCGCCGATCGTGACGTGGTCGCTGCCGTGGCCGACGGTCTCGACGACCGTGCGCGCTTCGTCGAGCTGCGCGCGGTGCTGGTCGAAGTAGCCGACCTTCAGGGCGACGCCGTGCACGATCGTGCCCGTCGCCGGCTCGAGGCGGCCGAGCAGCAGGTTGAGCAGGGTGGTCTTGCCCGACCCGTTCGGCCCGATGATTCCGACCTTGTCGCCGCGCAGCAGCGTGGTCGAGAAGTCCTGCAGCACGACCTGGTCGCCCCACGCGAAGTCGACGTGGCTGGCCGTGATGATCCGCACGCCGGACCGCTCGGCCTGCTGGATCGTCATCTTCACCTGGCCAACGCGTTCGCGCCGATCCGCGCGCTCGGCGCGCATGGCCTTCAGCGCGCGGACGCGGCCCTCGTTGCGGGTGCGGCGCGCCTTGATGCCCTGGCGGACCCACGCCTCCTCGGCGGCGAGCTTCCGGTCCTGGAGAGCCCACTCACGTTCCTCGGCGGCGAGCAGCTCCTCTTTTCGGCGCAGGTAGGTCGGGTAGTCGCACGCCCACGAGGTGAGGCGGCCCCGGTCCAGCTCGACGATGCGGGTGGCCAGCCGCTGCAGGAAGGCGCGGTCGTGGGTGACGAACAGCAGGCTGCCCGTCCAGCGGAGCAGGACTCCCTCGAGCCAATCGATGCTCTCGAGGTCGAGGTGGTTGGTCGGCTCGTCGAGCAGCAGGAGGTCCGGCTCCAGCGCGAGCGCGCGCCCGAGCAGCGCGCGCCGCTTCTGTCCGCCGGAGAGCTTCTGGAACGCGTCGTCCGGGTCGAGTTGGAGGAGCGAGCAGATCCGCTGCACCGGGTGATCCGCGTCGGTGGCGCGGGCCAGCCCCGAGCGGACGACATCCCCGACCGTGCCGGTCACGCCCTCCGGCACCTCCTGCGCGAGGAGCGACACCCGCACGCCCGACTCGCGCGCCACGTCCCCCCCGTCGGGCGTGATCTGCGCGGCGAGGATCTTCAGGAGGGTGGACTTGCCCTCACCGTTGCGGCCGACCAGGCCGATGCGCTCGGCGCGCTCGACCTGGAGCGATGCGTCGTCCAGGAGGGGACGGCCGCCGAAGGCGATGCGGAGGTTCTGACAGGACAGGAGGGCCATGGCGGGGAAAGATCGCCGGAGCGGGGCGCGCGCGTCAGGGGCCGGCGAGGCCAGAGGTTGACGAACCGACGTGGTTACGCGATCTCTTGGTGTGGTCCAAATCAGGCACTCAAAGTAGAAATGAAGGCGGTGGTCTCATTTTCTTGAGGCTGGCGCCTTTTCTCTTGTGGCCAAAGTGGTCGCAGGACGCGCGGAGTTTCCGCGCCCACACAGCAGTCGGCAAGTGCGTATCATCGTGGCTCCGACTTGCGAAACGAAGGAGCGCACCAAGATGCGTACCAAGGGAACCGTGAAGTGGTTCAATGATCAGAAGGGCTTTGGTTTCATCACGCCAGACGACGGCAGCAAAGACTGCTTCGTCCACCACAGCGCAATCCAGGCCGAGGGATTCAAGACCCTCGCAGAGGGCGCCAGCGTCGAGTTCGACATGGTCGATGGGACGAAGGGTCCTGCCGCGGAGAATGTCGTAGCCGTGTGAGTGCCAAAGACTCCGAAAGGGTCTCGGGGCCGTCCTGTACGTGCAGGACGGCCCCGTTCTTTCCCCGGCCGGCGCTGGCGTTGGTGCATGGCTCCTGGCTGACGACCGAGGACGAGCGCGCCATCATGGCACTACGGAGGGCCAACCATAGTGAGTGATCCGATCCGCGAGTGCGGTTCCTGCTCCGCCTGCTGCACGGTGATCGGCGTTCATGAGATCGAGAAGGGCACCTACGAGGCCTGCAAGCACCTCTGCGAGGCGGGGTGTGGGATCTACGATGACCGCCCGCGATCGTGCCGGGCGTTCGAATGCCAGTGGTTGCGTGGAATGCTGGAGGTCGATGGGACCATCGACACCGACATGCGCCCGGACTCCTGCGGCGTGATCTTCGACTACCAGCCCCAAACGGCGTTCGGCGACGTGTTCTACGCGTGGGAGGTCGAGCCCGGCGCGTCGGCCAGCGGCCACGCGAGGGACATCATCAAGGGACTCGAGGAGAGATTCCTGGTCGTCATCATGACCTGCGGCCCGGACGGCAAGGAGGGGCTGGGCGACCGCAGGTTCGTCGGCCCGCCCCATCTGGTGATGCAGGCGTCCGACGTGATGTGGAGTAGGCCAGCCGTGCGAACGCACGCGGGCCCTCTTGGACTTCATCCTGATCGAGCGGAGGTGGCATGGGGAAACGAGTGAACTACGGCTTCGAGAAGCGGCAGCGAGAGATCAAGAAACAGAAGAAGAACGAAGAGAAGGCCGAGAGAAAGCGCCAGGAGGCCATGGACCGGGCAGAGCAGAAGGGTGAGGACGCTCCCGACCGGGATGTGCCCGATCGCGATTGACGAGGTCGGGAGCTTTCACCCCGAGATGGGCCGCGGTAGCGCTGGTGGTAGACAAACGACCAATCCGTTTGGGCGCGGTCGAGGCCTCGCTCAGTAACGTTCGGGTTTGCAGGCCTGGTCGGCTCGGAAGAACGTCTGCAGGTGCGCGATGTCCTGCTCCGCGTTGCCGGTCATCATCTGGGGAGGGTGGATGATGTACCGCTTGCGCGAAAAGTCGAAGGTCACCGGGACGATCGGCACACCGGCCCCGACGGCGACCCAGTAGAAGCCCGTGCGCCACCGGGGGACCTTCTTGCGCGTTCCTTCGGGGGAGAGCGCGAGGATCATCCGATCACGCTCCCTGAGGTACCCGATCGTTTGTTCGACCACGTTGTGCGGCGATTGGCGGTCCACGGGCACTCCGCCCATCCAGCGGAAGACGAAGCCGAAGGGAGCATTGAAGAGCGTGTCCTTGCCCAGGAACGTGGCCCGAAGGTCGAGCGCGAACATCGCCATGATGCCAATGGGGAAGTCCCAATTGGACGTGTGGGGTGCGACGATCAGGACGAACTGTTCGAGGTTCGGCAGCGCACCTTCGAAGCGCCACCCGCTCGCGAGCATCACCAGGCGGGCGATGGCCGTGCTGACGAGGTTGCCGCGACGGGGGAGGAGGTCGCCGACCGGGGGGGTGAGGCTCATGGTGACCGTGCCCCTTCGGCCGTGGGTAGCCGGCCGAGAACGATCGTGTGACGGGGGCCGCCTTTCTTCAGGCGAGCTCGCACGCGTTGCACCTCGACGGCGAACCCGCCGTAGCGGAGGCGCTGCTCGAATTTTCGATCCTCCCAGGCGGACCAGACCGCCAGCACGCCGCCCGCCTTGAGCGCGGCACGCGCGGCGGCGAGACCGCGGTCGTCATAGAGGCCGGCGTTGGCCGACGCGGTAAATGCGGCCGGGCCGTTGTCGACGTCGAGCAGCACTGCGTCGAACCGGCCGATACTCGCGCGAAGCGTCGCCGCGACATCGCCCACGTCCACGCGGACGCGCCTGTCCTTCAACGGGTGTCCCGCCAGCGGCCCGAGCGGACCGCGGTTCCAGTCCACCACGGCCGGCACAAGCTCCGCCACGACCACGACCGCGCCGGGCGGCAGGAGATCGAGCGTGGCGCGGAGCGTGAAACCCATGCCGAGACCGCCGACGAGGACGCACGGATCATCCAGGGTTCGCGCATGTCGGCAGGCCGACACGGCGAGGGCTTCTTCCGATCCGTGCATGCGGCTCGACATGAGCGGCTTGCCGTTGGCGAGGATGACGATTTCGCAGTCACGGCGCATGAGCGTCATGTCGGAGCCGTCTGGCGTTCGCGTCTGGCCCAGCAGTTCCCAGGGCTTCAGGGGGGAGGTCTCATTGGCACGTCTTCTCCGAAGTGCGCTTCATCGGATCCCCGCGGCCGTGCTGGGCTCCGACTCGTGCCAGAGAAGCGCGGGAAGCTCGCGCTGGCGCGGGTAGATCTCGTCGAGGGTGTCGCCCTCGTAGAGGCGGCCGTTCTTCATGACGTAGCGGATCGTGTTCGTGTTGTGGATGTCGTCCAGGGGGTTGGCGTCCAGCACCAACAGGTCGGCCATCTTGCCCGCCTCGAGGGAGCCGAGGTCCTTCTCCATGCCGATGGCCCACGCGCCGGACATGGTGGCGGCTTGCAGCACCTGCATGTTGGTCATGCCGCCGGTGGCCATCATCCACATCTCCCAGTGCATGCCCAGGCCCTGGAGCTGGCCGTGGCTGCCGACGCCCACGCGCCCGCCGGCGTCCACCACGTCCTTGGCGAACTTCGCGTGCAGGGGGAACACCTGCTCCTCGTCCATGAACCAACCGCCGGGCCCGGGCGAGCCGCCCGATCCGGACCCCCGCCGCCGGGTCTTGGCGTCGATCTCCTTGTGCGGCGTGAAGCGGCGCAGCTTGGCGTCGTCGTGCACGCCGCCCTGGTCGTAGAAGTAGTTCTCACCGAAGGGACCGCCGTACGAGACGATGAGCGTGGGCGAGTTCACCGTCTGTGACTGCGCCAGGAGCTGCACCGCATCGTCGAACTTGGGCTCGATGGGGAGCGCGTGCTCCACACCGGCGTAGCCGTCGAGCACGTGGGTGATGTCCAGCTTGTAGTCGAGCCCGCCCTCGGTGGTGGGCGTGAGGCCCAGCTCGTGGGAGGCCATGATGACCCACTGCCGCTGCTCGCGGTTGCCGGTCATGTACATCTTGAGCGTCTTGGTGTCGTAGTACTTCGCGTACCGCTCGAGGACGTGGCGCGCGTCGTCCAGGCTTGAGAGCATCTCGCTGGAGAAGACCCCGGGCCCCGTGGAGTAGATGCGCGGGCCCACCATCTCGCCGTCGGACACCTTGTCCTCGTACGTGAGCACATCGGTGGTCGCCGTCTGCGGGTCGCGGGTCGTGGTGGTCCCGTACGCCAGCTCCGCCAGGTACTGCCACACCTGGGAGCTGTGAACCTCCGGGATCAGCCACTGCGGGTGGTAGTGCGTGTCGACGAAGCCCGGGACGATGGTCTTGCCGCTCACGTCGATCACCTGCGCGTCGGCCGGCACCTGCACGGACCCCCGGGCTCCCACGGCTTCGATGCGGTCGTTGCGGATCACGATGTCGCCGTTCTCGATCACCTGATCGCCGCTCATCGTCACGATGCGCGCGCCGCGCAGCACCGCCACGCCGCTCGGGATGTCCCGCTGCACGGTAATGGCGATGTCGTGCGACACCGGCTCGTAGCGCGCCGGCTTCTTCGCCTGGGCGCTGTCCCCCGCCGCGGCCTCGCCACCGCCCGCAGCCTTCACGCTGTCGTCGAAGGCCTGGGCCCTGTCCAGGTCGTAGACGAAGTGCGTGGCACCGATGGACCAGTGCGCCGTGCGTCCGTCCGCGCTCCACGCCGGGAACTCACCGCCGACGTCGGAGAGCTGTCGAGCCGGGAACGCAGCGTTCGCCGGGTTGGCCAACGAGATCGTGAGGGTGTCGCCGCCGAACATCGGGACGGTGACGACGTACAGCTCGCTCTCCAGGAGCACCAGGGCCTGGTCGCCCCGGGGCGCCATGAGGATCTCGTCGGGCGTCTGCGGCCGCGGGCTCCCCGGCTGCGTCTTGCCGGTGACCTTCACCACCGACCTCTGGTCGGTACCGTCCCAGCGGAACGACACGAGGCCTTCCCGGCCCGACGACGCGTAGATCCGGTCGGGATCCTGCGTGAAGTGCGGGTTCGAGAGTCCCCCCGTCGGCGCGATGACGTGCGTCTCGCCCCCGGCGGCGGGTACCCACACGAACTCGGTGCCCAACCCTCCGTTGAAGCCCAGGATGGCCTCGCGGACATCCCGCGCCGCGGCGCGCACGGCCACCATGCGGGCCCCATCGGGAGACCACGCGACCTCACGGTAGAGCGCGCCCTCGGGCGTGAGCTTCACCGGCGCCGCGCGTCCGTCGGCGACGACCTTCCAGATGAAGCCCGCCTCGGTGTCCGACCAGCTCACGTACGCGAGCGTTCGTCCGTCCGCCGACCAGGCCGGCTGCGCCTCGACGATGCCCTCGCCCGTCTGGGTCAGCCGGCGGGGCGCACCCTCCGGGTAGTCCATGACGTACAGCTTGTCCATGGACGCGAAGGCCAGGCGGCGCCCGTCGGGCGACGGCACCGCGTCGCGGATCTGGTGCGCCGTGAAGGTCGGGTTCGTGTCCACCGCGTACTCGAAGCGCGACAGCGGGCCAAGCTCGACGGAGACGTCCGCCGTGAAGGGGATCTTCACCGGGGCCGAGCCGTCCACGGGGATCTTCCAGAACTCCCCGCCGTACGACGCGACCACGAACTTCCCGTCGGGCGTGAAGCTCATGCCGGGAAGGACGTCGAGGGACGACAGCGCCTCCTGATCGTCTCGCTGGACCGGGTAGGCGAGCCAGCGCTCCGCCCCCGTTTCCTGGTTGCGCATGAGCAGGCCCGTCTTCGCGTCGTGACGGGTGCCGTAGACCATCCACTTCCCGTCCGGGGACAGCGTTGGCCGGAAGGCCGATCCGATGCGGTCGGTCATCACCGTGCGCTTGCCCGTCTCACGGTCGTAAACGGCGATCTCGTACTGCGGGAAGATGGCGTTGTACTCCCACGCGCCCGTCCGCTCGGCGAACCAGATGTAGCGGGGGTCGCTCCCGAAGGCGGCGCCGATGGTCTTGAGGGTCTGGGGCTGCTTGACGAGCTGCGCGCCGCCGCCCCCGTTCTTGTGGAAGAGCCAGAGCTGCGGGATCCGCCCCCCCTTCGAGGCCACGACGTACTCGCCGTCGGGGGTCCACTCGGGCGAGACGTAGTCGAATTCCTTCCCCTTGGTGACCTGGGTGGTGTCCTTCCCGTCCAGCGACATGATCCAGAGGTTGTTGCCGCCGTCCCGGTCCGAGACGAACACGACGGACCTTCCGTCGGGGCTGAAGCGAGGCTGCGCGTCGTAGGCCATCCCGCTGGTGAGGCGCGTGGCCGTTCCGCCCGCCATGGGCAGCGTGTACAGGTCACCCATCAGGTCGAAGACCAGGGTGCCCCCGTCCGGCGACACGTCCACGGACATCCACGTGCCCTTCCGGGTGTTGAATGCGATGGTGCGGGCGGGCTTCAGCGGCAGACCCTTGGCGTTCTTCGCGGAGTCCTTCGCCGCGGAGGGGCCACCCTGCTGGGCCAGCGTCGGGGCGGCGCCGGCCAGGGTGAGCGCGAGGAGCGGGGCGACGAGACGGTGAACCGCACGCATGGGATTCTCTCCCGGGAGGTGGAGACCGACCGGACGTCTGCACGCGTGCGCGGCGCCCGGCCTGGGGTGTGCCGGGTGATCGACAGGAAGCGGGCAAGATCGGGTCGCGGGTCCGCGCGGGCAACCCGACGGGGCAGCGTTCCCATCGGTCACGAAAGTCGCCTTCCGCACCCGCGAGGGCGCCGATCCCCATCGCCTCGAGCAACGAATCCTGGCGTTTCCCCCGCCGCATCGGACAGATTCGGCGTCCGCGCCCGTTCTGCCCCGGATGAGAGGCGACCCATGCGTAGTTCCCCGATGCTCGCGCTGCTGCTGGCCGTCACGGTGGCTCCCCCCCTCCTCGCGCAGGCGGCTCCCGGCGGCCGCACGCCGCCCCCGGACACGGTGGTGACACCCATCCAGCCCCCGACGTCACCTCTGCCGAGTGAGACGGAGAGCGCGGACGTGACCCGCTTCTCGTTCCTGGTCTACGGGGACACGCGGGGCCGCTACGACGGCCTCCGCATCCAGCACGAGCACTCCCTGGTCGTCGAGTCGATGCTCGCCCACATCCGCGCGATGGCCGACGGGCCGGATCCTGTGCGCTTCGTGCTCCAGAGCGGCGACGCGGTGGTCAATGGCCGCTTCGCCCAGCAGTGGAACGTGAGCTTCGTGCCGCTCATCGACCGGCTCACCACCGAGGGAGGTGTGCCCTACTTCCTGGCGCCGGGCAACCACGACGTCCCCGCGATGGCCCGTGATGAGGGGCTGCGGAACTATCTCTCCGCGGTCGCCAACCTGATTCCCCCGGACGGATCGCCCCGGCGCCTGACCGGCTATCCGACCTATGCCTTCGGGTACGGCAACACGTTCGTCCTCGCCCTGGACTCCAACATCCCCGACGACTCGGTGCAGATCGCCTGGGCCGAGGCCCAGCTCGCCGGCCTGGATCGCACGCGCTACACGCACGTGGCGGCGTTCTTCCACCATCCGGCCTTCTCCTCGGGGCCACACGGGGGTGCACGCGTCGAGCCGCAGACCGCCACGATCCGCGCCCGGTGGATGCCCCTCTTCCGGCACTACGGCGTCGACATGCTCTTCGTCGGCCACGACCACCTCTTCGACCACTGGGTGGAGCGCTACCACGACGCGGCGGGCACGCCCCACCGCATCGACCAGGTGGTGACCGGAGGTGGCGGCGCGCCCCTCTACCCGTATTGGGGCGAGCCGGACCTGAGCGCCTACCAGAGCGCCGGGGCAGCCGAGGGCGTCCAGGTCTCACACCTGGCCCGGCCGGGCATGGAGCCGGGGGAGAACCCATTCCACTACGTGGTGGTCCACGTGGACGGGGCGGACACCTGGATGGAGGTCGTGGGCGTGGATTGGGGCCGGGGGTTCCAGCCGTACCGGAGCGCGCGAACTACGCTGGGGGACGGCGGCCGGTGAACCGACCCTCCCGGGTAGTGCTGACCGACCGGGCGCCTGCATGATCTTCGTCGATGACGCCACGGCTCCTGTCATCATCGGCACGGGCTCCGAGGACGACTTCCTGGGGAGCTGGGACTTCGGCGGGCGCACGCACGCGGAGCCGTTCGCCCACCGCCAGTACGGTGCGCCCCTCATCCAGAGCGACGAGCGCATGGGTGGGCGGTACTGCTGCCACCGCCTCCACGGCGACAACCCCGCGACGTTCACGCGGTACCTCAAGCACACGATGGAGCACGGCCACGCCAACTGGTTGGTCACGAGAGGCGCGTGGAGCACTACGTGCAGCAAGCGGAGATCGCCGGGTGGTCCAGGCGGAGGTGGAGGAGAGCCTGCGTTCGGCCCAGACACGGGTGATGTCCGTGGCCGCCGGGGTCGCGAAGGCCACCGGTCGTTGTCCGGTGCCTGCGGACACTGCGCTGGAGGGGGAGGATGCGCAGCCCCGGAGTGAGATGCTATGTAGGCGGGTTGCTTGAAAGCAGAGACGGGCCGCACCTGTCCAGCTCCTGGTTGGTGTCTCAGCAAAGGAGACGGGAGGAGCGAAATGGCGACAGGT
>Ga0307424_1000324_pt1 | contig 25337 bp, 20 predicted proteins | sample SalMarWE160320MG_FD_202157 | JGI IMG/M metagenome (GOLD analysis project Ga0307424, IMG submission 202157) | Salt marsh sediment microbial communities from the Plum Island Ecosystem LTER, Massachusetts, United States - WE1603-20 | ecosystem: Environmental > Aquatic > Marine > Intertidal zone >... | reverse complement strand
CTGGCCGCCCAGGCCGCCGGCATGGAGCTGGGGCTCTCGCTGGACGAGGCGGCGGCCGGGGTGGAACGGGTGCGGCGGATCCGGGGGCGGATGGATCCGCTCCGGGGATCCCAGCCGTTCCGGGTCATCGTGGACTTCGCCCACACCCCGGACGCGCTGGAGCATGCGTTGCGGGCGGTCCGGGAGTTCACCGCCCGCGAACTCACGGTGGTGTTCGGCTGCGGCGGGGACCGGGATCCCGGCAAGCGTCCCCGGATGGGACGGGTGGCCGCCGCCCTGGCCGACCGGGTGGTGGTGACCTCGGACAACCCGCGGAGCGAGGACCCCCGGGCCATCCTGGACGCGGTGGCCGAGGGGCTGGCCGGGGCCACCGTCCCGGTGACCCTGGAGGTGGACCGGGCCCGGGCCATCCGGCTGGCCCTGGAGTCGGCCCGGCCGGGGGACACGGTGCTCATCGCGGGGAAGGGACACGAGACCGTCCAGGTGATCGGGGATGCCGCGCTCCCGTTCGACGACCGTCAGGTGGCGCGGGGCGCGCTGAAAGAGATCGGTTTTGATGCTGATGACCGCGACGACACGCTTTGACACCGCATTCCTCGAGGCGGCCACCGGCGGCACCGCCGTGGGCCGCCCGGAGGGGGACCGGGTGGTCACCGATTCCCGGCTGCCGGTCGTGAACGCGCTGTTCGTGGCCCTGGCCGGGCCCACCTTCGACGGGCACGACTTCGTGGAGGCCGCGCTCCGGGACGGGGCCGGCGGGGCCGTGGTCTCCGCCGCCTGGTGGGAAGGCGGCCGCCGGAGCGCCTCGCCCCTCCTGGTGGTCCCCGATCCCCTGGCCGCCCTCCAGGACCTGGCCCGCGCCCACCGCCGGCGCCACCCGATCCCCCTGGCCGCGGTCACCGGCTCCAACGGGAAGACCACCACCAAGGAACTCCTGGCCGCCGCCCTGTCCCCCCTGGGGCCGGTGCTCAAGACCCGGGGGAACCTCAATAACCACATCGGGCTTCCCCTCACCCTGCTCGACCTGGCCCCGGAGCACACGGTGGGCGTGGTCGAGATCGGGCTCAACCATCCCGGGGAACTGGGTGGGCTCTCCCGCCTGGCCGGACCCCGGGTCGCGGTCATCACCAACGTGGCTGCGGCCCACCTGGAAGGATTGGGCACCGTGGCCGGGGTGGCCCGGGCCAAGGCGGAGATCGTGGAGGGGCTGGAGCCGGGTGGGGTGCTGGTGGTCCCCGCCGGGAGCGCGCCCCTGGCCGAGGCGCTGGCCGGCTACCGCGGGCGCCGCCTCACCTTCGGCCTGGAAGCCGGCGCCGACGTCCATCCCACGGAGGTCCGTTCCCGCGGCCTGGAGGGGACGACCCTGGTCCTTCCCGACGGCACCGTCATCGAGTCGCCGCTCCCCGGCGCCCACGCCGCGCAGAACCTCCTGGCCGCGGTGGCCGCGGCCGGGGCCCTGGGGGTCAGCCCGGCCCGGGCCGCCGGGCCGCTGGCCGGGGTGGCCGCCGGCGCGGGCCGGTTCCAGATCCGCCGGGCCGGGTCGGTGATCGTGCTGGACGACACCTACAACGCCAACCCGGCCAGCCTTGTCGCCGCGCTGCGGGTGCTGCGCGAGCACCCCGCCGCCGGACGCCGCTGGGCGGTGCTGGGGGACATGCTGGAGCTGGGGCCGGAGACGGCGGCGCTGCACCGCCGGGCCGGCGCCGAGGCCGACTTCCTGGACGGCCTGGTCACGGTGGGAGCGCTGGGCCGGGAACTGGGCCGCGGGGCGGTGGCGGCGGGGCTGGATCCGGGCCGGGTCCACGAGGCGGCCGACGGCGCCGCCGCCGGGGACTGGCTGGCTTCCCGGCTCGGGCCGGGGGACGCGATCCTGGTCAAGGGGAGCCGGGGGATGCGCCTGGAGACCGCGGTGGCCGCGCTCCTGGCCGCGCTGGGGGGGGAAGCCTAGTGCTCTACCACCTGCTCTATCCCCTCCACGACGTCTTCTCGCCGTTCAACGTGTTCCGCTACATCACGTTCCGTTCGGCCTACGCCACGGTGACCGCGCTCCTGGTCTGCTTCATCTTCGGTCCGCCCCTGGTGCGGCGGCTGCGGGAGTTCAAGATCCGCCAGATCATCCGCGACGAAGGCCCCCGGACCCATCTCACCAAGGGGGGCACCCCCACCATGGGGGGCATCCTCATCGTGACCGCCATCGTGGCCCCGACCCTGCTCTGGGCGCAGCTCACCAACGGCTACGTGCTCACCGCGGTGGGGGTGACCCTGATCCTGGGCGGGCTCGGGTTCCTGGACGACTACCTGCACATCGTGCGCAAGACCCCGAAGGGGCTCCTGGGACGGTACAAGCTCCTGGTCCAGGTCGCGGTGGGAGTCGGGGTGGGGGTGGTGCTCTACCTGAACCCGGTGGAGCCGCGCTTCGTCACCGCCACCACCATCCCCTTCATGAAGAGCCGGGTCCTGGACCTGGGGCTCCTCTACATCCCCTTCGTGGCCCTGGTCATCACCGCCACCTCGAACGCGGTGAACCTGACCGACGGCCTGGACGGCCTGGCCGCCGGGCTCATGGCCCTGGCCGCCGCCTCCTTCGCGGGCCTGGCCTACCTGAGCGGCCACATCAAGATCGCCGAGTACCTGAACATCCCCTTCATCCTTCCCGCCGGGGAACTCACCGTCTTCTGCGCGGCGGTGTTCGGGGCCGCCCTCGGCTTCCTGTGGTTCAACAACCACCCGGCGGACGTGTTCATGGGGGACACCGGCTCCCTGGCCCTGGGCGGCGCCCTGGGCACGGTGGCGGTGATGCTGAAGAAGGAACTCCTCCTGTTCCTGATCGGCGGGATCTTCGTGGCCGAGGCGCTTTCGGTCATCATCCAGGTGCTTTCGTTCAAGCTGCGCAAGCGGCGCGTGTTCCGCATGGCCCCGCTCCACCATCACTTCGAGCTGAAGGGGTGGCCGGAGAGCCGGGTCGTGGTTCGTTTCTGGATCGTGGGGATGCTGCTCGCCCTGCTCAGCCTCAGCACGTTGAAGCTGCAATAGGGATGGGGGTGGGCGCGGTCACGGCAAGGAGTGGGAAACGCATGACGGGTCTGGACTGGACAGGGCGGCGCGTGGTCGTGGTCGGGATGGCCCGAAGCGGTTCCGCGGCGGCCCGGCTCCTGGCCCGGCACGGGGCCCGGGTGCTGGGGACCGATCTGCGGGAGGCCGCGGCCCTGGGCCTGGATCCCGACGCCTGGGGGGGGACCGGGATCGAACTCCACCTGGGCGCCTACCGGAAGGAGGATCTCCTGGAGAAGGACCTCCTGGTCCTGAGCCCGGGGGTGCCCAAGACCGCCCCCGCGGTGCGGGACGCCCTGGAACTCGGCCTCCCGGTGCTCTCCGAACTCGAGGTGGCCTCCACCTTCGCCCGCGCCCCCATGGCCGCGGTCACCGGCACCAACGGCAAGAGCACCACCGTGACCGTGCTCGGCGCCCTGATCCGGGCCCTGGACCGGCCGGTGGCGGTGGCCGGCAACGTGGGCCGGGCCCTGAGCGAGGCGGTGGAGACCGTCCCCCCCGACGGATTCCTGGTGGTGGAGGTGAGCTCCTTCCAGCTCGAGGACATCCAGACCTTCCATCCCCGGGCCGCGGCCGTGCTGAACCTGGCTCCGGACCACCTGGATCGCTACGCCGACTTCGACAGCTACATCGAGGCCAAGCTCCGGATCTTCGGGCGGCAGGACGCCTCCGACACCGCGGTGATTCCGGCCGGCGACGCCCGCCTGGAGGCGGCGGTGGCCGCCTTCCCCGGCCGAGTGCTCCGCTTCGGCGGGGACGCGGTGGGGGACGGGGTGGCCGCGGCCGGGGGCACCTTCCGCTTCCGGGACCGCGGGCGGGAGACGCCGCTCCTGCCCCTGGAGGACCTCTCGCTGCCCGGTCCCCACAACGTGGAGAACATGGCGGCGGCGGTGTGCCTGCTGGCCGGGCTGGGGCTGGATCCCGCCGATCCCCGGGTGGGGGAGACCCTGCGCACGGTGCGCGGGCTGCCGCACCGGATCGAGCCGGTGGGGACGATCGACGGCATTCCGTTCTACAACGACTCCAAGGCCACCAACCCGGATTCCCTCCGGGTGGCCCTGGGCTCCTTTCCGCAGCCGGTGGTCCTGATCGCCGGCGGGCGGGCCAAGGGGGGCGACTACGGCTCCCTCTCCGGGATGGTGGCGGGGCGGGTCAAGGCCCTGGTGCTCCTGGGGGAGGCGGCGCCCCTCCTGGAGGAGGCCTGGCGGGAGACCGGGGTGCCGATGCTCCACGCGGGGAGCGATCTGGAGGAGGCGGTGCGCCTGGCCCTGGAAGCGGCGCGCGAGGGCGGCAGCCCGGTGCTTTTGTCCCCCGGCTGCGCCTCCTTCGACATGTTCCGGGACTACGAGGACCGGGGGGACCGTTTCCGGGCCCTGGTGGCGGGCTGGGGAGGGCGCTCATGAAGGACCGGTGGAGCGGCCTCCTTGCCGATCTGCGGCTCCGGGCCGCGCCCCTGATCCGAGGGGACCTGGACAGCACCACCCTCCTTCCCGAGGAACTCCGCCGGGGTACCTGGGACAAGTGGTTGGTGCTGGCTAGTTTCGGGCTCCTGCTCCTGGGCGTGGCCACCGTTTACTCGGTCACCGCGGCCACCACCGCCCATCCCTCGGCCTACCTCCGGAACCACCTGCTCCGGATCGCCCTCGGAAGTTGCGCCTTCGCGGCGGGGTTCCGGATCGATTATCATCGCTGGGGCCGGTGGGCTCCCTGGCTGTATCTCCTGGGCGTGGTCGCCCTCCTCTCGGTCTACGTGCCGGGAATCGGACATACCGCCGGGAATGCCCGACGCTGGCTGTCCATCGGCGGCTTCACCCTCCAGGCCGCGGACTTCGCCCGGCTGGGCCTGGTGATCTACCTCGCCTTTCTCCTGTCGAAGCCCAGACCGCGCCTCGAGCGATTCACGACGGGGATCCTCCCCTGCCTCGTGGCCCTGGGGCTGATGGGCATCCTGGTGCTCAAGCAACCGAACCTGAGCACGACCCTGGCCATGATCGTGATCACCGGGCTGATGTTGGTGGCGGGGAAGATCCCCTGGCGGCATCTGCTCCTGCCCTTGACCCCGGTGGTCCTGGTCCTGCCGTTCGTCATGCGGGGGTACCAGTCCCAGCGGATCGACAACTGGCTGGCCTACTGGCACCACGGGGCGAACCTGCACGGCGGGAACTATCAGATGGACCAGGCGATCCTGGCCATCGGTTCGGGAGGGATTCTGGGGCGCGGGCTGGGACAGAGCCGGCAGAAGTGGTTCTTCCTGCCCGACGCGCATACCGATTTCATTTTCGCAATCATGGGAGAAGAGCTTGGGTTCCTGGGAGCGTTGCTGCTCGTCGGATTCTTTCTGATCCTGTTGTGGCGGGCCTACGAGGCCGCCCGGAGAGCGCCCGACCGGTTCGGGTATCTCCTGGCGGTCGGGATCGGGGTGAGCACCCTGGTCTACGCCGGCATCAACCTGATGGTCGCCACCGGACTGTTTCCGACCACCGGCCTTCCCTTGCCGCTGGTTTCCTACGGAGGATCCGCCATCCTGGCCACGCTCTTCTCGCTGGGCATTCTGGCAAACATCGCCATGCAGGCCGACTCGCGCCTCCTGGCGGGGATTGGAGAGCAGAACTAGATGGTGGACGAAACCCAGCGTCCGGAGGCCGAGTCCTCCGGCGAGAGAACGCATTCGAGACGCCGCCGCCGCGCCCGCCGCGGCTATCAGGGCCCGCCCGCCTGGGCGGACCGCAAGGACGCGGACACGGGCGAGGGGGTCCGGCCGGCCGCCGGAGGCCCCCGGGACTCCGGGCCCCGGCCGCCGCGGGACGCGGAACGCGAAGTGCCCCGGCCGCCGGAGCCGGCCGCCGAGGCCCGCAGGCCCCGGGAACCGCAGGGGGAACGGGAGCCCGAAGGCCGGCGGGAGCCGCGGCTCCGGCGGGAACGCGAGCGGGAGCGGGGCCCCCGCGATCCGGAGCCCCGGCGCGACGCCGAGGGATCCGGAACGGCCGAGGAGTCCCGGCCGCGCCGGGAGGAACGGCCCCCCCGGGGGGACGACCGACCCGAGGCCGGCCCGGGCTCCGACCCGGCCCGCACCGAGGGGGGGTCCCGGGAGGACGGGGGCCGCGGCCGCCGGCGTCGGCGGCGCCGCCGCGGCGAGCGCGGCGGGGATCGCCGGGGTCCGGAGCCCGGGGAGACGACGCCAGCGCGGGAAACCGCCGGGGGCGCCGACCGCCCGGCGGAGGAACCCGCCTCGCCGGAGCCGGAGTCCAGGACCGAGCAGCCCCGGAGCCGCCGGGACGAACCCCGCGGCGACCGCGGCCCCCGCGCCGAGCGCGCGGGCGGCGAACGCGGGCGTCCCGATCGGGAGCGCCCGCGGCGACGCGGCCGGGACCGTCCGGAAGGCGCGGCCGGCGAGGCCGCGGGCCGGGGCCGCCCCCCCCGCAGGGACCGGCAGGAGCCCGAAGGCCGGGGCCGGCGGGTGCGGGCGCGGGGCGGGCGCGAAGGCGGGCGCGAAGGCGGCCGTCCCCCGCGTCGCGGTGACGACGTCCGCGACCGGGGCCGCCGGGAGCATGCGGGACGGCGGGGCGAGCGCCCCGGGGCCGGCCGCAACGGCGACCGCCGCACCATCCGCCCGGGACTGTCCGGACCCGTCTTCGCCGACCAGCCGCAGAAGCCGACCTCGGTCCTCATGATGCCTCCCAAGCCGATCCGGGTCATGATCGCCGGCGGCGGCACCGGGGGGCACATCATCCCCGCCCTCTCCATCGGGGAGGCGCTCAAGAAGCGGAATCCGGAAACGGAACTCCTGTTCCTGGGCAGCGACCGCGGACTGGAGCAGGAGACCATCGCCCGCGCCGGCTTCCGGCTGGAGGAGTTCTCCGGCCACGGGCTTCCCACCCGGCCCAACCTGGCCGCGGTGCGGTCGCTCTGGTCGATGGTCGGGGCCTACCGGCGCATCCGGAAGCTGATCGCCGAGTTCAAGCCGGACGTGGTGGTGGGGACCGGCGGCTACGTGCAGGTCCCCGGGATCCTGGCCGCGCGGGCGGCGGGTGTTCCCATCGTGCTCCAGGAGCAGAACAGCGTGCCGGGCCGGGCCAACCGGTTCCTGTCCCGGTTCGCCTCCGAGGTGCACATCCACTTCACCGAGTCACGGCGCTACTTCAAGGATAGGGGCAAGCTCCGGCTCTCCGGGAACCCGGTCCGCATCCGCATCGTGGAGGGGCGGGCCATCCGCACCCTGCAGAAGTTCCGGCTCCATGCCGACCGGCGGACGGTGGTGATCCTGGGCGGTTCCCAGGGGGCCCACAGCCTGAACGCCGCCTTCCGGGACATGCTCCCCGCCTTCCGCAACGACACCCGGGCGCAGTTCCTGATCCAGACCGGCAAGCCCGACTACCAGATGGTGTTCGACAGCGTGAAGGATTCGGGGGTGCGGGTGGTGGTGAAGAGCTACCTGCACGAGATCGAGGAGATCTACGGGATTGCTCACCTGGTGGTGGCCCGGGCCGGGGCCATGACCCTCTCGGAACTCGCCGCCTGCGGGATCCCCAGCATCCTCGTCCCCTATCCCCACGCCATGAACGACCACCAGACGCTGAACGCCCGGGCCCTCTCCGACAAGGGGGCGGCGGTGCTGGTCCCCGACGCCGAACTCACCGGCGAGGTCCTGGCCCGGGAGATCAAGGGGCTCCTGGACGATTCCCGGCGGCTGCGGGAGATGGGCCGGCACGCCTATGCCCTCTCCCGGCCCGATGCCGCCCGCCGCATCGCGGAATCGGTGGAACGGATCGGGGGCGGGGCGCCGGAGGGGGTGCTCCACCTGCCGGAGCAGTACGACCTGGAGGACGAGGAGGCGATCCGATAGATGTACACGAAGATGGGGCGAATCCACATGGTCGGAATCGGCGGGGCCGGCATGAGCGGCATCGCCGAGGTCCTGGTCAACCTGGGCTACGAGGTGAGCGGCTCCGATCTCCACCGCACCCCGGTCACCGACCGCCTGGTGGCCCAGGGGGTCCGCATCGCCCAGGGACACCGGGCGGAGCTGGTGCACGGGGCCGGGGTGGTGGTGACCTCCACCGCGGTCCGGACCACCAATCCCGAGGTGGCGGAGGCGCGGCGGCTCAAGATCCCGGTCATCGCCCGGGCGGAGATGCTGGCCGAACTCATGCGCATGAAGTACGGGGTGGCGGTGGCCGGGGCCCACGGCAAGACCACCACCACCAGCCTGGTGGCCGCGGTCCTGGCCGAGGGGGGGCTGGCTCCCACCGTGGTGGTGGGGGGGCGGCTCCGGGCCATCGGGTCCAACGCCTTCCTGGGCACCGGGCAGTTCCTGGTGGCCGAGGCGGACGAGAGCGACGGCTCGTTCCTGAAGCTCAACCCGTCCATCGCCGTGATCACCAACATCGACCGCGAGCACCTCGACCACTGGAAGGGGGGACTGGCCGAGATCGAGGACGCCTTCGTCTCCTTCGCCAACAAGATCCCCTTCTTCGGGGTGGCCGTGGTCTGCCTGGACGACCCGGAGGTGCGCCGGATCCTGCCCCGCCTGGAGCGGCGGGTGACCACCTACGGCACCGGCGACGAGGCGGACTACCGGGTGCAGAACGTGACCGCCCACGACGACTTCAGCCTGGGCTTCGACGTCTTCGAGCGGGACTTCCTGCTCGGCCGGGCCCGGGTCCGCATGCCCGGGCGGCACAACGCGCTCAACGCCCTGGCCGCGGTGGTGGTGGGGCGGGAACTGGGGCTGGGCCCCAAACCGATCCTGGCCGCCCTGGAGGGGTTCGAGGGGGTCTCCCGGCGCTTCGAGATCAAGGGCGAGGAGAACGGGGTGCTGGTGGTCGACGACTACGGCCATCATCCCAACGAGATCCGGGCCGTGTTGCGGGCGGCCAAGGAGCACGGAGGCCGCCGGGTGGTGGTCCTGTTCCAACCCCACCGCTACAGCCGGACCCGGGATCTCCTGGACGACTTCGCAGGCTGCTTCGCCGACGCCGACCTGGTCTTCGTGGCCCCCATCTATCCGGCGGGGGAGGACCCGATCCCGGGGGTGACCGCGGAGGCGATCGTCCAGGTGGTGCAGGCGGCCGGGCATCCGGATTGCCGGGCCGTGGCCACCTTCGACGCGGTACCGACCACGGTGCGCCCCCACCTCGCACCCGGCGATCTGGTGCTCTCCCTGGGGGCGGGGAACATCGTCCAGGCCGGCGAGACGCTGCTGGCCGAGCTGTCCCGGCACGGGGCGGGGGCCCGGGCGTGAACCCCGGAACCGATCCCCTGGCCGCGGTGGAAGCCGCCGTTCCCGGCCGCACCCGGCGGAACCGCCCGCTGGCCCCGTACTCCGCCTTCAAGGTGGGCGGGGCCGCGGACCTGTTCGTGGAGCCCGAGACCACCGACGAGTTGGCCGCGGTGCTCGGCGTGGTCCGCGGGGCCGGCCTGCCCCTGACCGTGATCGGGGGGGGGACCAACCTCCTCATCCGGGACGGCGGGGTGCGCGGGGTGGTGGTGCGCATGGGCCGCGCCTTCCGCTCGGTGCGGATCGAGGGCCGGGAACTCACCGCGGGGGCCATCGCGCCCATGTCCAAGCTGGCCCTGGAAGCCGAGCGGGCGTCGCTGGCCGGCCTGGAATTCGGCTTCGACATCCCGGGCACGGTGGGCGGGGCCCTGCGCATGAACGCCGGGGCCCACGGGAGCGAGATCTCCAAGGTGCTGGTCGAGGCGCGGGGACTGGACGCGGGGGGCGCCTTCCACGCCGTTCCCGCCGGCCGGGTCCGTTTCGCCTACCGCACCGCGATCTACCCGGTGGATCTCATCTTCACCGAGGGCGTCTTCCGGCTCGCGCCGGGGGACCGGGAGGAACTGACCGCCCGCCGGATCCGGAACCACGAGTACCGGCTCCGGACCCAGCCCAAAGGAAACACGGTGGGCTCGATCTTCGTGAACCCGGAAGGGGACCACGCCGGCCGGCTGGTGGAGGCGGCGGGGCTCAAGGGGCACCGGATCGGGGGCGCCCTGATCTCGGACAAGCACGCCAACTGGATCCTGAACGACCACCAGGCCAGCGCCCAGGACATCGAGGCCCTGATCCGCGCCGCCCAGGAGCGGGTGCGGGAGCGCTTCGGGGTGAACCTCGTGACCGAGGTGCGGATCGTGGGCGAGCCGGTGGCGGTGGGGGGCGGCAGCCGGTGACCGGCGGCCGGCGGCAGCCCGCCTGGGACACCGACGGCGCCCGCCGGGCGCTGCTGCGCCGCCGCCGGCGGCGACGGATCCGCCTGGTCCTGGCCTGGGGTCTCCTGGCCGGGCTCGCCATGGGCGTGGCGGGGGGCGTGACCCTGGGCGGGAGCGCCATCCTGGGCTGGGTGCGCACCCACACCGACCTCCTGCACGTCCGCGCGGTCAACGTGGGAGAGACCTGCTGGGTACCCCCGTGGGAGATCGCCAACAGCACCGGGGTGAATCCCGGCGACGACATCCTGGCCGTCTCCCCGGGCGAGGTGAAGGCCCGGGTGGAACGGCACCCCCGGGTGCTCCGGGCCACGGTCCGGCGCACCTGGCAGCGGAAGATCGAGGTCCAGGTGGAGGAGAACCCTCCCCTGGCCCTGTGGATGGGGCACGCGCCGCTGGAGGTGGCCGCGGACGGCACCGTCCTCGGCTCGCCCCCGGCCTCGGGCCGGGCGGACTGGCCGGCCCCGCCGGAGGGCTCGTGGCGGCCGCGGGGGGTGGAGCTCCCCCTCCTCACCGGAGTCCGGCAGAAGGAGGCCGACGCCGGGGATCGGCTCCAGGATCCGGCGGCCCGCCAGGCCCTGGCCTTCCTCACCCGGCTCCGGGCCTACGGGCAGGGCGGGGAGTCCTGGATCAGCGAGATCTGGGCCGGGTCGGCCGGCAATCTGGTGGTGGTCACCCTGGAGGGGGGCATCCGGGTCAAGGTGGGGGACGGGCGTCTGAGCCGGCGCAAGCTCGAGGCGCTCCAGACGGTGCTGGCGCGGGTGCGCCAGGACGCGGCCCCGGTCGAGTTCGTGGATGCGCGGTTTCGCCATCAGGTCATCGTCCGGACAGGCTGACGGAAAGGCAGGCGCCGATGCGGAGTTACGTGGGACTGGACATCGGAACCACCAAGGTGGCGGCGGTGATCGCCGAGCCCGACGAGAACGGCGGGCTGAAGGTGGTCGGGGTGGGCCACGCCCCCTCCACCGGGCTCCGCCGCGGGGTGATCGTCCACCTGGACAAGACGGTGGAGGCGATCCGGGCCGCGGTGGGGGAGGCCGAGCGCATGGCCGGGATCCCGGTCCGCCGGGTGGTGGTGGGCATCGCCGGGGAGCACATCCGGTCCGTGAACAGCCGGGGGGTGATCGCGGTCAGCCGCGGGGGCTCGGAGATCGGGCCGGACGACGTGGCCCGGGTGGTGGAGGCGGCCCGGGCCGTGGCCATCCCCGCCGACCGGGATGTGCTCCACGTGATCCCCCAGGAGTTCGTGGTCGACGACCAGGCCGGGGTCCGCGATCCGGTCGGGATGAGCGGGGTGCGGCTGGAGGCCGAGGTCCACATCGTGACCGGGGCCCACACCAGCGCCCAGAACGTGGAGCGGGCGGTCCGCCGGGCCGGCCTCCGCATGGAGGCCCCGGTGCTGGAGCCCCTGGCCTCGGCCCAGGCGGTGCTGGCCGAGGACGAAAAGGAACTGGGATGCCTCCTCCTGGATCTGGGCGGGGGGACCACCGACCTGGCCCTGTTCTACGAGGGGGCGGTGCGCCACACCGCGGTGATCGGGCTGGGCGGGAACAACGTGACCCACGACCTGGCCATCGGACTCCGCGCCCCCACCGAGGCGGCCGAGGCGCTGAAGCTCCGCTTCGGCTGCGCGCTGGCCGAGCGGGTGGATCCCGACGAACGGGTGGAGGTACCCGGGGTCGGCGGCCGCGATCCCAAGCCGATCCAGCGGCAACTGCTGGCGGCCATGATCGAGCCGAGGATGGAAGAGATCTTCACCATTGTGCACCGGGAGGCCAAAAAGAATATCTATGGCGACCTTTTGGCCGGCGGTGTGGTATTAACAGGAGGGGGAGCGTGCATGGACGGCGTGGAGGAACTCGCCGAGCGCATCTTCGAGATGCCGGTTCGGCGCGGCATGCCGCGGGGCGTGTCGGGCATCCGCGAAGCCGTCCAGGATCCGAGGTATGCCACCGCCGTCGGCCTGATCCTGCACGGGCGGGAACGGGACGGTGAGACGCGGATGGTCGAAGCCCCCATCTTGACTCGCCTGTCGGCACCGGTTCGGCGCTGGCTGGGCGAGTTCTTCTAGCTCCGGCGCGCTGCCCGGACCCGGGTGATCGGGGACGGGCGGGTCGGTGATGGCCCTGCCGGGCCGGAGACGTTTTCGGGGTCGGTGATGGCCCCACCCGGGGACCGGGACGCCGGTCCAGATCGCAACGCGAGCCATGGGAATAGGGAGGGTGAACCCATGATGTTGGAACTGGTAGAGCCCAAGACGCATGCCACCTTGAAGGTGGTGGGCGTCGGGGGCGCCGGCGGCAACGCCGTGAACGGTATGGTACAGGGCGGGCTGTCCGGCGTGGAGTTCGTGGCCATGAACTCCGACGCCCAGGTGCTGGACCAGAGTCTGGCCACCTACAAGGTTCGCCTGGGGAACTCCACCACCCAGGGCCTCGGTTGCGGCGGAAGACCGGAGGTGGGCCGCCAGGCCGCCGAAGAGTCGGTGGAGGACATCCGGGACGCCGTTCGCGGCGCCGACATGGTGTTCGTCACCGCCGGCATGGGCGGGGGCACCGGCACCGGGGCCTCCCCGGTGGTGGCGCGGGTGGCCCGCGAGGAGGGGGCGCTCACCGTCGCCGTCGTCACCAAGCCCTTCGCCTTCGAGGGGCGGCAGCGCGGGCGCCAGGCCGAAGAGGGCCTGGGGGCGCTGCGGGACGAGGTCGACACCCTGATCATCATCCCCAACCAACGGCTGCTCACCGTCACCGACAAGATGACCACCCTCCTGGACGCCTTCCGGCGGGCGGACGAAGTCCTGTTCCACGCCACCCGCGGGATCAGCGATCTCATCACCGTGCCCGGGCTCATCAACCTGGACTTCGCGGACGTGAAGGCGGTCATGAGTTCCCGGGGGAACGCCCTCATGGGCACCGGGTACGCCCAGAACGGGACCAGCGCCGAGGAAGCGGCCCGGATGGCCATCTCCAGCCCGCTCCTGGAGGACGTGAGCATCGCCGGAGCGGAGGCGGTGCTGGTCAACATCTGCGGCGGCGAGGATCTGGGCATCCACACCGTCAGTGAAGCCATGAGCGTGGTGAACGACGCGGTGGGCGGCGAGGCCAACGTCATCTTCGGGGCGGTCATCGACCCCGAGATGGGGGACGGGGTCCGCATCACCGTCATCGCCACCGGGTTCGGGGCGGAGATCCACGAGGATCTCGCCACCGAGCGCCCGCGGCCGCGGGCCAAGCGGGAGGCGCCCCCCGAGCGCTTCGGGCAGCGTCTGCCCACCGGCGTCCCGGACCCGGAGGGCCCCTCGCTGCCGGGGCCGGCCTTCCTCAAGGAGCGCTGGGAGCGGGCCCAGGGCCACGATAAACTGGAGGTACCGGCGTTCATCCGCAAGCAAATGGACTGAAATCGCAACGGCTGCCTTGCATAAATTCGAATTCCCGGGCAATCTACTAGTAACTGGTAGGAGCGCGGGAGATCGCCTCGGGGGGACCGTGGACCCGGGGCCGCCCGCCCGGTCGATCCGGACCGGAGGGCTCGGTCCGGTCGGAGGCAGCTTGGTGTCCATCCTCAGCCGACTCTTTCCCCGGTGGCGAAGCGAGAGCTACGCCCTGGGGATCGGCTACTTCAACCGCCGCGAGTTTGGCCTGGCCGTGGAGCAGTTCGAGATCGTCCTCCGGGAGATCCGGGATCCCTCCAACCCGGAGGTCGAACTCGCCCGCTTCTACACGGCCGAGTCCCGCACCAAGCTCGGCCTGGCCGCCTTCCAGGCCGCGGATTTCACGCGGGCCCGGCACGAGTTCGAACAGGCGGCCCGGGTCGAGGGCAACTTCCCCGACCTCTACTATTTCCTGGGCGTGCTCTCGGTGCGGGACCGTCGCATCGACGACGCCCTCCTGTTCCTGGACCGGGCCCTGGAACTCAACCCGAACTTCATAGAGGCCCTGGCCTGCCGGGCCCTGATCGCCGAGTCCATGGACGAGACGCCCCAGGCCGATGAGGACCTGGCCCGGGTGACCGCCCTCAGCGTGCCCGTGGCCGACCCCGCTCCCTACCAGATCCGCCGGCCTCCGGCCGTCCACGTGCTGCCCGAGCTCTCCGATCCCGACGAGGCGGAGGCGCTCCTGGCCCGGGCGCTGGCCGCCTACGATCGCGGCCGTCTCTTCGAATCGCTGGCCGCGCTGGAGAACCTCATCGCCGCCCGCCCCGAGTACGCGGATCTGCGCTGGCGGTACGGTCAGATCCTGAGCGAGATGAACCGGCGGGAGGAAGCCCTGGCCGCCTTCGACGACGCCCTCGAGGTAAACCCGAACTTCGTGAGCGCGCTCCTGGCCCGGAGCCTGTGCCTGTTGACCCTGCGCCGGTCCACCGACGCCCACGCCAGCCTCCAGAAGGCGGCGGGGCTTCGCCCCGGCTACGCCGACGTGGCCTACTACCAGGGGGTGGCCGCCCTGCGGGCCGGGCGCCCGATGGAGGCGCTTCCCGCCCTGGCCCGGGCCCTGGACCTGAACCCGCGGTTCTGGCGGGCCCGCTTCGTGATGGGCCAGGTGCAGCTCACCCTGGGACGGCGAGCGGAGGGGATCCAGGAGCTGCGGACGGCGCTGGACAACCAGCCCGCCCTGCACCCCGACCGGTGCTTCGGTCCGGTCTACCCCGACCGGGGCGGCTACGAGGACGCAGTGGGCTACCTGTCCAATGCGGTGGCCTGCCATCCGGATTATCCGGACCTGCGGGTGCAGCTCGGCCTGGCCTACCTGGACGCGGGCCGGATCGAGGCCGCCCAGGAGGAGTTCCGGACCGCCACCCGGCTCAACCCGGACTACGCCCGCGCGCACTGCCACCTGGGCCAGTCGGTGGTGCAGGCCGGCCGCCCGGACCAGGCGGTGCCCCACCTGGCCCGCACCGTGGATCTGGAGCCGGCCATGGCCGACGTGCACTGCCTGCTGGCCGAGGCGCTTCTGGCCGCCGGCGAGCGGGGGGCGGCGGAGACCTCGTTCCGGCGGGCGCTGGATCTGAATCCCGGCTACGTGAACGCGATCCTGGGACTGGCCACCGTCCACCGGTTGGAGGGGCGGCCCGGGGAAGCCCGCGGGCTCTACCGCAAGGCGCTCGACATCGCGCCCGGGCATCCGGTGGCCAGCGCCAAGCTGGTCTGGGTCACCACCCGGGAGCAGGCGGGGGGAGAGGTCATCCGGCCCCTGTGAGCGGCCGGCGGCGTCCGGAGAGGATCAGGCCAGGGGAGTGGCCGATGCCTTGGGGGAGCGCACGTTCTTCACCACCTTGCCCGAACGGATGCAGCGCGTGCACACGCGGATCTTCTTGGGCACCCCGTTCACCAGGGCCCGGACCCGCTGGAGGTTCGGCTCCCACCGGCGACGCGTGGTGTTGTGGGCGTGGCTCACCTGGTTCCCGTAGGAGGGCTTCTTCCCGCAGATCTCACATTCCTTGGCCACCTGAAGCTCCTTGTCGTCGAGGGCCGAAACTCCGGGCTCACCCGGAGCCGCAGGAGTCTAGCACAGGGCTATCGGGGTCACAAGCGGCGGCCCCGGGGCCCCGGGAGCGGCCGCGGTAGCGGCTCCGCGGCGGTCCGGGCTATGATGGGCCCTCACCCGCGTCCCCCGCGCCGGAACCCATGAGCACCACCAGGACCAGGACTTCCACCGTGGCCGCCGAGGCCCCCGTCACCCGCGTCCCCGGGGTCGGGGTGCGCGCGGAGGAGGCCCTGGCCCGCTTGGGGGTGCGGACCGCGGGGGATCTCCTCCTCCACTACCCCGCCCGCTGGGTGGACCGCCGGGAACTCCGGCCATTCGGCTCCCTTACCGCGTTCGATGCCCTGGAGGTGGCCGGGGAGGACGGCCGGCCCCGCAAGCCGGTCATCACCGCCCTGGCCCGGGTCCTGCACGCCGCGGCCACCGGCTCCCGCCATCCCCGGGCCCAGCGGCTGGTGGTCCGGGTCCAGGACGAGACCGGCCGGGCCGACCTCGTCTTCTTCGGAGGCCACTGGCGGCGCCCCCACTTCCCCGAGGGGGCGGAGATCCTGATCTCGGGCCCCGTCGGGTTCTATCGCGGCTCCCTCCAGTTCCCGAACCCGGACTACGAGGTCCTGAACCGGGAGGAGGAGGCCGGAATCCACACCGGGCGGCTCTTTCCCGTCTACCCGCTCACCCGGGGGCTGACCCAGCGGCGCCTGCGGGAGTGGGTGCGCTTCGCGCTGGACCACGTGCTCCCCGGGCTGGCCGATCCGCTTCCCGAGACCCTCCGCCGCCGCCACCGACTGCCCGAACTGCACCGGGCGCTGGCGGACCTGCACTTCCCGGAGTCCCGGGAGGCCCGGGACGCGGCCCGCCGCCGCCTGGCCTTCGACGAGTTCCTGCTGGACCAGCTCTTCGTGCGGGCGGCCCGGCTGCGCCGGGAGCAGGGGAAGGTGAGCCGCCCGGTCCAGGCCGGGGGGGCGCGGTACCGGCGGATCCTGGCCGCCCTCCCGTTCCGGCTCACCCCGGACCAGGAGACGGCGCTGGCCGAGATCCTGGCCGACCTCGGGCGCACCCGCCCCGCCAACCGCCTGCTCCAGGGCGACGTCGGCTCGGGGAAGACGGTGGTGGCGCTCCTGGCCGCGGCGGCGGCCGCGGACTCCGATCTCCAGACCGCCTTCCTGGTCCCGACCGAGATCCTGGCCGAGCAGCACTACCGCACCCTGCGGGACCTGGGGGGAGGCCTGGGGCTCCTGGTGCGGCTCCTGACCGGGGGAACCCCGGCCGCCGCCCGGCGGGAGGTGCTCCGGGTCCTGGCCGACGGCTCCTGTCCCCTGGTGGTGGGCACCCACGCCCTTTTCCAGGACGACGTGCGCTTCCGGCGACTGGGCCTGGTGGTGGTGGACGAACAGCATCGCTTCGGGGTCCTGCAGCGGGTGGCCATGATGGAGAAAGGGGAGTCGCCCCACGTGCTGGTCATGTCCGCTACCCCCATCCCCCGCAGCCTGGCCCTGGTGCGCTACGCCGATCTCGACCTCTCGGTGCTGCGCCACCGGCCCCGGGGACGGGGGCGGGTAATCACCCGGGTGACCCCGGAGGAGAACCGGGACAAGGTCTACGCGTTCCTGGCCGAGCGCCTGCGGGAAGGGCGCCAGGCCTTCATCGTCTACCCCCTGGTCGAGGACTCCGAGCGCACGGCCATGCGGGCGGCCACCACCATGGCCAAGCAGCTGGCCGCCCGGCCGGAGTTCCGGGACCACGAGGTGGCTCTCCTGCACGGACAGATGAAGTCCGAGGAGAAGGACGCGGCCATGAAACGGTTCGCGGCCGGGGAGACCCAGGTGCTGGTGGCCACCACCGTGATCGAGGTGGGGATCGACGTGCCCAACGCCTCGTTCCTGATCGTGGAGCACCCGGAGCGGTACGGCCTGAGCCAGCTCCACCAGCTCCGGGGCCGGATCGGGCGGGGGGAGCACTCCTCCTATTGCGTCCTCATCCGGGATGCCGGGCTGGACGGGGCCGCCGTCGAGCGCCTGGAGCGGTTCGCCGGCACCGAGGACGGGTTCGAACTCGCCGCCCTGGACCTCTCGCTCCGGGGCCAGGGGGACCTGGCCGGAACTCGCCAGAGCGGACGTCCGGTCTTCCGGCTGGCCGATCCGATCCGGGACCGCGAACTCTGCCTGACCGTGGCCGGCCAGGCGCGGGAAATCCTGGATGCGGGTACACTCCTGGGCGAGGGCGGCCCGGAATGGGAACCGCTCCGCTGTCGGCTCCGGGACATGCTGGAGGCGGCCGGCGCCCTGGTGGACGCCGGCTGAGCCGGGGGGGAGACCATGATCGTCAACTGTCCGGACTGCGGATCGACCTACGAGATCACCCACCAGAAGGAGTGGGGAGCCTCGGTCAAGGTGCGATGTCCCCGCTGCAAGGCGGTGTTTCCCGTCCACGACCCTGATCCCGCGGGACCGGCGGGGGACCGGAAGCCGGCGCCTGTGCGTCCCGCCCCGCCGTCCTCGCGCCCGCGCATCGTGGATCCGGTGGTGGCCCGCCGCCTGGCCCGGGCCATGGTCTCGGAGATCGTGCTGGTGCGGGAACGCGAGCGCGAGGAAGCGCTCCGGGAGCGGACCCTGCTCAGCCGGTTCGGACCGGCCATCGCCTCGGCCTACGCGGTCTACCGGGGCAAGGTCTCGCCCCAGCTCCCGGCCTCCCGTCGCATCTTCCGGGAGGCGGTGAACGAACTCCTGGGCGGGGGCGAACCCCTCCTCTGAGATCCGGCGCGGCCCCGCCGCCGTCGGGGCGCTAGTTCATGCTGCCGGCCAGGAGCGAGCGGATCTCCGGGGCCACCATCTCGGACCGGGTCACCATCAGCAGGCGGAGTTCGTCGCCCCCCACGTTCCGGATGACCTGTCCCTTCTGGGCCTTCACGAACATCGAATCCCCGGGATCCAGGACGTAGCTGTCCCCGTCCAGTTGGACCTCGCACTTGCCGTGGAGGATGTACAGGAACAGCTCCTCCGGCACGCTGGGCCGCGGCGCCAGCTTGAGTTCGCCCCGCTCGAGTTCCAGGAAGAGCACGTTGAAGGCGCCCTTGTTGGAGCGGGCCAGGATGACCTCTACCGCCGCGTTCTCGCTGGTGTTGGCCACCCGCCGGCCCCGGCCCTTGCGGACCAGTTCCAGTTCCTTCTGGCGCTCGTCCTCGAAGAACTCGTTCATGGGCACGTTGAGGGCGCGGGCGATGCGATGGAGCGTGGCCAGAGACGGGGACGAGACCCCGCGTTCGATGGTGGAGACCTGGCCGTTGGTGATTCCCACCTGCTGGGCGAGTTCGAGCTGGGTCAGGTTCTGTTCTTTCCTGAGCTTGCGGAGCTTCTGTCCCAGGAAATGCATGTGGATCTTTTCGTCGTTGGTGTACATGTGGACCCTCTCTTCTTGGATTCCAACTCCGGGTCCCCTGATTTTTCCCGGTGGCGTTTTTGACTTATCCCCCTACTTCTCTATCATATTTCATGCCAAATTCCGTTTTCTTCCACGTCAATCGCTAACTGTTCCTCTGCAAGCAACTTGACTCCCGTCCGACTCAAGGCGAGTTCGACTTTGGTGGAGTGTCTTGCCAAGAACCTTGCACTCGTTGCGAGGATTCTTTCAATCCATAGTCGCGTATCTTCTTTCTCAAGGTCGGTCGTGACACCCCGAGGATGTGGCAGGCGCGGCCCTGGTGCCACCGCACCGAGGCCAGGACCTTGCCGATGTGATCCGCCTCCACCTCCTCCAGGCTGCGCAGGACGCCGCCCTCCGGGCGGGTCGCCCCGGTCTCCAGCCCGAGGGGGGGGATGTCGAGCACCTTCCCCTTGCAGAGCACCACCGCCCGCGTGAGCACGTTCTCCAGTTCCCGGACGTTCCCGCGCCAGTCGTAGCCGGCGAGCTGCTGCAGGCTCTCGTCGCTCACCTGGTAGACGTCCTTGTGCACTTCCTTGTTGATCTTCTTCAGGAAGTGGGCGACCAGGTCGGGGATGTCCTCCTTGCGCTCGCGCAGGGGGGGGATCTGGACGGTGATCACCTTGAGCCGGTAGTAGAGATCCTCGCGGAAGCGGCCCTCGGCCACCGCCATCTCCAGGTCCTGGTTGGTGGCGGCGATGAGGCGGCAATCGGCGCGCAGGGTCTCCCATCCGCCCACCCGCATGAATTCCCGCTCCTGCAGCACCCGGAGCAGCTTGGTCTGGAGTCCGGGGGCCATGTCCCCGATCTCGTCCAGGAACAGGGTCCCCTTGCCCGCGAGTTCGAACTTCCCCTGGGTCCGGGCGTTGGCGCCGGTGAACGCGCCCCGCTCGTGGCCGAAGAGTTCGCTCTCCAGGAGGGTGTCCACGATGGCCGAGCAGTTCACCGAGACGAAGGGCTCCTGGGGGCTCCCGTTCTGGTGCACCGCGCGGGCCACCAGCTCCTTGCCGGTGCCGCTCTCGCCGGTAATGAGGAGGGTGGTGTTGCTCTGGGAGACGATGCCGATGGTCTTGTAGATCTCGAGCATGCCGCGGCTCCCCCCGATGAGGGTGGGCTTCCGGGGCGAGCCCGGCTGCTCGGCCTGGAGCCGGCTCACCTCCCGGGCCAGCCGCTGGTTGTCCAGCGCCTTGTCGACCACGATCTCCAGTTCGTCGGGGTCGAACGGCTTGTGGATATAGTCGAAGGCGCCCCGCCGCATGGCCTGGATGGTGGTCTCCATGTCCTGGAAGGCGGTGATCATGATCACGTAGGCGTCGGGGTCCTGCTCCCGCATGCGGACCAGGGCGTCGAGGCCGGTGCCGTCGGGAAGGCGGATGTCGCAGATGACCACCCCGGGCCGGAACTCCTGGAAGACCCGGATCCCATCGGTCAGGGAGAGCGCGGTCCTGGTCTCGTGCCCCTTGGCCCGGAAGAAGAGGGAGAGTTCACGACCGAGGTTCACCTCGTCGTCGATGACGAGCAGCCGGGCCACGGGGTCAGCCCGTCCTTTCCGGGTCCGGCAGCTTCAGGCTCACCACCACCCCTCCGGCCGAGGGGCAGGCCAGGGTGGCGGTGCCCCCGTGCGCCTTCAGGATCCGGTCCACGTTGCTGAGTCCCAGGCCGAGCTGGTGCCGGCTGGTGGTGAAGAAGGGATCGAAGACGCGGGCCCGGTTCTCCGGGGAGACCCCCTTGCCGTTGTCCCGGATCTCGATCAGCCACCAGCGGGCTCCCGGTTCGCTCTGCGGCTTGACCACGATGTGGATCTCGCCGCCCATCTCCAGGGCTTCCGAGGCGTTCTGGATCACCTGGGTCACCGCCCGGGCGATCTGGTTGCGGTCGAGATGCAGGATGGGGGGAGCGGGGGGATACTGGCGCAGGAGGCTGATCGACTTCTGGATCAGGACCGGCCGGGCGTCCTCCAGCCCGGCCTCGATGGCCTCGACCAGGGGAACCGGACCGAAGGACGGCCGGGGCGGGTCGACGTTGCCTTCCAGGCTCTCCAGGTACAGTTCGATCCCTTGCATCTCCTCCCGGGCGATGGCGAAGTGGACGTCGTCGTCCCGGGTCTCGCCGCCGTCGTCCTGGAGCATGTACAGGCTCATCTTGATCGCCGAGAGGTGGTTCCGGACCTCGTGGGCCACGTTGTGAGCGATGAGTCCCAGGGTGCCGAAGCGCGCTTCCTGGAGCATCCGTTCCTGGAAGGCCTGCTCGTCGGAGATGTCCCGGGCCACCGCCACCACCCCGATCGGCTCCCCCGACAGGGCCCGGGCCAGGGACGTCTCCAGGTGCACCGGGATCGGGGACCCTTCCCGGCGGGCGCAGAGCATCTCGCCCGCCCAGCCCCCGGCGAAGGTGGCCTCCCGGATGGCCTTCATGTCGCCGGGGATCCCGGTCTCGGCGAAGAGCGCCTCGATCGGGCGGCCCAGAAGCTCGTCCGGACCCTCGTAGCCCAGGGCGTCCAGGATCCGCGGGCTGAGGAAGAGGATCTGGGCTTCCATGCCGCACACCACGATGCCGGCCGGGACGTACTCCAGCATGCGGATGAGGTTGCGAACCTCGGCCTGATGGGCGGGAGGGACCGATTGAAGAATTCTTTCCACGAGCCGTGCCTTCCGGTCAGTCAGCAATCCATTGAAGCCTAGATTAAGGCTACGGCGCGGCGGGGGCGATTTCAAGCCGGGATGCGAGGGGGGGGGCTAGGAGCGGGGAGGAGCCACCTGCAGGGCCCGGGGATCGGCGGCCATGGTCACGTGGGCCAGGCACTCCTGCCGCAGCGGGCACCCGCGGGGCCCCTCGGAGCGGGGACAGGCGCCGACGGACCGGTTGTTCAGGCGGCAGTAGAACGAGCGGAACTTGAAGGTGGGCTTCTTTCCGAACAGCAACGCTCGCATCGTGACCTCCTGGGGGCTCCGGGCCCGCCTGCCCCTTGGGGTTGCAAGGCCCGTGCCTCCGGGGACCGGAGGTGGGTCAAGTCTCGTAATCAATTGAAGATCAATGTATTGCGCGGCAATGCCGCGGGAGGGTCCGGGCCGCCGTGGACGCCGGGACACGGGTCCCCGGGAAAAATCACCCGGCGGCCGGCCGGAATCTGACCCACCGCCGCCCGCTCCGGCCGGCCGACCTCCCCTCCCGGACGGCCCTCACCGGCGGGTAGGACGTCAAGTCGGCCCCCCCCGGCGCCGATACCCGGGATGTAGGAGGCCGCCTCCGCTCTCCGGAGACGGTGAGGGACCCATTCGTCCAGAGGGGATCATCCATGGTTGTGGTGTCGTACTCGGGTAAAGAGATCAATGCCAAGCTGGTCTACTACGGCCCTGGGCTGAGCGGTAAGACCACGAACCTCGAATACATCTACCAGAGTGTGCCGAGCACCAATCGCGGCAAGATGGTCTCGATGAAGACGCGCACCGAGCGCACGCTCTTCTTCGACTTCCTGCCCATCGACCTCGGGGACATCGGCGGATTCAAGACCCGGTTCCTGCTCTACACGGTGCCGGGACAGGTGTACTACAACGCGACCCGGAAGCTGGTGCTGCGCGGGGTGGACGCCATCATCTTCGTGGCCGACTCGGCCCGCGGGAAGATGGACGAGAACATCGAGTCGCTCCAGAACCTCCGGGACAACCTGAAGGAATACGGTCTCAGCCTGGACGAGATCCCCTGGGTCATCCAGTACAACAAGCGCGACCTCCCCGACGTCTACACCGTGGAGGAACTGGAAGAGGCCCTGAACCCGGACCGCGTCCCCCACTGGGAGGTGGTGGCCACGACCGGGGTCGGGGTGTTCGAGTCCTTCCGGGGCATCGCCAAGCTGCTGCTCCAGAAGCTGGGCACCGAGATCAAGCTCGGGGACGGCAAGGGGAGTTCCCCGGCCTCCCGCTCCGCGGCCCGCCCGGCTGCGGCGCCTGCGGCCAGGAAGCCGGCGGCTCCGCCCCGGCCCGCGGCCGCCGCTCCGGAGGCCCCGGCCCCCCAGGCGCCGGGGCTGGAGACCGGACGCCCGTACCGGCCCGGGGCCGCGCCCCGGCCGGCCGCCGCCCAGGAGCCGCCCTTGACCCCGGGCCCGTATTCGCCCCGGGCCGCGGCCGGCGGTCCCGCCCGGCCCCAGGCGGCCCAGACGCCCCCAGTTTCGAAGCCTGCCCCGGCCCCCCGGGCCCAGGCGCCGGCCCCGCGGCCGGCCGCCCCGCCCCCCCCGGTCGAGGCGGCGGAGAGCGACCTGTTGACCGCGGGAACCGAGCCGGAGGACTTCGGCCTGGCATCCCCCGCCGCCTCCCACCCGCCGGACGTCCGGGAGACCGGAACCCAGACCCCGGCCGGGACCCCGTCGGTCTCTCCGGCCGAGGAAGAGGCCGCCCTGGCCGCGGAGATCCAGAAGCGGGCCGAGGCCAGGGGACGCTCCTTCGACGGCGAGGACGGCGATGTCGACGTCGAGACGTCGAAGCCGAAGAAGGGCTTCTGGAGCCGTATCTTCCGGCGGCAGTCCGAGGACCAGGTGACCGACTTCTACTCCGAGCCCGAGGGCCTGCCCGAACTCGGCGAGGACCGGATCGAGGCTCCCGAGCCCCGGTTCCAGGAACCGGAGCCGGAGACGGCCGGAGAGGATAACGAGGAGCCCCAACCCTCCTTCCAACTGGACGATGCGGACACCGGGGAGGAGGCGCCGGCCGGCGGGTCCTTCCTGGACCTCCAGGACGAGCCGGAACCCGAGGCTCCGGTTCCGCCCGCGCTCTCGGAACCGGCCCCGGCGGCCAGGCCGGCGCCGGTGGAGATTCCGGTGGCCCGGGGGGCCGGAGACGGCACCCCGGTGCTCATCGAGCGGCGGGTCCAGATCCCGATCACCCTGGGAGCCGAGGAGATCATGCGGGGGGCGCGTCTCCGCCTGGTCCTGGAGATCGAGGTCGAGGCCTCGGAGTCGGCGGGCGTGCCGCCGGCCACGGCCGACCGCACGATCCGGAACCGGGTGGCCTGACCGCCCGCCGGCCGCGGCGGCTTCGGAAACGAGGGGGACCGGGCGGTCCCCGTGATCGATGGGGACCCGAGCGGTCCCCATCGGTGTATAGAGGGGTGCGACCCGCCCGCGGGCGCCCCCGGAACCGGCTTCAGTTGACGGAGCGGGACCCCGGGAGTACGCTTTCCGCACCGGAGGAAGATGCAGTGAAGCGGCACATCGGACGGACATTCCTGGTGGCTCTGGCCGGTCTCGTCTGCGTGACGGGGACGGCGCCGGCCGCGACCCCGGGGGGCAATCCCCAGGCCCTGGCCGGGATCGGGTCCACGCCCTCGGTCGGCCTGCTCCGCTCCGGGCTCCTCGACTTCTCCCGTTTCGACGTGTCGCACAGCCTGACCTACGGGGTCTCCTCCTCGTCCACCTTCGGCACGCGTTCCGGCGGCCTCTGGCTCACCGAACTCGGCTACCGGATCTCGGACCCGCTCCGGGTCTCGGTGGACGTGGGCGCGGTCATCGATCCCTCCGGCGACGGCCCCCTATTCAGCGAAAAGAACGTCTTCCTGCGCGGCTTCAACCTGGACTACCAGCCGAGCAAGAGCTTCCGCCTCAACATCTCCTATCTCAACACGCCGCCGAACGCTGCTTCGGTTCTCGGGTATGACTATCCTGGCGCCGGTCTTGGATACCGCCCCTATGGACCGTTCCGCGGTTCCGGCCGGTGAAGTTCCGTACTCCGAACCCTCCTCCCTCCCCGCCCGCCGACTCGCCCGGCTCGACCACGCGGGAACAGCGGGCCCGCGCCGAGGACCTGGCCCGGCGCCTGAAGGAGGAACCGGGACGGATGGACCTGGCCATCGAACTGGCCCAGGTCCTGGAGACCCTCGGCGACTTCCGGGATGCCCTCCGCGTGGTGGAACGCATGGCCAAGAAGGGGGCCTCCACTCCGGAGCTGGTCCGCCTGCGGGCGGAATGCCTGCGCCGGGTGGGCCGGGGGACGGAAGCGGTCCAGGTGCTCGACGAGGCGGGGGACCTGCTCGAGGGCACCCTGGCCGGCTCCATCACCCGCGGTCGTTGCCTGGCCGCGGCCGGGCGCCTGGACGAAGCGGTCAAGATCCTGCGCGAGGCGGTGCGCCTGGATACCAAGAACCCCGAGCCCCACTACTCCCTGGCCACCGCCCTGGCCCAGGCCGGCCGGACCG
>Ga0307424_1000322_pt1 | contig 25405 bp, 22 predicted proteins | sample SalMarWE160320MG_FD_202157 | JGI IMG/M metagenome (GOLD analysis project Ga0307424, IMG submission 202157) | Salt marsh sediment microbial communities from the Plum Island Ecosystem LTER, Massachusetts, United States - WE1603-20 | ecosystem: Environmental > Aquatic > Marine > Intertidal zone >... | reverse complement strand
GTGCTCTTCGATATCGACGGCACCCTCCTTCACACCCATGGGGCGGGGCGCCGCGCCATCCACGCCGCGGTGCTGCACGAAGTCGGTGCGCGGGTACCCGAGGGACGCGTGCGGTTCGACGGCAAGACCGATCCCCAAATCGTGCGGGAGATGATGGAGATCGCCGCACAGGAGAACCCGCTCGACCAAGCGCGGATTGCCGCGATCTGCCAGCGCTACGTCGAATGCCTCGCGGGCGAGCTCGGGAGTGGTGAACTGGTCATGACTGTCTACCCCGGCGTCGTCGCGTTGCTGGACGCCCTCGAGCAGCGGGGAGACGTCATCCTCGGGTTGTTGACCGGCAACGTCGCGGAAGGTGCTCGCCTCAAGCTCGGTGCCGCGGGGATCGCGCCTGACCGATTCCGTGTGGGAGCGTTTGGCTCCGATCACGCTGACCGGGCCGCCCTTCCCGCGATCGCGGCGTCGCGGGCGGCGACCGTGATGGGGCGGGTGCCGAACGGCGCCGACATCGTCATCATCGGCGATACGCCCGCCGACGTGACGTGCGGCCGTGGCGTGGGCGCGCGGGCCATTGGCGTCGCGACGGGGTCGTACGTGGTCGCCGAACTCAAAGCAGCCGGAGCGTACGCGGTATTCGATGACCTCTCGGTTCCCGAGTCGGTCGTCGATGCCATCTTTGCATGACCAGTCCCAAGCTGCTCATCCCCATCCGCATTCCCGAGCTCGGCCCTTCTCTCGGGAAGGTTCTTGGCGGCACGCATCGGGTGAACGTCGATCCCGCGGTGGAGCGGCACCGCGTCGCGCTGGTGGGTCGCCTGCTGGAAGCCTCCGGTGAGGCCCGCCGTCTCGCGACCGACGGTGCGCGCACGGGGGCGGTTGCCGCGCTCGGGCTCGAGGTGTGGCTCGATGCATGGGAGCGGGCCGTGGGGGGCATCGCGCGTGCCCTCGTGGATCGCGTCAACGCGAGGCTCGATGCGAAGGCGCGCGCCGTGCACATGCCCCGGCGGCTCCGCCGGAAAGTGTTGCTCGATACCGCTGAGGAGCGCGGACTGCGCGGCCGGCTCGGTGCGTCCGGGGCGGGCCTGGTAGCGGTGTTGGACGTGTTGAGCCGGCAGGGAGAGCGACTCCTCGCCGCGCCGGTGACCGAGCGGGATGCGCTCGAGCAATGGCAGCAGAGCGTGCTCGCTGCTGCCCGCCGGCTCGAGGCGGCATGGCTCGCGCTCGAGGACCAGCTCGAGCTGGAGAGCCAACGCTGGGAACAGGTCGGCGATGTCGTCGCCCGATGGCGTCGGCCGTTGTGGCCGATCATCGCGGTCGGCGTTCCCACCCTGGCGGCGGCGTGCTGGCTCGGTCTCGTCGTGGGCGGGTACGCGGTGGCGCCTCAGTGGCTGCAGCAGGTGTGGACTCTGATCCCGTGACGGCGCGCCGACTCGGGCTGGCCTTCGCGATGCTCGCGCTCACCGGGTCGAGCGTGGCGGCCCAGGAATTGGCGATCACCCGTGTGCGGCTCGATTCCCTTGCCGTGCTCTCCCAGCTGGCACGCCTCGGATTCGAAGTCGCGGGCGTGGATCGCATCGGCGCGAATTCGTACGCGCTCATCGTGACGAGCGGCTCCGACCGCGTGCGCCTCGGGGTGGTCGGCCTTGCGGCGGCGGCCGCCGCGCCGGCGCCGGCCGCTCCGCCGGTGGTGTTCCGGAACTTCCCGCAGGTCGCGGCGATGCTCGAGAGTTTGGCATCCGCCGGACGCATCATTCTGGACACGATCGGGTTCTCGCGGGAGGGGCGCCCAATGCTCGCCGCCAAGATCGGGACGGCGGGCGATGCGCCGGCTCGACCGAACGTGCTGTTTCTTGGGGCGCATCACGCGCGCGAGTGGATATCGGCGGAGATCGCGCTCCGCCTGGTCACGTATCTGAGCGATGCCCCGTCCGAGGCGTCGCTGCTTGCCGACCGCGACGTGTGGGTGATTCCCGTCGTGAATCCCGACGGGTACCAGTACACGTTCGACGTCGAGCGCTTGTGGCGTAAGAACCGGGCTCCGAACGCCGACGGGACGTTCGGTGTGGATCTGAACCGCAACTACCCGGCCTTCTGGGCCAGCGATGACGTCGGATCGAGTCCCGATCCCTCGGCCGAAACCTATCGCGGACAAACCCCCGCGTCGGAGCCGGAGATTCAGGCCATTGTGAACTTCCACGCCGCGCATCCGCCGGCCGTGGCGCTCTCGTACCACAGCTTCAGCGACGTGCTGCTCTACCCGTATGGGCATGCTGCGGGGCTCCTGCCGCCCGATCTCGGACCGTTCGTGTCCCTGGCGGGGACGCCGATCGCGTCCGCTGTCCGCGACAACCTGCCGGAATCGGAGCGCACCGCATACTTCCCCGGTCCCGCGTGGCAGCTCTATCCAGTCAACGGCGACTATACGGAGTGGGCGTATCGGGCGCATGGGACGTTGGCGCTCACCGTCGAGCTGACCGCAGGCTGCTGCCGCGGCGGGTCGGCGTATGCGTTCGAATTCCCGGACGACTCGGCGGCCGTCGCCACGGTCTTCGCCGACAACCTGCCGCTCGCGCTTGGCGCGATTCAACTCGCGGGCACCGCCGCGCAAACGGGGCCCGAGGGATTCGAGACGATGTGGCCGGAGGTGCGCGTGGTCGGCCCCCCAGGACAACCGTCCCAAGTCGCGACCCTCGCCGGAGCGGCCATGGCGGGGTCGTTGGACCTCCGGGCGGATTCGCTCGATCAGGGAGTGCTCCGATGGCGATGGCGGGCCGAGCTGCCCGCTGCCACGGTCGGCACGCGGATTACCGTCCCGGACCTCGACGCGCGCGCCGAGCTTGCATATGCGGATGGCGCCGAGCAGGCATCCGGATGGTCCGGTGGAAGGCGGGATTCCGTGGACTCGCGGGAAGGTCGCTGGCATTGGCTCGTGACGACGGACACGCTCCGATCCCCGGAGATCTCGCTCGCGGGCGTTCGCGAGCCGCGGCTGGCGTTCTGGGTGCGGCACGCGGGCTCGCTGTTCCTGCCGGAGCGCGAGGCGACCGTGGAGGCGTCTGGAGACGGTGGCGCGTCGTGGACGGTGCTGGCCAAGATCGCGGGAGCGAGTGACGTGTGGTATCCGGTGACCGTGGCGCTCCCGGCGGTCCTTGGGGTCCGGCTGCGGGTGTACAGCCGTGAGCTGCCTCTCGCCGTCGACGCGGTGCACGTATTCGGGACGCCGGTGGTCGGGGTGGCCGCGGCGGCCGTGGGGGAGTTGGGCGTTTCGGAGAATCCGGTTCGCTCGAGCCGCGTGTACTTCACCTGGCAGGCAGGATCGGGTGGTGCTCGCCTGTCCGTCTTCACGTTCAACGGCCAGCTCGTGTACCGGACGGTCGTAGCGGCGGGCGATGGCCAAGCCGGTTGGGATCTCACGAATACGGGAGGCGCGGCGATCAGGAACGGCGCCTACGTGGTCATCCTCGAAGTCGGTGGGGCGGTGTTGCGTCGCCGGCTGTTCGTTGCGAGGTCGCCGTGACCGTACGCGCCATCGGCATCGATCTCGTGGCTGTCGGCCGCATTCAGAAGATGCTCGATCACGTTGGTGATCGTGCGCTCGAGCGGTTGCTCACCGATGACGAGCGAGCGTACTGCTCCTCGATGGCGGTCCCGGCCCGACACGTGGCTGCCCGGGTGGCCGCCAAGGAGGCGGTCTACAAGGCCCTGCAGGGAACGGATGACGCGCGGGGCATTGGGTGGCGCGAGATCGAGGTCGTGCGTGATCGGGACGGACGCCCCTCGGTCTGTCTTCATGGTCGCGCGGCCTCGCGGCTGCGCGCACTGGGAGCGGAGGGGGTGCTGTTGTCGCTCACCCATACAGACGACCTTGCGGCGGCGATTGCCGTCATCACCTAGCGATTTGACTCGATAGGCGGGTTCGGGCGCCACGCTCCGCGGTATCTCGGCCTGGCGGTTGCCAGGACTCCTCCAGGGTTGTCCAAATCCCGACAAATAAAGTTGCACATAGCAAAGCCGAGGTCTACAATTCTTGGTCACTCACATTTTGAGAATGAGTCTCAAGTTCTTTCGTCCCCCGCCACTTCCTGCCGCTTGCGTAGCCGTCGTCGCGGTTGTGGCGGTCGTGCGAGCGGCTGCCGCGCAGACGGAGACGGCCGAGTCGCGCGCACGACGCATCGCGGCGGTCGTCACGATGGCTGCCCGAGAGTACGGCCGTGGAGTTGCTGACGGTGCCGTAACCAACGCAACGGAGTGGGCGGAGTCCCGGCAGCTCGTCGCCGAAGCCCGCGTGCTCGCGGATGGCCTTCCCACCGACGCGCGAGCGGAGGTGGCGGCCTGGCTGGACTCCCTCGTGGTCCGAACGACCGGGCTGGAGTCACCTGATCGGGTTCGGTCAGCGGCGGTGAGTCTGCGCGCCGTTCTGACCGGGGCCCTCGAGATCGTGCTCGATCCGCTCCCCGCCGCGCCGCCGACGCTTTCGCGGGGTGCCGCCCTCTATGCCGCGCACTGCTCCGCCTGCCACGGGTCGTCCGGCGCGGGAGACGGTCCTGCGAGCAGCGGCATGGACCCGCCACCGGCCACCCTCACCGGCCGTTCACTCGCCGCCTCCCCGCTCGATGTCTTTCGCGCGGTCGCGGTGGGGATCCCCGGCACGGCCATGGCTGGCTATGCATCAACGCTTTCCTTGGAGGAGCGCTGGGCGGTCACGACCTATGTGACCGGGCTCAGGTACTCGGATGCTGAGCGACGGGCCGGCCGCGAGTGGATGACCACGGCCTGCCCGGACTGCCTGGTGATGGTGAGCGACTGGGCCGATCTCGTGGGCGTGTCGGACGACTCGCTTCGGGCGGCGCTCGCCACGGCGTCGCGCCGAGCGCCACCACCTCATGCGGTGGCCTTCGCGCGGACCGCCGGAGCCGCAGACGTCCTGGGGGCCGATCGGGCGCTCGCCATCCGGCGCGCGGTCCATCGAGCCGAGGCCCTGACGGACGCGGCGGTGTCCAAGGACGCCGTCGGTGACACCGCCGCGGCGCGCGGTGTGGCGCTCGACGCGTATCTCGCGTTCGAGACGGTCGAGCGGGATGTCGGAGCGCGCAGCGCCGGCTGCGTCGCGGAGATCGAGCGTGCGTTCACGGCGTTCCGGGCGGCGCTCGACCGGGGAACACCGTCCGGCGTCGACCGGGCGGCGGCCGCGCTCCACCGCGCGCTTGCTGGTGTAGCGGCGGTCCTCGAGTTCGATGGAGCGCCGTCGGTGATGTTCGGGCAGTCACTCGTGATCATCCTCCGCGAAGGGCTCGAGACGATCCTCATTCTCGCCGCCCTGTCGGCGTTCCTCGTCAAGGCGGGTGCCGCCGACCGACGGCGGGAGCTCTCGTTCGGCGTCGGGGGGGCGGTCGTGGCGAGCCTCGCCACCGCCGCGGTCGTCGCGGTGGTCTTGCGTGTCTCCCATGCCCAGCAAGAGGCGATCGAAGGGCTCACGATGCTTCTCGCGTCCGCGGTCCTGTTCGCGGTGACGTCGTGGATCGTGTCCAAAGTCCAGACGGAGCGGTGGCAGGCGTTCGTGCGTGTCCAAATGCAGGCGGCCCTCGGGAGCCGGCGGGGCTTGGCCATCATCGGGGTAGCGTTCCTGGCCGTCTACCGCGAAGGGGTGGAGACGGTGCTGTTCTATGCGGCGCTGCTGGGAACGGCGCATGGCACGGGCGGGATCGGTGCCGTCGTCGCCGGTCTCGCGGTCGGCTTGCTGTTCCTGGTTGGTCTGTACCTGGGAATGGAGCGCTGGGGCGTGCGGATTCCGCTGCGGCCCTTCTTTGCGGTCACCGGCGTCCTGCTCACGGTCATGTCGGTCAGCTTTGCCGGGCAAGGGGTGGCCGAGCTGCAGGGGGTCGGATGGGTGCCGGCAACGCCCGTTCACCTTCCCGCGCTGCCGGCCCTCGGTGTATTCCCCACGCTGCAGACGCTTGGAATCCAGGCGTTCGTGGGCCTTGGTTTCCTTGCGGCGGTGACGTGGATCCTCTGGGCCGGGCGCCGGGGTGCTGGGCCGGCGCTAGGAACGGTGGGCGCAAAGGGGGACTGAGCGATGGGCAACGGCGGTCAGTCGCCCGCCGTCCGTCCGCTCAATCGCGGTAGTCGATTCGACAGCCGCAGCCTTCCCACATGCGCTCGTAGTGCGCGAGCCGTCTCGTGACGAACTGCGCGGCGGCCGCGGCGGTCCCGAGCCTGCGACCCGGTGTCCCGGTTCGGGCGACTCGACTGCGGCGAGCGTGTCACCGATACGCACGATCACGAGATCGCCGGCGAGACCGGTCGGGTGACGCTCAACTTCCTCGAAAATGGCGGCCTGTGCCTCCCACGCGTCGACGGGGACGATGACGACGGACTCGATCTCCAGGAGGCGCAGGAGCGCGTCGCTTGCGCGTATGGCAGTCACGACTTCGGTGGCACGGAGGCTGTGGGCGGCGCTAGGCCTCCAACCGGGCGCACCGTGAACCCGTCCGGCGCGCGCAGTCGCACGACGACGTAGACCCCAATCAGCAGCAGCAACACGCTCGTTCCCTGGGCGAGCGTGAAGGGCCCGAGCATGCGATCGTCCTTGGCCCGGAGGAACTCGACCAGGAAGCGCTCGATGCCCACGCCAATCAGGTAGACGCCGAAGAGCCATCCGACGGCGTGACGGTGGCGGCGCAGACGCCACAAGAGCCAGAAGAAGAACACCAGCGCGGCCACCTCGTAGAGCTGCGTTGGATGCACGGCGAGGACGGTGGCCGGCGCGGTTCCGTCGGGGACGTGCACGCCCCATCGCGCGAGCGCCCCCGCCGTGGTCGGAGGCTGGCCTTGGGGGAACCGCATGCCCCACGGGAGGGTCGTCGGCATGCCGTAGTCATCTTGGACCAGAAAGCAGCCAATCCGTCCGATGCCGTGGCCCAGGGCAAGGGCCGGTGCCGTGAGCTCGAAGGTGAAGCGGATCGGAACGCGCTTCCACCAGCTCGTCCCCATCACCGCGAGCACGCCGCCGATGAAGCCTCCATACCAAACGAGGCCTCCCCGCGAGAAGATCGGCCCCCCATTGAGCGCGATGTACCAGAGGCGGGCGCCGAGGATCCCACCGACCACGCCGGCAACGACGATATCGGCCGCGAACTCGCCGTTGAGCCCGCGCCGCTCCAATTCGAGCTGCATGACCCAACCAGTCACCAGGAACGCCACCATCATGAGGATGCCGAAGCCGGTGATGTGCAGGCCGAAGACCGTGAAGGTGAGCGGATAGACCGTCATGGCGTTGGGGTTGGGGCCGGACCGCGTTCCAGTCCCGGGAGGGGAAGGGAAGGGTTGGCGTCGAGATGGTGAGTACTGGCCTCGCCCCGGCGGAGTCGAAACCATCCAGCCCGGGCGATCATCGCGGCGTTGTCGACGTTGAAGCGAGGCCGGGCGACGACCACGCGCGCGAGCCCGCGTACCCGGTCACTCATCCGACGGGCGAGGGCGCGGGAGCAGGCGACGCCGCCACCCAGCACCACGACGGGATGCTCCGTGTGCTCGACTGCGCGCGCCGTCTTCTCGACGAGCACGTCGATGACGGCATCCTGAAAGCTGCGGGCCAGGTCGGTACGGTCGGCCGCGAGGTCGGTCGACGCCCGCGTTGCGTAGAGGACCGCGGTCTTGAGACCGCTGAAGGAGAAATCGAACCCGTCGTGCAGCATGGGCCGGGGAAACCGGAATCGGTCCGTTCCCTCGGCGGCGAGGCGCTCGATGGCCGGTCCGCCGGGGTACGCCAGTCCGAGCAGGGTCGCCACCTTGTCGAACGCTTCGCCGGCGGCGTCATCCCGTGTTTGCCCCAGGAGTCGGTACTCGCCCCAGGCGCGGACGTCGAGCAACAGCGTGTGGCCACCGGACACGAGCAACGCGACGAACGGCGGCTCGAGATCCGGGTCGTCCAAGGTCGGCGCAAACAGATGTCCCTCGAGGTGGTGGACCCCGACGACCGGCTTGCCGAGCGCGGCGGCCAGCGTTTTCGCGTAGGTGATCCCGACGAGCAGCGCCCCCGCGAGTCCGGGTCCCTGGGTGACCGCGACGGCGTCGACCGAGCTGAGCGGGAGGCCGGCCTCGGCGAGCGCCCGCTGGACGACGGGATCGAGCGCGCGCAAATGCGCGCGGCTCGCGAGCTCCGGCACGACCCCGCCGAACACCGCGTGGATGTCCTGCGAGAGCACCACCAGGCTCGCGAGCTCGGGGCGGTCGCGCTCTCCGACGAGCACGGCCGCGGACGTCTCGTCACACGACGTCTCGATGCCGAGGAGGACCTCAGCCACGCGTGCGCCGGGTGAGCGTGACGGAGTCGGGCGTGGCGACGCCCGTGACGCCGTCGGGTGCGATCACTTCGAGGATCACGCGTTCCGTGCTATCACCGCTGACCGAGCTCGCGTACACCGCGAGGGAATCGCGCGTGAGGGAGGCGAGCCGGCGGCTCGCGCCACGAATCGTGACGAGGACCACCGCGGGGTCCGCGGTGACGTTCCCGGGCCGATCGCTGCGAACGGTGACTGGCACGCCCCCCAGGACGCGCTCGGCAACGAACGCGACGTCGGCGGAGACCTGGACCGACTCCGGCGAAACGCGGACGGCGCCCAGGCCGACGGTGTCGATGGCCAGCGTGCGCCGGACCGGAGTGCTCACGCTCCGCAGCTCGAGGCGAACCGTCGGGACGGTTGCGAGCGACCGAACGGCCGAGTCCGGTCCCGAGACGATCACCGTGGGTGGGCTGACGCCAATCCCACCGACCAGCGCGAAGTCGGAATCCGGCACGATGGTGACGCGCGGCTCCACCCCGACGGATCGCTGCACGACCGCATCGAGCCGAATGGTGACGGCGCGCGGTTGCACGTCCTCGGGCCGCACGTTGATACGACGCCCGGCGATCAGATCCTGCGGCGACAACTCGAGCGTGTACTCGCTGCCCGTCAGTGTGTCTGGCAGGACCTTCCGGATGACCGGTGGCGAGGTGTAGAGCTTGATGAGCTCGCGGGTACTCCCGACATACACCGCCTGCACAGGGGGCAACTCGCCCGCGAGACTTCGCCCGGTGGGCGGGTCGACCTCCAAATTCACCGGAACCAACTGCGTGGTCGGTTCCTCCGCGGCGACCGCGGCCCAGAGCACTCCCGAAAGCAGCAAGGCCGTCAGCTTTGCTGGCCAGTTGACCAAAATCGCCGTCCGGATTCGGGCCAGGCTCGACCTACGGGGCGGCAAGCAACCTCCGGATGAGGGCCACTTGGGCGGGGTGATCCCATTCCGTGGCGCCCCACACCTTCTTCACGATCGCGCCGTTCCGGTCGATGACGAAGCTCTCCGGCACACCCGTGGTTTGGTACGTCTGCTGAATGCGGCCCGACGCATCGTGCAGCACGGTGAACGTCAGATCGTGGTCGTTCACCCACTTCTGCACCGCGTCCGACGAAGCCTGATCGATGCTGATCGCGACGACCTTGAGGCCCTCAGGTCCCAGTTCTTTGTAGAGTCGCTCCATCGAGGGCATTTCCGCCTCGCAGGGGCCGCACCAGGTGGCCCAGATATTCAGGAGCACCACTTGGCCGCGGTACGAGTCGACCGTCACCGAGTCACCAGTCGCCAGGCTCTCGGCCTTGTAATTCGGTGCCTTCGAGCCCGGTTCGACGCGCGCAATCTCGGGCGTCAACAAGGCGGCGGCGCCGAGGCCGAACGCGAGCACCCCGAGCACCACGCCCACGGCAATCCACTGTCTACGATTCGCCATGATACCGCTCTACACGTTCACGGCGCCTTTGCGCCGCAGTTCCCGAAGGGCGTTGGCCGGATCGAGCGCGCCGAACACCGCCGAGCCGGCGACAAACGTATCCGCGCCGGCGTCGTGCGCCGCGGCGATCGTCTCCGGGGTGATACCCCCGTCGACCTCCAGCCAGATCCGTCCTCCCGCGCGATCCAGCAGGGCGCGGGCGCGTCGGATCTTGTCGTTCGCTGCCGCAATGTAATGCTGGCCGCCGAATCCGGGGTTGACCGTCATGAGCAGCAGAAGGTCGACGTCGTCGAGCACTTCCGCCACCAGCGTGAGGGGGCTCGCGGGGTTCAGCGCCAAGCCGGCGCGCATCCCCAACTCACGAGCCGCGACCAACTGGCGCTGGACGTGGCGGGTCGCATCGGGGTGAAACGTGAAGTTGGAGGCCCCGGCGTCGGCGAACGCCTCCAGATATCGCTCGGGCTGCACCACCATGAGATGCACGTCGAGGGGCAGGCCGGTGGCCTTCCGCGCGGCGGCGATGACGCCGGCGCCAAACGTGAGATTCGGGACGTAGCGACCGTCCATCACGTCGATGTGGATCAGGTCGGCACCACCGGCTTCCGCCCGCGCGATCTCCTCCGCCAGCCGGCCAAGGTCCGCCGCGAGGATGCTGGGGGCCAGTCGGATGGGGGTCATCGTGGACTCCTGGCGATGCGCACGTTTACAACCGTCCCGGGTGCCGAAAGTGTCCCGGCAGCGGGCTCCTGGAAAAAGACTTCCCCTGGGGCGACGGCGGTGGTCGTCTGCTCGAACGCGGTCCCGAGTGCGAGACCCGCCGTTTCGAGCGCGAGCCGCGCTTCCTCGATGCTCAGTCCCGTCAGGGTCGGGACGCGCAGGGTCGCGGCGCCCACGCTGACGACGAGGACGACCGAGCTCCCGGGGTTGAGCGTCGTCCCCGCGGGCGGGCGGGTGTTGACCGCGACGTTCTTCGGGGTCGGTGCTTGCGTCGACTCGGTGGATCCCACGCGGAGGCCGGCGCCCTCGATGAGACTGCGGGCTTGCTCGACATCGTATCCCGCGACGTCCGGCACCGGAATGCGCTGGGGACCGCTGCTCAGGATCAGCGAGACATCCGTTGCCTCGGGCGCGACCACCTCCGCCGGCGGGTCCTGCCAGATCACGGTTCCCACGGGCGCCGTGGGGTGGGGCTCGCGCTCCACGTCGCCAACGCCGAATCCCGCCGCCGTCAGCGTTTCGCGCGCCCTGGCTTCCTCTTGACCGAGCACGCGGGGGATCGACCGATGAGAGACGAAGATGGGTGCGGGGAAGAGGACGATGGCGGCGAAGAGGTAGCCGAACAGGAGCGTACCGCCGAACACGCCCGCCACCTGGACCGACAGGCGCCGGTCAAACGGCCAGCGCCAGCGCGCTACCCACCGCGTCCACGCGGGACCCGCGGGCGTGGTCTTCGCTGCTTGGGCGTCGAGCAGGTCGTCGAGGTCGGGAATCTCCTCGGGCGGCAGGCCCACCAACCGCTCGGGTTGCGTGATCTCGCGATCCGCGCGTGGCCGAGCGTCCGGTGCTGCCGCCTGGTCGTCGTCCGAGGTGGGAGATGAGGGCGCCAGTCGGTCCCGCAGCGCGGCGAACAGCCCGCTGATCCGGCCCGGAGTGGCAAACCGTCGGCGGAACTTCACGCGGCCGCTCGCACCAGGCGCGCGGCGAAGGCGCCGTCCGTTCCGCGCTCCGGCGGGAACAGGAACAGATTTTCCCGATCCGACTGGAAGTCCGGGTGTCGCTCCAAGAAGCGGGTCACCTGCCGCCCGTTCTCCTCGTCCTCGAGCGAGCACGTGAGGTATCCCAGCATCCCGCCCGGACGGACGGCGGCAGCCGTGGCGTCGAGCAGCGCCGCTTGCAACGCGGCGAGTCGCTCGATGCGCCCCTGGGAGAGTCGCCAACGGGCATCGGGATGCTTGGCAATCGTGCCGGTGGCGCTGCACGGGACGTCGAGCACGACCGCGTCGAACGCTCCGGCGCGAACGGGCGCGTGGAGCGCGTCCGCACAGAGCACCGGGGTCCCCGGTGCGGCACGACGAACCGTGTCGACCAAGCGGGGGAGTCGGGGGCGACGGGGGTCGGACGCGATGACGTGGCAGCGACCGACGAGCTGCGAGACCTTGCCGCCCGGCGCGGCACAGGCGTCCCAGACGTGCGCGCCCGCGGGCACATCGATGTGCGCCAGCGCCAGCGTTTGCGCCGGATCCTGCACCACGAAGGCACCCTCAGCGTATCCGGGAAGTTCGTGCACGCGCATCCCCTCGATGACCAGCCCCGGGAGTCCGGGGGTGGCTCGAACGGTCACACCGGCGCCGCAGAGGGTCTCGCGCAGGCGCTCGAGGGGCCAACGGGCTGGTTGCAGATGGATGGCGGCTTTCTGGTTGTTGTGCTGGAGCAAGGCCTCAGTCGGCTGGAGGCCAAAGCGTTCCACCCACCGCGCGACCAACCACGCCGGATGGGAGTAGCGCTTGGCGAGGGATCGCGGGGTTGCCGGTTCGTCCGATGGTGTGGGAGCCGTGATGTTGCCTCCCGCCAGATCGGTGGCGAGTCGGCGGAGCACGGCGTTGACGAACCCCGCCGCCCGGACGCCATGCTCCCGCTTGGCCACCTCCACGGTAGCGGCGACCGCGGCGTGCACGGGGATGCGGGATAGGTGGTGGAGTTGGTACGCGCCGATCCGCAGGATGTCGCGTACGTCCTCAGCCACGCGGCGCCATTCGCCCGTGACGAGCGGCGTGATCAAGGCATCCAGTTCCGTCCGCCCCCGCAGAATACCGGCCGCGATCTCGTACACGAGTCGGCGGTCGACTTCGGTGAGCTCGGCGGAGGCGCGTGTCAGCGCGGCGTCGAACGTCTCCTGCGACCGCACGGCCCGCAACGTGTGCAGCGCAGCCCGGCGAGCCGCGAGCCCGCGATCGGCCGATTCCGGCGTGGTCTTCGCATCGGCAGCGTGCGGAGCATTCGGGTGCGTCATCACGATCCCGCGTGCTACGCCAGCATTCCGGTGATCGGGCTGGACGGGATGGCCACCTCACGTCGCGGCATCCGGCCCGCGAGAAACGCCAACCGACCCGCTTCCACGGCGAGGCGCATGGCGGTTGCCATGCGAACGGGATCGGCGGCCTCGGCGATGGCCGTGTTCATGAGGATGCCATCGACGCCCTGCTCCATGGTGACGCACGCGTCCGAGGCCGTCCCCACTCCGGCGTCCACGATGACCGGGACCTCGAGGCGGCGCTTGATCGTCCGGACCGCGAACGGATTCAGCAGTCCGAGACCGCTGCCGATTGGCGAGGCGAGCGGCATCACCGCCGCGCACCCGGCGTCCTCGAGACGCAGCGCCGTCACGAGGTCTTCGTTCGTGTAGGCCAGCACCTGGAATCCCTCGGCGACGAGCACGCGGGTGGCCTCGAGCAGCTCGGCGACGTCCGGCAGCAGCGTCTCGCGATCCCCGATCACCTCGAGCTTGATGAACTCATTGAACCCCGCCTCCCGCGCGAGCCGCGCGTAGCGAACGGCGTCCTCGGCGTTGTAGCACCCGGCCGTGTTCGCGAGCAGGAAGTAGCGCGCGGGATCGAGGTGATGGAGAATCCCCTCTTCCTTCGTGCGGTCGAGGTCGACCCGGCGCACGGCGACGGTGACGATGTCCGCGCCGGAGGCGGCATGTGCGGCGACCATCGCAGCATTGTCCCGGTACTTGCCGGTCCCGACGATGAGGCGCGAGCGGAACGTCCGACCGCCCACCACGAACGGGGTGTCCGAGGGGTGCACCGTCTCGCTCACGTCAACCTCCTCCGACGAAATGCACCAGCTCCACCGCGTCGCCGTCGCGCACGGGCGTCGTGGCGAGTGCCGGGCGTCGCACGATGGCGCGATTCACTTCGACCACCACCGCCCGGGGATCGAGGGCGAACTGCTCAAGCAACGCCAGCACGGACAGCCCTGACGGGAGCTCGCGCGGTTCCCCGTTTACCGAGATGCGAACCATGGGACCGGTCATCAGGGAAAAGATACTCGGAGGGCGCGAACCGCCGCAGCGGGATCGGCGGCGTCCCACAGCGCCCGGATGGCCGCCACGCCCGCGGCGCCCGCGGCCGCGGCCAGGGCCGCCCGCTCAACGGTGACGCCACCGATCGCAATCACACGGTCGATGCGGGCCTCCGCGAGGGCGGCGACACCGAGCCCGGGCCGGCCGGGGTGGGAGGCCGTTTCCCAGATGTTCCCGAGAAAGACGTAATCGGCGCCGGTGGCCGCGGCGGATCGCGCGTCGTCGGCGGTGTGCGTGGATCCCCCGACGAGTGCCCGCTCCGGCAGCAACGCCCGGGCGCGCTCGACGGGGACGCCGGACCGTGGAAGGTGGACGCCGTCCGCACCGCTGAGGCGCGCGACGTCGACGCGGTCATGGATGATCAGGCGCGTGTCCGTGGACGCGGTGATAGCGCGCAGCGAGTCCGCGAGTGCCAGGAGCCGGTTGCCCGGCATCCGGGCACGCAGATGGATGGCGATGTCGGGGCCGACGGCGAGCGCCCTCGCCCGCTCGAGGAAGTCGGGCAGGGCAGCCACGCGATCATCCGTGACCGCGTGGACGATCGGTACCACCCTCACGCGAACCGGTCACCCGGCCGCGCGCCGCGCCCGCGAATCCAGTCGGAGGCCGCGAGACGGTTCTTCCCGTCCGGCTGCACGTCGAAGATCTGCACAAGGCCGTCCCCGGTCGCCACCAGCAGTGCCGGCTCGGTTTCCACGATGGTGCCGGGGGTGGTGTGTGGCGGTGCGGCTCCGGCCTGGTGGGGACCAAAGAGCTTGATGCGCTTTCCCTCCAGCTCCGTCCATGCACCTGGGCGCGGATCCATCGCGCGGAGATGTCGTCCCACGCGGCCGGTACTGTCGGACCACGTGATCCGGGACGTCTCCGGCGCGAGCTTCGGGGCCATCGTCGCCCCACGCTCGTTCTGCGAACGGGGTGTGAGGGCGCCCGCCTCCAACAGCGCGAGCGCCTCGATCAGCGCCAGCGCGCCGAGCTCGGCGAGACGGACCTCCAGCTCACCGGCCGTCTCGTCCGTCGCCACCGGCGTCGGCACCTGGTGCAGGATCGGACCCGTGTCCATGCCCGCGTCCATCTGCATGATGGTGACCCCGGTTTCCTCGAGTCCTGCGAGGATCGCATGGGGAATCGGCGCCGCCCCGCGCAGCGCCGGCAGCAGCGAGGCGTGGACGTTCACCATCCCGCGGGCGGGGAGGCCCAACAGATCGGGACGCAGGATGTGGCCGTACGCGACGACGATGCCGAGTTGGGGCTCGTAGGGCCGCAGGGCGTCGAGGAACGCCGGATCGTTGGGATGCTCGGGCTGGAGCACCGGGAGGCTCTCCGCCAGGGCGACCTCTTTCACCGGCGGAGGAACCAGGACCGACCGGGAGCGCCCGCGCGGGCGGTCGGGTTGGGTGACGACGGCGGCGAGGTCGAAACCCTCGCCGATCAGCGCTCGGAGCGATGGGACCGCGAAGTCGGGAGTGCCAAAGAAGACGAGACGCACGTCAATCGCCGGCCGATGCCGCCACCAGCTCCTTGAGGTAGCTCGTCTCGCCCTTGCGCTGCTTCTCCCATTTCCGCAGCAGCAGGCGCCGCTTGAGCGGGCTCAGGTGATCGATGAAGAGAATCCCGTCGAGGTGATCGATTTCGTGCTGCACGGCGCGCGCACGGTGATCGAGCACTTCGAGCCGCTCCCGATTCCCGTCGAGGGTCGTCGTCTCGACGATGATCCGGGCGGCGCGTTCCACGTCACCATAGAGGTCGGGGCCGGGGATCGAGAGGCAGGCCTCCTCAGCCTTCAGACGCCCGTGGCGTTCGAGGATCACCGGATCGATCAGGACGATGGGGTCTCCTTCGTTCGTGTGCACGACGGCGACCCGCTGCGCCACGCCAACCTGATTGGCCGCCAGGCCCACCCCCTCCGCCACCCGCATCGTCTCGAAGAGATCCCGCACGAACGTCGCCGTTTCCGCCGTGGGGACCCCGACCTCGGTCGAGCGCTCGCGGAGCACCGGCGAGCCGAGGAGATGGAGGGTGAGTACGCTCACGAGGCCGCGGGCTCCCGCGCGGTCAGGACTTCCGCGATACGGTCGCGCTGAACCTCGACGCGGACCTCGCCGGTCTTGAGCGTGAGGCGGTCGTCCTTGACGTGCACCACCTTGCCGATGATGCCGCCGACCGTGATCACCTCGTCACCCGTGCGGAGCTGGGCCAGGCGTTCCCGGTGCTTCTTCTCCTGCTGGACCTTGGGTCGAATCAGGATGAAGTAGATGATCGCGATGAACGCGGCCATCTGAAACAGGAAGATGCCCATGCCGCGACCGCCCGAGCTGCCGGAGGGTGCCATGAGGAGGAAGAGCGGTGCTGAGATCACGTCGTGCTCCCTGCGGTGTAGCGGGCGAGCCAATCCGAGCGCCACCCGTCGAACGTGCCGTCGAGGATCCGGTCTCGGGCATCTTCGCCGAGCCGTGTCAGGATCCGGACATTGTGCAGCGAGAGGAGCCGCAGCGCCAGCAGTTCGTCGGCGACGAACAGGTGCCTGAGGTATCCTCGGCTGTACGTCCGGCAGGTTTCGCAGTCGCAGCTCGCGTCGAGCGGCGCCGGGTCGGTTCGGTGGACCGCGTTCCGGATGTTCACGGGTCCATCCCGCGTGAACGCCTGGCCGTTGCGCCCGTTTCGCGTGGGCGCCACGCAGTCGAACAGGTCCATGCCGCGCGCCACCGCCTCGAGGAGATCCTCGGGGAAACCGACTCCCATAAGATAACGGGGCAGCCCACGTGGCAGCCGGGGCTCCACGGCCTCGAGCGTCGCGTACATCGAGGGTCGCGGCTCGCCGACGGCGAGGCCGCCCACCGCGAGGCCGGTCCAGGAGCCGAGGTCCAGGACTTGGGTCAGCGCGTCGACCCGGAGGTCCGAGTCGGTTCCGCCCTGCAGGATTGGCCAGCACGTCTGGCGGTCCGGCTGCGCCTCGGCGAGCGCCGAGTGCCGCTGGCGGCAGCGCGCAAGCCAGCGCGTGGTGCGGGCAAGCGCCGCCGCCAGCGTCGGTCGATCCGCGGCACCCGGCACGAGGTGGTCCAGGGCCATGGCAACGTCCGGTCCGAGCGCCCACTGGATCTCCATGGCCGCCTCGGGCGTGAGGCGCCGGCGACTGCCGTCGACGTGGGACTGAAACTCCACCCCATCATCATCCACCCGCCGCGTTCCCGCGAGCGAGAAGATCTGGAAGCCTCCCGAGTCCGTGAGGATGGGTCCGTCCCACGCCATGAATCGGTGGAGCCCACCGAGGGCCGCCACGACGTCCTCGCCCGGGCGGACATGCAGGTGATACGTGTTGGCGAGGACCATCTGGACGCCGACGGCCCGAAGGTCGAACGGGGAAAGCGCGCGCACCGTCCCCTGCGTGCCCACCGGCATGAACGCGGGTGTCCGGACGACGCCGTGTGGCAACGTCAGCGTGCCGGCACGCGCGGCCCCGACGGATCCCTCGATCAGGAACTCGAACACTCGCAGAATCTAGCGGTCCCGGCGGACCCGGCGGACCCGGCGGACCCGGCGGTCCCGACGGTCTCGGCGGTCTCGGCGGTCCCGACGGTCCCGACGGTCCCGACGGTCTCGGCGGTCGCGGTCGTCACACTAGGGCCATGGCGTCGCCGTAGGAGTAGAGGCGATAGCGGGCTCGCACCGCCTCGGCGTAGGCCGCCATGGTTGCGTCGTAGCCGGCAAAGGCCGTGACGAGCATGAGCAGCGTCGAGCGCGGCAGGTGGAAGTTCGTGAGCAAGGCGTCCACGGCCCGGAACGGGTACGGGGGATGGATGAACAGGTCGGTCCAACCGGCGCCGGCAATCACGCGTGCGAGGCCATTCGGCCCTGTGGTGGACTCACCTCGCGCGGCGGTTTCGAGCACTCGAGCCGCGGTGGTCCCGACGGCCCACACCCGGCCGCCGCGTGCTCGGGCTCCGTTGATCCGGTCCGCGGCCGCCGCTGTCAGCTCGTACCACTCGGCGTGCATGACGTGGGTGGTGAGATCGTCGCCGTCCACCGGCTTGAAGGTGCCCGGCCCGATGTGGAGCGTCACCTCCGCCGTTGCGACACCGGCCTCACGGATGGCGGTCAGCAGCTCTGGGGTGAAGTGGAGGCCTGCGGTAGGAGCGGCGACGCTCCCGTCCACGCGGGCGTAGACGGTCTGATAGCGGTCGCGGTCCGCGGCGTCCGGGCGTCGCTGGATGTAGGGGGGGAGAGGGACGGACCCGAACCGCTCCATCACGTCCTCGGCGCTCCCTCCGTGAAAGCGGATGCGGCGGAGCCCGCCGCCCACCACCTCCACGATTTCTGCCGTGCTCCCCTGCACGCCTCCCGTCCCCTCGGTGGTGGACGGTGCTTCGGTGAACCACACGCGCCGCCCCGCCTTGAGCTTGCCGCCGGGGTGAACCATCGCGAGCCACGTGCCGTCCGGCTCGGCATGCACGAGGAGGATCTCCGCGGGGCGGCCGTTGTCCCGCGTCCCCAAGAGTCGTGCCCGGATCACCCGACTCACGTTGAGCACCAGCACGTCCCCCGGTGTCAGGAGCTCGGGGAGGTCCGCGAACCGGCGATGAGCGACCCGGCCGGTCGACCGTTCGAGCACCAACAGACGGCTGGCCGTCCGCTCAGGCGTGGGGTACTGGGCGATCAACTCCGGCGGGCAGTCGTAGTCGAAGTCGGTCGTCGTGTAACGGCGATGGCACATGGGCGCGAGAGGACCGCTAGGAGGCGGTACCCGAGGTCGACGAAGCACCGGAGAGCATGGGGATCCCGGCTTGAAAGCCGGGCTCGGCGGCGCTGGCGCGCCGATGCGCCATCAATGGCGCTCGGCTCCTGGAGTGCTTCAGCACTCGTCGCCGAAGGCGCCGAGCCGGCGTTTCAACGCCGGGCTCCCTAGTTCCGGACGAGCGGCGTGTTCGTGACCACGATCCGACGCACGGTTTCCACGGTTGTCTGCGCGGTCTTGTCGGTGACCCGCAGGGTGAGAGCGTAGTCTGCCACCGGGGCGCCTTGGAGCTGCACCATCAGGTAGTCGACCTGACGGCCGCCGCGGACCGCGGGCACATTGCGGTCGTACGTGAGCGCCACCTCGTCGTCCCCCTTGGCGCTGAGTCCCATGGCGTCGCCCAGCCCGCCCAAGATCCGCGCGGCGAAGCCGGTGCGTTCGAGGCTGTGGATCGTGATCCGGACGTCCACCGTGTAGTGGGCAACGCCGGTGCTGTCGGGTTGGAGGTTGTAGATCTCCCACAGCATCCCGAGCGAGTCGTTGGGCACGAACCGGCCTGCGCTCGGCTCGAAAAGAAAATCCGTCCAGCGCTGGAAGGTCGAATCGCGCGGGGCCACGCGCCGGGCGACCAGCAAGTCCGACAGGGCGAGCGAGTCCGTGCCGTAGGAACGGATGAGGAGATCGGAGGTACTGCGCGCCGCGCGTCCCACGTCCGGGAGCCGGGCTTCGACCCGCAGGAGATATTCCTTCGGCTCGAGTTCGAACCGGTAGCTCCGTCGCTCGACCTGGACCGAGTCACGACTCTGGATGACCTCGGTCCGGTGGTCGCGCTGCACGGTGCGCATCCGGCCGTCCCGCAGGATCGCCGCCGTTTCGAGATTCAGCTCTTTGGTGGCGGCCCCGCGCGCCATGCGTCCGATCGGCATGAACGAGAAGACGCCGAGCTCCGTGCTCGCGGTTCCCTCGCCGCGGAACTGATCGAACTGCACGAGGATCGTGTCCATGTCGGCGACCACCGGGACATTGTCCCACCGCGCCGGAAAGAGGTTGCGCGCTTCGTTGTAGAACGTGCGGAAGTCGCCTGAGAAGTTCGTGCGGGTGAATCCCGGTGTCATCGAGAACATGAAGCGGAGCTGGGAGGTGGTGTACACCCACACGATCGTGTTGCGGTGACTCTCGAGATTGTTGAGCGCGTTGTCCTGGCTCTGGGCGTCCTGGCCGAACGCGGCCCAGATGTCGGGGGGCCCCCACCGGAGATAGACCTGGCCGCGGTCGCTGTCGTACCCGGGGAGGCGGCGGAATGGATCGCTCCAGCGGTGGGTCACGTAGGTGAGCCGCGCGAGGAACTCGAGTTGGACTTCGTTCACGTCGGACATGAACAGTGGCTGGCTCACGGCCCAGTACAATCGGTAGAGCTGGTTCTGCTGGGTCGCGTTCATCTCCTGAAAACGGGTCTGGTCGACGCGTTTCAGAATGAGCCCGATGTTGGCGTAAGGCGCCTGTTGCTCCGGGGTCATACGACGAAACGCCGTATCGTATGCGGCGGCGGCGTCCTTCCACCGCAATGCCCGCACGAGCGCCAAGCCGAAGACCGCCCATGCGCGGCCGCTGTCCGGGGCCGCGCGCACGAGGTCCCGTCCCAGTGCCACAGCCTCGTCTCCCCGCTTCTCTTCGAGCAACAGGACGGTGAGCAATCCGGCGGCGTCCACGTGGTGCGGGTCGGCCGCCAGCGCGGCGCGGAGATGATCTTCCGCCTCGCTCCGATCGCCGGTGCCGAGCGCGTCGCCGAGCGGCCGCACCTGCGAGTTGAAGAACCACTCGACGTCCCGCCATTCGTTCATGATGGTGTACGGGTCCACCGCCTTCGCGTCACCGATGAACTGGTAGCGGTTGGCGCGCTCCTCGTACCGCTCCCACTTGAAGACGGCGCCCCGGTACTCGATGTCCGCCAGGTCGCCGGAGCCGTGCTCGTGCGCCAACTCGAGCGCCTGGTCCACCAGGTCGTCCACCTGGGCTCGCTCGAACACCAGCGTCTTGGTGCGGTAGACCTGCGCCAGGCCAAACACGTAGCGTGCGCTGTCGGGCTCGAGCTCCATGGCGCGGCGGAAATGCCGCTCGGCGCGGTCCCGGTCGGCATCCGTCGTTGCCCCGGCCAGGAACCGGGCGAGCAGGATCCGGCCGGCCTGGTAGCGACCTTCGGCGCTCTCCGGCGGCCCGATGGCCACCGCCTCACAGGTGGCGATGGCACCGGCGGTATCCGCCTGGGCGAGCAGACTGTCCCCGCAGGTCGCGGCTTGCGCGGCGACTGTGCGGACGGCACCGCCAAGGGCGATGAGCAGCATGATGGCAAGACGCAGGGTTTGCATGGTCGCAATATCTCGCACGGCTAGCGAAAGGAGGAGGGCCCCGGAGCACGGGCCGGCGGGTCCCGATTCACGAGGAGGGTCCGCGCGCGGGTCATCGTGGTGCCGGCGAGCAGGTCCGTCACGGTCACGGCAATCGTGTAGCGGCCTTCTGGCGCGTCGTGCAGATCGACCGTCAGATACTCGGGCAGGATGCCCGTTTCGGGGACGGCGGCGGACCGCTCGTACCTGATCGAGACCTGGTCGTCGCCCACCGCCGACAGACCCATGGCATCCGCCACACCGCCCACCACCTGGGCGAAGAGCGAGCGCCGCGCGATGGCCTCGACGGTGAACCGCAGGTCGACGGTGTAGTGCGCCGATCCCGTGGAATCCCGCTGGAGGTCGTAGTTCTCCCACAGGAGCGCCACGGAATCTCCGGGGCGGAACCGCCCGCCGTTCGGCTCGATGAGGAAGTCCGACCAGCGCGCCGGCGCGGAATCGCGCGGGGCGACGCGCCCGGCGACGAGGATGTCCGAGAGGTCCAGGGGCCCGGTGGGATATGTCCGCACGTCCACCGTCTCCATCCCACGGGCACCGCGCTCCAGCGGCGGCACGAACGCCTCCGCGCGCAGCAGATACGATCCCTTGGTCAGCGCGAGACGCCAGCTGCGGTGGACGACGCCGTCGACACCCGCGTCGCGGACGACTTCCCTCCGCCGGTCCCGCTGCAGCTCGTTTCCCGCGTCGTCAGTGACGACGGCCCCCGTCATCATGGGAAGGTCGGCGATGGGGACGGAGTCGGTCATCCGCGTGATCGGAATGGCCCCGAACACCGCCACCGCGGTCGTGTCGCCGGAGCCGCGAAACTGCGCGACCTGGACGAGAATCGTGTCGAGCATGCGATAGAGCGGGATGTTGTCGAAGCGGGCCGGGCTCTCTTCCTGCGCCACGCGAAGGCCTTCGCGCGACTCGCCGGCGAATCGCGCGCGCGTGTATCCGGGGGTCAGCGTGAACTGGAAGCGGAAATGCGTCTGTGCATACACCCAAACGATCCGGCTGCGGTCGAAGACCATCCAGAAGTCCGGCGGGCCGAACCGGATGTAGACGGCGCCGATGTCCGTCTCATAGCCGCGGAATCGGAGCCACCGGTCGCTCCACCGATGCTCGGTGTAGGTGATGCGCGCGTAGAATTCCGCCTGGACCTCGTTGGTCCCCGTGAGCACCAGCGGCTGCGCGACTCGCCAATAGAGCGAGTCCAGCCCCGCCTGCTCCACGGCTCCCGCCTGTTCCCACTGGATCCGATTGGCGTGCCGCATGATCTGGCCGAGGTCGCGGTAGGGCGCGATGTCGGCGTCCGACATGCGAGTAAACGCGGAATCGAAGGTCGCGTTGGCTTCGCGCCAGCGCCCGGTGCGCGCATACGCGAGTCCCAGGAGGGCCCACGCGCGGCCGCTGTCCGGAACGAGCCGGACGAGGCGCTGCGCCACGGGCACCGTCTCTTCCCACCGGTACGTTTCACCCAGGAGGACCACGAGCAAACCGGTGCTCGGGATATCGGATCTGCGGAGACGCAGGATGTCCCACAGGTTTCCCTCCGCCTCGACCAGATCCTCGCTGGCGACGGGGACCTCGCGCACGCCGCGATCCAGGAACTCCTGCCAGTACTGCCAGCGGTCGAACACCGCGGGCACCGCCAGTTGCCGGTCCGCCTCGAGCGGGGCGTAGCGACGACCGAAATGCTCGTACCGCTCCCACGCGGCGCGAGCGAGACGGTATTGGGCGTCGGCCAGCCGTGCGGCGTCGCCGGTCTGCCGGGCGGCATCCTCGGCTTTGCCGACCAGGCCGTTCACCTGGATTCTGAGCGTGGTCAGATCGACGGACCGAAACAGGTCGGCGAGTGCCAGCCAGTACTTGGCGCTGTCCGGCTCGAACCGGGTGGCGTACCGGAAATGCTCCTCGGCCTTGCGTCGCGGCGCACTCACCCGGTCGTCGGGATTCTGGCGTGCGAGGTAGATCCGGCCGGCCACGAAATGCGCTTCCGCGTTTCGCACGTTCTCGTGGATGAGCCCCTCGAGCATGGCGAGCGCGCCGACCGTGTCGCCGGCCGACGCGAGGCGCCGCGCGTCCGGCACGGACTGCGCCCACGCGCCGCCGGGGGCGGCCAGCGCGAGGCTTGCGAGAACGAGGGCGGGAAGAACGCGTTGCATGCTGTGGTCGGTACCCCGCGAGCGGGCGTGCGTTTCGTCTCGGCGCTCGGATTCACTGTCCGGCGGGTCGACGGGCGTGTCTGCGGGTCGGCTACTTCGTGAGGGGTGTCTCCGTGACGGTAAACCAGCGCTCGGTGCTCGTCGTGCGACCCGTGTGGGTGTCCGTGATCGTGACCGTGACGAGGTAGGTCGCCTCCGGAGCATTCTGGAGGTCGACGTCCAGGAACTCCACCGCGCGTCGGTCCGGCGGCGCTTCCCGCTGGCGGGTGAACGAGATCGTGACCTGGTCGTCGCCTTTGGCCGACAATCCCGTTGCGTCGCCGATGCCGCCCAGCACGCGCGCGACGAACCCGTGGCGTTCGATCTCCTGCACGGTGAAACGAATGTCCACCTGGTATCGGACGAGTCCCGCCGAGTCCACGTCGAGATTATAGATCTCCCAGAGCAGGGAAACGGGGACCCCCGGCTGAAGCCGCCCTGCGCTCGGGTCAATGAGGAAGTCCGTCCACCTGCCCGGTGTCGAGTCGCGGGGGACAATCCGCTCCGCCGCCACGACGTCGGACAACTGCAGGGAATCACTCCCGAACGAGCGCACGTGCAGCCCTGCCGAGCTTCTGGCGGCGCGGTCGAGCGCGGTGAGCTTGGCCTCGACGCGCAGGAGGTAATCCGCCGGTTCGAGGGCCAGGCGCCACGTCGTGATCTGCGTGCGCAGCGAGTCCCCGCCGGTGACGGTTGCCTCTCGACGCTCGCGGGCCACGTCGCGCAGCGTCGGGTCTTTCACGAACGTCGCGGTCACGAGCCGGAGGCCCGCCACGGACGAGGCGCCCACCATCCGTCCGGTCGGCGTTGCCGCGAACACCACGACATCCGTTCGGTCCTCCGTGTCGCCGCGGAATTGGGCTACCTGCGTGCCGATGGTGTCCAGGTTCCGCACCACGGGGACGTTGTCGAAGCGGACCGGCATGTTGTTCCGCACGTCGCGGTACATCCACGCGTGTTCGCTGCCGAAGACAGCGCGAGCGTATCCGGGCGTGAGGGAGAACGCGAATCGGAGTCTGGTCGGATACCACACCCAGACGATCGTGTTGCGTTCACGCTCAAGAGGGCCGAGTGCGTTCCCGGCGTAGCTCGTCGTCGCCTCCCGTCCCAAGGTCGCCCAGACGTCCGGCGGGCCGTACCGCACGAACACCGCGCCCCGATCCGACTCGTAGCCTAGGTAGCCCCGTAGCGGGTCGCTCCATCGATGCACGGCGTACGTAAGCCGCGCGTAGAACTCGATGCGCTTCTCGTTCACCAGGTTGAGATACAACGGCTGGTTCGCCAACCAGTACAGCGAATCGGTGACCGCGCGGGCGGCTGGTGGCCGGCTGGCGAGGGTCACCGAGTCGGCCATCCTGAGGATGAGACCGAGGTTGTCGTATGGCTCGCGCTGCTCCGGGCGCATGCGCGCGAGCGCCCGATCGTAAGCGGTCTGCGCCTCGCGCCAGCGGAGGAGACGTGCCAGGGTGAGTCCTAGGATGGCGTGCGCCCGCCCGCTGTCGGGCGCGGCGCGCACCAGCTCTCGCGCCATGGCGTAGGCCTCCGTCCAGCGATCCTCCTCGCCGAGTGCCACCGCAAGAAGGCCCGCCGCCGCGACGGAGCGGGGGTTCTCCTGGAGCGCGTTCCGCAACGCGGCCTCGGTGTTGGTCAGGTCCACCTCTCCCGGGTGTCCGGGGTCCGGCCGCGCCCACTGCTCGAAGAACTCCCTCACGTATGGCCAGTCTGCCATCATCGCATCCAGGTCCAGCAGCCGCGACGGAGAGTCTTCTCCCATGATCAGCGGGTCCAGGAGGTAGTGGTGGCTGAGCTGCTCGTAGCGCTCCCATTCGATCCGCGCCGCGCGATACTCCACCAGCCCCAGCGAATCGCCGCCGTGCTCCCGCGCCGCCTTGCGCGCGCGCTCCACCAGCCCCGCTACCTGGATCCGGGTCGTGGTCACTTCCTCGGTGCGGAACAACTCGGCGAGCGCGAGCCAGTACTTGGCGCTGTCGGACTCGAACCGGGTCGCGTAGCGCAAGTGTTCTTCGGCCTTGCGCCGGTTCGGGCTCAAGAGGCTCCCCGCCACGTGTCGCGTCATGTACAACACGCCTGCGCGGTAGTGCGCCTCGGCGTTCTTCTTGTCGTGGCCGATCATCGCCTCGAGCACCGCGATGGCGCCGGAAGTGTCCTGGGCGGCGAGGAGGCTGTCGGCCTCGGCGAACGTCTGCGCCGACAGCGGCAAGGCTGTGCCGATGAACA
>Ga0307424_1000321_pt1 | contig 25409 bp, 15 predicted proteins | sample SalMarWE160320MG_FD_202157 | JGI IMG/M metagenome (GOLD analysis project Ga0307424, IMG submission 202157) | Salt marsh sediment microbial communities from the Plum Island Ecosystem LTER, Massachusetts, United States - WE1603-20 | ecosystem: Environmental > Aquatic > Marine > Intertidal zone >... | reverse complement strand
AGTCGGGCTCCGGACCCTGTGCGTCTTCGTTGACGAATGCTCGCGACATAGCGAAGGGGTAACGCGGGGATGCCTCAACGGCAACCCGCGGTCGTCAAGACACTGCGCCGAGGACCGTGACCGGCACCGGTTCCCATCTCGCCCCGCCTCGGCCGATCATGGCTCCTCCGAGCATGCCCGCCCCGAGCCCTCCGAGAACCGCGGGCGCCGTGCGATCGGACCTGGCGACCGCGGCTCTCATCATCGCGAGCGCAATGCCGCCGGCGCCTCCCAGGATGGCGCCGAGTGCGGCGCGCGTGGCCCCGTGCCCGCGGCTCACCTCCAGCCGTCGAATGGCGGCGATCGGCACGGTCACGAGCGCCGCGTCCGTCTCCACCAACAGCCCGTCGTCCGTTCGGCCGGCATAGACGCCAACGAGAACACCGCCTCGCACGCGCGGCGCCGTGACCCGGATGCGCATGCCCGGCACGAGGTCCGCCTCGTCTCCTGCCCGCAGCGCGAAGGGCGCGAACACCGCGCGGGCGGCGGGAAGCAGGAACTCGAACTGCTGGCTGCTGCGCATCCATGCACTCCGGCTGAGGTCTGGACGGAGATTGCGCGGGGCGCGTCAAGCGGGCGTCAAGGCGCTCGGCGGCCGTGCGGCACCCCGGGCCACCCTAGGGAAGCTCTGCGCAAGTGCAGCGGCCTGGGCTGCCTGCTCCGCGCGTGGTCGGCGAGTGAACTCGCCGCTCGGCACCTGCCGCTGAAAGCGGCGACCGGACGCCGGTTTACCAGCGGTCGTCGAGCCGCGAGTTCACTCGCGAACGCCGCGCAGCGGTGCACACTCTCTGCTCACAGACTCATGCCGAGGCTCCTTCGCGCCGAGGCCTAGCATCCAGCGACACCCCACCGTATCGTACCACTCCTCCAGCCAACGCCTACCTGTGACCGACGCTATCGACCGCCTCCAGCCCGCTTTGGGCGACCGCTACCTGATCGAGCGGGAGCTCGGCGCGGGTGGCATGGCCACCGTCTACCTCGCCCAAGACGTGAAGCACGACCGCAAGGTCGCCCTCAAGGTGCTGCGACCCGAGCTGGCCGCCGTGATCGGCGCCGACCGGTTCCTGAAAGAGATCAAGATCACCGCCAACCTCCAGCATCCCCACATTCTCGGCCTGATCGACTCGGGCGAGGCCGACGGGCTGCTGTGGTACGTGATGCCGTTCGTGACGGGCGAGGCGCTACGCGACCTGCTGAACCGCGAGCACCAGCTTCCCGTGGCCGACGCCGTGCGCATCACGAGCGAGGTGGCGAGCGCGCTCGACTACGCACACCGACACGGCGTGGTCCATCGCGACATCAAGCCCGAGAACATCCTGCTGCACGACGGACAGGCGCTCGTCGCCGATTTCGGCATCTCGCTGGCGGTGAGCAGCGCGGGTGGCACTCGCATGACCGAGACCGGCATGTCGCTCGGGACGCCGCACTACATGTCGCCCGAACAGGCGATGGGGGAGCGCGAGATCACCCCGCGCTCCGACGTCTATGCCTTGGGCTGCGTGACGTACGAGATGCTCGTGGGCGAGCCGCCGTTCACCGGCCCCACGGCGCAAGCCATCGTGGCCCGCGTCATGACGGAGGAGCCGCGCGGGCTGACGATCCAGCGGCGCACGATCCCGCCGCACGTCGAGGCCGCGGTGCACACGGCACTTGCCAAGCTCCCCGCCGATCGCTTCCCCTCCGCCGCCGATTTCGCCGCAGCGCTGGCGAACCCGGCATACGCCGGGACCGCCACACAACCCGTGGGCTTACCTGCGCGTCGGTCCGTCGGGACCGCCGTGACCGTCGGGACCGTCGGGACCCTCGCGCTCGCAGCCGGCATCGCGCTCGGCATGTTCCTCCGCCCACAGGCCCGCGCTCCGAACGACGTCGTGCGCATGATGATGGCGCTTCCAGACAGCGCCCCCGTTCAACCGATATCCAACATCCGGCTGGCCATCTCTCCCGATGGAAAACGGATCGCGTACCTGGGGCCTGACGGTTCGGGCACCGGCCTATGGGTCCGCGAGTTGAACGAGCTCGACGCCAGGCTGCTCCCCGGAACGACGGGAGCGGAGGCGCCGTTTTTCTCGCCGGACGGACAGTCAATCGGGTTCTTCGTGGCCAAGGGCGCAGGAAGCGGCGCTATCAAGGTCACCCCGGCCACCGGAGGGATGGTCCGAACCGTCCTCGCAGACTCGGCGAGGCCGTACGGGGGCTCTTGGGGCGACGACGACGCGATCTACTTCGACGGCCCGAGAGCCGGGATCACCCGCGTCCCGGCCATTGGCGGCGCCATGACCTATCTGTCCCAGCCCGACACCACGGGGTCGGGCGGCGCCACGGAGCATGAGTACCCCGACGTGCTGCCCGGCGCCAAGGGCGCCCTGATGCAGCTCTGGAAGGGCGGCATCGGGCAGAACGAGATCGGATCCGTATCCTTCGCGACCGGAACCGTCACCTCTCTGGTGCGAGGGACCTACGCGAAGTTCTTGCCCCCGGATCGGCTGGTCTTCGGGACGGCCGATGGGCGCATCTTCGTGGCGCCGTTCGACCCGGACAAGCTCGCGCTGACGGGTGAACCCATCCTGGCGCTCCAGAACGTCCAGACCGAAACCAGCAACGGCACCGTGCAGTTCGCGATCTCCGCATCGGGAACCCTCGCGTACCTCAGCGGCCAGCCGGACCAGCAACAAGTGGTGTGGGTGAACCGCCGCGACGGAACGATCAGTCCGGTGGACACAACGTGGATGGGGACCTTCACCCAAGTTGCGCTCTCGCCGGACGGGTCGCGTCTCGCCGTCGCCGTCTCCGGTCAGGAGGAGTCGTCCATCTGGGTCAAACGGCTCCCGGGCGGGCCGCTGACCCGCCTCACGCTGCGGGGGAGCGGCCCCAGCGATCGCCCGGAGTGGCTTCCCGATGGAAGTAGCGTCGCTTACCTCGCGACCCGGCAGGGCAAGCGCGTGCCGTGGATGCAACGCGCGGACGGCAGTGGCGAGGCGCGCACCGTCGTCCAGGGAAGCGCCCAGTGGGACGAAGTCACCTTCTCACCGGACGGACACTGGACGGTGCTCCGCACCCTCGGCTCCGCGGCGGGTACGCGGAAGCTGTTCATCGCCGCAATGGGATCAGACAGCGCCCCCCATCAGCTGCTCGCGACGACGTACGACAATTTCGCGCCGACCCTCTCCCCCGATGGCCGCTGGCTGGCCTACGTTTCGGTCGAGTCCGGACAGAACGAGGTGTACGTGCGCCCGTTCCCGAACGTGGACTCGGCGCGATGGACCGTTTCCGTCGGTGGCGGTGCGCAGCCGCGCTGGGCACACAGCGGGACCGAGCTGTTCTACCGCACCGAGCGGGGCGCGATGATGGTCGTGCCCATCACCACCAAGCCGACCTTCCACTCGGGCACGCCCACGACGGTGTTCAGCAACACGCAGATATCCACTGACGCTTTTCACCGATCCTACGACGTCGCGCGCGACGATCAACGATTCATCATGATCCTCGGGACGGGCACGGAGTCGCAGGCCATTGGCGTCGTGCTCAATTGGGCGGCGGAATTGGACACGCAGGCGAAAGCGCGGCACTAACCCGGAGTCAACGCCACAGGAGCACGTCGTGACTGACGAACACGCAAACGCCGAGATCTCTCGCAGGAACTTCTTCCTCCGCGCCGGACAGGTGAGTGGCGCCTTGCTCGTCGCTGGTCCGGTCTTCGCGCGTGCCGCGCAGCCCGACCTGGACCGGGGCATCCTCTCGACCATCGCCACTCCCCCGCCCGCGAGCCTGTACGACGGCCTGCGCTGGCGCCTCCTGGGACCGTTTCGCGGCGGACGCGTCGACGCCGTGACCGGCGTCCCGGGCAAACCCAACGAGTTCTACTTCGGCCACGTGAACGGCGGCGTCTGGAAGACGGTGGATGCGGGTCGGGTCTGGAAACCCATCTTCGACGGCCAGCCCGTGGCCTCGATCGGCGCGATCGCGGTCGCGCCATCGGCGCCGGACATCGTCTATGTCGGAAGCGGCGAGTCCACGCTGCGAGATTCGGTCGGTTACGGCAACGGCATGTACAAGTCCACCGACGCCGGCCAAACCTGGACCCGCATCGGCCTCGAGAATACGCAGCACATCGGCAAGATCGCCGTCCACCCAACGAACCCGGACATCGTGTTCGTCGCCGCCATCGGCCACCTGTATGCCTCGAATCCGGAGCGCGGCCTGTTCCGCTCCCTGGACGGCGGCACGACCTGGAAGAAGATGCTCGGTACCGACGACGTCGGCGCCATCGAGGTGGTATTCGATCCGACCAATCCCCAGGTGCTGTACGCCGGCCTGTGGAACACCCGTCGCCCACCCTGGTTCGTGTACGCGCCCACCAACGGGTCGGGCGGTGGCATCTACAAGTCCACGGACGGCGGCACCACCTGGAAGCAGCTCACCAACGGTCTGCCGAAAGAAGGCATCGGCCGGACCGGAATCGCCGTGTGCCCCAGCGAGCCAACACGGGTCTACGCGGCCGTCGACTGCCTCGTGCCCGAGCCCGGCGCGCCGCCCGAGCCGGAAACGCCCGGCGGCAACTTCGGGCGCACCACCACGCCGCGGCAGGGCGGGTTCTTCCGCTCGGACGACGCCGGGGCCACGTGGACGCGCCTGTCGTCGGACAATGCGCTCTGGGGCCGCGGCTGGTACTTCGAGCACGTCGCGGTGGATCCGCACGACGCGGATCAGGTGTACGTCTCCAACGTCTCCGTCTCCCGCTCCAGCGACGGCGGCAAGACGTGGGTGCCGCTGCGCGGCTCACCGGGCGGCGACGACTACAACGCCATGTGGATTTCCGCCGACGATCCCAACACGATGATCATCGCCAGCGATCAGGGATGCATCATTTCGCGGAACGCCAAGGCCGAGGACCCGCGCGACGTGACGTGGAGCTCGTGGTACAACCAACCCACCGCGCAGATGTACCACATTTCGGTGGACTACCGATTCCCGTACTGGGTCCACGGTGCGCAGCAGGATAGCGGCGCCGTGGCGGTCCGCGCGCGCGGCAAGTTCGCCGAGATCTCCATGCGTGACTGGGAACCCGTGGCCGCCGGCGGCGAGAGCGGGTACACCGCGGGTGACCCGCTGCACCCGGGCATCATCTACGGCGGGACCGGCGCCCGCTACGACATGGCCGAGAACCGCATGGTCGCGGGGACCACGTCGCCGCAAGCCCCGGAGCAGGCGCGGAACGACTGGACGCAGCCGTTGGTGCTCTCCAAGGCCGATCCCCGCGCGCTCTATTACGCGAACCAGTTCGTGTTTCTCTCGACCGACGGCGCAGCGTCCTGGAAGCAGATCAGTCCGGACCTCACTCGGCCCGATCCCGGAATTCCGCCCAACCTCGACGCAACGGCGGCCGCCGCTACCGACCGGAACGGCAAGCGCGGGGTGGTCTATACCATCGCGCCGTCACCGCTGTTCGTGCCGATGGTCTGGGTGGGCACCGACGACGGCCTGATCCACCTCACCACCAACAACGGGAAGACCTGGCAGAACGTGACCCCGCCGGCGGTCACCGCGTGGGCCCGCGTCACGATGATGGAGGCGTCGCACTTCGACTTCAACACGGCGTACGCCAGCGTCGACCGCCATCAGCTCCAGGACTTCGAGCCGTACATCTACCGCACGCGCGACATGGGGAAAACCTGGCAGAAGATCACGACGGGCCTGCCGGCGGGCGTGTACGTCCACACGATCAAGGAAGACCCGGAACGGCAGGGGCTGCTGTTCGCCGGCACCGAGCGCGGCGCGTTCGTGTCGTTCGACGACGGCGATCACTGGCAGTCGTTGCAGCTCAACCTCCCGGTGACTTCCGTGCGCGATTTCGTGATCTACGGCAACGACTTGATCGTGGGAACCCACGGGCGCGGCATCTGGGTGATCGACGACATCAGTCCATTGCGCCAGCTCGACGAAACGATCGCCCAAGCCGGCGTATACCTGTTCAAGCCGGCGGACACGGTGCTCGTAGATCAGGGCCGCGACAACGGCACGCCATTCCAGAAGGACGAGGTGCAAGCGGAGAATCCAGAGGACGGCGCCTACATCTACTATTACCTCGGCGCCAACGCGAGCGGGCCTGTCACGATCGAGATCCTCGATGCGGACGGCACCAGCCTCCAGACCTTCAGCACCGAAGCACCGCCCCAGCAAACCGGTCGCGGGGGCCCGGGCGGCCAGAGTGGCGGAATTCCCAATACGTCCGCGCTCTGGCGGCCGACCCCCGAGCCGTTCTCCGGCGCGGCCGGCATGCATCGCGTCGCGTGGAATCCGAACGCAGGACGCGGGCGCGGGTTTGGGGGACGCCGAGGACCGCAACGTCCGCCAGTCCCCCTTCCCGGGACGTTCACGGCGAAGCTCACGGTGGGAGGTCAGAGCTACACGCGAACGTTTAGCGTGAAGCCGGATCCGAGGAGGGGATGAACCGGATAGACGGTATCGAGGGGATAGACGGGATGGACGGGATAGAGGGGATGGTGGGATCAGCGAGATGAGCAGGATCACGGGACCGTCGGGACCGTCGGGACCGTCGGGACCGCCCGGACCGCCGGGACCGCCGGGACCGCCGGGACCGCCATCGATCCCCGCCCAGCTCGCCGCCGCCCTGGCCGACCGCTACCGCATCGAGCGGGAGCTGGGCGCCGGCGGTATGGCCACGGTCTATCTCGCCGAGGATCTCAAGCACCAGCGACGCGTCGCCATCAAGGTGCTCCGCCCCGAGCTCGCCGCTGCAATCGGGGCCGAGCGGTTCCTCCGCGAGATCACCACCACCGCGAATCTGCGCCATCCGCATATCCTGCCGCTGTACGACAGCGGGCGGGCCGGCGGGCCGACGGGCCGGCGGGCCGAAGACGCGGCTGAATCGCCCGCCGGCCCGCCGGCCCGCCCGCCCGTCGAGTTGCTGTTCTACGTCATGCCCTACGTCGAGGGCGAGTCGCTGCGTGACCGGCTGAATCGCGAGAAACAGCTCCCCCTCGACGACGCGCTCCAGATCGCACGCGAGGTGGCCGACGCGCTGAGCTACGCGCACAGCCGTGGCGTGATCCATCGCGACATCAAGCCGGAGAACATCCTCCTGGAGAGCGGGCACGCCGTGGTGGCGGACTTCGGCATTGCCCGCGCGATCGATGCGGCGGGCGGCGGCCGGCTCACCGAAACGGGCCTGACCATCGGCACGCCGGCGTACATGAGCCCGGAACAGGCCGCCGGCGAACAGGACCTCGACGGCCGCTCCGACCTCTACGCGCTCGGCTGCGTGTTGTACGAGATGCTCGCGGGACAACCCCCGTTCACCGGGGCGACGGCGGGAAGCCTGGTGCATCAGCACCTGACGGCCGAGCCGCCGCCGATCACGCAGCTGCGGCCGGCGGTGCCGGCGGAGATCGCGGGCATCCTCCAGCGCGCGCTGGCCAAGATGCCTGCCGACCGGTTCAACCCCGTGGCGCAGTTCGGTGAGGCGTTGCGTCTGCGCGCCGCGCAAACGCCGTCGGCCACACCCGCTCCGCCAGCGCGTCCGGCAGGCCCCGCAGCTCGCGTCTTCGCCCTCGTCGCGGTGCTCGTGCTGTTGGGAGGCGCCGGCGGTTTCCTTCTGTGGCGGAGTCGCGGTCATTCCGAAGCGGCCCGAGCACCGTCGGTTGCCGTGCTCCCGTTCGTGGACCTGACGGGGGGAGCGAACGAGTACCTCGGCGACGGGATGGCCGAGACACTCATCAATGCACTCTCCAAGGTCCCAGGGCTCGAGGTTGCCGCCCGTACTTCCGCGTTCTCGTTCAAGGGAAGGAGCGAAGACGTTCGAGCGATCGGAAGGGAGTTGGGCGTGGGCGCCGTCCTCGAGGGGAGCGTCCAACGCTCCGGGGACCGTCTCCGTGTCACCGCCCAGTTGATCAATGCCGAGGACGGGTTTCATCTGTGGTCGGACAACTTCGACCGAAGCGCGGATGACATCTTCGCGGTCCAGGATGAGGTCGCTCGGGCCGTCGTGACGGCCCTCCAGGGGAGGCTCCTCGCCGACACCGGCCGCGCCTTGACCGCCCAGGGGACCACGAACGCACGAGCCTACGATGCCTACCTGTTAGGTCGCTTCTACTGGAACAAGCGAACCGCTCCCGACCTCGTACTGGCCGCGCGGTACTTCGAGCAGGCGATCGCGCTCGACTCGGGCTACGCCCGCGCCTGGTCCGGCCTGGCGGATTCCTACGTCTTGTTCATCCCGGCCGAGTACGACGTTCCCGACATCAACCCGGACTCCATTCTCGCGCTCGCCGAGTCGGCCGCGCGCCGATCGGTCGCCCTCGACACACTGCTGGGCGAAGCCTATGCCTCGTTGGGCGAGATCCTCGAATATCGGATCAAATGGGTGGAAGCGCGCCAGGCCTTCGAGCGTGCCGTCCAGCTCAGCCCCGAGTATCCGACCGGCCATCAGTGGTACTCCTACGATTTGATGGCCTGGAACCGTTGGGACGACGCGACGCGAGAAATGGAACGGGCCAAGGAGCTCGACCCCTTGTCCATGATCATCACCATCTCACTTGCGGCAAGCTACGAGGGCGCGGAGCGTTGGCAGGACGCATCGGCCATGTACGAGCAGGCTCGTGCCCTCGCGCCAGATCACCCGCTCGTTGTGGCCTTCGCATTCTGGCACGACCTCCTGCGAGGCGACGTTGAAGCGTCGGCCACCCACTATCCCTCCTTCCAGCGCACCCTGGGACCGGACACCACGGGCGCGGGCGCCATTGCGGGGCAGCTCCGCGATCCGGCGCGCCGCGAGAACGTATTGCGGCGCATCGCGCGGGACGCCGATCCAGTCACGGGCATGGTGATCAGCCGAGTCCTGGACGGGGATGAAGCGACCATCACCTACATGGCCGGCCTGTCCAAGGCACAACGCGAACGCATGAACACCGCGATCGTGGCATGTTTTCTGGGGCCTCGACTCCGCGCGAACTCCCGGATGCGCACGGTGTTGGAGGGCTTCGGGTTCCCGAAGCAACCGTAGCGCGCCTTTGACGCTCAGGCACGTTCGCCAGTCACGCGGCCAGGGCGTATCCCACCAGCACCACCAGCACCCAGAGTACCAGCACCAACCACAGCCCCTTGGCGAACATGGTCTTGAGGTTCACGCCGTAGCCCGCGGCCACCGCCGGCCCGCCGGCCGAGGACGGCAGCATCAGTCCGAAGTTCCCTGCGGCCGCCACGACGAACACGAACGGCAACGGATCGAGCCCGAGTCCCTGGAATGTGCTGATCGTGATGGGTACGGTGATGGCGATGGCGGCGGTATTGCTGGTCACCTGCGTGATGGCCATCGTGAGCAAGGCGAAGATCGCGACCGCGCCGAGCCCCCCACCCTTCGCGTACGGCGCGAGCCAGTCGGCCACGAGCCGCGCGGTGCCCGTCTTGTCCAGCACCTGGCCGAGCGCCGCGCCGCCCGCGAAGAGGTACAGCAATCCCCACATCACGTGTTTCTGCGCGAACTCCCACCGGAGAATGGGTTCACCGTCCCGTCGCACCACGAAGCAGAGCATTGCGCACGTAAGAAACGCGAACGCGGGCCGGAACCCCGGGAGAGTCGTCGCGTAGAGCGGGCGTGCAAACGCGAGTAGGACCGCCGTGACGAACAAGCCGATCCCCCACCGCTCCGCGGCGTGCGGCGCACCCAACTTGGCGAGCGCGTCCCGGAAATACCCATGGCTCGACTCCCCACCCGGTGGATCGGGCCGGAACGCGAACCGCATGAAGACGACTCCCGCCACCATGGCCGCGAGCGTGATCGGAAGCAGATGGGTGACCCACGCGATGAACGGCAGCTCCGCATGGGTCACCGACCGCTGCACGAACTGCACGACGAGGAGGTTCGGCGCGCCTCCGAGCGGCGTCGCGACGCCGCCCACGCTGGTTCCCCACGCGATGGCGATGCCGAGCGCGGTGCCAAAGCGGCTCGCGCCGAGGTCCTCGACGCCGAGGTACGTGAGCATCGCCACGGCTACCGGCATCATCGCGGCGGCCACGACGGTGTTGGGGAGCACCGTCGACAGCAGCATCGCGACGGTGAACCAGACGAGGACCTGGCGGCGCGGGTTGCCCCCCAGGGCCGCGAGGGTAACGAGCGCCACGCGCTGGTCCACCCCCCAGCGGCGCCACGCCGCCGCGAGGATGCTCGCACCGAGGAGCAGAATCACCAGCTCCCCGGCGTACGCGGGCAGGAGATCGGCGACGGGCACCGGATCGAACAAGGCGGCGACCACGAGCGGGAGCAGCGCCGTCACCGCCAGGTGCACCGGCCCGGTCACCCACCACCACACCATCCAGAGCAGGAGCCCGAAGCCCGTGCGGACGGCGAAGGTCGTCCCCGGCACCGGTAGCAGCACCAGGGCGAGAAACAGCAACGGCCCGGCCATGAGATGCAGGCGTGCGCGGTCGCGAGTCGCAGCGGAATCCGGCATGAGCCCCAAGATGCCGCGCCCGTCCACCATCCGCCACGCCCATCTCTACGTCACCGCGACTCCCGTCGTTCCCGTCGTTCCCGTCGCTCCCGTCGCTTTCGCTCTTCCACCCTTCCTCCCGACGCGGTACCCTTCCCCCATGCTCGCCCTCCTCCTCGCCCTCCAGGCGCAGAACCCGCTCGCCCATACGGTCGACTCGATTCGGTCCGACCAGAACATGCTGCATTACGACTTCGCGATCTCGCTTCCCGAGTCGGGAGCGACGTTCCAAGGAGTTGCCCGTGTGCACTACCGACCGGTAGTTGCGACGGGAGCACTGGTGCTCGACCTCTCGGACGACATGCACGTCTCGCGCGTGTCTGCGGACAACCAGCCAGTGACGTTCCGGCACGCCGGAGACCGCCTCGTGATTCAGCATTGGGGCGCCGTCGGCGATTCGCTCGTCGTGGAGATCGCGTACGAAGGACGGCCATCGGACGGGTTGTTCATCCAGAACAACGTGTACCGTCACCGCACCGCCTTCGCCGACAATTGGCCCGAGCGCGCGCAGTACTGGCTCCCCGTCGAGGACCATCCGAGCGACAAGGCCAGCGTGAGCTGGACCATCGACGTACCCGGCGACTGGAAGGCGGTCGCAAACGGTCGGTTCGTGGATACGACTCGGCTCGCCACGGGTCGCCTGCGGTGGCGCTACGAGGAGCCGCACCGCATCCCGGCGTACACGTTCGTCATCGGAGCGGGAGCGATGGCGGTCAGACCGTTCGTCACGCCGGGCGGTGTGCCGCAAGCCGTCTGGACGTTCCCCGGAGACTCCGTCTTTGCCGTTCGCGAACCGTTCCACCGCGTCACCGACATCGTGGACGTCCTCACGGCGTACATCGGGCCGTTTCCCTACGCCAAACTCGCCCACGTGGAGTCGAGCACGCGGTTCGGCGGCATGGAGAACTCCGGCGCCATCTTCTATACCGAGCGGCAGTACGCCGACCGCTCCATGCGCGAGCCCGTCGTAGTGCACGAGACCGCGCACCAGTGGTTCGGCGACGCCGTCACCGAAGACGACTGGCATCACCTGTGGCTATCCGAGGGATTCGCCACGTACTTCACCGCGTTGTTCTACGAACTGATGGGCGAGGATAGCACGTTCCGCCGGCAGATGGCGGACGCGAAAGACGAATACGTGACGTCCGGAGTCGTGGACCGTCCCATTCTCGACTTCGCCGAGACGCGCTACATGCGGCTCCTCAACGCCAACAACTACCCCAAGGGCGGGTGGGTGCTGCACATGCTTCGACGCACCATCGGCGACTCGGCGTTCCAGCGAGGCATCCGCGATTACTACGCCACGTATCGCGACTCGACCGCGCTGTCCGAGGACTTCCGGGAAGTCATGGAGCGAGCGTCGGGCCAGGACCTCGGCTGGTTCTTTCAGCAATGGCTCACGCAGCCAGGCTATCCGAAGCTCCGCGTCGTGGTGCGGCGGACGGGAGCGACGGGAGCGACGGGAGAGGCCGTCGTCGAGATCGAGCAGGTGCAGCCGCAGGCGTGGGGAGTGTTTCGGATTCCCGTGCGCGTCGAGGTCGTGAACTCCCGGACGGGAGCGCGGACCGGCGTGACGGTGGAGATGACGTCACGCACGGCCCGGGCGACCCTCACCCTGCCAGACGGCGCCAACCGCATCGAGGTAGATCCGCACCAGGACGTGCTGCTGACGGCGGAAGCGACGTTCACGGACCGCCCCTCACCCTGACCCTCTCCCCCTGATGCGGGAGAGGGTCGGGGTGAGGGCTTCTCTTGACTTCCGACAGAAGTCCCCTAGCTTGTGTCGGAACTCGACAGGGAACCAGCGCCTGTGCAACTGCCATCGTCCGACGTGCTCCGCGGCACGCTCGATCTCCTCGTGCTCAAGACGCTCACGCTCGAGCCGATGCACGGTTGGGGCATCAGCCAGCGTATTCAACAGTTCTCGCGGGGCGTCCTGGACGTGAACCAGGGCTCGCTCTACCCCGCCCTGCAACGCCTGGAACTCAGGGGGTGGATCGACAGCGAGTGGCGCACGACGGAGAACAACCGCCGAGCCAAGTACTACCACCTCACCGCGGCGGGGCGCCGCGCCGTAGGGGCCGAGACGGAGAGTTGGCGTCGCTACGTCACCGCCGTCGAGTGGATTCTCGGCACATCCTGAAGTCACGCCACCGCGGAGCCCAAGCATGAGCGTCAGGAAACGCATCGCGACCTGGCTGCGCGCCCTCTTCGGCAAGACCGCCGTCGAGCGCGAGCTCGACGAGGAAATCCGCCTGCACCTGGACCTGGAAACGGAGCAGCACATCCGGGCCGGCGTGCCTCCGTCCGAGGCGCGGCGCCGGGCCTTGATCGCCTTCGGCGGCGTGGAGGCAACCAAGGAAGCCCACCGCGACGCGCGCGGCGTCAGCTGGCTGGAGGATGGCGCCGCCGACGTGCGCCATGCCCTGCGGGCGTTCCGACGCAGCCCCACCCTGGCCGCCGCAGCCATCATCACGCTCGCGGTCGGCATCGGCGCCAACACCGCCATCTTCTCGGCGGTGAACGCCGTGATCCTCAGACCGCTGCCCTTCCCGGACGCGGGCCGGCTTGTGTCGCTCGGGGAAGACAACTCGGAGTTCGGCTGGCGACACTCGCAAGTTGCACCGGCGAACATGCTCGATTGGCAAGAGCAGGTGGCTGCGTTCGCGGATGTCGCCGGCTACGTGGATTACGGCACGACCGCGACGCTCACGAGTGAAGGAGAACCCAAGCTCCTCGTCTCCTCGGAAGTGAACGGCAACCTCTTCGCGGTCCTCGGGGTCCGCGCGCAGCTGGGCCAGACACTCACACCGGCCGAGACGTGGGATACGGGCTCCCGCACCGCGGTCATCAGCGACCGTTTGTGGCGCCGGCAGTTCGGCGCGGATCCGGGTGTGATCGGCCGAACCGTCGAGCTTGACGACCATCCTGTTGAGATCGTGGGCGTCATGCCTCCCGAGTTCGGATTCCCCAGTGAACAGGTGGACGTCTGGCTGCCGACGGCGTGGGACCCGGCTTTTCGCGCGCAGACGTTCTTCCGGCGTGCGCATTGGATGAGGGCCGTCGCTCGGCTGAAGCCGGGAATCACGCCGGCCGACGCCAACACCCAGCTACAGACGGTCGTCCGCCGACTGCAGCAACAGTATCCCGCCACGAACCGCGTCATGGGTGCGGACATGATGCCGCTCCACGACGCCATCGTCGGCGACACGCGCCAACCGCTGCTCGTGCTGCTTGGCGCAGTCGGGCTGCTGCTCGTGATCGCCTGCGCGAATGTCGGGAATCTGCTCCTGGTTCATGCCGGCGGCCGGGAGCGGGAAACGGCCCTGCGGCTCGCGCTCGGCGCCGGACGGGGTCGCCTCGTGCGCCAGGCCTTCACCGAGAGCCTCGTGCTTTCCGTGCTGGGCGGTGCGGCGGGGCTCGCTTTGGGGCTCTGGGGCACGCGCGCCCTCATGTCGCTGCAGCCGCCGGACATGCTCCCTGTCCACGACCTCGGGGTGGATTGGGCCGTGCTCGGTTACGTTTCCCTGCTTGCGGTCGGCACCGGCCTGCTCTTCGGTATCGCGCCGGCCGTCCGGAGTGGCCGGCGCCTCCCGGCCGAGGCATTGGGAGAAGGGGGACGGGGAGGTGGCATCGGGTCGCGCATGCGCCGCTGGGGCGATTCGCTGGTCATCGCCGAGGTGGCGTTGGCCCTCGTCTTGACGGTGGCCGCCGGCCTCCTCGTGCGCAGCTTCCGCCAGCTCCAACACGTGGCGCCCGGCTTCGATGGAACCGGAGTCCTCACCGCCACCTTGGCGCTCCCGGCAGCCCGGTACGACTCGAGAGAGGAAGTCGTCAACTTCTGGGATGACCTGGTGCGCCGCGCCGCCGCGCTGCCCGGTGTGAACGCCGCCGCGGCCACATCGAATACTCCCCTTTCGCCAGCGCATTGGTCGAGCCAGTTCAGCGTCGCGGGACGGGCCCCGGACGACCACGGCTCGGACGCGGTCCATCGCGAGGTGGCTGTCGGCTACTTCCCGCTGATGCGCGTGCCGCTGCTCCGCGGTCGCCTGTTCACCGACCGGGACCGGGCCGGCGCGCCCCTGGTCGTGCTGATCAATAACGCGTTCGCCCGCACATACTTCCCGAACGAGGATCCGATCGGCCAGCGACTCGCTTTCGATCGAGTGCCGGACTCGACCTCCATCTGGCACACCATCGTCGGCATCGTGGGGGACGAGCATCAGACGACGTTGACCCGGGAACCCAGGGTCGAGATCATCGCCCCAGCAGCGCAGGACGTGCGCCGTGGTATGACCCTGCTGGTCCGTACCAGTGGTGACCCGCTCCGACTGGCGCCGTCCGTACGACGGCTCGTGGCCGAGCTGGACCCGAAGCTCGCCCTCGAGTCCATAGCGACCATGGACGCCGTCCAGGCGGAGTCCCTGGCCACCCAGCGGTTCGTCATGACCCTGCTCCTGGTCTTCGCCGGTGTGGGCCTGTTGCTCGCGGTCGTGGGCGTCTACGGCGTCATGGCCCAGGTGGCGAAAGGCCGAACCCGCGAGATCGGCATTCGCATGGCGCTCGGCGCGCGGGCTTCCGAGGTGCGTTGGATCGTGCTGCGGCACGGCCTCCGGCTCGCCGGCATCGGACTCGTCCTCGGCGTCGCGGGAGGACTGGCCGGGACGCGCGCGATGCGGGCCTTGCTCTACGCCGTGAGCCCGGCCGATCCCGCGACGTTCTTCGCGGTCCCGGTCCTGCTCTTCATCACAGCGGCGGCTGCCTCCTGGCTGCCCGCCCTCCGGGCCAGCCGCGCGGATCCGGCGACGGTGTTGCGGGTCGAGTGACGAGTCACGGACCAGCGGGTTCACGTGGGGTTCCCGCGTCCGCCGCGGGCAAAGCCGTAGGTCGAAGGGAGTACCAGCAATCGAGCACGGGATAGGCACAGCACTGATCATCGCTTGACGCTTGCTTGACGCGCCGGAACCACGTTGCTGGCGGAGGTTCCCATGCGCGCTTCCGTCCCGACGCTCCTCGGCACCACGATTGTCCTCGCCTGTTCCCAGGCCACGTACGCGCCCCGCCTGCGCCCCGCCACCGACGTACCGGTGGCGAGCGAGATCCACGGCCCGCTCAAGGCTCACCTGCAGGCGGGCGACGTTGCGGTCTTCTCTTCATGGCAAAACACCGATACCGCACTCGTGGGCTACGGCATCCGGTACGACGTGCTGCGGCGGCCGGTCTGGCAGGGCCCCCTCGTCCTCCCGTTCGATTCCATCGCCCTCCTCGAAACCGAGGTCCGGTCTGGATCCAGGCCCTCGGGAAAAGCCGGGATGATCGTCTGGTCGGTGATGTGGGGCGTCACCACCGGCCTTTGTTTGGCGGATCCCAAGTCCTGCTTCGGCTCGTGCCCGACGTTCTACGTGTCCGGTGACTCCGGCGAGACGCTTGCCGCCGAGGGGTTCTCCGGCAGCATCGCCCGCGCGCTCGAGGCGAAGGACATCGACCAACTCTTCGCGGTGCGCGCACCATCCGGCGGTCCCTTCACCGTGCGGATGCGGGACGAGGCGCTCGAGACCCACGCGGTCCGGAGTCTCCGGGTGCTCGCCGTCCCCCGCCCGGACGGCGGCCGCGTTTTCACCGCGCGCGACGGTCTGCTGTATCCCGCGACCGCCATCCGGGCGCTCACGTCGTGCCGCGCGGCGGAGGGCGACTGTACCGCCGCGCTCTCAGTGCCGGACGGAATCGAGCGCACCTCACTCGCCGATTCGGCCGACTTGGCAACGCGGGAGTCCATCGAGCTGGTCTTCCCGCCCGCCACCGGCCGCCTGGGTCTGGTGCTCGCGACCCGTCAATCGCTCCTGTCGACCTACCTCTTCTATCAGACGATGGGGTTTCTCGGTACGCGCGCCGGCGAGGCGCTGGCCGACCTCGAGCGGGGCGGCCCCGCCGTGGCCGCGCGGGCGATGGGGATGGCGCGGCTGATCGCCCCGGTGGACGTGGCCGTGTGGGACGGAGACCGCTGGGTAGCGGCCGGCATCCACGATGAAGCCGGCCCCCTCGCCACCCAGTTCGAGGTCGTGCCGTTCACCCGTCAGGCCGCGGGTCCGGTGCGCGTGCGACTTACCGCCGCGAAGGGCGCGTGGCGACTCGATTGGGCGGCCCTCGCCGACCTCGGTGACCCGGTGACACCGGCAGTGCTCGAACCCGAGACGGTGCTTCGGGACGGCGCGCCCGACGGCCCCGCCCTGGGCCTGCTCCTCGATCCAACGGCGCACCTCGTCACGTTCCCTGGCGATACGTACGACGTCGTGTTCCACCTCCCGGACCGCCATGGTGCTTGGGAGTTGTTTCTAGAGAGTGAGGGCTACTACTACGAGTGGATGCGCGGCGAGTGGCAGGTTGACGAAGACCCTCGCCTTGCCGCGATGGCCCTGACAGACCCGGCCCAGGCTCTGCGCGCGCTCGCACCATCCTTCAAGCGGGCCGAGCCGCTCATGGAGGAGCGGTTCTGGTCGAGCAGGTTCGGGAGATAACCATGCGCACCGTGCTGATGCTCACGTTGGGGATCGCGATCCTCACGCACTCGGCGGCGGGCCAAGAACGCCCACGAATCTTCGGACGTACGCTCGACTTCCGGTTGGTCGATTCCACCGCTCTGCGTGGAGAGCTGCTCGCCGCGGGGCGCGACAGTATCTGGGTTCTCCCGTTGGAGGGGAGCGCCCACGTCATTCCGCTGCGCTGGATCGCGGGCGCCCGGGTGTCCCAATCCGGGATCACCGCCAAGACGATGCTCATTTGGGCGGTGGTGGGTGGTCTGATCTCCGGCGGGGCCCTCACCGGCGCTTGCAGCACGGTTGAGGACGCCTCCTGCGGCGCCGTGCTCCCAGTGACGCTGGGCGCCTGGCTGCTCGTCGGCGGGCTCGCGGCCGCCGTCACGGGCTCGGGAACGCGCTCCCTGCCACCTGATGCCGCGGCCCTGAGTCCGTACGCGCGCTTCCCACAGGGGCTGCCGCCCAGCTATCCGCTCGCGGACAGCCGACCACCTCCCCATAACCGGTAACGGTCCGGGAGCAGCCGCAGCCCCGAAGGCACCGTCGCGTTCCTTCGTGCTTCTCCTCCGAAGGTCGCACGGGAGGCGCCGGGGGCAGATTTGCGGTGCCCGCCAACCGACTGCATCTTCGGGCATGCAGAGGCATCACCACCGGAGTCGATGAATGACGTCACCGCAGCTCGATCCCACCACCAGCACCGGGGCCCGGAAGCCCGGTGACGCGGACATCGACGTCTTCGGAATCACGCACGTCGGCAAAGTCCGCAAGGAAAACCAGGACCATTTCCTGGTCGCGGCGCTGCACAAGCAGATGGTGGTGCAACACACGAGCCTCCCCGCCAGCGTCCATCTTCCCGTCGAGCCAGAGCGCCTGGCCTCGTTGGCCATGGTGGCCGACGGCGTTGGGAGCGGCGCCGGCGAGGAAGCCAGCCGCTTCGCCCTCAAGGCCATCGCGGAATACGTGGCCAAGAGCACGCGCGCCTTCTACACGTCCGACGCCACCGAGCCGGAGACGTTCACGCAGTTGCTGTCCGACGCGGCCCTCCAGTGCCACGCCGATCTGCTGGAGCGCGCGACCGCGGAAGAAAAGCCCGGCCACTACGCCACCACGCTCACCCTGTGGCTGGGCCTGTGGCCGCAGGCGTATCTCCTCCAGTTGGGGGACAGCCGGTGCTACTTGTACACGCAGGACCGGCTCAGCCAGATCACGCGCGACCAGACGATGGCCCAGGACCTGGTGGACCAGGGAGTGCTCTCACGCGCCACCGCGGTCAACACGCGCTGGGCGCACGTGTTGTCCAGCGCCATCGGCGGGCAGCAGGCGGCCCCGGTGGTCACTCGCGTCACCCGCGAGTGGGGGACGATCGTGATGCTGTGCAGCGACGGCCTCACCAAGCACGTCTCCGACGACCAGATCGCCAAGCGACTCGGCGCCCTCCAGAGCGCACGACAGACATGCGAGGAATTGGTTCAGGATGCACTCGACGGCGGCGGCAGCGACAATATCACGATCGTGATCGGACGAACGGTTCGACCGCCCGACGCGTGAGCGCGAACCCAACCGCGCCGATCCCTGAGCGCAGGCCCACCCAGGAAGCAATCATGGGTGGGGGGTTCCGATCGGCCCTCCGGCGGCCAGATTAGGGAACCCTTGGAGGTGCCCATGTCCTCGCCCAGCAGTCTGCCCGTCCAGCCCACCACTGCCCTGAAGCCGCGCGATACCGAGATCGACGCCTTCGGCCTGACGCATATGGGCAACGTGCGAAAGACCAACCAGGACCACTTCCTCCTGTGCTCCCTGCACCGCCAGGTCGTGCTCCACGGCACGAGCTTACCGGATCTGGCCGAAATTCCCTTGCGCGGCGAGCGCTTGGCGACGGTGGCCATGGTCGCCGACGGGGTTGGGGGTGGGGCGAAGGGTGAAGAGGCGAGCCGCCTCGCCATCCGGCAGGTGACGCAATACGTCACCGACACGATGAAATGCTACTACACGTCCGATTCTTCCGAAGACAGCTTCATCGCCTCGCTCCAGGAGGCGGCGCTCGAGTCCCACATGGCGTTGCTCCGCCATGCTGAGGAAGATCCGGACAGTCGTGGGATGGCCACGACGTTGACCCTGTTCCTGGGCGTGTGGCCTTGGATCTACATCCTCCAGGTTGGTGACTCCCGGTACTACATCTTCCGCGATGGCGAGCTCCGCCAGATCACGCGTGATCAGACGATGGCGCAAGACCTCGTGGAACAGGGAGTGCTGACGCGCACTGCCGCATTCAGTACCCGTTGGGCGAACGTGCTCTCCAGCGCCATCGGCGGTTCGCAAGCCGCGCCGGTGGTCATCCGTGTTCCGTCCGATGACGTCAACGTCCATCTGATGTGCAGCGACGGGCTCACGAAGCACGTGTCCGACGATCAGATCCGCGAACGTTTGTCGACCATGACGTCGGCCAAACAGGCGTGTGAGGCCCTGCTGCAGGACGCGCTCGACGGGGGCGGGACCGACAACATCACGGTCGTCGTGGGTCGAGTGGTGCGACAAAAACTAGACGCCTAGACGCCTAGACGCACAGACGCCTAGACGCCCAGACGGTCAGGCGGTGGTAGGTTCTAGGCGTTCAGGAGTCCAAGCGTCTGTGCGCCTGTGCGCCTATGCGTCTGTGCGCCTGTGCGCCTGTGCGCCTGTGCGCCTATGCGTCTGTGCGTCTGTGCGTCTGCGCGTCTGTGCGCCTATGCGTCTATGCGTCTGTGCGTCTGCGCGTCTGCGCGTCTGCGCGTTTGTGCGTCTAGGCGTCTAGCTATTTCTCCCGCCCGATTCGCCGCAACCCGGCTTGGGCTTCCTTCACCATCGGCCGCAGTTCCGGGTCGGCGTTGCGCCACACGTCCGCGACGAAGCGATAGGCGTCGGCCGCGGTCGCTCGGTCGCCCAAGCGTTCACTCACCCGGCCGCGCTCGAGCGCCCACAGGACGTTCGTGACCTCGAAGGGCGCGAACAGCTCACGCTTGAGCAGCGCGTGCGCCTCGCGCTCCTTTCCCGCAGTGGCCACCAGTTGCGCCCGCGTCAGCGGGACCACGGTACACCAGGGACAGAGGCTGTCAGGCACCGCCTCGAACCGGGCGAGGGCCCGAACCGTATCTCCCCGCGCCAGCGACAGATAGCCGCGGGCGGCGTCGGCGCCATAGCGATAGATCGGTCGCAGGTACGCGGTCGGGGAATTCGCTGCGAGCGAATCGATCCCGCGAAGTTGATAGCGCAATTCCGTGGTATCCCGCCGCGCAGCCCACCATGCAGCCGCGTATTGCTCCGCGGCGTTGTGCTCGCGCCGATACTGGCGGAAGATCGTGTCCACGGTGTCTGCGGGTAGGACACCCAGCAGCCCGCCCCAGAGCACCACCACCGGTGCCTCCGCGCCGTACCGTGTGAAGGCCTCGCGCAGATGGCCACGGTAGGCCAAGAGATGCGCCGGCAGAATGTCGGGGAGGCCAAGGCTATCGCCGAAGCGCTCGTCCGCCGCGAAGTAGAGACGCACTGCCCGTTCGCCGGCATCCGGCCAGCGTTCCAGGCCGCCCAAGATCAGGTGGCGGATCACCTCGGGCGGCAGCGTATCGACCATCATTCGCATCCGGCTCTCGTCCCCTGACGTGCTGTCCAGCAGTGCCTCCAGAGCCTGAATCCCGCCGGCGTTCACATCCGTGGGGTCGAGCGCCAGATAGGGAGTGATGTAGCGCGTGGCGGCGGCGGGCCCGTCGAGGGTCAAGGCGATGTCGATGGGGTGGACATACGCCGGAACGTAGGCCGAGTCGAGCGCGATCGCCCGGTCGAACGCTTCCAGCGCGGAGCGCAATCCCGTGCCAAAGCTCGGAGCGTAGCCGAAGTGAAAGCGCGCCTCGCCCAGGGCGTACCACGCGTCCGGATCGTCGGGATAACGCCGTGTCGCGGCCTCCACGGTCGCGAAGAGCCGACGCGCGTGCTGATACCACAGCGTGTCTTCCGCCTCGGCGAGCAGGGCCGCGGAGAGGGAATCCGCCACAATGAGCAGGCTGTCGCGGGGTCCGAGACCCCGATTGAGCGCCGCGGCTCGGAGGTGCTTCGCCTGTGCCAGCTCGTCGGTACCAGAGCGTTGCCATCCGAGGGCCACGCCCATCCGCCGCCAGGCGAGCGCGAACGACGAATCTTCCGCCACCGCCTCGCCATAGTAGGCCAGCGCGGAATCCCAGTTCGTCCGGCGGAACATCTGCTCGCCGTGCAGGAACGCGCGGATGGCGGGGGCCGATGTGGAGCCAAGCGAGGTGAACCGGGCGGGTCCGAGCAGCCGCGTCCGACCGAGTTCTCCCAGCAGCGCGACCGCGAGCGAGTCGGTGAGCCGATCCATCCGATCACGCGCGTCCTGGATTTCGAACTCCGCCAGCACGCGGCGGTGCGCCACATCGAGCAACGTCGCGCCGAGACGGACCGAATCGGTGCCGGCCCCGAGGAGCTCCCCGAACACGGCGAGGCCGGCCCCGGTCTCGCGCCCGAGCCGAGCCGCAGCCACGCTATCCGCCTGGCCCTCCCAATCCCGCACCACCGTAGTCGGCGGCACCGTGCGCAGCGGGCCCACGCCATCGAGGTCACGGGAGACCACGTCCACCAACCCTTCGCGCCACACGTCGAGGTCTCCCTCCAGCACGTCAAACGGGGCGATAGCGACGAGGTTGGAGTCCAGCGCACGCGTCTCCGCGGGCCGCAATGCCACCGTCGCCGCCGCCGCCACGATCAGCATGGCCGCGACCGCCGCCCCGATGAGCCATCGCCGACGCCGGCGCCATCGCGCCCCGCCCGTCGCGCTGGGCGACGTCAGCATGCCCCCAAAGGCCGCCGCCGTTTGCACGCGCGCCGCGGGATCCTTGGCCATGGCGTGCGCAATCGCAGCACTCACATGCGCGGGGACGTCCGGTCGCACGTCGGACAGCGGACGAGGCGTCCGCACCACGTGCGCGGCAACCAGGGCTTGCGCGGTCGCGCCGTCGAACGGTGGCGCGCCGGCGAGCATCTCGTACCCCACGACGGCCAGTCCGTAGATATCCGCACGGCCGTCCACCGTTCCCGAGCCGACCGCCTGCTCCGGCGCCATGTAGCCAGGCGTCCCAACGGCGAGTCCGGTGTACGTCAGTCGTGCATCGGTCGCGTGCGACTGCGTCAGGGCCTGGGCGACCCCGAAGTCCGTGAGCACGGCATGACCGTGGTACAGCAGGATGTTGTCGGGCTTGATGTCCCGGTGCACGATGCCCTGCGCGTGCGCGTACGCCAGCGCGTCCGCGATTTCGGTGAGGATCTGCACCGCCTCGGCCACCGGCAGGCGCCCGTCGTGCTCCAGGCGGTCGCGCAGCGACTCGCCCGCGACGTACGGCATGACGTAGTAGAGGAGGGCCCCACCCTCCGCCGCCCGCTCCACACTGTGGAGCGGGACCTCACCCCCTGGCCCCCTCTCCACGTTGTGGAGAGGAGGAGCGGGGGTGAGGCCACCCCCGCTGGTGAGAACCGGCAAGATGTGAGGATGCTGGAGCCGGGCGGCGAGCTGGATTTCCCGCTGGAACCGCGCCGCGCTCACTTCGTTCGCAAATTCGGGCGGGAGCACCTTGATGACGACTTGCCGCTCGAGCGAGCGCTCCTCGGCGAGGAACAACCGGCTCATGCCGCCGTGGAGTTCACGCTCAATGCGGTATCTATCGCCGACAGCCGCCTGAAGGCGGACGAGAAGATCGCTCATTCCACTGTCACCATGCGGGTTCCGCTCCCGCTACCAGCCTCACCGGAGGGGCGCGACCGAGCGAACCGAACACGCTTCAAATACCCCTTGCGCGGCACGGTGGTCCACGTCCCCCCCCTTTACTGAGCGGCGTGCTTCTGCGACCTTCAAAGAGGTCGATTCCACAACCAAAGGACCTTTCTGGATGCAGAGCACGGAACAGCCTCCCCAGTCGGCTGACGGCGCGGCGGGTGAGACGGATTGGAATGCCCTCCTCGCGCCCTACCGCAAGCCGGTCGCGTGGCGCGCCTGGTTTCAAATCCTGAACACGGCGATTCCGTTCTTCGCCGCCTGGGCGCTGATGTTGTGGAGCCTCCGCGTCGGGTACTGGCTCACGCTCCTGCTCGCCGTGCCAACCGCCATGTTCCTGGTCCGGATGTTCATGTTCCAGCATGACTGCGGACACGGCGCGTTCCTTCCCTCCCAGCGCGTGAACAACATCATCGGCTCGATCATCGGCGTGCTGACGTTGGTCCCGTACGAGTACTGGCGAAAGACGCACGCCATGCACCACGCCACGTCCGGCAACCTCGACGTTCGGAGTTTCGGCGACATCACCACGCTGACGGTGCGGGAGTACTTGAGCCGTTCTCGCTTGAAGCGCTTCTTCTACCGACTGTATCGGCATCCCTTCGTGATGTTGATCGTCGGACCGGTGTGGCAGTTCGTGATCAAGCACCGCTACCCCACCGATGCACCTCGCGAATGGAAACGGGAATGGGCCAGTGTGCATGGGACCAATCTCGCACTCCTGGCGATCGTGACGGTGATGTGGCTGACCGTGGGCATTGACCGGTTCCTCATGGTCCAACTGCCGGTGACGCTCATCGCGGGGTCGTTCGGCGTGTACATGTTCTATGTCCAGCACCAATACGAAGACACGTATTGGCGCTACCGTGAGGAGTGGAATTACTACCACGCGGGCCTCGAAGGCGCGTCCCACCTCGTGATGCCACGCTGGCTCCAGTGGTTCACGGCCAACATCGGCCTCCACCACATCCACCACGTCTCCAGCCGCGTTCCCAACTACAACCTCCAGCGCTGCTACGACGAGAACCCGCCGTTCCACGACGTCACGCGGCTGACCCTTGGCCGGAGCGTGACGACGCTGCGTTTGACGTTGTGGGACGAGGACGAGAAGAAGCTCGTGCGTTTCCGCGACCTCGAGCGCATCCGGACGAGGTTGGCGGCGCCGGTCCAGCCGACGAAGCCGGAAGCCGTGCCCAGAACCTGGCGGTAGGCAGCGCAGCTCGCACGCTGCCGGACCGGATCGATGGGATGACCGGCGCTCCTACCGTCGTTACCATCGTTACGTTCCTGGTCGCATATTCCCTCACATGCCGCCGACGCGCCTGATCACCCCCAGCAACGAAGCCGAGCTGGACAACTGCCTCTCGCAGCCAACCACCGAAGACGTCGAGGCAATGGCGCGGCTCAATGGGGATCTCCTCATCCTCGGCGCCGGCGGCAAGATGGGACCGAGCCTAGCGCGGCTCGCCCGCCGAGCGTCCGACGAGGTCAGTAGCAACCGTCATGTGATCGCGGTCTCCCGTTTTCAATCACAAGGCGTGCGGGAGGCGCTGAGCGCGCAGCGAGTGGAGACCATCGCCGCCGATCTCCTGGACCCGGCGCGGCTCGCGAGCCTCCCCGACGCCCCGAACGTCGTCCTCATGGCCGGCCAGAAGTTCGGCACGACCGGCGACCCCGCCACCACATGGACATTGAACGCGTACCTGCCGGCCACCGTCGTCCAGCGGTTCGCGTCCGCTAGAGTCGTCGTGTTCTCGACCGGAAACGTGTATCCGCTCGCGCCCGTCACCGGGGGCGGCTCGACCGAAACCGATCCCATCGGTCCGATCGGCGAGTACGCGCAGTCGGCCCTGGCGCGCGAGCGACTCGTCACCTTCTTCGCGCGTCGCCACGGGACACCTGTCACGATCCTGCGGCTCAACTACGCGGTCGAGTTGCGTTACGGCGTGCTGCGCGATCTCGCCGACCGGGTCGCCGCCCGCCAACCGATCGACCTCACGACGGGCTGGGTGAACGTGATCTGGCAACGCGACGCCAGCGCGGTCGCCCTGCGGGCGTTGGCGGCGTGCGCCGTTCCCCCGCTCGTGCTCAACGTGACCGGGCCGGAGAAGCTCCGCGTGCGTGACCTGGCGACCCGCCTGGGTGAACGCCTCGGCATCCCACCGACATTTACCGGCACTGAGGCGGAGACCGCGCTCCTGAGTGACGCGTCTCGCTGTCACGCGCTGTTCGGGAAGCCGACCCTAGACGCCGCCACCGCGCTCGACTGGGTTGCGGATTGGGTGCGCCGTGGGGGTGGCTCGCTCGGCAAGCCGACCCATTTCGATGAACGGAGAGGTCGGTTCTGACGATCGTCGACGTCCGTGCCCGCCTGTTCGAGGGACTGGTGGTCCCGGCGCATCCGCTCGCGCTCACGCGTCAGCGCAAACTCGACGAGCGTCGCCAGCGCGCACTCACCCGCTATTACGTCGCCGCGGGGGCCGGCGGGATCGCCGTCGGTGTCCACACCACGCAGTT
>Ga0307424_1000320_pt1 | contig 25446 bp, 23 predicted proteins | sample SalMarWE160320MG_FD_202157 | JGI IMG/M metagenome (GOLD analysis project Ga0307424, IMG submission 202157) | Salt marsh sediment microbial communities from the Plum Island Ecosystem LTER, Massachusetts, United States - WE1603-20 | ecosystem: Environmental > Aquatic > Marine > Intertidal zone >... | reverse complement strand
CCGGTGAAGGCCCAGATGACACTTTTCAACGTCCACCCGGCCTGTACCTCCAGGTTTTTTGTTACATAGGCAGGGTCGTCATATGTGATGAATTCGTGATTTCGGATCTGCGCAAATACGGCCAGGATTGCCAGGATCAAAAAGAAACACGTGATTATTTCATTGCGATAGCGTTTCATGGGAGGATCAATCCTTTCGTTATCACCAGGCTCTTGCAGAGACGTTTCTCTTCAGGCATTTCACGGTTCCTCGTTTCCGGCCGGTATCTTTCCAAGGGTCACCACGGATCTCGCAAAAGCGAATTCATCACGGCTCAGTTCACCGGAGATGAGGAAGAAGATGATGATGAGCAGCATGATGGCAGGAATCTTTATTAGAAGAATCAAGGGGGAAACCGGCCAGAATTGAGCGATCACGAAGGCGACGCCGGAAATCAGGGAACTCCGGAGGAAGGTGACCGCGGAGGGGAGAATGCTCCAGAGTCTGAAAACGGCCCACAGGGCAGCAAAAGCGCAGGTCAAGGAGGTGAAGGTCGTGACTATTGACGCCCCGAGCGGCCCCAGCCGGGGAATGAGCAGCAGGTGGCCGATAAAGGCGACGGGTACGAGCGGGGCGACGAGCAGAACAGGCCAGTGGGGTTTACCGCACGCCGTGAGGATTGCGGTACAGACGGAGATCATCAGCCAGGCCAGGGCTGCAAAAATCAGCAGGGCCAACAGGGGGGCGCCGGGAAGATAGTCCTTCCCGAAGATCGCAACAACGATTTCACTCGCGGCGCCCGCAGTCATGCCGGCAAAGGGGAGGAGCCAGAGCACGCCCCGCAGGGAATTCCTGGCCAGCTTCCTGGCGACTTCATCCCGCCCTGATGCCAGGAGATGACTCAGGGTGGAGAGGAGGAGAGGGGAAAAGGAGAGGGATAAAATGCCCGGCACTACCGCCAGGTTGACGACTGCCGCATAGATACCGGCCTGGGATGTTGTGCCGCCCAGTATTTTGAGCAGGATGAGATCTATCTTGCCCAGGAAAAGCGTGCTCAGGGCGAAGAGGGAAAGGGGCAGGGCGTAAGTCATGATTTTCTTGACAGGAAAAGGTGCGGGATTGAAGAGAGACGGTCGAATAAAGTGGCGGCTGATAAAGAGCTCCGCCAGAGACGCCCCGATGGAGCCAATGATGGCGCCGGGTACGGAGAGGCCCATCTCCACGAGCAATATGATGAGCGCCAGCCTGCTCACCCATCTTCCCATGCTTACAACAGCGCGTTGTCTGTATTCCCCTACACCGGTAAGGATGTTCCTGTATGCCCTGGACAGGCTGAAGAGCGGGATGTCGATGGCGAAGAGCCGCAGGCCGTCCCGCAATAGGGGTTCCTTCAGAAGTGCGGCAGTAAATTCCCCGAGAAGAAACAGGATTAGCGCTGCAAGGCAACTCACTGCCAAATGGAGTCTGAGCACCGTGGTTCCGACCGGCCTCCAGTCGGGTGCCTCGCTGATGAACTTTATACTGGCGCGGGAGAAAAGCGCCGAAATGCCGGTTTCAAGCCAGGTGACAATCGCGGCGGACAGGGTAAAGAGGCCGTAGCCGTCAGGACCCAGGCGGCGAGTCAAAAAGATAACCGTGGCCAGGCCCGTGGGCAGGATAAGGGCCTCGGCCACGAACACGCGCAGCGTCCCGTCCAGCATGTGCCGTCCGGCATGTTCTATGGATTTATTCATCATATTTGCACTCGCATGTTCAACCAGGTGCAACCATACACGATCAGCGAATATTTTCAACGGAAAAGGCGATTCCGGTCTTCGCACTGGACGGGACCGCTCCTCTGTACATGGCAATCGTGTCAGAGGTCTTCAAAGTTCCTCGGTCCTGAAAAACAGCGGAAAGAGTGAAGTATACGGAATCTTCCGGATGATTGAGGATTTCATTATTGACTTAAGAGAGTTCTTCACCTATAGAGTTTGGACCATACAGAACGGTTCCGGCATATATTTTTTCCTCCGGACAATTTCCCATCATTGAGAAGAATTCTTTGAGAGTCACTGAAACGCACTTTTATGGAAACACACCTTGAAAAGAAAAGGGGACAACTCATTTATACGGTAGCCAGTGGCTCCGAGGTGTCGGGGTACGTTGTAATTGATTCGATGGTTGCAGGGCGTTCGTGCGGCGGCCTGCGTATGCTCCCCGACGTAGACAAAGAGGAAATGAGCGGCCTGGCACGCTCCATGACATTGAAATACGGATTTCTTGGATTACCCCAGGGAGGGGCCAAGGCAGGGGTCCGGGGAGATCCGGCATCCCCCAGGTCGCTCCGGTGGCGCCTGCTCAAGGATTTTGCCGGCGCTATAGAACCATTGCTGAAAACCCATACCTATGCGCCGGGGGCAGACATGGGGACCGATAATGCCGACATCCGGTATCTGCTTCATTCCATCGGTTTCTCAATCAAGCGGAGAGAGCTGCGCGAAAATCATTCGGGTTATTACACGGCGCGGACAGTCCTGGCAGGGGTAATACAGGCGGCCGGCCACCTTGCACTGAGCCTTGAGGGATGCACCGCGGCAATTGAGGACTTCGTTCTAGGGATTTTTTCTTGGAGGTTGAGACCAAATGAATCTGGACAGCGCAATCAAAGGGCGAAGGTCCATCAGAAAATATCAGCCTAAAGGTGTCCCGGATCCTGTCATAGCAGATCTCCTGGATCTGGGCAGATATGCCCCGTCTTCCATGAATGGGCAGCCATGGTACTTCATCATTGTCAGGGATGCCAGGACGAAGAGACGGTTGGTGAAAATCAAGAACAAATACTGCCCGATGGAAAAGAGCATGTACAAAGCCGATTTCCTGCAGGATGCGCCCGTGGTGATCGTAGTGTGTGTTGATCATGAAAGATCTTTCAACCGGGAGGTCGAAAACGCGGTTCTGGCGACGGCGAATATTCTGTTGGGAGCATATGAGAGAGGTCTGGGAAGTGTGTATATGTCAGCCTATAAAAGAGAAGATCCGGAGGTCTCAGCAGAGATCAGGCGTGCCCTGGACATTCCGGACGGTGTCGATCCGATTACCATCATTCCGTTAGGGTACCCTGACGAGACGCCGGAACCAAAGGAGATAGGATTGTTGGACGAGGTTGTTTTTCATGAGACTTTCGGTAAGAAATAGACCGGAGTTTGACACATGCCTTGACACGGGATACAGTCCCCGGGAAAGCATTGTCCTGCGGTATAGACATGCATTTGACTATGGGAAGACAGAAAAGGAAACGGCAGTCTATAAGGCGTGGCTGCAAAAAACGAGTATCCGGGAAGGAGCAAGAATTCTTTCGTTGTTGCACTATCGCGGAGTGGAGATTTATCTCCTGGACGAAACCTCATTCATGTGCACAAGAACACTCAAGTCAATTGACGGGTGTGTCAGCATGGCGTTGTGCAAATCAAAAGGGTATGACCGGGTGGTTTTTGAATCAGGCGGAAACACCGGGACAGCGCTGACAGAATACGGTCGGAGGGCCGGAGTGGATACCTTTTTCTTTTGTCCCGCGGAAAACATTTTCCTGTTGAACAGCAAGACATTCGCAACCGGCCGTACCCATTTGATCGCGGTTGAAGATGCTGCTTCGGTCAAAAAAGCCGCCAGGTTGTTTTCAGAAAGGAATGGTGTGAAGCGGATCCCTGAAAGCAACTGGCGCTATATGGCATCGATGTTTCGAGGGTGTTTCATTCTTGAATACATGATGACAAACGGGACATTCGATTGGCTCACGCAAACCATCAGTGCCGCATTCGGCCCGATAGGAATCTACCGGGTCTTCAATGCATTCGCAGGGCAATTGGGGTCCCCGCCAAGATTCATGGGCATCCAGCAGGAAGGAAACTGTCCCATGTACAGGGCCTGGAAATCTGAGGCCGTGGAGAAAGAACCGGAAGAGAAAGGCGCAGGAGGGCAGCTCCTGACACGGGTCATGTATGACGTGACTCCGGAAACCTACGGCACGTATCAGGAATTTCAAGGACTGCTTTCCAGTATCCGGGGTGCGTTGACCACGGTAAACCACAGTGAATTTGGAGCTCTCATTGAACGTCTGTTTGATGGAAGAACTGTTTTTGATCTGCTCCGGGATAAGGGGATTGAAATAAGCATGAAAGACGGAGAAGTGATAGAGAAAACCGGCTTACTTGCATTGGCCGGCACCTTGAAGGAGATTGACAGGGGAACCATAGAGCCCGGAAGCAGGGTCTTATGCTGTTTGACGAGCGGCGTGAGCGATGCAGACAATCGGGCGGAACCCGAGTACAGAATGAACCATGTGGAAACGGCGATTGAGGATTACAGTCGGCTGATTTTTGGCAGATGAGGAGTCATATGCCCGCGTTGGACAGAAAAGTGCTGTTAAAAGATTCTACACTCCGGGAGGGACTGGATACACCCGGTGTAGCGTTCACAAAAGAAGAAAAGATGAAGATAGCAGAGTTGCTTGACAGGACGGGGGTGCAGGAGATCGAGATTGTGGCGCCCGGTTTTGTCATTGAGGATCTGGCGTTTGCCGAGTTGCTGCGGGAAAAGAGGCTGAAAACAAGGACCTCCGGGCTCATATATGCATATAAGCCCGACTGCGGAAAGGAAATAGAGAAAGCGGGCATGAGCCTGGACAGGTTTGACCTCCTGATGCCGGTGTCCGAAAGAAGAAGGCCGAAAGACCGAGAGGAGAAAGTGCAGCTTCTTCTCAGCGCACTTGCGGAGGCAAAAGGTTGTCAGGCGGAGGTGGGGGTTGGGTTTCCCCACTCCACACAAGCGGACGTTGAATTTCTGGTGGAAATAGCCAGGGAGTGTCTCAGACAGGGAGCACAGCGGGTGACGGTGTATGATACCAATGGCAGCGCGGACCCTTTTGAGATCTACAATCTCATAACGCGATTGCGAAAAGAACTTGGCAGTTCGCTCTGTTTTCACGGACATAATGATCTTGGCCTGGCGACCGCGAACTCCCTTGCTGCCGCTTACGCGGGTGCCGATGTGCTGGATGTCACGATCAATGGACTTGGGGACAGGGCGGGGAATGCCAGTCTTGAACAGGTTGCTATGGCGCTCTATCTGAAGGGGGTTGACACCGGGGTCACATTGCAGGATGTGAAGCTGCTGTCCCGGACTGTTGCGCAGGCAAGCGGCGTTAGGGTGCCGAAACTGGCTCCTGTTGTGGGAGCGTACTGTTTCTGTCACAAGTCGCCCAGCCACTTGGAAATTCCCGGATTGTTCGAGGCCTTTGATCCTGCGCTGGTGGGGGCCGGACGAAGTTCAACAAGATCCTGAAAGAGAAATAATGTGAAGAGGTTCAGAGAACGTGGACATTGTACTGTTTAATCCGGCGCCCCGGAGCGGCTGGCAGGCACAGCGGCGTGTGGAATTGCCGCTCAGCCTGTTGTGCCCGGCTACGCCCCTGGCCCGCCAGGGATATGACATAAAGATCATAGATGAGTTCGCGAACCCTCATTGGAAAAAGGAACTGCGGGAGGCCATTTCGAGAAAATCGATCTGCCTCGGGGTAACGTCCATGACAGGACCGCAGATCCTCCATGCATTGGCGGCCTGCAGGCTGGTCAAGGATGCGTATCCCGACGTTCCGGTGATCTGGGGCGGTATTCATCCCAGCCTGCTGCCGGAACAGACGGTCGCCCATCCCCTTGTTGATATGGTGGTGGTAGGGGAGGGTGAGGCCACCTTTGAGGAGTTGGTTAAGGCCCTGGAAACAAGAACGCTATTGAGCCAGATCTGCCGGTTCCCCATAGAGACGAAGCTGGTGAAGACATTGGGCCTGTTCGGAAGGCAGGATTAACCAGCACTTCTCATCAAATCTGTCGATTTTGAATCAGCAGGTCACATTCCCGGCAGAGGAGCGTGACCGCCGCAGAGCATTTCCGGACATGACAGTGGACTTTTTTACCCATGAGGGCAAGGGCGATTCTTTCAAGCCGCTGTTCGGTCTGCCCCTTGAGCAAGAGTACATCCCCGGGACCCAGGGGCGAAGGTAACGCTTCCAGGGCATCCGGGAATGCTTTTTGAACCCGGGAGATAGTATCACCTCCAAGACCGCCATGCGCTGCACCAGCCGCCAAGGGATCCCATAAATCCTTTTCTCCGATAAAAATCAGGTGTTCGGCGCATCGGGCAATCCTTGCCCCCAGATGCCGATAAAGCTTCTGTGTATCGCTGTTTGGTTCAAAGACCGTTCCGAGAATAACAATGCGGCGCTGGGCAGGGACCTCTTTCATGACATCAAGAGCGGCCTCAACTGTTTCAATAGATGCTTTGAACTCGTCACGGAGCAGCCACGCCCCGTTGCGGAGGGCTACGGTTTCGAGTCGAGCAGGAGTGGGATACAGGGATTGCAGCCGTTTTGCGATTTCTTCCAGGGAAAGGCCTTGTTCCAGTGCCGCTGCAGTTGCGCCGAGGACAGCATACACCATGGGTAATCCGATAAGCCGGGTTGAGAACGGTTGGGAGCGACCAAATGCATGGATCATCATTCCGGTCCCCCGGGGCCAATCCATACGGACGGCCGTTGCCCGGACCTGGTTTTCGGGTCTGAGCCCGAAGGTGATAACCCTCGCGACAGTCTGATCTTTCATCCACAGGACACCCGGGGAATCACCGTTGAGAACTGCCAGACCGGAGGGAGGCAATGCCCGGACTATTTCGGCTTTTTCGTTTCGCGTTGCTTCCAGAGATCCGAAAGACATATGGTGCTCAGTGCCGATGGACGTAACAATCGCGATATTCGGTTTCAGCATCCATCCAAAAGCACCCATTCTGCCCGGTCTGTCTATCCCGATCTCCAACACCATTCGCCGGCGCCGGGGGGATGTGCGCAGCAGCTCAAGAGCAACGGGGCTTTCGGGATTCCAGTTGGTTTCGGGATTCCCATCGTTGAACAATGCGGCCTTCAGCGCCCTTGTTGTGCTGGTTTTGCCGAAGGTACCGGTAACAACAGTCAGACGGGTGTTTCTCAGGAAGATCCGGCGGTAGAGGCCGGCTAGGGGAACCAAGACCAGGCGCAAGTGCAGGATCAGTGCCCGGTGAAGATGGTGCATTCTCAAGGGTGACCGTAGAATCTGGATAACATGTCGTGCTGAAAAACCCATGGGTCTAATTGAGTCAGAAGCCGTCTTCCTAAACAGGATCCGTATCAGGTAGATCTTAGTTCTTGTGACAGGCGTCTTGCCTCCTGTTTCGAAATCTCCTTTTCCGAATATAGACCTATACCCAGTCTCCGGCGAAAGCGGACCAGGTATATGGTATGAGCCCCTACTAGTTTCGTGTAGGCCCGAATCGGCAAGCCGATTTTCGGGTCAACGAGGGTGAATGCAAACCGTACGTCGCGTCTTAGACAATGTTCCCTGGCGTAGGATGTAAACGTCAGAAAGACTTTGCCTCCCTGGTGGTTTCTGTCGGTCCGGATATCATAGAAGTAGGCGGTATCGGCAGGGAGCATGAGAGATTTACCGCGAAACCGCAGCCTGATTTTGTTCAGGCCGATCCACCCTTGAAAGATGATGGTTTCCTTCTTTCTGATGAGAACGCATTTGTGACCCAGGGCCGATCTTTCGCGCATCTGCCTGGCGGTCAGATGGGAAGAAAATCGCAGAAGTTCAATGTAGTCCTGGGGACCTGCAAAACTGACTTCAAGATCTTGAATGGGTTCCCGGAGCCGGTAGGCATCCTTTATGTTTACGAGGAATTTGAACAGGGTTGTGTCCCACCACAAGAAATAGCGACATGTCTTCAAAATTCTTAGGAAGAGATCATAACACATCGTTTTTCCTAAATGAACCAGAAGCTTCCCGGAAACCCGGGCTTACTCCTGCTCAATGTTGAATTTTCTGACATAGGCGGAAAATATCTGTTTCATTTCTGCCGCTTTCAGCCCGAAGGTATCCAAGGCATATCTGTGGATTCCTTTTCCGGCACGTCGGGTTGCATACAGGTGGAGTTCCATTCGTTTTTGCATCTGTGATCCTGAATTGAGGTCGAAATGGCGGTAGATCCGGTGCACAGATCCAATGGGATCAGCAATGAGGTCCCTGTACTGAAGGTCAAAGGAGTGATTTTTTCGGGCCGATTCACGCGTCGCCATGCCGCGATCAACGGATACCCTCAGATTTTTTAGACACTGGTTCCCGACCTCTTTGAGATCGATTCGGTCACTGCTCATTCGCCAGCCGGTCAAGACCAGGCTGCAGAAGGAAGGGACGATTTTCAACGGGTCCCGATGGGTTTGGATGATACACGCATCCGGGAAAACAGAGAGCAGGGAATCAAGAAACGGGAGGTGAGAGGGTGATTTCAAAATCCAGTGGTCACCCGGGCAACGCCACTGCAGAAGTTGTAGTTGTTTGCGGTAGTATCGGTATGCAGGAACCATGTCTTGAGCATACAGCCATCGGAGATATCGGCTGACATTGGCCATCATCATAAATGCGGGACTCATGAAGCTGTTTTTGAAAAGATGAAAGCATTCGTCCGGTCCCTCCGGATCCATCGGGTGAATGAGCGTCAGGTGAGGTGCGACCTTGAGAAGTCTCCGGACTCTTCTTTTTGCAATTGCGATTCGCGGGTCACTCGTGCGTGTTTCAGTGGTCGGCGGTGGAGAGGGATGATACAGCTCCCACATGAGCGGGGCCCTGGCGCTGGGATCGCAGGCGAGGAGATTGTGGAGCAGGGTGGTTCCGGTTCGTGGAAGCCCTACAATAAAAACCGGCCTACGAATGGGGCCTTTCACGATCTCGGGATGATGTTTCAGATCATCCTGTATCCGCAGATTGTTGCAAAGCAGCCTGAGGCACTCTCTCCTGATCCCTCTCCTGCCGAGTATATGGAGGTTTGCATCTTTTTCGAGCGACTGGAGGAGGATTTGAAAGCCCTCTCTCGAAAAATATCTGCCGAGATCAGACAAGCCTGTCCGACGCCGGGCGGATTTCAGAAGAGAATCCTTCGAGAGGTTGACGAGGGGAATGCCGGCCCTCAGAAGGGGAGCTCCCACACGGTTGATGATTCGGGCGAGGGAGGATCCCCCGCTTCCATGAGAGTACGGAGGTTCCATCATTTTTTCCAGGCGTCGGCAGCCACGAAGTACCCCGTGAGAAATCTCGTCGGCAACCGGGACAGGTGCTCGAAAGACATCAGCCCCCGCAGAAAGGCCCTTTTTCCATCAGGGCCCGCCTTTTTTTCCACAAAATGCGCCAAAAAGACTGCGATCACTCGCGGACAGTGCAGTACGGCATCCACTTGTTTTACTTTGAACCCGATAGACTCGAGAACCTTTCGGAGCCTCCAGGGACCCAAACTGGCGCCGACATAATAGGGGACCACACCTGTTTTGTGCAGCAGGCGGTACGGCAGGGCATGCCTCAGCGCAATCACGGGATTTACCGGATTATCCAGGGTGAGGAGCAGCCGTCCCGGACGTTTGAGAACCCGATAGATCTCCGTGAGGCTCATCACGATCTGATCTTGTGTTCGAAAATGGTCAAGGCTCGAATTGGACAGCACAACATCAAACATGCCATCTGCAAAAGGAAGAAATCGGACATCCGCAGCAGCAGCCTTCAGGTCACCATGGAAAGCTTGTGCGGTGCGCAGGACCTCTCCTGAGATATCAATACCCACAAAGCGTTCCGACTGCACTGCCACATGTGAATACAGGCCGGGTCCGAATGCCTCATCAAAGAGATCAGTTTTCAAAACGGAACTGACCCCGGTGCTTCCGAGCCACTTGGAAAACAGCATTGTATTCACGGAATCGCTGTGAATGCGCCACAATCCGTGCGGCCTTTGTTTGGCCCAGTGCGCTGCAACAGCTTCCCAATATTGCGTGTTTTGCGTCAAGATCAACCGCCTGTATCCTTTACACACCCAGAACCGGGGTCAGGCATGGAAAATCAAGGGCCACGTGAGAAACATGAGGTTGGTTATTCCCGGTTCAATCCTTTAAAGCTCGGGACAACATACGCATCTGGTTGCCGTAATGGCACAAAAATCCGAATTACACCGAATCTCTCTTTCCATCAACGCAAAGGATATCCTTTCGAGCCGCTGGGTACCACGTCCCTTGATCAAAACCACGTCCCCCTCCTTCAGCCCATAGCTCTCAATGATCTCCACGGCCTCGGAGTGGCTCGCGGCCCTCGCAATTGATGCCCTGGCCAGTCCACCACTGGTCATTCCGCTCTTGCAAGCCCGGAAATTCCTCCGGAAGGTGATCAGGATAGCCCGTTCCGCAATCTTGGCAATGCGCATTCCAATGTGAGGATCGTCTCCATTCAGTACGGCAAGGCCCGTCTTGGGAAGGATACGCACCATTTCAAGTTTTTCTGATCGGGCAACCACCAGAGACCCTAAGGATCGGTTATGCACACTCCCTATGGCGGTCACGACCGTTATGTCCGGCCGGATCATTGTCGCCTGTTTCGACATCTGTCCGACACGGGCTATGCCGACTTCAATGACCTTGCTCCGTTGAAAAAGTGTGGTCCGCAGTATTTTTGCATAAATTCGTAACAACTGATGCAGCTGGATCCTTTTAGAATACATTAGAAAGAGCATTCAATAATAATGATATACAATTAAACAGGGTTCCACAGAAACATTATTTTTTAGCAGAAATGTGCAGTGGTAAGATTTTGCCGGTGTAAGTGTGATAGGGCTCACGGCGAACCACCTGAAGCGTCCTTCCTTGGCGCCAATGGTCAGCCATCATCTCGTATCCGCCCTTTTGGACCCTCAGGTCTCTTAAGACAGTGTCAATAACCTTCGGCTCGTTCACCTGGCCAACCCTTGGGCTGATTATGATACTGACCTTGGGCAGACCATCCATTTGCTCTTCCTCAAACTGATAGTCTGTAGGATGACCACCAAAACGAGCCGGTAACACTTCTTCCACAAGAGAGATCAAGTCGCTGGCAAGGAACTGCATTCCCGCACTTGTGATCTTATCAAAGCTTCGGATCGTGTGAAGGTGTTGGTTGTAACCAAATTCTTGTAAAGGACAGCCGCAGTTCCGCTCCACAAGCATGCCATAGTCATCGATTTCCACGTTGAGCAAGATTTTCGGGCAGCTGGGCAGCAGCGTAGTGAGTTGCAAGGCGCCCACACTTGTACGCCCATCACCTACCGGTCTCTCATGCTGGATCACAGCCAGCTTGTTGGTCAGCAGGTGGACATCGTCCAGAGTTTCAGGGGCAGCGCAGGCTAAACCTATACGGCCAACCTCAGTCATTGAGTAATGGCATATTGCTCGGCTTCCGGTGCTGGCGACAATCCGAGCCCTGGCTGGAGTATACGGTTCCCCCCCGAAACGAAACAAAGTGCCTTCTATATCCATGTTATGCTCTTTAGCCGCCTGACAGACACGGATTCCTGAGCTGACATTGGTATCCAGCAATGCGGGGGTGGCCTGTTCACACTTCGCCTGTAGCCAGCGAGCAACCCGCACCGCATGCGCCACGGGTACATTTTCCGGGACCGGAAGCGCTTTAAGCCGCATCCGGCTGCTGTGTACGATGAAATTTGTAAAAAATAGATACTTTAAGTTGCCGGGCCGAAATGTGACTTTATTCTGGGCGAACCAGCGCTCCGCCTTTTTTCCGAGCTTGGCATGATTAAGCGCAGACAACACTCCAGCTAAACCTGGCGGCCGCGGCCGCCATAACGCCATTGGCCGCCCTTCAATATCAAAGGTTGAAAGAAAAAGGGCGTGGGCTGCCGCTTCATGCCTGAGAAAATCAAGATCGATCAAGACGGAGGAGCCGAGACCGCGCGACCCACTTGTCCGTGCTTCAAAGTGTTGCGACAGCAGGGGATTATCCAAGTCCCGCATTTGTAGGGATATCACTCTTCCGCTGCGCTCAATAGGTTTGCGACATTTAAACTCCTCAAAGCTGAGATAAACCCCGGCTTCCCGCAACATGTGCAATAAATTTTCAAGACCTGCCTTCCTAGTTATGTTTTGGATATCACCAAGCTCACAATGGGCCAATTTGAGCAGACGGAGATACGGGCTATTGGGGTAACCATATATACCGTGCTCCACCAGGTTCAGAAAATTGGATTCGCGTTCTGCTAACTGCCTTTGCAACATCGCCTGAGCGTCAGCAAGAGACATCGTGTCCCTGAGAAAATCCGGGAATGCCCACACAAAACGACTATATGCCTTGATGTCACTCAGAATGCTCATTCCGCATATGCCCGCTAAGACATGACCTCTTTCGGGAGTGAACCGGTGTCCATAGAAGTCAGCTCATCTAAAGCCAGTTTAGTTATCGAACCTTTACTCAGCGATAGAGTTCTCTCAACCGATAAGGTCAGGTTCAAAAGCATCAACACCGCCGTAAACCGCAAACAGGGAATTTGCCGTTGCCAGGCCAAGATCATTACGCCCGTGAAAGAATATGGGAACAGACAAATGACTTCTCGACCGGTTAGTTAATTCGTATGTAAAGAAAGGATCCGCGTTGCCATTAGTATCGTAAATTGTTGTCCTCTTTGCGCCTCTCTGAGTTGTTTCACTTTTTTCGTGCGCCACCTTTTGGCAGTTATCCTGATAAGTTTACTTTTTTATACCACAGGATGAGCTTTTTTATAAGGGTTTTTGTAATTAAAATATACTTTTGTATAAAACATTTATCATCATGCGTGAATGGATTTCAGTTCGATAAATCGATCGCTACCCCAAATCAGTTGTTTTCCCAGTAGGGGAGGAATCATCGCCGAATCAGGGACAAATATCCATATCGCCGTATGGGGCCATGGATCTCTTTCCGCGAGAGCTCCCCATCTTCGTTTGTGTTCATAGACCCCGTCGGCTGCATTGGCCCTGCTTCGGAGCAGATCAACCGTTTCCACGCCGGTTTTCTCGGCCCAGTGAAAAACAAAGTAATACACGGAAGAAAGGACGCCGCGTTTCAGTAGATGGAAGTACTGACCATGCACTCCAAAGGCCAGCACGGTGACGCTTTTTCCGCGTACCTGACAGATCGCACCGGAAACCCATTTTCTCCCATCGAAAACCTGTAGGAGGAAACCCGACTGCACTACGCTCTTGAATTCCCTTAGGCTTCTGAGGGAGCAAAGTTCGTGAAAACGGTCCGTTATGTACGGCACGTAGAATTCGCTGTAAAACCTGGCGACAGATTCCCCGTCCCGTGTGATCCGGCAACGATATCCATGTTTTCTTACTTTTCTCCCGAAGGTGCTGTTAATCTTCGATTTCCGCTGCAGATAGTCCGGCCCTTCCAGGAACGTTCTCTGCCGTATCCATGGGAAAGTAAGGGAAAAGCTTCGGGGAATGATGAAATTGAGCAAGCGGTTCACTTCGACAAAAATGAGGCTGTCCGTTTTCGCCAGGCTCTCTATCTCCCTTCTGAAGTCCAAGAGGGACAGCCGGTCAGAGGATGCTCGTTTTGATTCGGTGAAATACAGCGTTTCAAGATAGTCCAGGCTTTCTCCTTCACCGATATATATGAGACGCTTGTTATTTTCTCCCTCTCTGGCCGGAACTTCATATTCCCGGTAAAGGAGAGTGAAAGACCGTTGGAGCAGGGATAATGCTCTGAGATTGCTGAAAATCGCATGGAAGAGGGGATTGATGGGTTCTTTCAACAGCATTTCATGGCTTCTCTTATTCCTATTCGCATTTAAGCACTGCCTGCGTTGGCTGCGTCGTCGGTTCCTCGACGTACGGTTGTACGGTTACCGTAGGTCTCTGTCGCCTTCTCCTTGCCGCCTTGGTATCATCTTGGATGAAAATGGAATAATGATTTGTTTCAAACGACCGATCCGATGCCTTTCTATACAGTTTTTAATTCCAGCAGGCATCAAGCAATTTATAGCATGCCTTGATGGTCATAGAAAGATCTGATTCGAGGATCAAGGAGGAGAGGGGTATGGACCTGCCACACTGCGGTGCCCGGGGGACTGTTTCCCTCAAGAAGAGTGCATCCCTTCTCCGTTACAACCAGATCCCACCCAACATAGGGTGAGCTGGCAAAGTGAACCGCAGCAGTCATAACATTCTGTTTTATCTCATCCCAGTGAGGTACTGTCAGGCCTTTGATCTGTTCCCCTGTCTCGGGATGATTGTCATGTCGGCATACCCGGCCCGATTCCGTTAGAACCATTCCAGGGCCTAACAGACCGGAATCCAGATCTATTGCAGCAGACAATCCACCCCTGCCACCATGGAAATTATCCAGGGGAAAAGACCGGGTGGAACCAATTCTGTGGGCGGCTGCGGCTATAAAAGGCATCTTTTTTTCGGCATCCCATACGGTGAGCATACGTACCGTGTTGGTGACCCGAGGGTAGATCCTTTCTGCGTAGTTGGCCTGTTCAATGAATGCAGTCGCAAGGCAATACCTTATCGTTTTCAGAAGGCGGCATATTTCAGAAAGACTTGCTGAAATACCGTTGATCTCATATCCATTACCTTTTTTCTGTAAAAAAAATATTCCTGTTCCAGCACCTCCGAAAACCGGCTTGAAAACGATTTTGCCGTGTATTTCAAGCAGCGAGCGTAGCCAGGCGCGCAGGTCAGATTGAGGAGAGCCCTGGTCGTGAAACAGAATCGATCCTCGATCAATAAGTGCAAGTACCTCGGGGCATGACAGGTTGAGTGATCTGAGATTACGAGAGAAGTTTAACTTATCATTTATTGACACGGTGCTTGGGGTATGCATTCCATAGTCGATGTCTGCAAAGTCTCGGAGATACTGTTTCGGATCGTTTCGATCCAGTTCATACAAGAGATAGGACAGGGAAGTGAAGCCCAGATACCATGCCCTCAGTCTCTTGGAAAATGGGATGGGAAGAGACTGTCCTTTTTCAGCATTCATATATAAGATGAGCTTGCGAAAATGAATCAGTCGTGTTTTTGCACGATATTCAAGGGTTGGTGAAAAGGACCGGATGTTGCATCTGGTATGAATATCAGACATATTTCGGCCTCATATCTATTGTAGGAAAAATCCTCCTGTCTCACCCGGCACGTACTGGAAGAAATCCCCGGATTTGCCTGGCTATCTGCAAAGGTCTTTCAAGCAACTCTTCTGAACCTGCATCTCTGCCCAGCATCCCCCCTGGCACGCATCAAGGAATTCACAGTCAGAGCAGTAAGCCGGAAAACCGGACTGTCTGAAGCTGGTGAATCTTTCTTTCCAGATTCTTGAAAAAGGGACGTCGCGTATGTTCCCCTCGGATAGAGCATTGTCATAGGCCTGCTGACAACCCAAAACCTCGCCGTCCGGCATGACCGCACACCTGGTGAGCCCTGCCCCGCAGAAAAAGGGCTTGCCGAAAAATTTGCCGTAGAACTGCTTCAGATAGGTGTGCGATTCACCGAGATCCACATTCATCACGGTCTGATTTCTGGCGATGAAGTCGATGAGGTTCCGCACCTGGTTGTCATCAAGGCTGTAGCGGCTATCATGGGCTGCCCTTCCCACACTGGCGGTCGGGGTAAGGACCCAGCGGGTTGCAGCGCTCTCTCGAAATACCTGGAGCATTTCATCAAGCATCTCCATATTTTGAGGGGTGACGACAGTATTAATCATTCTGGTTTTTACGCCGAGGCTCCCGAACAGTTCGAGTCCTCTGAGGGCATGTTTGAAAGCTCCTTTTTTCCCCCTGACCTGGTCATTGTATGCTTCAGTTCCATCTATGCTCGTAAAATACAAGAAATACCTCAAGCGTCTGAGCCTGTTCCACATGGTCTCGACACGGTATCCGTTGGTCACGAGGCCGAGGCTGATATTCTTTGCATTGGCATAGGCAAGTAGTTCCAAGATATCGTGGCGAACGAGCGGTTCTCCCCCCGAAACTGCCAGGCGTTTTATCTTCATCCCTGCAAGATCGTCTATGAACTGCTTTGCTTCCTCCGTTGAGAGTTCGTTGTCGGCCGGGTTGCCAGCCGAGGCCTCGCAATAAGGACAGTGAAAATTGCATTTGTAGGTAGCGAGCCATTGGACGAAAGTATAGGGCTTCAAAATGCCGAACCTGTGCAGCAAAAGACAATAGGTTCGTTTTAGCTTTGCGGCCCTTTTCATGTAGATGGCCTGGACGAGAGGGGTTTTCTGAAAAACGCGATCGAGTATGTCTATTACCACGGGCTGGTCTCCCGGTCTGAAGATGCAGCGGTTTGGGTATTTTCGGCGATAAGCTGGCCGCGATAGCGGTCAGCTTATCAACGGGTTTCACTGTCCCCGATGGTTTTTGCCGTTCCTCAAGGTGGTAATCTTGTTGTAAATCCACCCGAGCAAGGTACCGCTGAGGGTTCCGAGGGCAAAACCATAGGCGAGTCCAATGAAGCTCCCGAAGAACGAGACCCGGTAGCCGATGAAATACTGGCTCAGGAGGGACAGGTGGGGCCCTACCCGGTTGCCTCCTTTGATGACAAGCCAGTTCGTGGCCACAAAGATGACGAGGCCGAGGATGATACCGAGAACGAGTCCAAGGATCTTGGCATTTAACCAGAGGATATCGCTGAAAAGCTTTTCTTCCCTCTTATTTTTTTGAGCCACTTTCATACCTCCCGGAGTGCCCGATTGTGTCAATACTGATCAAAAAAATCCCGCAACGTTATTGCTTCGGCTTTTTTCTTCAGGTGGTAGATGGAAAAGGCCAGTATGAGATTTCGAATATAGGCAAAGAGCCAGCCAAAGAGGAACCCCCACAGGAAACTGTAACCAAATGCCAGGAAAGCGCCTTTCACTGTCACTGTATATCCTTTGAAGTACTCTCCTAAAAGGCGCAGGTTGGGACCAACCACATTTCCCCCTTTTATGACCAACCACAGCGTGGCCAAGAACATGAGGATGCCCAGAACACTTCCGGTAGCAGTGGCGAATGCGATTTTGTCCATTCTCGCGAATGCCTTATTCATGATTCTTCCCAGGAGCACTGAACTCACCGATGTCCCGTCTTCCTGCTCCAGGTATGAACTTTCCTCGTTGATCTCCCATAAGCTGTGATGTTCCCCGAGAATATTCCGGGCCGCCAGCCGCCCCGTTTCCATGGAATGGTCCATATTATTATACCGGTGCATTCCGTTTCTTCCGATGGATTGGAGATTGTCAAACGATGTAAGGTACTGCTTAATGATCCCCAGATTGAGGTCGTAATCATAATCGTACACCGGGTAGGCCTTCGGTTGCCTGAACACGACAGCATCCACCACGTGGCTTTCCGATGCGAGCCCAAGTTCGGACAGTTCCCTCGCCGCAAGATCGGTTAATGCGGAATCCGAAATGGTCCAGAGACGATCATTCTCCGTACAGAAATATTCCATTCCCACGCTTGTTTTCCCTTCTTCCGGTACCATGGCGGCGCTCCAGTTCTTGAAGTTCTGTATGCGACCAACCTTGACATCCGGATTGTGAATATAGATCCATTGATCGGGGAAAAGAGCGGGTTTGTCAATAATGAGCCCGACGATAATAAAGGATCGAAAGGAGAGACTTTGCGCGGCGCGCATTACTTCTTTTGGAGGTGCGGGTTGCAGTATGGAAATGAGCCGAGGAAGGGGCATGCTGGAAATCAGATGATCCAGAGGTCTCTCAATTTCCTCCCCATGATTGAGGTAAGTGATACTTTTTAAGTGATTGTTGTCATGCCTGATACCGGTGGCTTCAGAGTGAAATCGAATCACACCTCCCTTGTTCTCAATGGCCTTCACGAACCGATCCCACATCATTCCTGGACCCTTGACAGGGTAGAAAAATTCCTCGATGAGCGTCTTGGCTTTTTGATTATGGATCAGAGCATTTACGACTGCAACCATGAGGGAGAGCCCCTTGATACGTTGGGCAGCCCAGTCTGATCTTATTTCCCGGCACGGGATGCCCCAGACCTTCTCAGTGTAGGTCTTAAAAAAAGTATTGTAGAGCCGGTGACCGAAACGGTTCGAAACCCATTCTTCGAAGTTGTCCTCTCGGGCAAGGGGTCGGATCCGGGTATTCAGATAGCTTGCAAGGATCATCGCGCTTTCGATTATCCCCAGGTTAAAGAGGGCATTTGCTATGCTCAATGGATATTTGAAGAAGCGTCCACGGTAGTAAATACGGGATATGCGCCTGACTTTTACGAAGTCCTGCCCCAGCATTTCACGCCAGAGCTGATTAATCTTTTCAATCTTTGTGAAAAATCGATGCCCCCCCATGTCAAATCCGTAACCCTTGTAGACCTCGGTCCTGGCGAGGCCCCCGGCCTGTCCGGACTTTTCGAGCAGCGTGGGCCGGATGCCTTCCAGCACAAGTTCGTGTGCCGCGGTCAGCCCTGCGGGGCCGGCTCCGATGATAACAACACCATTTCTATCCATCAGAGACCTTTCCGGATCTGTTCTCCTTTGACCCTGGTTTGCTGCGGCTATGAGTGAAAATTTTTCCCGACACCGATTTTTTAATCAGGTGACTCGAGAGACCGATGGCAAAGGCCATACCGCTGTAGAAAAAGTAGAACCAGTGCCAGGGGATGACCATCATTGCAAACAGGAAACCCCGGTTATGAAAGAAAAAGCTGTAGAGGCCCCTGTTGAGCCAAAGGATGAGAATAACCAATAGTGGAACAGGGATAAGAAACAGGGGTGACAGGAAGGCGCTCAATAGGCAAATGCAGAGGAGGTAGACGCATACAACGCTGACACGATCCCCTGTCTTCAAATTCAGGTCATTGATGATCTTGCTTTCTCGCAGAAGCAGGTCGGTCCAGGGAAGAGCACGGGAGAAAAAATCCGCCTTGAAAAGGGATACGGCTCCCCAATGTTTGTGATGCTTGACCTGCAGGTTTTTCATTAAACGGATCTCGTATCCTGCTCTCCTGATCCGGTGCCCCAGTTCGATGTCTTCAATGCACGGACGGTTATATGATTCGTCGAAGCCTCCCAGCTTCAGAAATACCTCACGCCGAACAGCACCACAGCCGGTCCAGAAGGTCGAGGCATTTTCCTCGGCAGTCTGGTGGACATAATGATGAAAGAGATTCTTGTATTGTGAAAGAAAATTTTCTTCATACGGGTCCGTATCATAAGAGCCAAAAACCGCTGCGATTTCTTGATGCCGCCCAAAAAATGAGATGATCTGTGCAATGGCATCCGGTGGGATGGTTACGTCGGCATCCAGGAAGAAAAGTATTTCACTGCCAGCATGTTTTGCTCCGAGATTGCGTGCCCGGGCGGGACCGGTGGAAATCGGCAGGACCAGGATCTTTGTTGCAAATGGCCTGGCTGCATGTGATGACCCATCGGTATCGCCGTCCACGACAACAATAATTTCTTCAGGGGGACGTGCGGAAAGCGAGACACTTTGCAGACATCTGAGAAAGCCGGCACCACCGTTATGGACCGGGATGACCACAGAAATAGTTGGTTCGGAGCAAGGTAACATGGGTGAAAAGGGGCCTCTATTTCATTCTGCCTAATGCTTCCTTGGCCGCCTTCATTCTTGGCTCGAGGACAAGGGCTCTCTTGAACTCATTCTTGGCACGGTCCTGGGCCTTCATGCTTTCAAAAAGTCTCCCAAGTTCGTAATGATACCTGGCATATTTTGGCTCACCCTGAAAGATGAGGCGAAATTCAGAGATGGCCTGGCTGAGATTGCCCTTCATGGCGTAAATATGTGCCATATCAGAGTGGGCCTCAGCAAATTCCGGGTTGATTTTCATGGCCATCCGGAGGTACTTGGCTGCATCGTCAAGTTTGGTTTTATCAAGGGTGTAAATTTTGCCAATCATGGCCATTGCATGATAATTTTTTGGGTCTAATTTCAATACCTCTTTGAATTTCTCGGTGGCTTTTTTCAAGTCTCTCTTAAAGAAAAACGCCATGCCCACCCAGTAATGGGCAACAGGGGTTTTTGGCGACAATTTCACCGTTTCCTGAAATTCTTTCAGTGCCTTTTCCAATTGCCTGCTCTTCAGGAACTCATGTGCTTTCTTGAAGTGTGCTTTGGCCTCCTTGGATAGAGGCGCTTCTCCTGAAATGGTTTTGGCGAAAGCCGTTCCTCCATATGGTGAATGTTCAAGAGTCAGCTTCAGGTCTCTGGAAAAAAGGCCAATGCATGCAAAGGCAACCACGGTGCAGACGAGAATCAGGGTCAATTTCGCTGCTTTTGAAAAAATCATGATAACTCCTCCTTCGGCTTTTCCACCGCGCAATCCGAAAAACGCGATGTTTGCAGTTCTTGTTCAATGAATGAATTGTGCTTCATCCCGCTGACTTACGCACCTATCCGCAGGCACAGGTCGAATACGTTAGCCTCCAATCATGGTTTCTTGGAAAAATTTTGTCAATATAAAACAAAGTTAAGGAGATACAACGCCGGTTGGAATGGTGCTTCTCTGTTGACTTGCATAATCATTCGGACCTACAATCCTACGCCTATTTCCTCAAATGGTTCCTTTGGAAATCCAATCGTCTCAAAACGTTTGCAGGAGAATACGGCAGAAGGGCGGGAATGATTTAAAGAATATGGACAAACTGGACTCAGCAATGAAGATATGGCGCCCGCAAGAAAAGCTCGAGAGGGCCGACGAGGTCTTTCGGAGGGAAGGTGCTCGGGGTCTCTTTTTTAAGTTGCTGGGTAAGATCTTCTATCGCAGGTTAATCCTGTACGAACGTTCGATTATAGACCCGGTGAAAAAAACGGCCCTGCCGAAGTTTTTGTCTTTTTCAATACTGGGAGAAGCGGAGCTGGGAGAATATTCCAATTTTTGTCCTGATGCCAGTTCGGCCGAGGTCAAGCAACGTCTGGCCGAAGGGCAAAACTGTTTTGTGCTCCGCTCAAAGGGAAAAATTGTGCACGGGGCCTGGGCCATGACCGGCGGGGCATATATCAAATACCTTTCCTGTGATTTCAGCCTTCGCCAAGACGTAGCGTACATCTATGAATCTTTTTCATTGGCGGAATATCGAGGCAGGGGTCTTCCGTTAATCAGATTTGGGTGTATGGTGCCGCGCCTGAGGGCTATTGGGTGCCGATTTGTGATTGCTGCCATATTACCGGAGAACAAGGCGGGAATGCGGCCTCCCTTGAAAGCCGGGTATCGGCATTACGGCACTATCGGCTTTATGGGGGTCGGAAAATGGCGGAGAACTTTCTGCCGGGTGAAACATGTGAATGACATACCCCTCATATCCCCCCGGAAACATCCAAAAACGCAAGTTGACAATCCATGAATCGTTTATGGTATGCTCACCGCATGCAGGCCTGTGTACCTGTTTCCGGTATCACCGACGGTAAATTTTGCTCTTTTGAATGGAAGCTGATGAGACATGACGATAGTATCTGAACACCTCCACACACTCAGCCGGATCTGGAAACATCCAAACCGGAACCGTGATGAAATCATTGCTTTTCGAAATCGGAAGTTACGCTCGATAGTGACGAATGCGTACAACAATGTGCCGTACTACAAGAAGCTTTTCGAGGCGGCAGGTGTCAGACCCGAACATATCAGGACAGCGGAGGATCTCAGCCTTATCCCCATAACCTCATCGCAGGACTACCGGGTGCGTCCCCTACGGGAGACATTATCCCGGAAAGCGAGGCCGGATCGGACGGTTAAACGTGCAACGAGCGGTTCGACGGGACGACCGTTTATTATTCGCCGATCCTTAGGAGAAGACCACTTGATAAATTTTTTTCGGATTCGGGCATACCAGCAGTTCGGAATCCGGTTTTCAGACAAAATGGCCCGAATCCGACTCGTTTCTCCGAGTCACCACAGGGGAAATATTCTCGGGAACATCCGGCAACGCCTTAAAATCTATCGGGATTATCCTGTGGGTTCTCTGCAATCAACATCAAGAATTATCCATGAACTTCGGGTGCTGAAGCCGGATGTCATCATAGGATATCCTGCGGTAGTATCACACATCGTGCCCTTCATTTTCGAAGAGGGAAAAACGGGCATCCAGCCAAGATTCCTGATTACCGGAGGAGAATCTCTGGTCCCTTTCAGAAGGCAGCTTATTGAAAAGGGTTTTGGAAAGCGGGTATATGATATATATGGCTCACACGAATTCAACGTTCTTGCCTGGGAATGCCCGGTGACTGGTGAGTATCATATTTGTGATGATAATGTTATTGTCGAGATCCTTCGGAACGGTCAGCCCGCTGAAATGGGAGAGCGTGGCGAAGTAGTGGCCACCGGGCTTCACAGTTATTCAATGCCCTTCATCCGGTATCGTCTTGGTGATGTCGTTACCAAAGGACATGAAGTGTGCCCATGTGGACACCCGTTTTCGACGCTGAAGGCCATCCAGGGACGGATGCATGATTATTTCAGAATGCCGGATGGATCATACATGCACCCTGATGAGATCGTCGTGCCCATCATGGAAAATGAGAGTGGCTGGTTTGATCGTTATCAACTCGTCCATGAAAGCGAAAATCTTATCGTTTTAAAGGTGAAGCCGTTTTCCACACCTCATGGAGAACAACTGCAACATGTTCGAAATTTGGCAAAAGAGAGACTTCCCGCTGGTGTGGAATTTAGCATTCGTCTTGTGCGGACATTGCCTTCTGAGGGAAGCGGCAAATTCAGGTTCTGCAAGTCAAAGGTAAGCTCAGATTGCGAAGGAATCGATTGGGATAATCTGTAATCATTGTGGTTTGGACAAGAGAGAAAGCAGAGCAGTTGCCATGCCGGTTACAAACGCCCATACACATCTTGAACTCACCGGCCTTTCTTTTCTTTACTCAAAAGGGCCCGGGATGCTCAGACCCTGGATGAACCGGGTATACCGCCATATGAATCAGTTGACAAACGAGCAGGTTCTTGCCGCCATTAAGCAGGGCATCGATGAACTGTTGTCCATTGGAACAACCCATGTGGTTGATATTTCCGCCCGGTGGCTTAGCCTTGAACCATTGCTGAAAAGCGGTCTGCAAGGGATTGTTTGTCTGGAAGTCCGTGGTCTTGAGAGAAAACGGGCACTGAAAAAGCTGGAGGAGGCCAAAACGCGTATTTACCGCGCTCGATCGGAAAACAGATCTTCCACTGTGCGAATAGGACTCTCTCTGCATGCACCGTATTCCTGCCACCCGCTTCTGCTGAAACAGGGTGCGGCATGGTGTGCGGCGGAAAATGTACCGCTCTGCATTCATGTTGGGGAGTCCCCCGGGGAACAAAGGTGGATCCAACAGGCCAGAATGGCGGCGTTCATGGGCGGGAAACCTGTGATCCGCCGGATCGCCGCCGCAGCATCCCGTTTTTTCCCCGGAAAGGAACCGATATTTTATCTCGATTCACTTGGGGTGCTTTCTGTACGTCCTCTCCTGGTCCACTGCACCAACCTTTCAGAGAGGGAAATATCCCGTGTCGCAGAGAGCGGATGCGCGGTTGTCCACTGCCCTCGTTCAAATGAGCGCCTTTCAAGCGGACGGATGCCCCTAGAGAAGTTTCTTTCTGCCGGTATCCCGGTGTATATGGGAACAGACAGTGTTGCCAGTTGTCCTGACCTGAATGTGTATGAAGAGATCGAGTTTGCGAAGCAATTTCACGCAGGCCTCATTGAAAAGAGTGAGCTGGATGATTTCATCCATCGTTCACTTTCGTCATTTCCCTGAGTACTGCTGTTGCGTGCTGAACCGGCTGATTCTGATGGAGGGAAGGTATCGGTTGACGACCGGCTTCATGCAGCCTTCGGACTTTTTTCTTGAAAAAGCGACCACTGAAATCAATTGAAGATATGCTCCATGTTCTTGATTTTTTCTTTGATGAGTTGAGGAGAACCATAAGGAATCCTTCCCGGGTCTGGAATCTGCTGAGCAAATCTGAACGGAACAAATATCTTCACACGGTAGGCCTGGTCTGTTCTTATTTCGGACATGGGCGAGGTGCTTCTCCCAAACAAACCGTTCAGACCGGGTACGATAAGATCGTAGATCAATATGCTGTTTGGACCGCTGAATCTGAAAAAAGGGAACGGCGGAAGTCTGTGACAGCGCTCATAAGAGCGATGCCGAAGGGAATGGATCTCCTTGATTTGGGGTGTGGTACCGGACTGCCGTCAACGAAGATGCTTGCAGGACATTTCAATGTAACAGGAGTGGACTTTTCTGTAGAGGCTATAGTCCGGGCAAAGCGGAACGTTGCCGATGCCCGGTTTATGCAGAAAGATATCACGGAAATCGATTTTCCTCCGGCTAGCTTTGATGTTATTACGGCATTTTATTCCATTTTCCATATTCCACGGAGACAACAGCCTGGCGTTATTCAAAAATTGGCGGTATTGCTTCGTCCCGGCGGAATAGTGGTTGCTACGATGGGCATTCGATCCATAAAAGCACTCTTTGATCATGACTGGATGGGGACACAGATGTATTGGAGTTCATTTGACAGCAGAAAGAACCTGGAATGCTTAAAAAGGGCGGGGCTCCGTATTTTAAGCGCCCGGGAGGTGAGAGAGGAAGTCTTTGGGAAATCGAACACCTTCTTGTGGGTCACTGCGCAAAAACCCGCCCCCGCAGATAGCAGAAAGGAAGAGATAGCGTCTGACTTGGTTCGCCTGCTGGAAGACCAGGACTGAATCTTCACCAAGGACAGGAGACAGCTGATTTTCAATGTGCGGATTCGTTGGATTTAAAACACGAAAGGACCCGGAAAGATGGTATGAAGAGCTGAAGAGTGCCACATCCTCCCTCAGCCATCGCGGTCCCGACGATTCGGGCCTTTTTTTTGATCTTGAAAAAGGGGTGGGCCTGGGGCACCGAAGGCTTTCCATCATCGATCTGTCTTCTGCTGCCCGACAACCCATGGCCAGCGATGATGGTCGGATCCTTATGGTCTATAATGGAGAGCTTTATAATTTTCCGGAGATAAGAAAGTGCCTTGAAGAAGAGGGATATCAATTCAGATCAAATTCAGACACGGAGGTGGTACTGAAAGCGTATATGGAGTGGGGGATCAGTGCGGTTGAAAGATTCGTTGGCATGTTCGCGCTTGCCATATGGGACAGTCGACATGATCGATTTTTTCTAGCGAGAGACCGGCTCGGCATCAAGCCTCTCTATTACTATTTCAAGGACGGGATATTGTTGTTCGCCTCCGAGTTGAAGTCCATCATGGCATTCAAGGGCTTTGAAAAGAATCTTGAGCCGGATGCCGTGCCTTTGTTCCTGCATTATCAATATGTCCCTTCACCGCAAACGATATTCAAGAGTGCTTTTAAGCTCACGCCAGGGCATTGGGCAGTGATCGAAGGCGGTCAGCTGAAGGTACATTGCTACTGGAAGTTGCCGATGAAAACGCCGCATTTTGACGAGGAGAACTTTTCTGAAACAAAGGCGCTCAATGCATGGGAAAGGATCCTCACCAGGAGCGTGAAAGATCGTCTTATCAGTGATGTCCCATTGGGTGCCCTCTTGAGCGGAGGCATTGATTCGTCTCTCATGGTGGCTTTGATGCAGA